>WNGA01004827.1_pt1 | contig 19720 bp, 20 predicted proteins | sample 5400061 | NCBI WGS metagenome assembly WNGA01 (sample SAMN13153366, study PRJNA577476) | soil metagenome | isolation source: 100 cm soil or saprolite under grassland replicate 2 | place: USA:California | collected 2016-06-15
GGCGCTCATGCGACGTGCTCCGGCGCGCGGCGGACGACGAGCTTCTCGACGACGACGACGCTGAGGAAGAAAAAGATGCCGAGGCAGGCGGCGATCACGTTCGTCGCCCAGAGGTTCTCCGGCTGGAGGACGTAGTACTGGTTGAAGTTGATGATCGCGCCGCCGAGCCCGTCGGGAATCGACGACGGCGCCTCACCGATGATCGCGCCGACGACGCTCGCGGTCGCGGCGACCTTGAAGGCCGAGAAGAGGTAAGGCAGTGCCGACGGGACGCGCAGCTTCCAGAGGACCTCCCAGCGGCTCGCGGCGTACGAGTGCATGAGCTCGAGCGCGCGCGGCTCCGCCGACTGCAGGCCGCGGAGCGTATTCACCGTCACAGGGAAGAATGTCAGGTACGCGGCGATGACGGCCACGCGTAGCCACGGTTCGATGTCGTAGTTGCCGAGCCCGACCACGACCATCGGCGCGATCGCGATGATCGGGATCGTCTGCGACGCGACGATGTACGGGAGGAAGCCGCGCCGGAGCATGCCGGAATGCGCGATCACCACGCCCAGCGCGAAGCCGACGGCGGCGCCGATGGCGAAGCCGACGGCCGCCTCCTTTGCCGTGAACAGCGCCGAATGCCACAGCAGCGTGATCAGCCGCGGGCCGCCGGTGGTGGCCGGCTCGAAGAGCTGGTGCAGGATGTCGTAGAGGTGCGGCATCGTGATGTTGTCGACCTTGAACGGTCGCGTCCAGCCCGTCGCGATCCAGAGCGCGCGATAGCCCTCCCACAAGCCCCAGAGGGCGGCGAGGACCACGGGCAGCGCCACGATCCGGAGCGCGATTTCGCTGCGCCGCACGTCCTGCAGCCGTTGTGGCGGGCGCGTCGCGGCGGCGGCACTGGCCATGCCGAGTGAATATCACAGTTGTAGAGTCGCGCCCATGCCGCTCGATCCGGGTCGCACGGTTGCCGAGCTGCGCGAGTTGAAGGAGCTCACCGGCGACGAGAGCGGAGCGCAGCGGATCGCGTGGACCGAGACCTGGGAACGGGCGCGCGACTGGTTGCGCGGCAAGGTCGCCGGTGCGGGCGCCGAGGAGGAGATCGACGCGGCGGGCAACCAGTGGTTCACGCTGCGCGGCGCGTCCGAGCGCGCGCTCCTGATCGGCGGGCACATCGACTCGGTGCCGAACGGCGGCTGGCTCGACGGCGCGCTCAACGTCGTGGCCGGCGTCGAGGTGTTGCGGAGGATCGCGGAGGAGGGTTCGCCCCCGCTGACAGTACGCCTCGTCAACTGGGCGGACGAGGAGGGCGCGCGCTTCGGGCGTTCGCTCATCGGCTCCTCGGCGGCGTCGGGCTCGATGGACGACCAGGACGAGCTGCGGTCGAAGGTCGACGCGAACGGCATCGCGCTGCCCGACGCGCTCTCAGAGCACGGCGTCGATCTCGACCGTGCCCTCGAAGCGCGCTCTCAGCTCGAGAACGCTGCCGCCTACCTCGAGCTGCACATCGAGCAGGGGCCTGTGCTCGAGTCCATGGACCTGCCGCTCGGCGTCGTCCTCGGCACGTTCGGTGTCGAGCGGCATCTCGTCACGTTCCGCGGGCAAGCGGCGCACGCCGGGTCGACGCCGATGGACAAGCGGCGGGACGCGCTCGCCGGCGCGGCGAAGCTCGAGCTGGAGATCCGCGAGATCGCGAAGCGAACGGGCGGCGGCGCCGTCTGCACGATGGGCGGCGTCGTCACGAAGCCCGGCATCGTGACTTCGGTGGTCGAGACGGCGGAGTGCCTGCTCGATCAGCGGCACCTCGACGCGGCGACGCTGGCGTCGATGCTCGACGAGGCGAAGCGAGCGTCGGAGCGGATCGCACAGGAGGAGAACATCGACGTCGAATGGCAGCGGATCTGGAACATCCAGCCGATCCTGTTCGACGACGCCTTGATCGAGCTCGCGGACGAATCGATCCGTGAGGTCGCAGGCACGTCACACCGGCTGCCGAGTGGCCCGCTGCACGACGCTGCCGAGGTCGCGCGCGCAGGCGTGCCGACGGTGATGCTCTTCGTGCAGAGCTTGCGCGGCCTTTCGCACACGAAGCTCGAGGACACGAAGCCGGAGCATCTGGAGTTGTCAGTGCGGGCGCTGGACGGGCTGGCGACGAAGACGCTGGGCCGATTCGCGTAGGACCACGGGACAGAGAGATGGGTCCACAGCCCGTTGTGGACGGCCGCGCGGCACTCCATACTGGGTAAATGCGGCGTTGTGCGGTTTTGGCGTGCCTGATTGCCCTGACGGCTGTGCCGGTGGCGAATCCGGCGACCGAGCGGCCGCCGACTGTGCGTGCAGCACTTGCCGCCGGCGTGTTGACGAAGCTGAATGCCATCCGTGTGAGTCACGGGCTCGTCCCGCTTGTCCTGAACGCGCAACTCTCGGCCGCGGCGACACAGCACTCGACCGAGATGCTCGTGCGCGGCTACTTCGCGCACGGATCGCGCGACGGCACATCCCCCCAGAAGCGGATCAAGCGCTACTACAAAGGGATCGTCGGCGAGAACCTCCTGTGGGCCGCACCTGACGTGGGAGCTGCGCGGGCGCTAGTGCTGTGGATGGCCACGCCCGGGCACCGGGCTGCAATTCTCGATCCCCGCTGGCGCGAGATCGGCATCGGCGCCCTGCACGCCACACGGGCGCCGGGAAAGTTCCGCGGTCACGCGGTCACCGTCATCACGACGGACTTCGGCGCGCGCCGCTAGGGCTGCGCTGGCGTTTTGAACCCGCCACGGCGGGAAGTTCTCACCCGCGGTGAACTGCGGACCTCTCCGCCTAGTCGCGACGGCGATCATGAAGCCGCCGCACCTGACGACGATCATCCCGGAGGCGATCTCACGCTGGTACCACTACGCCTACTCGGGCGGCATCCGCTACTTCCTCAACGCAGAACGCGGGCGCGGCCGAGTATCCCTGGCGCTTGCTCACGAGCAGTCCGAAGGCGACCGCGACGTCGCCACAAGCCACGTTCCTCTCAACGGGCACGAACACCGAGACGTACGCGAACACGAACCCGCGTGCGAACGATGGGTGGCTGTGGTTCGAGACTCCGCGGCTCGCACAGGACGTGCGGATCTTCGGCGAGGTGCGCGTGGTCTTGTGGTCGACGGTCGACCGGACATGAATCACGTACACGCCGACGATCGTCGACGTCGATCCAGCGCAGCGCCTGCTCGGGCCAGGCACTGCGATCGCCCTCGACACCCGAGGCCAGTACTCGACGAGCCGGGGCTGGCTCGACTCGAGGTACGGGCAGTCGCTCGCGACGCAGACGCTGATCGATCCGGGGCAACCGTTCGGAACGACGAAACATTGTCGCGACCGCGCACGTCTTCCACGATTCGCTGACGGCCGAGCTCAAGCAGAGGACGGACGTCGAGCGCGAACGGGTCACGCGCGCGTCGCGCGACGGCCTGCCGCGGCAGCTCGCCCAGCGCCTGCTCGAGGCGCCGGCACGCCGGGGCAGATCGCGCTAGCCTCGGCGTGGCAAGGAGTGAGTTCGAGCCGAGGGAGGCAAGATGAGGGCTCACGTTGGAGACACCGTCGTCGTCGAGTCGGAGAAGGCGGCGCAGCCAGGTCGAAAGGGCGTCATCGAGGAGGTCCTCCAAGAGGATCCGGTGCGTCTTCGGGTCCGCTGGGAAGACGGTCACATGAGCATCCTCTCGCCGTCGGCCGGGGCGGCGACGATCACACCCGGCCGCGAGGGGGCGTCGAGAGGCTAGAGAAAGCGCACGAGCGCCACGCCGACGGCCAACAGCACAAGTCCAATCACGCGCCCCACCGACAGGTGGTGCTCCTCGAAGCCGACCCAGCCGAACTGGTCGACGAGCGCGGATGCGACCGCCTGGCCGGCGACGACCGCGGCAACGAGCGTGGCAGCGCCGAGCTTCGGCGCGGTCACGATCGAGCCGGCGACGTAGAACGCGCCGAGCAGGCCGCCGATCCAGACCCACCACGGGACCTCGGCGAGCTTCGCCGCCGACGGGAGTGGCTTACGCACGACCGCGGCGAGGATCAGCAGCGCGATCGTCCCGACGACGAACGACACGAACGCCGCGCGGATCGGGCTCCCCAGCCAGTTCGAGAGCTGCGCGTTGATGCCGAACTGGAACGGCAGCATCGCGCCGGCGGCGACGGCGAAGAGCAGGTAGAGCCAGACCATTGTGCGCGCCGATTTCGGCGCGTTAGGATCGGTCCCCTGCCATGGCTTTGACTTTCGGCGTCACCGTCCTGCCCGATCCGCCGTATACGCGGATGATCGAGCTGATGCAGTTCGCCGAGAAGCAAGGCCTCGAGTACGGCTGGACGTACGACTCGCACATGCTCTGGCAGGAGTCGTACGCGACGCTCCCGCTGGCCGCCGCGCAGACGGAGCGGATCAAGCTCGGGCACTTCGTCACGAACCCTGGCATCCGCGACCCGACGATCACCGCGAGCTGGTACGCGACGGCGCACGACATCTCCAACGGTCGCATGGTGATGGGCATCGGCCGCGGCGACTCCTCGCGTCGCGTCGTCGGGCTGCAGCCGGTGAAGGTCGCGGAGTTCGAGCGGCGCTGCGCGATGATCAAGGACTTGATGAACGGCCGCGAGGTCGACTGGAACGACAAGAAGCTGAAGCTGGAGTGGGTGCGGCCCGAGCTGCCGGACATCCCGATGTGGATCGCGGGCTACGGCCCGAAGGCGCTGGCGGTCGCGGGGCGTGTCGCGGACGGCGTGATCATCCAGCTCGCCGATCCGCAGATCATCCAGTGGATCATGGACACCGCGCGCAAGGCCGCAGAGGAGGTCGGCCGCGACCCGAGTGAGCTGAAGTGCATCGTCGGCGCGCCGTCGAACGTGACGGACGACATCGAATCCGCGCGCGAGCAGGCGAAGTGGTTCCCCGCGATGGTGTCGAACCACGTGATGGACTTGATCGAGCGCTACGGCTTCGACTCGGAGATTCCCGAGGCGTTGACCGAGTATGTGAAGGCGCGCAAGTTCTACGACTACAAGGAGCACTCGCGCGTCGGCGCGAAGCACGGCGAGTTCGTCACGGACGAGATCGTCGACCGCTTCTGCGTGCTCGGCACGCCCGCCGAGGCAGCGGCGAAGCTGAAGGAGCTCGAGTCGGTCGGCGTCGACCAGTTCAACATCTACCTGATGACGCACTCGCAGGAAGCGACGCTCGAGGTCTACGGCAAAGAGATCTTGCCCCAGTTCTCGAGCGTCACCGCCTGACGGCGGCTTTCGCCTCCGCCCGTCGCACGAAATGCTGCGCATTTCGTGCGATCAGCGGCGCGTCGCAGCCAAGCTGCGCCTGGGGCGAGAGCGGATTAACGAGTGTGCGGCTCGGCTGCCACCCTATTTCTTCGGTACGTAGAGTTCTCCGTTCCAGCGGAGGACGTCTATCCCGCGCTGGTAGTCGATTGCGTACACCGTCCGGCCGTCGGGCGCCCAGTGCGGCGCCGATGTCGATCCGCCGAGCGGCTCGAAGAAGCCGACCTCGGAGATCTTGCCGTCGGGGTCGATCTTCTTGAAGCGCGTCCCGTTCTCGTAGGACGCCATCGCCACGAGACCGCCGTTCTTGAAGCTGGGGTTCGGCTCGAACCAGTGGACGGAGCAGCCGAGATGGTAGGTCCCTTGCGGTGGGTTGCCGTCGAGGTAGTTGCCCGCGACTGGGCGGACCTGGTCGGCGAAGGTGAAAGTCGGCTTGCTCGCGGTGCCGCCCACGCGGAACGTCGCGAAGGCGCCGTTCGTGTCGCCGCACTCCGGCTGGAAGTTCGTCTCGCCGCCGGACAGCATGATCCGATCGGTTCCGCCCTGGGCCCACTCGCCGCTGTGCACGAACCGCTTCTGGTCGTCGGGAGCCGACAGGTAATCGGCGGCGCCGAGCACCTTGGGAGTGGTCACCGACGCGCCGTCCTGCTTGCGGACCGAGAGCACGTACATCGGGTCGCACGCGGTGAGGATGATCCCCGATCTGACCTCGACCTGGTTGTGGCAGCCGGCGTAGAACGGATAGCCCTTGCTCTTCAGGTAGGCGACCCAGTTCGTGGCGAGCTTCGTCGCGGTATGGCTCTCGCCGAGCACACCGCGAAGGTCGGTGATGCTTCCCGCCGAGCCGTACATGTAGGTGCAGCTGAGGATGCAGGTCGAGGTGTGGTCACCTGCGCCCTGCACGGCCGCGACCTGCGTCGGGTGCGCCTTGTCGCGCACGTCGAAGATGACCAGACAGCCGGAACTGGACGTGGGATAGAACGACGGACAGACGCCCGCGCCGGTGAGGCTCGGCGTCTGGCCGGAGATGCCGAGCACCGCGCCGTTCGTCGGCACCTGCTCGTTCTCGAATTCGACGTCGAGCGTCAGCGTGCCCATGAGCTGCGGATCCGCCGGCGTCGAAATGTCGTAGATCTCGAGATCCTTCGTGCTCGTCACGTAGAGGTAATTGCCTACGACGCGGGCGCCGACGCCGTCGGCTGCGAGCTTGAGGCTGCGAATGAACTGGACGTTGTCAGAGGAGACGTAGTCCGCCCCGACCTGGTTCATCGCAGCGTCGATCAACGCCTGCTGCTCCGCCGTCGTCGCTCCCGGCTCGAGCCGGATCGTGTTGATCTCCGGTGCACCTGCGAGCGCACCGGGCCCGAACAGGGCCATGCTCGCCGCCGCAACCACCAAGAGCCGCACGCCGATGCGACGCACGGACGTTCGCGTACCCGACCTGTTCATGGGGTCCTCCCAGGATGCCAGCACTTACCGTGGTGCTATCCAGATTCGCGCAAATGCAAACCAATGGCGCCGACTGGCTCGTCAGCGCTCCACGGGAAGTCGATCCACCGGTCGGTGCGGCGCCAGACGTACTCGCAGCTCACCGCCGAACGCGGCTTCTCATAGAGGACGGCGCAGCGCACTTCTCCCACCTTGCCGGCGCAGAAGTCCTTCACGAGCATCAGCGTCAGCCCTGTGTCTGCGACGTCGTCCGCGATCAGGACGCGCGCTTCCTCGAGGTCGACGAGCTCCGGGACGGGCGGCAGGATCATCGGCATGTCGAGCCGCTCGTCGATCCCTGTGTAGAACTCGACGTTCATCGTGAACGTGTTCTTCACGCCGAGCGCGTAGCCGAGCGCGCCGGCCACGAGCAGGCCGCCGCGCGCGATGCCGAGGACGAGGTCGGGGACGAAGCCGTCCGCGTGGGCTGCCGTCGCGAGCTCGCGGACGCCGCGGCCGAGCTCGTCCCAGGTCATGACCTCGCGCGGCGCCTCGCTCACGTCAGGCCTGCGAGCTCGTCGGGGCGGACGGGCACGCGCGTCAGCGCCAGCCCCGTCGCGTCGCGCAGCGCCGCGGCGATCGCGGCCGTCGAGACGACTGTCGGCGGCTCGCCGACGCCCTTCACGCCGTACGGCGCGTCCGGCTCGGGATCCTCGATCAGCTCCGAGACGACGGGTGGCATGTCGAGCGCCGTCGGGATCAGGTAATCGGTGAAGCTGGCGTTGGTGATCACGCCGTCGCGCGTCTGGATCTCCTCCATCAGCGCGAGCCCGAGTCCCTGGGCAGTTCCCCCTTCGATTTGACCCTCGACCGCCTGCGGGTTCACGGCCTTGCCGACGTCCTGCGCCGTGCCGATCCAGACGACGCGCGTCAGCCCGAGGTCGACGTCCACTTCGACCACCGCTTTCATCGCGGCGCACGCGAACGCGACGTGCGACGGCCCATCGGTCACCTGGCCCGTCTCGGGATCGAGCGCCTTCGTCGGAGGATGGCGATAGATGCGCTCGACGTCGACCTCGTCACCTGTTCGCTCGCGTTCCGCGAGCGCCGCACGGCATGCGTCGCGCACCGCGCCGGCGGCCATCCACGTCATGCGCGAGGCCGAGGACGAGCCCGACGATGCGACGTCGGCCGTCGAGCCGGGCGCGAGTCGCACGCGGTCCGTTCCCAGCTCCGTGCACGCGACCTGGAGGATCACGTTCGACACGCCCTGGCCCACCTCTGCGGATGCGCAGTGGACCTCCGCGGAGCCGTCGGCGAACAGACGGACGCGCGCGGCGCAGAAATCGTCGAAACCCTCCGAATAGCACAGGTTCTTGAAGCCGACCGCGAAGCCGACGCCGCGCCTGACGCCCTCGCCACGCGTCGTGTTGCCGGCTCCGCCGGGCAGGCGGATGGCCTCGCGCGGTAGCTCCTCCGGCTCGGGCTCGGGCAGCGCCGCGCAGCGCTTGATCACGCCCGCGACCGGCAGCGAACCGGTGATCGGCTGCCCGGTCGGCAGCGTCTCGCCCGGCGCGATCGCGTTCAGGAGTCGCAACTCGACTCGGTCGATGCCGAGAGCGTCCGCAAGCTTGTCCATCTGCGCTTCCGCCGCGAAGCACGTCTGCACGGCACCGAAGCCGCGCATCGCGCCGCACGGCGGATTGTTCGTGTAGACGGACGTCGACTCGATCAGCGCGTTCGGCACGTTGTAGGGACCGCACGCGAACGACGCTGCGTTCGCCGTGACCGCGGTCGAACTCGACGCGTACGCGCCGCCGTCGAGCAGGACTCGCATCCGTACGTTGACGAGACGGCCGTCGCGAGTGGCACGGTGCTCCGCCCAGATCCGCGCCGGGTGGCGGTGCACGTGCCCGGTGAACGACTCCTCGCGGTTGTAGACCATCTTCACCGGGCGGTTCGTATGCAGGGCAAGCAGCGCCGAGTGAACCTGCATCGACAGATCCTCGCGGCCGCCGAACGCCCCACCGACCCCCGCGAGGTGGATGCGCACCTGTTCCTCGGGCAGGCCGAGACACGGCGCGATCTGCTCGCGGTCGACGTGGAGCCACTGCGTCGCGACGTAGATGTCGACGCCGCCCTCGCCGTCCGGCACCGCGAGACCAGACTCCGGCCCGAGAAACGCCTGGTCCTGCGTCCCGAGCTCGTAAAAGCCGCTCACGCTCAGGTCGCCCGGCGCGTCCGGATCGCCGTGCCGGATCAGCATGGTGCGAACGACGTTCGGACGGGGATCGTCGCGATAGCCGTGACCCGCTGTCGGCCGGTCGGGATGAAGCGGCGCCGACTCCGTCGCGCGCTCCGGATCGACGATCGGCTCCAGCGGTTCGTACTCGACGACGATCCGCTCAGCTGCGCGCCGGGCCTGCTCAGGATGCTCCGCGGCGACGACCGCCACCGGCTCGCCGAAGTAGCGCACGCGATCGATCGCGAGCACCGGCTGGTCCGCAAACTCGAGGCCGTATGTCTTCTGCCCCGGCACGTCGTCGTGCGTCAGCACCGCGCGCACGCCGGGCAGCATCAGCGCCGCGGAGAAGTCGATCGACTGGACGCGCGCGTGCGCGTGCGGGCTGCGCAGCGTGTGGCCCCAGAGCATTCCCGCGGCCGAGAGGTCGCTTGCGTACGCGAACTCACCCGTCGTCTTCGGGACGCCGTCCACGCGTTTGACGCTCTCCCCGACTCGGCCGAGCTCGAGCTCGCGCGGGCGAGGGATTCGCAGGACTTCCGTCATCGCACGGCCGCCGCCAGCCGCACCGCGTCGAAGATCTTCGCGTAACCCGTGCAACGGCAAAGGTTTCCCGACAGCGCCTCGCGGATCTCGTCCTCGGAAGGTTTGGGCGTTCGCTCGAGCAGGGCGGCCGTTGCGACGACGAGCCCGGGCGTGCAGAAGCCGCACTGCACCGCGCCCGCGTCGACGAACGCCTGCTGCACGGGATGCAGCTCGTCGCCCGCGCCGAGCCCTTCCACGGTGACGAGGTCGTGCCCGTCCGCTTGCGCTGCGAGCACGAGGCACGCGCAGACGAGCTCGCCGTCGAGCAGCACGGAGCAGGAGCCGCACTCGCCCTGCTCGCACGCGTTCTTCGACCCCGGCAGCCCGAACCGCTCGCGCAGCGCGAAGAGCAGGCTCTCGCCTTCCCACACGTCCGCCTCTTGCCGCTCGCCGTTGATCGCCACGGAGATCCTCATGCCGCCAGACACCTTTCGAGCGCCCGCCGCGTGAGCACGCGCAGGGCGTGTCGGCGGTACGCGGCGGTGCCGCGCACGTCGTCGATCGGGCTCGCGGCGTCCGCGACCTGCTCGGCGAAGGAGTCCACCTCGTCGAGGGGTGCGACCACGAGCCCCGCGACCGGACCCGCGGAGCCGAAGGACGCGCGCAGCTCGTCATGCTCTCGGTCGACGGCGAGCGCCAACGAGCACACCGCGATCACCATCGCGTTACGCGGGCCGATCTTCATGAACGTCTGCGCCGCGCCGCTCGGCTCGAGGAAGACTGCGGTGATCAGCTCATCGTCGGCGAGCGCGTTCCGCTTCGGGCCGACGAGGAAGTCCGTCAGCGGCAGCCGCCGTGTGCCGCGCACGCTTGCGAGCTCCACCTCGGCGCGCTCGACGAGGAGCGGCGGCAACGCGTCGCCGGCGGGGGACGCGGTGCCGAGGTTACCGCCGATGGTGCCGCGGTTGCGAATCTGCGGCGAACCGACAGTCCGCGACGCCTCCGCGAGCGCGGGGAGCGCCGCCGCAAGCTCTCCCGTCATCGCTTCGGTATACGTGAGTCCGGCGCGGAGCCGCAGCCCGCCGTTGTCGCGACTCCACCCGTTGAGCTCGGCGACCTCGTTGAGGTTCAAGAGCGCGTCCGGCCGAGCGCGGTCGAAGTTGAGCTCGACCATCACGTCGGTGCCGCCCTCGATCGGCAAAGCGCCGGGTCGCTCGGTTTTCAGCTGCAAGGCCTCGTCCAGCGTGCGCGGGCTCAGGACGTCCATCGGGTGAAGCGTAATCCCGTAAGGTCGCACCGTGGCCGATCTCGCTCGCCGGCTCGCGGTTGCTCGCGGTGACGAGCCGGCGGATGTCGTCGTCCGCGGCGGCCGCGTTTTCTCCGTGTTCACGCGTGAGTGGCTCGAGGTGGACGTTGCGGTGGCGGACGGCTGGGTCGCGGGGCTCGGCGAGTACGACGGCGAGGAAGTCGTCGAGGCCGGCGGACGCTACGTCGTGCCTGGATTCATCGACGCGCACATGCACCTCGAGTCGTCGAAGCTCCTCCCGGACGAGTTCGCGCGACTCGTGTTGCCGCTCGGAACGACCGCCGTCGTCGCCGACCCGCACGAGATCGCGAACGTCCTCGGGACCGACGGCGTGCACTGGCTGCTCGACGCGTCGGCGGACAGCCCGCTCGACGTGTACTTCATGGCTTCCTCGTCGGTTCCGGCGTCGGATTACGAGTCGCCGCGCCGCGCGCTGACCGAGGGAGATCTGGAGGCGCTGCTGCGCCGCCGCCGTGTGCTCGGCATCGCCGAGATGATGAACTTCCCCGGCGTCGTCTCCGGGGAGGCGGGGGAGCTCGCGAAGCTCGCGCTCGCGACTCACGTGGACGGCCACGCACCCGGCGTCCACGGCCGCGATTTGCAGGCGTATGCCGCAGCCGGAGTCCGATCCGACCACGAGGCGTCGACGCTCGACGAAGGACGGGAGCGGTTGCGCGCCGGCATGTGGCTGCTGATCCGCGAGGCGTCCGCGGCGCGCAACCTGCGCACGCTGCTGCCGCTCGTCGAGGAGTATGGGCCCGATCGCATCGCGTTCTGCACCGACGATCGCGAGCCGGAGCACATCGCCGAAGACGGGCACATCAACGCGATCGTGCGCGACGCCGTCGCGTTCGGCATCGCGCCCGAGGACGCACTCGTGATGGCCTCCCATAACCCGGCGCATTACCACGGTCTCGACCACCTCGGTGCGATCGCGCCCGCGCGGCAGGCGGATCTCCTGCTGCTGGGGGACCTCGAGCGCTTCGTTCCGGAGCTCGTGCTGAAGCGGGGCCAGCCGGTGGAGGAGATTCCCCGGGCGACGGTGCCCGACTGGGTGCGGCACACGGTGCGGATCGGCGCCCTCGGCCCGGAGGTCTTTCGCATTCCGTGGTCGGGCGGCAGCGCGCGCGTGATCGGGCTCGTCCCGGGTCAGATCATCACCGAGTCGCTCGTCGATGAGCCGGCGACGCGCGGCGGGGAGGCAATCGCCGATCCCGACCGCGACCTCGCGAAGATCGCGGTGATCGAGCGGCACCTCGGCACCGGCCGGATCGGCCTCGGGTTCGTCCGTGGTTTCGGCCTCCGCCGCGGCGCACTCGGCTCGACGCTGTCGCACGATGCGCACAACGCCGTGATCGTCGGCGTGGACGACACGTCGATGGCCTACGCCGTGCGGCGGCTGGCGAATCTCGGCGGCGGCATCGTCGTCGTGGACGGCGGACGGCTGCTTGCCGAGCTGCCGCTGCCCGTGGCGGGGATCCTCTCGGATGCACCACTCGCGGAGGTCGTCGCCGCGAGCGAGGCAGTTGTCGCCGCCGCGCGTGAGCTCGGCTGCACGATCGAAGCGCCGCTTCAGCTGCTCGCGTTCCTCGCGCTGTCGGTGATCCCGGCGCTGAAGATCACCGACCGGGGCCTCGTCGACGTCGAGCGGTTCGAGCTCGTGCCGCTGCGTGCCGAATGAGACGTCCGCTCGTCTCATCGAGCCGGCTGTGGACAAACCGGCACACCGCCACAACGGCGTCTGACACCAAATGCGTGAAAGACATGACCCGGCAGTGCCTTTCGGACGCCCGGCAGCCGCACCACTGCGTGGATCGTCGCGCCGTTCGGTGTCTGACACCAGGGACTGTTCGTTTGGGCAGGGGCGGCGGGGCATGAGTCTGCTGCTGCACAACGCGCACGTCGTGACCATGGACGACGACGGCTCGGAACACGCCGACGGCTGGGTGCTCATCGCGAACGGGCGCATCGAGGCCGTGGGCGGGAGCATCCCGCCCGAAGCAGCCGAGAGCATCGACCTCGCCGGGGCGGTCGTCACGCCCGGCCTCGTCAACACACACCATCACCTGTACCAGACGCTCACGCGCGCTCGCGCTCAGCAGGCCGACCTCTTCACGTGGCTGCGCGAGCTCTATCCGGTCTGGGCCGGAATCGACGAGGAGTCCGTGTACGCGGCGGCGCGCACGGGCTTGGCGGAGCTCGCCCTCTCCGGCTGCACCACCGTCTTCGATCACCACTACGTCTTTCCGAGCGGGACGAGCGGCCTGATCGAGGCGGAGGTTCGCGCCGCGCAAGAGCTCGGCGTCCGCATCGTGGCCTCGCGCGGCTCGATGGACCTCGGCGAGTCCGACGGCGGTCTGCCACCCGACTCGCTCGTCGAGGAGCTCGACGACGTTCTCGCTGAAACCTCACGGCTGGCGTCGCTGCAGGACGAGGACGGCCTGGTGCAGCTCGCGGTCGCGCCGTGCTCGCCGTTCTCCGTAACCGGACGGCTGATGCGCGAATCCTCCGAGCTTGCGCGAAAGCTGGGCCTGAAGCTGCACACACATCTCGCGGAAACCGTCGAGGAAGAGGAGTACTGCCGCGAGCTCTACGGCTGCCGGCCGGTCGAATACCTGCAAGAGCTCGGTTGGATCGACGCGGACGTCTGGTGTGCGCATTGCGTGCACCTGAACGACGAGGACGTCCAGACCTTCGGCCGCGGCGGCGTCGGCGTTGCACATTGCCCGACGTCGAACATGCGGCTCGGCGCAGGCATCGCCCGCGTCTCGGAGCTCGTCGCGGCGGGCGTCAACGTCGGCCTCGGCGTCGACGGGTCGGCGTCGAACGAGCGTGGCGACCTGCTCTTCGAGGTCAAGCAGGCGCTGCTCGTGGCGCGCGCCCGCTCCGGGCCCGAGGCGATGACGGTGCGCGCCGCGCTCCGGCACGGCACGCGCGGCGGGGCGTCGGTGCTCGGCCGGGACGACATCGGCTTGCTCGAGCCGGGCAAGCGCGCAGATGTCGCGGTCTGGCGAACCGACGGCCTGGAGCTGGGCGGCGCGGTCGATCCGGTCGCGGGTCTGGTCCTCTCCGCGCCGCACCGCGTCGATCGGCTCTACGTCGGCGGCGAGGAGGTCGTCCGCGACGGCCGCCTCGTGCATGCCGATGAGGAGGAGATCGCGCGGCAACATCGTGCCCAGGCGGGAAGATTCGCTCCGTGATCTCCACACACGTCCTCGACACTGCGCGCGGCGGACCGGCCGCGGGCGTGCGCGTCGAGCTGTTCCGCGGAGACGAGCTGGTGGCGGCACGGGAAACGGACGCCGACGGGCGCATCAGTGACCTCGCCGACGTCGAGCCTGGTCTCTACCGCCTCGTGTTCCACCCGCCGTCGCCGTTCTTCCGCCGCGTCGAGCTCGAGCTCGAGCTCGGCGACGGTGACTACCACGTCCCGCTGCTCGTCTCCCCGTTCGGGTGCGCGACCTACCGCGGCAGCTGACCGTTGAGGAGCTCGCGGAGCTCTTCTCGGGGCGTACGCGCTTCGTCGAGCTGCTGGCGCAGGAGGAAGATCCGCTCACCAAAGCCGGCGCGCTGATCAAAGAACTCCCATACGCCGACAAACTTGCGGCGCTCGAGACGCATCCGCATATCGGCGAGCGTTCCTCGGAACAGCACGGCAACGAACCGGTTGTGCTAGCCGAGCTGGCAGCGCTCAACTGCGCGTACGAAGCGAAGTTCGGCTTTCCGTTCATCGTGTTCGTCAACCGCCGTTCCAGGCGCGAGCTCATTCCCGTTTTGCGCGAGCGGCTGCGGAGGACGCGGGAGGAAGAGCTCGACACGGCCCTCGACGAGCTCGTTGCGATCGCGAGGGACCGATGGTCGCGGCAGTAGATCCGTACCTGATCGACTGGCTCGACCTCTCGTTCCGCTTCCTGCACGTGATCGCGGCGATCGTCTGGATCGGGACGTCCTTCTACTTCGTCGCGCTCGACAATCACCTGCGACCGCCGGCTGACGAGCGCGACGGCGAGCGCGGCGTCGGCGGCGAGTCGTGGGAGATCCACGGCGGCGGCTTTTATCGCATCGAGAAGTTCCGTGTCACGCCGCCCACGATCCCGGAGCCGCTGCATTGGTACAAGTGGGAGGCCTACACGACGTGGCTGTCCGGTTTCGCGCTCTTCGTGTCGCTTTATTACCTGCAGCCGCGCACGTACCTGATCGATCGCGACGTGGCGGACATCTCGCCCGCGGTCGCGATCGCCGCGAGCATCGCGCTGCTCGTCGCGGCCTGGTTCGTGTACGACGCGCTCTGCCGGACGGTCGGCAAGCGGAGCGAGGCGGCGCTGGGCGCCTGCGTTCTCGCGCTTGTCGTCGGCACCGCTTACGGCGTGGCTCACCTGCTCGCGCCGCGTGCCGCGTACCTCCAGGTCGGCGCGATGCTCGGCACGATCATGGTCGCCAACGTTTTCTTCGTGATCATCCCCGCGCACTGGGAGCTGATCCGCGCGAAGCAGGCGGGGCGCGAGCCTGATCCCGCGGCGGGCGCGCGCGGGAAGCAGCGCTCCGTCCACAACAACTACCTCACGCTGCCGGTGTTGTTCGCGATGCTCTCCAACCACTTCGCGTTCACGTACACGCACGCGCACGCCTGGCTGGTTCTCGTCTTCCTGATGGTGATCGGCGCCGCGATCCGGCATTTCTTCAACCTGCGTCATCAGGGGCGGAACGTCTGGGCGATTCCGGTCGCGGCGGCGATCGTACTCGCCGGTATTGCGATCTGGATCCGGCCGCCCGAGAGCTCGTCGGCCGGACCGCGTGTGCCGTTCTCCCGTGTGCGCGGCATCGTCGCGGAGCGCTGCGGGGTATGCCACTCGATGCACCCGACGCAGGCCGGCTTCTCCTCGCCGCCGCAAGGGATTGCATTCGACACGCCGGCGCAGATCGCCGCGAGGGCGTCGGCAATCGAGCAGCAGGCGGTTGTCCTCAAAGCGATGCCGCTCGGCAACGTGACGCACATGACTCAGGCGGAGCGCGACGCGCTCGGCGCGTGGATTCGTCAGGGTGCAAACATCCGCTGATGCTGCAGATCACCGCAGGAGGGCTCGAGTTCGTCGCGCGCCTCGAGGAGGAGGCAGCGCCGCAGACCGTGGCGGCGTTCCGCGGGTTGCTCCCGCTCGAGTCAAGGATCATCCACGTGCGCTGGAGCGGCGAGGGCGGCTGGATCCCGTGGGGCGACCTCGATCTCGGGCTCGGTCCGGAGAACGCGACCCGCTACCCGAGCCCGGGCGAGCTGATCATCTTTCCCGGCGGTGTCAGTGAGGCGGAGCTCCTGCTCGCGTACGGCTACGTCGCGTTCGCGAGCAAGGCCGGCGCGCTCGCCGGCAACCATTTCGCCACGATCGTCGAGGGAAACGAGCAGCTGCGCGAGCTCGGCCGCCGGATGCTCTGGGAGGGCGCGCAGGAGATCGGCTTCATCGAGCGCTGAGGCGCTCGACCGTGCGCGTCAGCACGTCGACGGCGAGCGCGATGTCTTCGTCCGACGTGAGCTCGTCAGGTGAGTGGCTGGCGCCGCCGTTCAGGCTGCGCACGAACAGCATCCCGGTCGGGACGCCGGCGGCGGCGAGCACCATCGCGTCGTGGCCGGCGCCGGAGACGAGCCTCGGCGCGTCGGGGAGGAGCGCAGAGAGCGTCTCGAACGGAGACCCGCTCATCTCGACCGGCTCGAGACGGGATGTCGGCTCGAAGCCGATCGCGGCGACGAGCTCGTCCAGTTGGTCGGCGCGCGGCGCCCGCGCATCGACCGAGACTATGACGCGCGCGGGCACCACGTTCATCGCGTTCGGCCCGACCGTCACCGACCCGACCGTCGCCACGGCGCCGTCCCTGGCACACTCGGCGACGTGCAACACAAAGTGCGCGGCCTTCAGCAGCGCGTCCTCGCGCGCGTCCATCGGCGTCGTCCCCGCATGGTCGGCGCGGCCCTCGAAGACGACTGTGCCGCGCGCCTGGCCGGCAATCGCCGTGACGACGCCGAGCGGCTCTCCCGCGCGCTCGAGTACGGGTCCCTGCTCGATGTGCAGCTCGACGAACGCCCGCGGCAACTCCGTGAGAGCCTTGCTCCCCTTCGGCCCGGTTTCCTCGGCGCGGAAGGCGACGACGGCGAGTGGCGCCTCCGGCAACCGTGCCGCCGCCTCGATCCCTGCGAGCACCCCGAGCACGCCGTCGTAGCGGCCGCCGTTCGGCACCGAGTCGAGGTGCGAGCCGGACCAGACGCGCGCGTCGCCGCGGCGTCCGAAGAGGTTTCCCGCCCCGTCGCGTGAGACCTCGAGGCCGGCTTCGCGCATCCATGCAGCCGCGAGCTCGTGCGCCTGGTCCTCGGCGGGCGAGTAGCCGATCCGGTCGCCGATTGCGGCAATCCGCTCGATCCGTTCGAGGATCTGCATGCGTCACTAGCTCCTGAAGTCGGGGTGTCCTATATTCGACCACGGCAGCGATCAGGTCAGAGAGGAGCACCATGAGGACAAGCAGGTTCGCGGTCGGCGTATTGCTCATCGCGCTTTCGCTCGCCGCCGGCGGCTGCGGCGGCTCGGGCGGAAAGAGCGGCGGCACCTACAAGGCCGCCTGGATCTACGTAGGCCCCCACGACGACCACGGCTGGTCGCAGGCACACGACGCGGGACGGCTGTACGTCCAGAAGACGCTCGGCGACAAAGTGCAGACGACGTTCAAGGAGAACATCGCCAACGGCCCACAGCTGCGGCAGACGGTGGACAGCCTCGTGCAGCAGGGCTACAAGATGATCTTCGGCACCTCGTTCGGCTTCTTCGACAAGAAGCTTGCGGAGAAGTACCCGGACGTCCTCTTCGAGCAGGCGACCGGCACCGACACGGCCGACAACCTCTCTGAGTACTTCGGTGCCGGCGAGGACACGATCTACCTCTCCGGCATGGCAGCGGGTGCCGCCACCAAGAGCGGCAAGCTGGGCTACGTCGTCCCGTTTCCGATCCCGGAGGTGATCCGACACGCAAACGCCTTTGCGCTCGGCGCGCAGGCGACGCATCCCGGTGCCACCGTCAAGCTCGTCTGGACGAACTCGTGGTTCGCCCCGACTACCGAGAAGAAGGCGGCCGAGAGTCTCGTCTCCGCCGGCGCGGACGTGCTCGGCCAGAACGTGGATTCCCCGGCGGCCGGTCAGTTCGCGGAGACGAAGGGCGTTCCGTGGGTCGGCTACGACTCGAACGCGCAGTCGTTCGCGCCGAAGTCGTGGCTGACGGCGGCGGTCTACGACTGGGGCCCGTACTACCTGCGCCGAGTGAAGGCTGCAATGGACGACACGTGGAAGTCCGGCTTCTACTACGGCAACATCAAGGACGGCTTCACCGATCTCGCGCCGTTCGGCCCGAAAGTGAGCGAGGAGACGAAGGCCGCGATCGCGGCGAAGAAGAAGGCGATCGTGAACGGCTCGTTCTACGAGTTCACGGGCCCGCTGCAGGACCAGGGCGGCAAGATCCGCGTGGCGGCGGGCAAGAAGCTGACGGTGGAGGATCTCTACGCGATGAACTGGCTCGTGAAGGGCGTGATCGGCAGCCCGAAGGGCTAATGGCTGCGAACGCAAGTGACGGGAGTGGCGCCGCGGGCGCTCCTCCGGCTGTCGCGATGCGCGGGATCACGAAGCATTTCCCGGGCGTCGTCGCGAACGACCACGTCGACTTCGAGGCGGCCGCCGGCGAAGTGCACGCGCTGCTCGGCGAGAACGGCGCCGGCAAGAGCACGCTCTCGAACATCCTCACCGGCCTCTACCGACCCGATGAGGGACAGATCTTCCTCGACGGTCGACAGGTTCAGTTTCACTCGCCGCGCGACGCACTCGACGCCGGGATCGGCATGGTGCACCAGCACTTCCGGCTCGTCGAGCCGTTCACCGTGGCAGAGAACGTCGTGCTCGGCGACCATCGCGGCGAGGGGCGCTCCTTTCACGTCCGCACGCGCGCAACCGAGCGCCGCGTCGCCGAGATCTCCGAACGCTACGGCCTGCACGTCGAGCCGCGCGCGCGGATCTGGCAGCTGTCGCTCGGCGAGCAGCAGCGCGTCGAGATCGTGAAGGCGCTCTACCGCGAGGCGCGCGTGCTGATCCTCGACGAGCCGACCGCCGTCCTGACGCCGCAGGAGGCGGAGGTGCTGTTCGAGACGCTGCGCGCGATGGCGGCCGAGGGACGCACGGTGATCTTCATCTCCCACAAGCTGCACGAGGTGAAGGCGGTCGCGGACCGCGTCACGGTGCTCCGCGACGGTCGCTCCGTGGCTACGGTCGACGCCGCAGAGGCGACGCCGCGCTCGCTCGCCGCGCTGATGGTCGGGCGTGAGCTGGCCGGCTCTGCGCGCGAAACGGTGACGCGTGAGGCGGGAGACGTCCTGCTCGCGGTCGAGGACCTGTGGGTGCAAGGCGACCGCGGCGCCGCCGCCTTGAAGGGTCCCTCGCTGGCGGTGCGGGAGGGCGAGATCGTCGCCGTGGCCGGCGTCGCGGGCAACGGGCAGCACGAGCTCGCCGAAGCCGTCGCGGGAATGCGAACGCCTAGCCGGGGGCGAATCAGCGTCGGAGGACGGCCGCTTCGCGCCGGGGATCCGCGCGCCGCGATCGCTGTAGGCGTGGCCTACGTCCCGGAGGACCGACTCGGCACGGGGCTCGCGCCGAGTCTGAGCATCTCCTCGAACCTCGTGCTGAAGGGATATCGCAAGCCGCCGGCTTCTCGCGGAACGTTCCTCCAATTGCGCGCGATCCGCGACCGCGCGGTCGAGCTGATCAGCCGCTACCGGATCGCCGCGCCGGGTCCGCACGCGCAGGCGCGCCAGCTCTCCGGCGGCAACCTGCAGAAGGTCGTGCTCGCACGCGAGTTCTCCGGCAAGCCCCGGCTGCTGATCGCGGCCGCGCCGACGCGCGGGCTGGACGTCGG
>WNGA01005939.1_pt1 | contig 19711 bp, 19 predicted proteins | sample 5400061 | NCBI WGS metagenome assembly WNGA01 (sample SAMN13153366, study PRJNA577476) | soil metagenome | isolation source: 100 cm soil or saprolite under grassland replicate 2 | place: USA:California | collected 2016-06-15
AGGTCGGTATTGAGGACCGAGACCTCGGACTCCGAGTGATTGTAAAAGGTGTCCACATCCAGGGATGCCGGGATGGGTTGGAGCGTCCTCAGAATCAGTTCTCCTCGCAGGTCGGAGAAGGGCTTCCCTGTCGGCGAGGACGCCAGATGCTGGCTTTGGGTCAGCCTGAGATAGCCGAATTCCAGGTATCGCATGGTATCGCCGACAGAGACCATCGTCGACAATCGATTGGTCAGTTCGTACGTGAGAAGGTTTTTCGGCGTCAATCGATCGATGTCGTTGAAGATCGGGAGATCCGCCTGCCTGGCCGGCGTCAGGTATTCATAAATGACGGCCGGCTCGATCTTGTGGGTGATTCCCACACCGCCTTCTTGCGCAAAACGACGCACGAGCCGGGTATCTACCGAGTTGCTGAAGTACAGCGCTTCCCGCGAAGTCGGCCGGTCCGACTGAAGAAGGCTCCGACTGTAGGCGGTTTCGCGGAAGCCCATCAGCGGCGTCATGGTGACGTAGCGGTCCCATGGCAGAGAGGCCCACACTCTGGGGAAAAGATCCGTGCGGAGAGCGCCGGTCCCCTGCACGCGCGCGAAGTCGTCGAAGGTGGCGTCCACCCCGGCGTAAACTGGAAGTCCCCCCACGCGCCACGGCGTAAGGCTGTACCCGATCTCTGGGAGGGTCTGCACCACCGCCTTATCTGACAGATTGGTCAAGTTCTGCGAATAGCGTGCCAACCCGTACAACACCTGGTTGTCCCAACGATTGCTCAAGAAGGCGTTGGATTCCTTGTACACCGCCACCCGTTGGAGCACGTCCTCGCTCAGGACAAAGACGTTGGCTCGCTGGTTCACGTAATCGATATTAACCCTCCCCTGCAGATCGTCGGAAAACTTCGACGTGTGTCTGTAAATAACGTCCCAGCGTGAGGTCTTGTCTGGGACATCACGGAAGTACTGGGTCCAGAAATAGCCGTCAGCGTTCCTCGAAAGTTTATACCGATATTCCAGCGTGCCGCCCGTCCCGAGCTTGCCGCGCTCGTCCAGCGTGATCGTTGCGTCCTGGCTCGGACTGATGTTCCAAAAGAACGCCTCCCGCACCTTCAAGCCTTGCACGCTGCTGGAACCTATGACGGGTATGAGGAAACCGGTCGCCCGCTCCCGCTTGGCGGGAAAGAGGACGGCCGGCAGGTACATGACCGGCACGTCCAAGATGCAAAACTGAACGTTCCGCGCGTACAGGTCTGCTTTGAACTGCCAGGGTGTCCGTTCCCCCTCCAGCACGCTGCAGGTCGTAAACGAGGCGTCTTCCAGCCGATATTGCTCCTCGGACAGGCGCTCCATGACCTGCGCGTCCACCGTGAAGTTGCCTTCCAGAACGAAGAGCCGGCCGTGGAAGATCACGCCCTTCGTGGTATTGAAGTTGAAATCGAGGCGCTCGCCGTGGATGTCGTGAGCGCCGTCGTTCAGGTGCACCCGTCCCACCGCCGTCACCTGCCCAGTGGCCACGTTCAGCGTCGCTTCGTCGGCCTCTAGGCGATAGGGGCCTTGCACGACGACCACGGATCCCTTGCCGTGGTAGGTCTGCGTCTCCTTGCTATAGACGAGCGTGTCGGCCTGGATGTGGATGGGACGGGCCGCGGATGGCCCCTCCGCCAGGGCTGGTGTGGCTTCTAAGAAGAACAGGAGGACTGTCAGAGGGACGACCAGCCGGCGGCTCAGCAGCCCCATTAGCCGCGGAGTCCGGACACGGTCGTCCCTTCGAGCATGGCCTTGGCCTCACCGGCTACCAGCAAGGACCCGGTGACGCAGATGGTATCGTCCTCTCCGGCGAGCGCCCGCGCGCACGCCAGGGCTTCCCCCACCGTCGGCTTGACGGTGATGGGCACCCCCAGGTCCGCCGCATCCCGTGCCAACTCTTCGGGCGCGGCGGCGCGCGGGTGGGCCGCACGTGTGAGAATGAGCTGGCTCGCGCCGGGGAGGGCGGTCAGGACAGTCAGGACTCTCCGCCGATCCTTGTCCCGCATCATCCCGACAACTAGGATGAGCTGTCCGATGGCTGGCTCGCCTCGACGGGCCCATAAGGTTCTCAGATACTCAGCCAGCGCTTCGGCGGCGTGAGGATTGTGCGCCCCATCGAGCCAGATGTCCGGCCGTCGTCCCACCAACTCCAACCGCCCAGGCCAGCGCACCGTGCGCAATCCGTCCCGCAGCGCGCGCTCGGCGACGCGCACCCCCCGCTGGGCGGCCATCTCCAAGGCGGCCAGCGCACACGCGGCGTTGTCCAACTGATGGCGCCCGGGAAGAGGGCATGCCAGCTCCTCTTCGCGCCACCGCAGCCCGCGATAGGCAAAACACTCCGGTCCCTCGCCAGCCACGTGGAAGTCCTGGCCGAGCACGACGCAGGCAGCCTTTTGCTGCGCCGCCGCGGCGCGGATTACAGACAAGGGCCCCTCGCCCATCCGGCCCACGACGATGGGCGTCCCGTGCTTGACGATCCCGGCCTTCTCGAACGCGATGTCTTCGAGCGTGTTTCCCAAGTACTCCTGGTGGTCAAGCCCGATCGTGGTGATGAGCGAGACCCGCGGGGCGATCACGTTGGTAGCATCGAAGCGCCCCCCCAGACCGACTTCAACCACCGCATGCTCGACCCGCATCTCGGCGAAGTAGGCGAACGCCACGACGGTCGTCGCCTCAAAGAACGTCGGCGGTTCCGCCAGATGGGCCTCGGCGGCCACTCGCACCCGTTCGGTGAGCTCTCCGATCCATTCGGAAGGGATGGCGTGGCCATTGATCTGAACGCGCTCCGAGAAATCCACGAGATGGGGGGAGGTGTAGAGGCCGACGCGATAGCCCTGGCTCGCCAGCATGGCGGCCAGCATGGCGGCCGTGGATCCCTTGCCGTTCGTCCCGCCCACATGAATCGCGGGGAACGCGCGATGCGGGTCGCCTAGCGCACGCAACAGCGCCAGGGTACGGCCGAGGCCCGGCTTGATCCCGTGACGTTGGAGGCCATACAGGAAGGCGATGCTGCGCTCGATGCCTCCATCCATACGGCCTCCGCGAAGGACTAAAAATACTCCACGAGGCTGGAGACAGTCTCCTTGAGGCGCTTGCGGGGCACGATCAGATCGATCATGCCGTGTTCCAGCAGGAACTCCGCTCGCTGAAACTCCGGCGGGAGCTGTTGCTTGATAGTCTGCTGGATGACGCGCGGGCCGGCGAACCCGATGAGGGCCTTCGGCTCGGCCAGGATGACGTCCGCCAGCATCGCGAAGCTGGCCGTCACGCCACCGAAGGTCGGGTCGGCGAGGATGGAGATATACGGGATGCGTGCCTCGGCGAGGCGGCCGATAGTAGCCGCGGTCTTGGCCATCTGCATCAGCGAGAGAATTCCCTCCTGCATCCGCGCCCCACCCGACGTGGTCACCAGCACCAAGGGGATGCGCTCGCGCAAGGCGCCCTCGGCGGCGTGGACTACCTTCTCGCCCACCACCGAGCCCATGCTGCCGCCCATGAACCCGAAGTGAAACACGCCCAGAACCACCCGGGCGCTGTTGATCCGCCCCTCCCCAATCACGATGGCGTCCCTCTTGCCGGTGCTCTGCTGGGCCGCCTGCAGGCGCTCGCTGTAGCGCTGGGTGTCCTTGAAATGCAGCGGGTCCGTCGGCTCCAGCCCGGCAGACCACTCGCGAAAGGTACCCAGGTCCAACAGCAGGTCGATCCGTTCCTCAACGGAGATGGGAAAATGGTACTCACACTTCGGGCAAACCCTGGCGCTCCGCTCCACTTCCTTGCGATACACGATCGCGCGGCAGTGGTTGCACTTGAGCCAGAGGCCCTCGGGAACCTTGACCTTCTTGCGGTCCTGATCCTCCGGGGCTGAGCGCTCTTTCTTGAACCACGCCATGGCGGGGTCGGCCGGATGCCCGCTCAGATGCGGACGACCTGGTCCTCTTCGAGCACATGCAGGTTGGGCAGGTTAAGCCGCTTCAGTTCGGCCGCGATGACGTGCCGGTACGATGGCTTGATGTGGTAGATGTACACCGGCAGATCCGGCCGCCCCAGCTTGGCGAACTCGCGGGCCAACATATCCGGGGTCAGATGGCCGGTGACCTTGGCCAGGTCGCGAAAGTCGTTCGGGAAGGAGGTCTCGATGAACGCGGCCTTGAGCCGCGGCTCCTTGGCCGCCACTTCCCAGATGCGTCGCGTCTCGGAGGTGTCCCCACTATAGAGGAGGGCGGAATCCCCTTGGCGGACGATGAACCCAGCGGTCGGCACGATGTGATTGACCCGGACGGCCGTCACTTCAAAATTGTCAGCGGTAAACGCCTTCTCTTCGTCGAACGCGTGGTACGCCAACGGCGCCGAGTTCACTGTGGGAAGGCGCGTGAAGTCCGGAAACACGACGTCATTGAAGATGTGGCGGCGCAAGCTGTCGAGCACTTCGGAGAGCGCGTGGATTTTCACCGGTCCGTCCTGGACCCGCCCGGCGAGGTTGTCGGCCAGCAGCGGGAGGCCTTTGATGTGGTCGAAGTGCGCGTGCGAGAGGAGGACGTGCCGGATCTTGCCCTGCTCGGCCTCTTGGAGCCCGGCGCTGACGGAGCCGGCGTCCACCATGCAGGTCTCGTTGACAAGAAACCCGCAGGTCCGGCATTCGTGGGTGTGGCCCTTGCCGTCCACAACGATCAACTCGGAACCGTGGCACCCGAGGACCCTGATGATCACTTGCGAATTTCCTTCATCTTCTGTCGCATCGCTTTCGATCGCTTATCGTAGAACTGCTCCAGGACGCCTTCGATGCGGGGATACTGCTTCATGATGTCGAACAGGTCGGAAGACTTCAGCCGCAGCACTTCGGTATCGGCGGTCGAGAAGACGGACGCGCTGCGGGGCCCACCCACCAGGAGAGACATCTCGCCGAAAAACTCGCCTTCGCCGAGTTCGTCTAGGACCACTTCCTGCCCATCAATCTCTTTGACCACCCTCCCGCCGCCCCGGCTGATCAAGTACATCGCATCGCCCTCATCGCCCTCGGCAATCATGCGCTCGCCAGACATGAACCGCAGAGGCTCGAGCTTGTCCACAAAAGCCCCGAACTCCTCCTTGGTAAAGGCAGCGAAGAGCGGGTTGATGTCCTTCTTTTCTTCCTTTTCCTTTTTTTCTTCCTTTTCTTCCGGCTCCTCGGATCCTATGATCTCGATCTCAAGCTCCAAGACTGGCTCCTGCTCGAGCTCGAGCTCAGGTGGAGGCGCGACTTCGACCGGAGGCAGCGGGGGTGGAGGGGGCGCCGCTTCCGCGGCAGGCGGCGGGGGCTCAGCCGCGGCAGGCGGGGGCGGTACAGCCTCCGTTGGGGGAGAGGGGGCTGGAGCCTCAGGAGCAAAAGGAGGGGGTGACATAAGCTCGCCGGCGACCGCAGGGCTGGAATTGATGGCCAGCATCAGCCCACGGGCCTGCTTCTCCGCCGGAGCCAATCGCAGGATCATCTTGTAGGTCGCGATGCCCTTCACCGAGAAGCCGGAATCCACGAACAGCTTGGCCGCCTGGTAGTAGGCCTTGACCGCGCCGGATTTGTTGCCGGCCTTGACGTTGTAGTCACCCATGCGGAGATAGTAATTCGCATTCGCCGGCTCGAGCTGGACCAGACCCTGCAGGCACGCGACGGCCTTGGCCCATTGACTCTGTTCGACGAACTTGGCGAGATCGGCGCTGAGCTGTTCTTTTTTGCTAGCCACGGGAGCCTACCGATGCCTCGCAGTGATCATCCGTACCGGCTCTGGCGCCTTACTTCAGAAAAAACTGAAAATGAACGCCGGCGATGATAATGGTGTCACCGTCATGCAATTGCTTCTGTCCCCGGACTGCCTCTTCGTTCACCGTGATCTTCTTGGCTCCTTCCGGCACGCTGACGAAATACGCCGAGCCGCGACGGCTGATGAGCGCCGCGTTCTTCGGAGCGAACCAACCAGCGAGCTTGACCGTCGCGGTGTCTTTCGCACCGATCACGGTCAGCCGGCCCGTCAGTTCGTACTCTTTCCGGTCCGTCTCGCCCGAGACCACGGTCAGCCACCCGCCCTTCTCCGTCGTCTTCCCTCCCGCCGCGGCGGTCTTCGTGGTTCCCTGAGCGGCTTTCAGCAGCTCTTTCTGCTTCGCAGTCTCCAGAATCACCGTCTTGTCCGACTCGGTCCCCCTGGGGAGAGGCGGAGGCGCGGCGATTTCGTCCTGATAAATCAGGACATGCTTGCCGACAACGATACAATCGCTGTTTTTCAGCTTCTCTTTCTGGATCTTCGCGTCGTTGACGAAGGTGCCGTTGGTGCTTCCCAGATCTTCGATAAAGAAGGCGCCTTCCTCGCTGACGATCAAGGCGTGGTGGCCAGACACCACCGGGTTGTCGATCACGAGATCGTTGTCCGGTTTGCGACCGATCGTGAACCGGGGCTTGTCAAGCGGGATCTCTTTGAGAACCCGCTCGTTGAACTTCAGAAAGATCTTCGGCATGACGTTCCCTTCGCTCACGCGTTAGCTCACCAGCCAATGCCAGACACGTTGCATGGGCGTCTCGCTGGCGGCGTGCTGAATAGAGACGAGAATCACGGTGGTGTTGTCCAGGCCGCCAGCCGTATTGGCCAGCTCGACCAGGCGTTCTGCCGCAGCCTGGGGATCCTTCTCCTGCTGGACGGTTGCGAGGATCTCGGCTGACTTCACGTCGCGCGTCAAGCCATCGGAGCACAGGAGCAGTTGGTCCCCCTGCATCAGCGGGACCTCATCGAGTTCGACGTCAACGGCGGCGTCGATACCCAGGGCGCGGGTGATGATATTTTTCTGAGGCGACCGCTCAGCCTCCTCTTCCGTCAGCATCCCCCTCCGGACCTGTTCGGCGACCAGCGAGTGATCCGCCGTCAACGGCTCGATCGTGTCCCCGCGGATCAGGTACAGGCGACTGTCCCCAACATGGGCGACTGACAGTGTCTGCCCGTTGAGCATGGCTGAGACGACGGTCGTCCCCATCCCCTCCTGATCCGGTTGATCCGTTGCCGCGTCGTAGATGGCTTGATTCGCCAGCCGGATCGCGCTGGCCAACCGATTGGTCAAGGCGGAGAACTGCCGGTCGTATGCCCCGACCATGGGCAGGTTCGCATTCCCCTGCGCTTCGCGGACATGCTTTTGGATGACCTCGACCGCCAGGCGGCTAGCGACTTCCCCCGCATTCCGCCCACCCAACCCATCGCACACAACGAAGAGCCCAACCTCGGGATCGACGCACAAGGAATCCTCGTTGTGGGGGCGCTTTAGACCGACATCGGTCTTGGCCCCAACAGCGATGTTCATGTAACATCCTCCCGGTCCACCCGCAACTGCGCAAGAATACAACAAAGAATCGTTTCATCCCCGCATGCCCGGAGCACATTCCTGGGGGATGCGCTGCGCGCGAAGTCATTGAGCGCTTGGAGATAAAGTTCGCCTAGCGTAGACAAAACAAGAGGTATAAGTCAATGTGAAACCTGACCGAAACGCAGCGTCCCCAGGCCCGTCACAGCACAAAGGACCCATACAGGATAATCCCTCCCAGGCTCACGCTGGCCAGGCCTGCGAGCGCTCGCAGCGCCAGATGGGTGCGGACGAGATGCGCCGGGGTGAAGACGAACGGCAGGCTCAACATGATCCCCAGGAGGACCATTGCGGCGATTGAACCGGCGCCGAACGCCAGGATGTAGAGCACGCCGTCCAGGACGGAACGGGCGGTGGAGAGGACGAGCAGGAGCAGCGCCGCGCTCCCGGCCAGGCCATGGACCATGCCGACGGCGAGAGATTTGTACTCCAACCGATACCGGTGCAGGTGGGCGTGGTGCAGACCGTCCCGGTGGGAATGGACGTGCAGGTGCGCGGCTCCATCCGCATGCGCGTGAGCGTGCACATGCAGCCGCTCGCGCCAGAGCGTCAGCCCGACCGACACGCCGAGCCCGACTAGCATGAGCCCCACCGCGGCTTCGAAGAGCCGGGCCCACTCGCCCGAAATCGTGAGCTTGAAGCTCAGGACCGTCAAGCCGGCGAGCAGCAACACCAGCGTGTGGCCGATTCCCCAGCAGAACCCGATCGCGCTGGAGCGCCACAGGCTTCGCTGCTCGGTCGCGATCGTCGAGATGGCGACGACGTGGTCGGCGTCGAGCGCATGCTTCGCGCCCAGCAGGATGCCCAGACCCAGCATGGTCAAGAACGGGAACTCAGCTATCATCCACCTCTGGTGTGCATCTCGAGACGGGGGTCCTGGCGGAGACGTTCGATTTCGACCAGCCTCGCTCTGATTCCGACTCGCTCGAGCTCCTTGCGCTGCTCGGCGCCGCGATCCTGACGGGCCTGCCACCCTGCGAGGAGCAGGGCCTTGATCTCGTCCCGCGAAGCGCCGGCGCGCAACGGTTGCCTCAGATCGGTCCCTTCTGTCGCGTAGAGGCACAGAAACCACATGCCGTCGGCCGTGAGCCGGCTCCGGTCGCAGGTGGCGCAGAAGGGCGTCGTCGTGGATGCGATGATACCAAACGTCGTGCCGTCCGGCAGGGCGAACCGCTGCGCCGGCGCGGAGCTCTTTTCCAGGACCGGTTCAATCGGCCCGTAGTGCTGGCTGAGCAACTTCAGAATGGCGGCCCTGGAGAGGACCTTGTCCATCGACCAGTCCGTCGCGCCCCCGACATCCATGTACTCGATGAAGCGCACCTCGCCGCCGAAGCGCTTGCCGTACTCGATCAGGTCGACAAGCTCGTCGTCGTTGTAGCCGAGAATGGCCACGGTGTCGAACTTCAGCCCCTTGAACCCGACCCGCACCGCCGCCTCGATGCCTTCCAGCACCTGCTGGAAGGAGTCCCGTCGCGTCAAGGCCTTGAACCGCTCACGCTTGAGCGTATCCAGGCTCACGGTCACCCGGTGCAGGCCGGCGTCGTGGAACGCCTGCGCCTGCTCCGCCAGCAAGACGCCGTTGGTCGTCAGGGCGAGGTCCTTGATCCGGGGATTGCGCCGCAGCTTGCGCATCAGGACCGGCAGGTCCTTGCGCAGCAGGGGCTCGCCGCCGGTCAGGCGCACCTTGTCCACGCCGAGCTCCGTGAAGATGCCGGCCAGCGCGTCGGTCTCCTCGAACGAGAGGATGGTTTCGCGCGGCAGCCAGGTGTACTCCTCCTCCGGCATGCAGTACTTGCAGCGCAGGTTGCACCGGTCCGTTACCGAAATGCGCAGGCTGCGGAGCGGCCGGCCGAAGGTGTCGGTGACGGTCGGCATCTCGCTGCTGAACGGGAGCATGCTCATGGATGTTCCTCGACCCAGACCTCGCCTTGCGGTGTGCTCTCGAGCTTCCAGATCGGGGTGATCTGCTTGAGCTCGTCGATGCTCCACTTGCAGGCCCGGAACGCCTCGGCCCGGTGCTCGGCGGCAGCAATGACCAGCACGATGTTCTCGCCGACTTGGATGTCCCCGTACCTGTGGACGATTAGGACTTCGATCACGTCGAAGTCCTTCAGGGCGCGCTCCCGGATCTCGCGGAGCTTCTTCTGGGCCATCCCCTCGTAATACTCGAACTTGATGCCGGAGACGTCGTGGCCCTGGGACCGGTCCCGGGCGGTGCCCAGGAAGATCGCGATCCCCCCGATGCGGTTCGAGCGGGCCCGCACCCGCGCCAGCTCGGCGTCGATCGAGAAGTCCTCCCGCTGGATCCGCACCAGCATGTCCTTGGGATCGGCGGGCGCCCCGCCGGCGAACGGGGGCAGCAACGCCACCTCATCGCCCTCGCGGATGACCGTGTCTGGATGGGCGATCTCGTGGTTGACAGAGACCAGGACCTTCTTCTTGTGAATCAGCTCGGCCATCTCAGGGTAGTCTTTTTCCAGAAAGCCGACCAGATCGCCCACCGTGCGGCCGCCGTTGAGCGAGAATCGCAGTTCGGCTTGGTTCTTCGCCAGCGTTTTCAGCATGCCGAACAGCTTGAGCGTGACCATACTGTCCTCACGCTTTCCGGGTATACGTGCCGGACTTGCCTCCGGCCTTCTCCAGCAGGCCAATGTCGGTGAACACCATCCCCCGGTCCACGGCCTTGCACATGTCGTAAATCGTGAGCGCCGCCACGGACACCGCCGTGAGGGCCTCCATCTCAACCCCCGTCTGCCCGGTGGTCTTGATGGTCGCCGTCGCCGTGATGCTGCAGTAGCCGTTGCGGTCGGGCTGCGGGTCTTCCTTGAAATCGATATCCACGCTGGTGAGCAGGAGCGGGTGGCACATGGGGATCAGGTCCGGCGTGCGCTTCGCTCCCATGATCCCGGCCGTTTGGGCTACGGCGAGGACGTCCCCCTTGGCGATCTTCCCGCGGCGGATCTTCTCCAGGGTTTCCGGCTGCATGAGGATCCGCGCTTGGGCGGTCGCCGTCCGGTGGGTGGCTGCCTTCTCGGAGACATCGACCATCCGCGCCCGACCGGATTCGTTGAAATGGGTGAACTCGCTCATAGACCCCGGCCCTCTAGAATCAAAAAAAGCCCGATCATTCAGTGAATTGTAGGAGCCGGCCGGAATCCAAGTCAAGGGGAATCCCGGGAGGCCTTCGCCTTGACATTGCCCGCAGAGTCTCGGTAGCGTGTCCTCGCGAACCCCATGCAGGAGCCTCACCGTGAGCGACCGGCTGGTCATTGAACGCCTGGAGTTTCAAGGCTATTGCGGCGTCTCGGAACGCGAGCGCGAGACCCCTCAACTGATGGCGGTGGATCTCGAGCTGTTCTGCGACATGCGTTTGGCGGCCGCCACAGACGACGTGGCGCACACGGTGGACTACACGCAGGTCGCCGACCGGGTCCTCACCATCGCCCAGACCGAACGGTTCCACTTGCTGGAAGCCTTGGCCGAACGGCTCGCCCAGGCCATCCTCGCGCAGTTCCCCGTGTCGGCCGTGGAGCTCTGGGTCCGCAAGCTCAAGCCGCCGGTGCACGGCGTCCGCGAATCCACCGGCGCCAGGATCACGCGACAAACAGTCAGCGGCGCGCACGGTGAGCGGCCCGCCGACTGGCTCACCCAACACCGATACTTCCTGACTCCGGGGCACGCGCTCGACTTAGCCTGCGGCCACGGCCGGCACACGCTTTATCTTGCCCAGGAAGGATTCCGCGTTGAGGCCTGGGACCGGGACGCAGCAGCGCTTGAGGCGGTGCGGACCACGGCCCAAACGCTCGGACTCTCCACCATCACGACACGCCTGGTGGACCTCGAGCAGGAGCCGGCGATTCCCCCCGCCTCCTTCGAGTTGATCGCCGTGTTCTACTACCTGCAGCGGGACCTGTTTCCGCAGATCATGCGCGCTCTCAAGCCGGGCGGCCTGCTCGTGTATGAAACCTTTCTCATCGACAATCACGAACGGTTCAACCATCCCCGGCGGCGTGAGTTCTGCCTGGGCCACAACGAGCTCCTCTCCCTGTGCCGGGAACTCCGCGTGCTCGCCTATCGCGAAGGGGCCCTGGACCCGCGCACGGGACCGTTCACCGCCGCGCTGCTGGCCCAGCGTCAATCCTAGCGGAGGCGAGGGTGTCGATTGAAGCGGGTGGCGCCGCATGGGCCCCGGGCGGAGCGCCCGAATGATGTAGGGGCGGCCCCCCGTGGCCGCCCAGGGTAGGCACAGGGGCCTACCCCTACGAGCACGTCCGGGTGATGCGGCGACAGGACCCGCGAGAGGATCATGGGAACACTACCAGCACAACGCCCGCCCGCCTGCGCCGGGCGCTTCTACGAAGGGACGCCGGAGCGCTTGCGCGAGCAGGTGCATGCTCTGCTCGAGCCCGACGCGCCCCGCGTAGCCGTGCCCGCCATCATCTGTCCGCACGCCGGGCTGATGTACTCCGGCGCTGTCGCGGGAGCGGTGTACAGCCGGGTCACGCTCCCTGCCACCGCGATTCTGGTCGGTCCCAACCACACAGGCTTTGGCCCGCCTCTCTCGGTCTATAGTGAGGGCGAATGGCTGCTGCCTGGCGGCTCGCTGACGGTCGCGGCAGACCTGGCTCGGTCGTTTCTGACGCGCTGCCCGCAGGCGCAGCCGGACCATGTCGCCCATCTCAGCGAGCACTGTCTCGAGGTCCAGCTCCCGTTTTTGCACGCGCTGCGACCGGACATTCAGATCCTGCCCATCGTTCTCGGCTTCCGCAATCTCGAGACCTGCCAGGCCGTGGGCTCCGCGCTCGCCGCTGTGATCGAGGAAGCCCCCACGCCTCCACTCCTCATCGCGAGCACCGATCTCACGCACTGCGGGCCGGGCTTCGGCCAGTCGCCCCCTCCGGGGCTGACCGCCGAGGCTTTCGCCCACCAGCAGGACCGGTTGGCGATCGAGGCCATCTACGCGCTCGACGGGGAGCGTCTCCACCAGACCGTCGAGATCCATCAGGTGACCATGTGCGGGTACGTGCCCACCACCGCCGTGCTCTTCGCCGCCCGGACCTTGGGCGCACGCCAGGCGCAACTCGTACGCTACGCGACGTCGGCGGATGTCAGCGGCGACGTCCATCGCGTGGTCGGATACGCCGGCCTGCTCCTGAACTAGCCGGGGAAAGCGGCGTTTCTTTCTCCGAAGCCAGTTCCGGAGAAATGCTATAATGCGGCCTTTCCAGGAGAACGCAGAACAAGCCCGTGCTGAAGGCGATCATCCTCGATTTCGACGGCGTCCTGGCTGACACCGAGCCGCTTCACTTCAAGATGTTCCAGCGGGTCTTGCACGAGGAAGGGCTCCCGCTCAGTGAACTGGACTATTACCAGAAGTATGTGGGCTTGGACGACAAAGGGTGTTTCCAGACCATCCTGTCGGCCAACGGGCGGCCCGCCCCGCCGGAGACCGTTCGCCGCCTCGTCGAACGGAAAGCCGCCCTGATGCTCGAGCGGATCAAGGTCACGCCAGTCATCTATCCGGGCATCGAGGACTTCATCAAGCGGGCGGCTGGCCGCTACCGCCTGGCGATCGTGTCGGGCGCGCTGCGCCACGAGATCGAGCTAATTCTTGAGGCCGTTGGTCTGCGGTCCAGCTTCGAGCACATCACGGCAGCCGAGGACATCCGGAACGGGAAGCCCGATCCGGAAGGGTACCTGCGCGCCTTGCATGCTCTGAACCGACGGGCGGCGGTCCACGCGTCGGACTGCCTCGTCATTGAAGACACCATCGCCGGCATCCAGGCGGCCCATGCGGCCGGGATGCGGTGTCTGGCGGTCTCCACGACCTATCCGGCCGACCAGCTCGCGGGCGCGGATGCCGTCGCGTCCACGCTGAAGGGGTACGACCTCGAAGCCCTCGAGCGTCGGTTCTGGAGCTGACCATGCACATCTGCTCCCTGCTCCCTGGGGCCACGGAAATCGTGGCCGCCCTCGGCTTGGTGGACGACCTTGTGGCCATCAGCCACGAATGCGACTACCCGCCGGAAATCCGGCACAAGCCCGTGATCATCCGCAGTACCGTGGACCCCGAGAAGACCAGCAGTCCGGTCATCGACCGGCAGGTCCGGGACGCGCTCAAAAACGGAAGCGGCCTGTACTGCATCGATGAGGCCCTGCTGCGCCGGTTGGATCCGGACCTCATCATCACGCAGAGTCTCTGCGAAGTCTGCGCGGTGACGCCAAGCGAAGTCCAACGGGCCCTGGCCGGGCTGAGGCGGATGCCCCAGCTCCTCTCACTCAATCCCACCTCCCTGGAGGACGTGTACCGCGACATCGAAGCCATCGGCAAAGCCACCGGACGGGATGTGCAAGCCCACCGGCTGGTCGACGCGCTAAGAGGCAGGGTCGCCAAGGTGCAGGCTCAGGTTCACGGGGAGCATCTCCGTCGGGTGGCCTGCCTCGAATGGCTGGAACCGCTGTACTGCGCAGGCCACTGGGTGCCGGAAATGGTACGAAGGGCGGGAGGTGTGGATCTGCTGGCAGAAGCCGGCGCCCCGTCCACGGTCGTCTCCTGGGAGCGCGTCGTTGGCTGTCGGCCGGATGTGCTCGTGCTGATGCCCTGCGGCTTCAGCCTCGACCGGACAACGACCGAATTGGACCTCCTGACCGCCCGTCCGGGCTGGAAGGACCTGCCGGCTGTCCAAGCCGGCGCGGTCTATGCTGTCGAAGGGCCGGCGTACTTCAACCGCTCCGGCCCCCGTCTGGTGGGCGGCGTGGAGTTGCTGGCCGCGCTGTTCCATCCCCTCCGGTTTGGGCATCGCCTCCCGGACGGAGCGCGTAGGATCACATGACCCACTGGTCGGCTGGAATCCCGTCACCATGACGAGCCAGGAAGCGCAGGCCTACTGCACCGCGCTCGCCAAGCGAAGCGGCAGCAATTTCTACTACTCGTTCTTCTTTCTTCCCCCGGACCGTCGCGACGCGATGCACGCGGTCTACGCCTTCTGCCGGGAGGTGGACAGCGTCGTGGACGAGCCGGAGCCTGGCTCGAACCCGCACGACCGTCTGGCGCGCTGGCGCGAGGAGCTCGCCAGCCTGTACCGAACAGAGCGCAGCACGGTGGCGCCCCCAGTCGAAGCACTCTCGCCCGTGATGACCTGCCTGGGGGGACACATTCGGCGGCTGGGCATCCCCCGGGAATACTTCGACGACATCATTGCAGGCGTGGCGATGGACCTCACCATCAAGCGCTACGCCACGTTTCGCGACCTCTACCAGTACTGCTATCGGGTCGCGTCAGCGGTCGGACTCGTCTGCCTAAAGATTTTCGGGGCCCGCACGCCCGAAGCCCAGACCTACGCCATCAACCTCGGCGTAGCCTTCCAGTTGACGAACATCCTGCGCGACCTGAGGACGGACGGCGCGTGCGGGCGCATCTACCTGCCCACGGAAGACCTGACGCGATTCGGGCACAGCGAGCAGAATCTCCTGGCCGGCGCCTACACACCGGCTTTCGTCAACCTGATGGAGTTCGAATGCCGTCGCGCCCAGGAGTACTATCGAGCCGCCGAGGCCGCGCTGCCCGAAGCCGACCGCCGCGCGCTGGTGCCAGCCGAAATCATGCGGGCGATCTATCACACCATCCTGGATCGCATCGAAGCCTGTCGCTACCGGGTGTTCAGCCGGCGCATCACGCTCTCGCCTCCGCACCGGCTAGCCGTCGCCCTGAAAGCCTGGCTGGCCTGCCGGTTGTCGGGACGGCGCTCCACGCCGGCCGGACTCGCAGCGCGGTAAAACCGCGAATCATCCCTCTCCGGGGCTGCCCGTTGCTCCTCAGATGCAACGGGCCATGGGAGAGGGTGCGGGTGAGGGGGAACCGCTGCCCCCAAACAAAACAAGCCCGGCATCGCCGGGCGGCTGGTTGAAGGAGAACAACCGCCTTTAGGCTCCTTTTTCCTCCAGAAAGTTGACTCCGACCCCAATTCTTCTCCCGCCGCGTCTGATGACTATGCCCGAATGGCTCGAGCGACCCAAAGGCACCCCAAAAGGCATAACGTTATGCGCTTAACCGGTGCGAGCGGTGCTTGCGAAGCATCCGGGTTGAAGCGCGGGTTAGCCGCAAGGTTTCATTGCGGCTCAATAGTAACCGATTCGAAGAATGTCGGCACAAGTCGCATCGCAAGGTCACGCTGTGGAAGCGGAGCCTCTACGATAAGGGTCACGATGTCGGGTCCAACTAGGAGTACCCGCTGATACGCCACGGATGAGCTGTTCGATAGCGTCACATCGACAGCCTTGAACCCGCGATGCTGGATCTTTTTTATAGACGTCGGCTTGGTGGGGAACGCCTCTCCGTTCTCGATCTGACTGAATCGGTTTGCCGCTGCCCCGGGCTTCCGATACGTAACCCGAGTGGCGGAGAACTTTATACCCTCAGCGCTTTTCGCTCCGACGGCGAACGTCTTGGCAGCAACCGAATTCGGATCTGTCTCGGCGACCGTGAAGTCGTTAAACCGCAACGGCAGCCGCACGGTAAATCTGCCCTCAGTAGATTGTGCCGTCGTCCATCCCGTAGCGTCCAATTCCCCGGCTTGAATCCGATGCATAGTCATTTCCGGCTGGTACTGCCCGTAGGCCAGTTGTGTCACCGACAGCACCAGGGCCCAAAGAGTGATTCGAAGGAACATTCCATCCTCCCCGAGGGCTGACTAATTGAGTATATTGACCGGTATATCCCGCTCCTGTAGATTCAAAGTGATTACGCGATTCTCATCTGATTTCGACGGCTTGTCAAGGAACTCCACAGCGTAGGACCGGCGCGATATAAGCGAGGAAAGCGGTAAAAAAAGGCAGACGTTCCCTTAGAACGCTTGCTCTCGCCAAAGCTCTGGCGCGTCGCCTGCAAAAAGTTGTTGGGCAGCCGGTAGAGCGAATCTCGATTGGCGGTCGGGAAAGCCTACTTTGCCATTGCAGCTGCTGCGCGCCGCCTCATGATTCGAAACAGACCAGCGCTCATTTCCAGGCCTGACACTACATCATCAAGACCGATCAATGCGCGCCGATCCGACACGTTGCCACGCTGCAGGTCGATCGTGACCTTGATGCGCCCATCGCTTGTAGACAAACCGTGTCCGCGACCACGCTTGAAGTCGTTACGCAACTCCCGAAACGACTTGAACCATGCCTCGTATTCGGGCAGCGCCGAGGATATATCGGCATGAATTGGATTGTTTGAACTTCGGCCGTTCTTCTGAGGCGCAAAGCAATTCTTCATACTCGTCCCTTCCCCAGTACGCTGGCCGCTAAGTTCCAGAAGCGTTGCGTATCCCAGATCCTGAAACGCGCGCAAAAAGAAAAACAGTGCCTTATATGCGACGGCGAGCCGATCTATCTGCGGAAAGACTTCCACGGATGCAGCCTTCCACCGCTGAACGATGACGCGTGACGATGCCCCGTCGCCTTCCAGAGCACGCACGCTGGCAGCGAGCACCTCGTCGAGCTGAAGCAAGACATGTGTCATCGTGACTACGTCTGCCTTGAGGTAGAAGAGGCGTAGAGTAAGGTCCTTGATACTCGATGGGACGGGCCCGAAGACACTAGCTCTATCGAGTTCGCCGATGGCGGTGATCACGCGCGTCCGGTCCAGTTCGTGATGATGGAACGAATGCGTTGCGTCGCTTGCTGCATGGGCGTCCTTGGGATCATGCATCAAGTTCGCTCCTTGTCGCATCGGGGTCTGCCCAACGCTGCGGATCAGGCGCGGCTTTCAGCCGTCGCCTGAAAAGTGGCTCTGACCCCACTTACCTGACCCCAATCTTCAACCACCGAATCCACTTTGCCAGCTTCGGGTCCATGCGCGAAGAGGAATCTAACGTCCAGCTTCAGCGGCGGGGCATAGCCACGTCCGCTGGAAGCTGTTGTTGGACCCCATTAATCAATTCTCCACCACCACGTCGACCGATAGATGCGCAAATTATTCATGTCGGTCCAATTCACGCTCTCCCACATTGACTGTCCGTTTGAGGTTTTCATTGAGTCGTGGAGCATTGTGTACGCCTCTTCCGTGATCCGCGTTGGATGCGACGGAGGCAGGGCCGTCAGCTTCGCAGCGTAGTTCGCTGCACGTCCAACCCATACGAGGTCGTTAGAGCCTCGAATGCCGGTGCGAGCTACAAACAATTTGCTCGTATCGATCCCTACGGTCTGCTGCATTTCGTACGACGTATTTGGATACTGAGCCTTCAGGGCCGGATTAACAATGTGTTTGACCGCCCAATTAATCTTGAATGCAGCGCGGGCAGCCGAAGTGTTCTTTGAGGTGCCAATGAACACGGCCATTACTCGGTCGCCGTCGTAGGCGGTGATCGCGCCATCCTCGGAGCGAATTATCTTTGCTGCACAGTGGAGGTATGCTTTATATACCTCAGCCGCAAATTGCTGCTTGAAGCTATCGACAAGCGCGGTGGACGCCGACAAGTCCGCATACAAAACCGTAGCGTCCAGTATGACGGCGTCATTGCTTAATTTGAGGTCTTCTGAGTCCGGGACAATAGTTCCATCTCGGGTGGTCCATTGATCACGGAACATGGCCTTGACCTCAACCTGCAGGTCCTCAGCTAGTGACATGGGCGATTACGAGGACGTGCCGTATAGAAACCAAATGGATAGCCCCCAAGGGAGGACCGATAGGTATACACAAATCAAAGCCCGCTGCACCCAAGCAAATTTCTGAGCGGCTATCTCAGCGTTCCGGTGGCACTGCGCGGTTAGGTCGGTGATGTACGCTTCAACTGATAGAGACTGAACAGCCTCCTTGTACTGGTCGGGACTTCGCTGCGTGATTCCGCCGAAAAAGAGCAACGAGCCCTTTGGGCCATGTGTCCTGGGAAACGACGCGAATGACAAAAACAGTAATGCGGCAACCTCAAGCGTAAAGGCAAATGAAGCGACGATGGCCGCTGCAGTTGACCAGTCAGCAGGGCTCGCTGGAGCCATAACGGCCAGAACGCCCAGCATCGTAGTGTTGACGGCGAAACCGAACGTAACCTTCGAGTCGGCCACGCCTATCCAGTGCAGTTGACGGGTCAAAGTCGTTTCGAGAAACGTTACCCGCTCATTTTCGTTCATCTCAGCAACTACTCCCTGCCTTCAGGCGGGGTCCAACGTTGCCGCTCTGCCGCGCGCAGAGTGGAAAAGTGGGGTCAGAGTCCAATTATCACGTCGCGGGTTACAAAAAGGGACTCTGATCTTTGAGGAATTTCCCAAACGCCCACAGCGCCTTGTCAACAAGCCGAGGATCCTGACCGTTGAACTTGGAGTGAAATTGCATGTAGTTATCCAAGTAGCTTCGGACCTTCGCCCGGTCTGTGCCACCGATTTCCTCGAGAACGCCATCCTGAATGAACCGCATTGCACGGTGAACATGCTGATCGTAAATCGGAAACCGGCGCGGCTGCCAACAGTGAAGCCAAAAGATTCTCCAGATCGCACCGCCCTTGGCGAAGCGAGAGAGAAGCTTAGCAACACTCTCATCACGCGGAATTCGTGAAAGCTCTGTACCCTTGGCCACATAATTCCGCATGACCGCTGCGCGTTTTAGCTTGGACAGGGGCGTCCCGTTTTTCCAGGTGAATAGCTCTAGGATGCGTGCTTCGGTAAGCTCGCGTCCTATGTTTTTGTCGTAGAGTTCTTCTTTCGGATAGAAATATCGAGCAGACCAGAACTGAACGAACGCGGCGCGATCCGCTTCTACAGGCTGGTAGATGACCATCGACATCGCATGTAACGGCTAACTATTGCGTAGACTGATCAGCTATCCCCACCAATCAGTCTTCTGGTTGCGAGGAATCCTATAAGCTGTTTCCGCACTTAGCAAGAAATTTTTCAGCTCTCTGGAACAGGGCAAACATGGGGGGAGATCAGCGTAGCCCTCTCATCGGTGTGTCCCAAGACCCCCTCACCCTCACCCTCGGTGGAGGGAGGGAATCTTGAGTCAAAAACACGGAGGGCAGGCGCTCCGGACGGAGCGCCTGCCCTTGCGCTGAACGAACGCTGTCGGTCCGGAGAGTTTACTTCTTCTCGAAGCTCCGCTCGTAGAGAATCGTGGTCCAGGCCTCTTCCTCCGTGATCGCCGTCCCGATCAGCGGCACCATGCCGGTCCCGGCGCTCCCGTTCTTGATCACCCAGAACATTTCGCCGTCGGTCCGATTCTTGTGGAACTTCGGGTTGGTAAAGTCCCGCGGGGTGGGGTTCAGGATCGCATCGGCCGGGCCGTCCCCCTTGCCACTCAGCCCATGGCAATTGAAGCACGTGCCCTTGCCCTCAAAGATCGCCTTCCCCTTGGC
>WNGA01015269.1_pt1 | contig 19709 bp, 14 predicted proteins | sample 5400061 | NCBI WGS metagenome assembly WNGA01 (sample SAMN13153366, study PRJNA577476) | soil metagenome | isolation source: 100 cm soil or saprolite under grassland replicate 2 | place: USA:California | collected 2016-06-15
ACCTACGCCCGATCTTGCCAGCCCGCCCCCCGTCCCGCCGGATGACGAGGCCCTGCTCGACGCCTATTCCCGCGCCGTCATCGACGTGGTGGAGCGCGTCGGCCCCGCGGTGGTGCGGCTCGACGTGACCGCCAACGGCGAGCACCGTCACGGCGGCACCGGCTCGGGGGTCATCGTAGCGCCCGACGGGCTCGTGCTCACCAACAGCCACGTGGTCGGCGGTGCCGCCGCGCGCGTCAAGGTCACCACGGTCGACGGCCGCAGCCTGACGGCGCGCGTCGTCGGCGACGACCCGGACACCGATCTCGCGCTCGTGCGCGTCGACGCGCCGGTGACGCTGCCGGCGGCAGCACTCGGCAATTCCAAGCTGCTCAAGCGCGGCCAGCTCGTGATCGCCATCGGCAATCCGCTCGGCTTCGAATCGACGGTGACCACGGGCGTGGTCTCGGCGCTCGGCCGGTCGCTGCGCGCACGCTCGGGGCGGCTCATCGACGACGTGATCCAAACCGATGCCGCGCTCAATCCCGGCAATTCGGGGGGACCGCTCGTCTCCTCCCACGGCGAGGTTGTCGGCATCAACACCGCGGTGATCATGGGCGCGCAAGGCATCTGCTTCGCGGTTGCGGCCAACACGGCCAGTTTCGTGCTCGGCGAGCTGGTGCGACACGGCCGGGTGCGGCGCGCCTATATCGGTATCGCTGCCCAGCAATTCACGCTCTCGCGCCGCCGGCGACATGCAGCCGGCCTGACCCAGGAGAGCGCGGTGATGATCGCCACGGTCGAGCCCGGAAGCCCGGCCGAACGGGCGGGGCTCGTCGCCGGCGACATCATCCTGGCACTCGACGGCACCACGGTCACCGGCGCGGACGATCTCATCCGCATCCTCGCCGGCGAGAAAATCGGGCGCACGGTCGAGGTCGAGACGCTGCACAACGGCAGCCGGCGCGTGCTCTCGCTCGTGCCGCAGGAGCGCGCGCATCGCGGCTGATCAATCGGGCAGCGCTGGCGGACCCAGCGCAGTGGGGCGCTTTCGCCTTCGCAACGCCGCGAGCCACTGCTTGCCGAAGAGAGTGAGCACGATTGCCCCATAGACGGCGGCTCCAATCGCGGCGAGCACCGCCAGCGTGCTTTGGTCTCGCCAGGCAGTCCAATCTGCAAACAGCCGCGCGACCGGGCCTTGCGCCAGGGAGAGCACCACCGCGAGCGCGACACCAGCGGCGGTGAGCCCTGTCGTCGCGCCGCGCAGGGGAGGATCGAATGCGAGGTGGCCGCGGCGTGCGGCGAACCAAATGACAAGCCCGAGATTGAGCCAAGCTCCGATCGAGGTCGCGAGCGCGAGGCCGACCTGCGCCAGCGACGTGAAGTAAAAGAAAGCGGCCTTGAAGCCCACATTGATCCCGACCGCAGTCAGCGACGCCTTCATGGGGGTCGCCGTATCACCGCGGGCGAGAAACGTGGCGGTCACGCTGCGGATCAGCACGAACGGCAGCAGGCCCAGCGCATAGGCGGCCAGCGTTTGCCCCGCCGCGGTCGCGTCCGCCGCGGTGAACTTTCCGCGCATGAACAGCGCGCGCATGATGAGGTCGGGGAGAAGCAAAAACGCCACGAGGCAGGGAATCGACAGCAGCAAGGTCAGCTCGATGGCGCGATTTTGCGCGTGCCTGGCGGCCGCTTCGTCACCAGCCGCGATCCGACTCGCCATTTCCGGCAACAGCACGGTTCCGACGGCAATGCCGATCACGCCGATCGGCAGCTGATTGAGCCGGTCGGCGTAGTAGAGCGCTGAAATGGCGCCGGCTGCGAGGAAACTCGCGATGATGGTGTCGGCGAACAGCGCGATCTGGATGCCGGCGGAGCCGATGGTCGCGGGCCCGAGCGCGTGGAAGAAGCGTTTAACGTCCTCGTCCCATTTCGGCCAACGCAATGCCGTCATCACGCCGTTGCGCCACGTGTCGCCGCCTACCAGCAGCACTTCGAGAATGCCGGCAATGAACACGCCCCAGGCGGCGGCGTGGCCCGGTGTCGGAAAGAACACCGCGACCGCGAGCGTCGCTATCATCGACAAATTGAGCAGAATGGGCGCCGCGGCGGCCGCGGCGAAGCGGGCGAGCGCGTTGAGAATGCCGCCGTATAGCGTCACCAGCGACATGAGCAGCAGGTACGGAAACGTGATCCGCGTCAGCTCGACCGCCAGCGCGAACCGCCCGGGATCCTCGGAAAAGCCCGGGGCGAGCAGCGAGATCACTTCCGGAGTGAAGAGCAGCGCAACGACAACCAGAAAGCCAACGCAGCTGAAGAGGATGGTAAACACGCGGTCGGCGAAGAGCTTTGCCGGATCGGCCCCGCCCTGTTGGCGGATGCGCGCATAGGCCGGCACGAAGGCCGCGTTGAACGCGCCCTCCGCGAAGATCGCGCGGAAATGATTCGGAAGTCTCAGCGCGACGAAGAAGGCATCCGCAACCGGTCCGGCTCCGAGCACGGCCGCCAGCACGATGTCACGGACAAAGCCCGTAGCGCGCGACACCAGCGTCAAGCCGCCGACGGTGAAGATGCGTCCAATCATCGGCCGGGCCCCGTGTCTGTCCTGCGGCGAGGTCACGAGAATCGAGCCCAATTATAGTCAGGCGGCCCCGCAATGCCGCCAGCGCAAGGAGCATCGCATGACGATGGGATTCGGCGCCCTCACCCACCCAGCGCGCGCCGCACGGCGTCGATGATCCGGTCCTGGGTCACCTCGTCGAGATAGGCGTGCATGGGCAGGCTGATCACTTCCTCGGCCAGCCGTTCGCTCACCGGCGCGCCACCGGCGGCGATCGGAAAGTGCTGGTAGGGCTGCTGGCGATGCAGCGGGATCGGGTAGTGGATCGCGGTTGGAATGCCTTGAAGCTTGAGCACATCCGCGAGCCCGTCGCGGCGGCCGGGCGCAAGGCGGATGGTATATTGCGCCCAGACCGAGGTTGAGCCCTGCGCGAGCTTCGGAACGGTCGCGACATCGGCGAGCCCCGCGGAATAACGGCGCGCAATGCGTTCGCGCGCCAAAACCTCCTCGGGAAAGATTTTCAATTTCTCAATCAGCACGGCCGCTTGGATGGTGTCGAGCCGACCGTTCATGCCGATGCGCACGCAATCATACTTGCCGCCGCGTCCCTCCCCGTGAACGCGCAGGCTGCGCATCACTTGCGCAAGCTCCTCGTCGTCGGTGAGCACCGCGCCGCCGTCGCCATAGCAGCCGAGCGGCTTGGCGGGAAAGAAACTCGTCGCGGTTGCCGGCGCGAGCGTGCCGAGGCGGCGATTCTTATAGGTCGCGCCGAAGGCCTGCGCGGCGTCATCGAGCACGAAAAGGTCTTCCGCCTCGGCGATCGACGCAATGCGATCGTGGTCCGCGGGTTGCCCGAAGAGGTCCACCGGGATCACGGCCCTGGGCCGAAGCCCAAGCTCGCGCGCCCTAGCGCAGGCGCGTCGCAGGCTTTCGGGGTCGAGATTGAAGCTTGCCTCCTCCACGTCCGCGAAAACCGGCGTTGCGCCAACCAGAGCGACCACCTCGGCGGTCGCGGTGAAGGTGAAGCTCGGGCAGGTCACGGCGTCGCCCGGGCCGATGCCTTGCGCCATCAATGCCAGGACCAACGCATCGGTGCCGCTCGCGCAGGTCACGGCATGGCGCGCGCCACAGAACGCGGCGAGCTCGGCTTCGAGCGCGCGCACCTCGGGCCCCAGGATGAACTGGCAATGGCCGAGCACGCGCGCGATTGCCTCGTCGATCAAGCGCCCGAGGCGTCGCCGCTGCGCGGCAACGTCGATGAACGGAATTGGCACCGGATCGAGGCGGGCGCGCTGATTCATCGAGATTACCGATTGCGTCGGCGAAGCGGGCGCGTCAGCCGGTCAGCCGCCGGGGGCCGGCCCTGCGGCGGCTCACACTCGGCGTCGCGCGCCTTTCGAGGCAGCGGATGGCGATTTCGAGGCTCGCCACCCCTTCCTCGCCCGTCACCGCAGGCTCCTTGCCGTCGCGGATCGCAGCGATAAATGCCTGCAACTCGGCGCGCAACGGCTCGGCATGGCCGACCGAGAGGTGGCGCATGGAATAGCTACCGTCGGGCTGAAAGCCGAAGCACTCGGTGACCTGCCGCGTCAGCAGGTCGCCCATGATGTATTTGTTGCGCGTCGCGATGGTGACACTGCGCGCCTTGAACGGCGTGAGCCAATTGGTGTTGATGTGGGCAAGCACGCCGGAGGCGGTGCGGAACTGCAGGAGCGCGATGTCCTCGCGCTCGGCAATCGCGTTGGAGAGCTGCGGCTGCACTTCCGCGATGTCGGACTCGGTGAACCAGCGGATGAGGTCGATGTCGTGCACGGCGAGGTCGATGACCACGCCCACGTTGGACATGCGCGGCGGGAACGGGCCGACACGGGTGATAGCGATGGAAAGAATGTCCTCATCGCTGATCGCGTCCTTGATCGCCTCAACCGTCGGGTTAAACCGCTCGACGTGACCGACCATCAAGGCGACGCCCGCGTGGCGCGCCGCGGCTATGATTGCGTGTCCCTCTTCCACCGAGGGTGCGATCGGTTTCTCCACCAGCACATGCACGCCACGCTCGATGCAGCAGAGCGCCAATTCCCGATGCAGATGGGTGGGCGCCGCGATGGTGACAGCATCGACACCCTGCGCAAGCAGCGGCTCAACGCCGCTGAACGCCGAGCAGCCGAGCGCCCGCGAAACGAAATCGCGCTGCTTGCTATCGGGATCGGCCACGCCGACGAGCTTGACGCCCGGCAAATCGGCAAAGACGCGGGCATGATTGCTGCCCATCACGCCGACGCCAACCACACCTACGCGTAGCAGACGGTCCGCGTCGCGTTTGGCGGCTTGCACCATGATGGACGAGTTCCCCCCTGCCGGCGCCCGTAACGAGTCCCTCCTAGCATGCCCGAAGCCGGCTGGCGATGGCCCCGTTTGAGCCTGTGGACACGTTTTGAATCAAAGAGTTACATCCCCTGCGGTCATTGCGGACCGTTCTACGCCATCACTTTCGGCCGAACCCGGAGAAACCAATCGACGAAGCGGCGAATCCCCTCTTCGATCGGCGTCTTGGGCCGGAACCCCACCGCGCGCTCGAGATCGGCCACGTCCGCATAGGTCTGCGCGACGTCGCCCGGCTGCATCGGCAGTAACTCCCGGCTCGCCCGCTTGCCGAGGGCTTCCTCGATCAACCGCACGACCTCGGTCACCTCGACCGGCCGGCTGTTGCCGATATTGTAGACGTGCCAGGGTGCCCGGCTCGTAGCGGGATCGGGGGCGTCTCCGGACCAGACGGGATTTGGCGCCGGCGGCCGGCGAACGAGCCGCACGACCGCCTCCACCGCGTCATCGACATAGGTGAAGTCCCGGCGCATCCGGCCGTTGTTGAACAGCTTGATCGGCCGACCCTGCATGATCGCTTCGGTAAACAACCACATCGCCATGTCCGGGCGGCCCCACGGCCCGTAGACAGTGAAAAACCGCAGGCCCGTCGCCGGCAGAGCGAACAAATGCGCATAGGCATGCGCCATGAGTTCGTTGGCCTTCTTGGTCGCGCCGTAGAGGCTCAGGGGATGATCAACATTGTCGGAAGCACGAAAAGGAACGCGGGTGTTGGCGCCGTAGACCGAGGAGGACGAGGCGTAAACGAGATGCCGGCATTGCGCGTGCCGGCAACCTTCGAGCACGTTGAGGAAGCCCGCGAGGTTGGCGTCGACATAGGCATGTGGATCGATCAACGAGTGACGTACGCCGGCCTGCGCAGCCAGATGCACGACATCGGGAAAGCGATGGGCAGCGAACAGTTCCGCCATGGACCGCCGGTCGGCAATATCGATCTTGTCGAATTGGAAATTGGCGAATGCCTTGAGTTCCGCGATCCGGGCCTCCTTGAAACGCGGATCGTAATAGGCATTGAGGTTGTCGACGCCCACCACGTCGTGTCCGTCCGCCAGCAGGCGCCGCGCGACGTGCATGCCGATGAATCCGGCCGCCCCGGTGACGAGAACAGGCTCCTTCAAAGTACGTCCTTTCGAGTGGCGCGGTAATGCTGCCGTCCGATGAGCCGCCGTGGCGCTGTTTGCGCTCGGCTGACGGTGCTTCGTGCAGTATAAAACGAAAAATGCCAAGAGCCCTCCTGCGAGCAATGATCGTCCTTTACCAGACGGCGCTTACGTTGGGCCCTCGCCACCCGAGGGCGCCGACATGAGCGATGTCGCGAGCGAGGCGGCCGCGCTCAAGCGCTGGCTGTTCGATGTGGCGCTGCCGCTATGGTGGAAGGAGGGCGCGGACCGTGTTGGGGGCGGCTTCCACGAGGCGATCAGCCTCGATGGCAGGCCGCTGGCACGGCCGCACCGCGCGCGCGTCGTCGCCCGCCAAGCGTTCTCCTATTGCGAAGCTGGCCGCCTCGGCTGGCGCGGTCCCTGGCGCGAGGCGCAGCGCCATGCGCTCGACTATTTCCGCAAGCATTTCGTCACCGCAGACGCGACGGTCGTATCCGTGGTCGATCTGGACGGCAAGGTCGGCGATCCGCGTTTCGACCTCTACAACCAAGCCTTCGCCCTGCTCGCCTATGCGAGCGGCCACTGCACGTTCGGCGAAGCGGACGGCTGGCGGCGGCAGGCCGTGGCGCTGCGCACGACGCTCGAGCGCTCGTATGCCCATCCGCTCGGCGGCTTCGTTGAGGATCGCACGGGAGCGCTGCCGCAACGCTCGAACTCGCACATGCACCTGCTCGAAGCAGCGCTCGCCTGGATCGCGGTCGACGACGATCCGGCCTGGCGCCGTCTGGCGGATGGGATTGCCGCGCTATGCCTGGAGAAATTCATTGATCCCGCGAGCGGCGCGCTGCGCGAGTTCTTTGCCGCCGACTGGTCGCCGGCGCCGGGCGTCGAGGGACGCATCTGCGAGCCGGGGCACCATTATGAGTGGGCATTTCTGCTCGATCGGTGGGCGCGGCTCACCAGCCGAAACAGGCCTGAGGCGGCGGCGCGCCTCATTGCATTCGCCGATTCGCGCGGGCTCGATGCGCGCCGCGGCGTGGCGGTGAACGCCGTCCTTGCCGACGGCAGCATCCACGACCCGGTCGCACGCTTGTGGGCGCAGGCAGAACGGATTCGTGCCTATCTCATGCACCGGCGCTCCCACGACGAGGTTGCCGCGGCCGTCAAAGGGTTGCGGCGCTTTCTCGCCACGCCGATACAAGGCGTGTGGTTCGACCAATTGGCGCCCGACGACGTTTTCGTCCGCGAGCCGGCGCGGGCAACCAGCCTCTATCACATCGTGGGCGCGGTCGCGGAGCTCTCGGATGCGGCTGCTGATGCCGCAAACGCCAGCGTGCCTGCGAGCAGCATGCGCCGACTGGCGCCTCGCGTGATCTACCTCGTGACCGAGGACTGGTACTTCATCTCCCATCGCCTGCCGATGGCGCGCGCGGCCCGAAACGCCGGCTTCGAGGTGCACGTCGCAACCCGCGTTGACCGCCATGGTGCCGCCATCGAGGCCGAAGGGTTTCATCTGCACCCCGTCTCCTGGCGCCGCGGCAGCCTCGATCCGCGCGACCTTGTCCGAGTCGTGCGCGAGGTGCGCAAGCTCTACCGCAGCGTCAAGCCCGATCTCGCCCATCACGTCGCGTTGCCGGCAACCGTCGTCGGATCGCTCGCGGCCACCGGCCTTCCCGTCGTTTGCCTCAATGCCATGACCGGCCTCGGCACGATGTTCATCAACGACGCGGCCAAGGTCCGCATGGCGCGGCCGGTCGTGCGGCTGGCGCTGCGACGGCTGCTGAACCGCCCTCGCGCCGCGGTGCTGGTGCAAAATCTCGACGACCGCGCGGTGATCGAGCGTCTCGGGGTGAATGGAGAGCGCATCGCGGTGATCCCGGGCTCCGGCGTCGACATCGACGCGCTGATGGCACTGCCTGAACCCGCGGATCCGGTCACCCTCGCATTCGTCGGCCGCTTGGTGGAATCGAAGGGGATACGTACTCTGCTGGCCGCGCACGAGCGCCTTGGCCAGCGCGGCCGCGACATCCGGCTGCTCATCGCGGGCCTACCGGATCCGGCCAACCCGACCTCGATCCCACCGCAGGAGATCGAAGCCTGGAGTGGGCGCCCCAACGTGAAGGTTCTCGGCTTCGTGGAAGACATCGCAAGCCTCTGGGCCCACGCACACATCGCGGTCCTGCCGTCCTACCGCGAGGGATTACCCTTGAGCCTGTTGGAGGCTGCGGCATGCGGCCGCCCGTTGGTTGCGACCGACGTGCCGGGATGCCGCGAGATCGCCCGTCCCGGCGTCAACGCGTTTCTGGTGCCGCTCGACGATACCGAGGCACTCGCCGATGCCATCGACCGCCTCGCGCTCGATCCACAGCTGCGGCGCAAGTTCGGCAAGGCCGGCCGCGAACTGGTCGAGCTGAAGTTCTCGAGTCAGCGCATCGGCCGCGACGTGGTCACGCTTTACCGGCGTTTGCTCGGGCAAACCGATTGAATCGTCCATTGCGAATGGCGCCATGCGCGGGGTAAGAAAGCCCCGATTTGCCTCAGGGCGCCGTCAAAGGTAGGTCGTGCCGCACGGTCGCAAGCTCGCCGTCATCGGTCTTGGATATGTCGGGCTGCCGGTCGCCGTTGCCTTCGGGCGACGGGGCACGCGGGTCATCGGCTTCGACATCGATCCCGTACGCATTTCCGAGCTCAAGGCCGGCCGCGACCGCACGCGTGAGGTCGAGCCGGATGATATTGCTCGTTCTCATCTCCACTTCACGTCCGATCCGGCCGAGCTATCCGGCGCAGACTTCTTCATCGTAACGGTTCCGACCCCGATCGATCAGGCGCGACGACCGGACCTGAGCGTATTGCTGCGTGCCTCAAGGACGGTCGGCGAAGTTTTGAAAAAGGGCGACATCGTCGTGTACGAGTCCACGGTCTATCCCGGCGCGACGGAGGAAGATTGCGTGCCGATCCTCGAGCGGGCCTCGGGGCTGTTGGCGGGACGCGATTTCACGGTCGGCTATTCGCCTGAACGGATCAATCCCGGCGACAAGGCTCATCGGTTCGAGACAATAAAAAAGGTCGTGTCCGGTCAGGATGCGCGGACCCTCGACATTATCGCGGCGGTTTACGGGTCGGTAGTGACGGCCGGCCTGCACAAGACGCCGTCGATTAAGGTCGCGGAAGCAGCCAAGGTGATCGAGAATGCGCAACGCGATCTCAACATCGCTTTCATGAACGAGCTTTCAGCCATCTTCCACGCGCTCGACATCGACACGCAGGACGTGCTTTCGGCGGCCGCCACCAAATGGAATTTCCTCAATTTCACCCCGGGCCTCGTCGGCGGACACTGCATCGGGGTCGATCCCTATTACCTCACCTATCGCGCGCAAAAGGCCGGGTACCATCCCGACGTGATCCTCGCGGGTCGGCGCATCAACGACTCGATCGGGGTGCGCGTTGCGCGCGAATGCCTGCGCCGGCTGTTGAAAGCGGGCACGGCCGCGCCACGGGTGACGGTGCTGGGACTAACGTTCAAGGAGAACGTCGTCGACGTCCGCAATTCGCAGGTGCTCGACATCGGTGGCCCATGACTCGTATCGAGCGTCCGGTTGGCCGCTGATCACCCGCCTGCTCACAAACGGCCGCGGCCTCGTCATGGATGTCAAGGGCGTGCTCGATCCGCTTGCAAAACCCGCGGGCATCGAGATTTGGCGGCTCTGATCGGTTAACCTTCGTTAACGCCGGCGCGGCTTGACGTTTTGCGCCGGGACGGCTTGAAGTGTCGTGACGAACCAGGGATCTCGCCGATGCCGGCTCAAATCGTCCCGGTGATCATGTGCGGCGGCGCGGGAACGCGGCTGTGGCCGGTTTCACGCGAGAGCATGCCCAAGCAGTTCGTTCCTCTCGTCGGACAGGGGTCGACGTTCCAACAGGTGCTTGCGCGCATTTCGCATCCCGACTTGTTCGCGCGACCGATCGTCATCACCAATGCCGAGTTCCGCTTTGTCGTAGCCGAGCAGTTGCGCGAGCGTGGCGTCGAGGCCGACATCGTGCTCGAGCCGATGCGCCGCGATTCTGGTCTTGCTGTCGCGGTCTCCGCCCTGCTCGCGGCCCAACGCAATCGCAATGCCCTCGTGCTCGTGTTGGCGGCCGACCACGTTGTGCGCAAGCCCGACGAATTCCGCGCAGCCTGCGAGCGCGCCGCCGCGGTCGCCGCCGAGGGGCGGATCGTCACCTTCGGCATCGAGCCCACCCATCCGGCGACGAGTTATGGTTACATCCGCCCCGGGGAGAAGCTCAATGGCGCGTCCGCGCGCGCGGTCGAGGCGTTCGTGGAGAAGCCGGATGCCGCGACCGCCGCCAATTACGTGGCGGAGCGGTATTTGTGGAACAGCGGCAATGGAGGAACCCGTGCTCACCACCGTCGTCGGGCTCGACGATGTCATCGTGGTGTCGACCGCGGACGCCGTGCTGGTCAGCACGCGGGCGAAGGCCGAGCAGGTGAAGACGCTTGTCGAGCAGCTCAAGGCGCACAACCATCGCGCGGCGGTCGAGCACCGTCGCGTCTATCGCCCATGGGGCTATTACCAGGATGTGGATATTGCCCCGCGCTACCGAGTGAAACGTATTGTCGTGAAGCCGGGAAGCAAGCTCTCGCTGCAGAAGCACTTCCATCGCTCCGAGCATTGGGTCGTGGTCAAGGGAACGGCCGAGGTCACGCTCGGCAATGACGTGCGCAGCGTGCACGAAAACGAATCCATCTATATCCCGATCGGCAGCATTCATCGGCTCGCCAATCCTGGCAAGATCCCGCTCGAATTGATCGAGGTGCAGGTCGGCAGCTATCTCGGCGAGGACGACATCGTGCGCCTCGACGACGTCTACGGACGCGGGTAGCTAGCCCATCAGCCGCGCCCGACGCCGACATAGGTGAGGCCCTTCGCGGCCAAGTCGGCGGGCCGGTAAATGTTGCGCAAGTCGACGATCACGGGGCTGCGCAGCGCCTTTTTGACGCGATCGAGGTCGAGCGCTCGGAACTGGTCCCATTCCGTGAGGATCAGCATTGCGTCCGCACGTTCGATGCAGGCATAGGGGTCGGTGGCGGTCTCGAGCCGCGGCATCAGCTTGCGTGCTTCGTCCATGCCATGGGGATCATAGGCGCGCACGCGCGCGCCCAGCGCCTCGAGCGCGGGCACGATGACGAGACTCGGCGCCTCGCGCATGTCGTCGGTGTTGGGCTTGAAAGTCAGGCCCAGCACCGCAACCGTTTTGCCCGCCAGCGAGCCACCGCATGCGGCGACGACTTTAGCAGCCATCGCGCGCTTGCGCGCATCGTTCACCCCCATCACCGTTTCCACGATCCTGATCGGCACGCCGTAGCGCTGGCCGATGGCGGCGAGCGCCGCGGTGTCCTTCGGAAAGCACGAACCGCCGAAGCCCGGCCCGGGGTGCAGGAACTTTCCGGCGATGCGGCGATCGAGCCCCATTCCGCGCGCGACCTCTTGCACGTCCGCGCCGCACTTCTCGCAAAGATCCGCTATTTCGTTGATGAAAGTTACCTTGGTCGCGAGAAAAGCATTGGATGCGTATTTGATGAGCTCGGCGGCGCGCCGTCCGGTGAAGAGCATCGGCGTCTCATTGATGAACAGCGGCCGGTAAAGCTCGCGCATCACGCGGCGCGCCCGCTCGTCGTCGGTGCCAACCACGACGCGATCGGGGCGCTTGAAGTCCTCAATGGCCGCGCCCTCGCGCAAAAACTCCGGATTTGACACTACGGTGAAGTCTGCATCGGGGCGCAACTTGCGGACGATGGCATCAACCTCATCGTTGGTTCCGACCGGAACCGTCGACTTGATCACGATGACGGTAAAGCCGTCCATTTCGGCCGCAATCTCGCGCGCGGCGTCATGGACGTAGGAGAGGTCGGCAAAACCGTCGCCGCGCCGGGACGGCGTCCCCACGGCGAGAAATACGGCATCCGCCGCGCGAATGGCAGCGGCGGATGCGGTCGCAAATGACAGCCGGCCGGCTTCGACGTTGCTCGCAACGAGCGCGTCCAAGCCAGGCTCGAAGATCGGGATCTTTCCGTTTTGGAGCTCCCCGATCTTCGCTGCATCTCTATCGACACAGGTTACGACGTGCCCAAAATCCGAAAAGCAGGCGCCGGACACGAGCCCGACGTAGCCGGTACCAATCATTGCTATTCGCATGAAATGCTGTCCGGAGTTTTGCCTTTGGCGACGTTTTCGACAGGCTCTAGGACCGTTCTTTTACGCCAATGTGGCTCCCGAGACCGCCGCATCCGGTCGCTCCCTTCAGCAACGAACTGCAAGCCAACCAGCTTCGCAAGAGGACCCCCCTTTTGCTCATTTTGGCTTTGTCCTGCAAAAAATGGCCCCGTGCTCTGTTAGATTGTGTCGCGCGAGCATTACACCTATCGCCCGATCCGCCCGCATCCCCGGGGCCAAGCGCGCGGCGCGCGAGCACCATGTAACGTTGTGCGAACGGGGCCAGGACGCCGGCCAGGAGGCGATCTAGCCCGAGCCGCCGTGCTCTGCTCACCAGCCTGCCCGCATTCCCGAAATCGCGAAGCAGAAGCTCCTGCTTCTCGAGGAACGTAATCTCAACCCCCGCCTTGGCTGCATACCGCCGCAGGCGCGTTTTACGGGGATAATTGACTTTACCCATGAATTCCACGTTCGACGCCAAGGTCTGACGCCAGGTCAGAGCCCGTTGGTCGGGCGAGCGACGGCCCAAAATGGCCCACATTGCGAGATAGGGCTTGTAGTAGCACAGCACGGGAAACGGCACGAATAGATGCCCCTCCATCAGCATGTTGGGTCCGGGGAAACGATGCACCGAGACGGCGTCGGATTTGAGTACGCGCATGATCTCGCCAAAGACCAATGCATGGTCGCGGACGTGCTCCATCACCTGATCACTGAAGCAAAACTCGAAATGACCGTCGGGAAAGGGGATGCGATAATTCGATTCGTCCAGGCACCGCAATCGTTCGGTCACGCGCGCCTGCGGGAGGTAGCTCTTGTCCCAATAATCGTCGCGCCGCCACCAATCGACGACGTCAACCCCGTGAACGTCATAGCCCATGTTCAATAATATTTCGACCGCTTGGCCGATGCCGCACCCAAAGTCAAGAACGCGCGCGCCGGGTTGCAAAGGTTTTCCGAGCCATTCGAGAAAGCGCAGGTGTCCATCGATCGCTCGGCGCTGCTCCTGGCAAGTCACTATGGTTTCTCTCTCGTCAAAACGCTGCGCGTCCATTCGACGGGGGATGAGCTTGACGACCCCTGAACCATCGGTGCCGCAGAAGCCTCTCGCCTGTCAATCGGCGAAATTCGGAATCGACGTGCAAAGCCAGATTTTGCCGACGCGCTTTCGCAACCGCGCCCACAGCGCGCCGCCAGTGCCGCTAGGGTGGACCTGCTGTCCGTGTCCTCGTGCCCTCAGTCATTTCGGAACCGTCTGGGGCTATCACATCATGAACGGCCGCATGGCCGTGCAGTGCTTTTACATGATTTCAGGCTTTCTGATTTCGCTGGTGCTGTCGCACAAGTATGACCCGAGCACCGCTGACGGCCGACGCCTGTTTTACAGCAACCGCGCGCTCCGAATTTTTGTGCCTTATTGGTCGTTCTGCGTGATGATCTTGGCTGTGCACGTCGTCATCTATTTTGCGCTCGGCATTCGGTTCGGCGCGGATGCTGCCTTTATGCAGTACTGGCCCGAGATGACGCTGCTAACGCGTATTTATCTGCTGTTCTCCAATATTTTCATTCTCACCCAGGAATGGTCGATGTGGCTCGTCTATCAGAGCGGCGCCATCATCCCGGTGTGGAACTCTGACCTTCATAGCCCACACCTCGGCACCTTCCAAGTAATCCCGCAGGCGTGGAGCGTGTCGCTTGAACTGATGTTCTACGCATTGGCGCCGTTTTTGGTGCGACGTCACTGGCTGGTGTTAGTGGCCATAATTGTCGCGACCTACCTATTACGTTCGGTGGCTGCTACCTATGGGTTTGACGGCTCTGGCTTCGCTTACCGCTTTTTCCCCTTCGAAATCGGTCTGTTTCTGGCTGGGGTTCTCAGTCATCGAGTCTACGAGAAACTGAAATTGCATGGAGTGATGCGGTTTCCTATCTCCTTGGCGATCGGCGCCACACTCATTGGCATGGTCCTTGTTCAGCAGTACGTCGACAGTTTGGATAATCACAAGTTCTACATTCTGGTCGTGGTGGCATTACCGGCGCTTTTCGATCTGTCCCGGCGCATCAAGTTAGACAGTTGGCTCGGTGAGCTGTCATACCCGATCTATCTCGTGCACCTGTCGGTCCTGAGCTTCGGCCAGATCCTTGTCACGGCGGTGATCGGACCATTCGAAAATCCGAATTGGCTGGCATTTGCAATGGCGATAGCTACCGTGGTGATATCGATCGCGTATGTGCATTGGGTCGACGCACCCTTTGAGCGGTGGAGGCAGGCTCGCGCGACCAGAACCAAACAAGAGCGAGTTCCCGACGCATTGCCTCAACCGCACGGCGCAGCGCTTACTGCGTAGCTCCCGAGCGCGAAGCGCCTAATCGGGACGCTGCGCCGCGGCCGTTTGGATCGACGCGGGCAGCCCTCGAAGATCAAGGTCGCGCCGGCGCCAACTTACCCATCTGATCGCGCAGGCGGGTGCGCGCGGGCCGCTCCACGACATAGAATAGCAGCGCGGCGAGCGCGACGATCAGTACGACGGTCGCCATGAACGCAAACATACGTCCACCTGGCTGCCATTGGGCAAATCCCAGCCGCTCCCAAAGCCTGCGGATTACGATGAGGACCGAAAAGTGCACCATGTAAAGCGAATATGAAATTTCGCCGAGCCACACCAACGGCCGGCTGCCGAGAATTCGCGTCACGTGCCCCCTGGACAGCGCTGTTCCAAAAATGGTGAGGGCAAGAAGGGCGACCAGAACAAAATCCTGAAGGCCCGCCGACGCGCCGAAGAGAAACGCTACGAATGCGCCGGTGGCGAGGATGTCACCCCTTGGTAATGGCAATTTGTGGCTTAGAGCAATCGCGCGGCAGAGCGCTGCGCCGCACAGAAACTCTCCGAAAACGCGCGTCAGTGCCGGTGCTCCGACCCAGGTGTTCAGCGTCCAATCCGCCATCGCGAAAAGCAAAGCCGTCGCGGCCAGAGCAGCCACGGCGATCAGCAGCGCAATTGCTCGTCCACGCACCCACATGAGGGCTGGAGCGAGCAGCGGAAACAGCAGGTAGGCGAACCACTCCGCGCTGATCGACCACGACGGTGCGTTCCAACCCGGGCTCGCCGTCACGCCCCAAGCGTGCAGCAGCGTGAGTTGCCAAAAGAGATCGTTCCACTGCCATTCCTGCGGATTGTTCAAGGTAAAGCCGGCGGCACCTGCGACCGAGACGATGGCGACAAGGCCGGCCAGAACCGTGATGTGAACCGGATAAAGCCGAATGAATCGGTGCCAGAGAAAGATTTGCACCGCACTACGACTCGGAGACGCCAACCTTGCGAAATAGACATGCGTAATGATGAACCCCGAGAGGACGAAGAAGAAATCAACGCCGAGATAACCGCGGGCAAAGAAAGGCAGAAGCGAATCGAGGCCGGATGGTACATTCTGCTCTGTGTGCATGCCCAGGACCAATAATGCTGCGAGCGCCCGGATACCGGTCAGAGCCGGCACATATTGGGCAGCGTTGGATGCGTAATTGGCTCGCATGCGTCACGGTTTGCTGAGGCCAGGGCTGACAAGATTGGGCGAATTCCCGACCGGCGGCGCAACATCGATCCAGCGGCCGGTCGCGTGTGCGCGTCGCGCCGCGTCGATCAGGCATTGCACACGATATCCCTCGGCCACACCGGGCGAGGGCGAGCCGCCGCTCTCGCATGCATCAATCAATCGGCGCACCAGGCGCCGCACCGGGGAGATGCGTGAATCGGAAAATGACTCGTCGTCCGCATCCTCAATCGCGATCGGTTTCAAGGCGTCGTCGCCCTGACGCGCGAATCTCAGCTCGAAGCCACGAAAGTAGTCGGCGGTGGGGTTAGCCAGGATGAGGGCACCGTCCTCGCCATAGAGCTCGATGCGATGACCGGAGCCGAGGAAAGATGCGCAGCTCACCTGCAAGCTACCTCCGGCGCCCGATGCGAAAGCGAGCGCCAGCGCGACGCTGCCGTCCGCGTTCCTGTCGGGCAGCGCAAACAGGCGGGCCGTGAGGCCCGAGATCGGGCCGCAAAGCCATTCGAGGTTATAGAAGCAATGAGACACGAAATTTCCCAGGAGCCCGCCGCCACCGTCGTCGCGCGTCTTCCAGCTCTCGAGGCGCAGCCGTGTGGCCCGGTTTGCGAAGTTCCAGGTCACGACCACGTTCCGCAGGCGCCCGATCGCGCCGTCATCCAAGATGGCCTTAGCGCGCCGCCAGGACGGCAGCTCCGGAAAGTTGAAATCGACGATGGTGGGCCGCTTGCTCTTGCGTGCGGATTCGAGGATCGCCTGCGCGCCTGCGAGATCGGCGGCGAGGGGCTTCTCCAGGAAGACCGGTTTTCCAAGCTCGAGGGCGCGCTGCGCGATGGCGGGCTGAAGATCAGGCGGTACCGCGACGGCGATCACTGCAACGGTCCGCTCCTCGACCACTGCCTGCCAACTGCCGAGCCCGCGCGCGACATTCGCGGCCCGAGCGAGTCCCCCCGTCCGCGCCGCGTCGGTTCCCGCCAACGCAACGACCTCGCAGCGCGGATCCTGGCGGAATGCTGGGATGAGAACCGTTCTCCCGTAATTACATCCGACGATACCAACGCCTATCATCGCCATGTCTCCCGTAGGCCGCCACAATGGACCGATCTCGCAAGCGCGCGTGGGCCGGGGAATATAAGCGCTATGGACTGAATTCACGTTGTGGCATTGGCAAGGGGATCTACGTGACACGCCGCCACAGCGACACTCGCTGTCCGGCGGCAGCAAATCTGCCTGCGGCCTTCAGGCGTAGGGATTGCGACGTTTCCGCTCTTCGACGACCGCAACCATGTCCGCTTCCACCATATCTGCCACCAACGTGTCAAAGCTCGTCTTGTGTCGCCAGCCGAGCTTGGCTTGCGCCTTGCTAGCATCGCCCAGCAGAGTATCGACCTCGGTCAGTCGAAAATAGCGCGGATCGATTTCGACGAGCACCCTGCCAGTCGACTTCTCGAAGCCTTTCTCCTCGACGCCGCTCCCGCGCCAGACGATCGTCTTGCCGACGTGGGCGAAGGCCTTCTCAACGAATTCACGCACCGAATGCGCCTCGCCGGTCGCGAGCACATAATCGTCGGGCTCGGCCTGCTGCAGCATCATCCACATCCCCTCGACATAATCGCGCGCATGCCCCCAGTCGCGCACGGCATTGAGATCGCCGAGGAAAAGCTTTTGCTGCAGCCCATGCTCGATCGACGCGACCGCACGCGTGATTTTGCGAGTGACGAACGTTTCGCCGCGGACCGGGCTCTCGTGATTGAACAAGATGCCGTTCGACGCGTGCATGCCATAGGCTTCGCGGTAATTGACCGTGATCCAATAGGCATAAAGCTTTGCTGCCGCGTAAGGCGAGCGAGGATAGAAGGGCGTCGTTTCCTTTTGCGGGATCTCCTGCGCCTTGCCGAACAGCTCGGAGGTCGAGGCTTGATAGAAGCGAGTCTTGGTTTCCCGGCTGAGGATACGAATGGCCTCAAGCAGGCGCAGCGTTCCAAGTCCATCGGCGTTAGCCGTGTATTCCGGCGTCTCGAACGACACCTGCACATGTGATTGCGCCGCGAGATTGTAGATCTCGTCCGGCTGCGTTTCCTGCACAATGCGGATGATGTTAGTCGCGTCGGTCACATCGCCGTAATGCAATTGAAAGGGCACCCCCTCCTCGTGCGGATCATGCATCAGGTGGTCGACGCGCTCGGTATTGAAGGATGACGAACGGCGCTTCACGCCATGCACGACGTATCCCTTGGACAGAAGAAATTCGGCGAGGTAGGCGCCGTCCTGCCCGGTCACGCCGGCGATGAGGGCCACTTTACGCGATAATCCAGTCATTATTGCACCACGCGGGCCAACCCCGCTGGTTCGACGCTGGACATCGCCTGCGCTCGGTTAAACGATATCCGGCGCGGCAGCGAACGGCGTGTGCGCACTGGCGACATGTCCCGCCCTTCATCCAACGCGCGCAACAGAACGGCGAGCGGACGGGAATGGAAACAAGAGCCAGGCCAGCGCTCCAGGCAGCGAGCCAATCGTCAGCGCGAGGCCGAAGCACACTGAAAACAGCAACGCTCTTTCTGGCGCGACGCCATGGGTGGTGAGGAGCGAGACCACGGCGAGTTCTCGCAGTCCCCAGCCGCCGATCGAGATTGGAACGACCACCACGCCGGTCATGACTGTGAACAAGACCACCGCATCGGAAAGCGGCAGCGCGAGGCCCTGCGCGCGTCCGACCAACCAAATGACGACAATGGTGAATGCATGGATCAGACATCCAATGCTCAGGACCACGGGCCCCTTCGACCCGAGCAAAACACGATGGACGTCTGCGGCCAAGGTTGCGAACCAGCGTGAATATCGCCACCGAGCAAGCGGCGACACGATTTTCGGTGCGAATAAGAGGCCAAGCGCGCCAGCAAGGATGAGCGCGCCATACACGAGGAGTATAGCATCGCGATATCCGCCTAGCGCAGTGAGGCCCAGGCCTGACGGGAGCAGCAGCACGAGAAATCCCAGCACAATCAGCAGACCCACGCCTACCCCGCGATCGATCACGACGCTCGTCACTGCGGTGCGCCAATTACTGCCAAGCCGAACGAGCAGCCAGGCGCGCACCCCCTCGCCCGCCACGCTCGGCAAGACCTGGGCGAAGAACACGCCGACAGCGGTCGCGGCGACCAGGGCGATACGCGTCATCGGCTTATCGCGCGCTCCGAGCGAGTCTACGATATTGTACCAGCGCAGGCCCGCGAGCGGGATCTCCAGCATGGCCACCAAGATCGCGAGCGCGACCCAACGAAAATCCAGCAGCGGGATCGTGGACAAAACTTGGTTCAAATCGATGTGCCGCGAGATATACCAAAAGCATGCACCGGTCACGAGCAACTTGGCCGCAAAGATTGCAGCTTTTTCGCCCCTGCCACCACGCGACGGGCGCGGCGCCTCAAAATCGCTAGCCACGCTGGTGCTCATTCGTCTTTGTCTCTGACCTGATCGATCGCAGCAAAAACCTGTCCGGGGTCATTCGACAAACGTCGTTGTGAGAGGTAATGGCCGAGACGAACGCCAAGTTCAAGTATTGAATCGCCGGGCATCATAGATCTCTGGAGCGCCGATGAGGCGCAGTCACCTCGAAGCGAGATCGTAGGGGCAAGCGCTTCGCCGAATCGGCAACCACTTCATGGGCCGGCTCGCCCGTTTTGGCATCGAGCGGCGGTTCTTGCCGGCATGCAGATGGTGGTGCAAACTGACTGCCATGCCTCCTACTAAAATTGGGAAGTTGGCACCCGTGACCTTGGGCCACATGCGGTCCCAGGGTTGCCGTGACCTTCTGATCTATTGCAATTCCGATCGCTGCAATCATAGCACGGTCATGAATGTCGGCCATCTGCCGGATGACACCCCAATCAAGTCACTAGGCGTTGGCGTTGTGTGTACGCA
>WNGA01004968.1_pt1 | contig 19704 bp, 14 predicted proteins | sample 5400061 | NCBI WGS metagenome assembly WNGA01 (sample SAMN13153366, study PRJNA577476) | soil metagenome | isolation source: 100 cm soil or saprolite under grassland replicate 2 | place: USA:California | collected 2016-06-15
CCTATGAGCACCAGCGCCAGGAACAGCAGCGTCCGAGCCACGTCCAGCCCGTTGTAGACCGCCAGTCCGCCCTGGAGCTGGATGAAGCGTCGCGCGAGCAATCCGACGATCGCCGCCACACTTCCGCCGAGCGTGAGCACCAGCAGACCAGGCTCCACACCGCGCAGCAGATTGTCCTTGAACAGCGGGCTGGCCACGCCCATGAGCACCGCTACGACGGTGGCGCCTGCGAGCCCCAGCCCTAACGACGTGCCGATCAGCTCGCCGACCTCCGCCTTGTGCTCAGCCATGAACTGCAGCAGCACCTCGGGAATACCCCACTGCGCCACGGCCAGCACGAGCGCCGCCAGCTTGACCGCGAGCTGGTACTCGCCGCGCGCCTCCGCGCCGAGCACACGCGGCAGCACGATGCTGACCAGAAGTCCGAACGCCAACGCCGCGAGGCTGCCCAGGCTCTGCCGCGCGAACGTCACCGTCGCACAGGCTAGCATTGCCGTTCGTCGAATGGCCTTCCGTGACTCGCTGTACGAACGTTACGCCTCGACCTTCCAGGTACAGCGCGGCCAGCCGTCGGGCGTGTGGTGGGAGCACAAGTACCTGCCATTGCTGCGCGATCTGCCGCGTGACGCGCCCATCATGGAGATCGGCTGCGGCTCGGGCGAGCTGCTGACCTTCCTTGCGCAACAGGGTTTTCTCAGTGCCCGCGGCGTGGACATCTCCGCCGAGCAGGTTCAGCGAGCGCAGCAGCGCGGCGTCCGCGTCGAGCTTGGCGATGTCTTCGACCTCCTGCGCCAGGACCAGCGCTATGCGGCCATCATCGCCGTCGACGTTCTGGAACACTTCACCCGCGAGGAATTACTGCGCCTGGCGCCGCTGCTCTACCAGGCCCTCGAGCCTGGCGGACGACTGCTCGTTCAGACGGCGAACGGAGCGGGGCTTCTGCCGCGCCAGGTCATCTTCGGCGATCTCACCCACCTGACCATCTTCACGCCCGAATCGCTCGCGCAACTCCTGCGGCCCTGCGGTTTCGCGAGCTTCGAGTTCTACGAGACAGGCCCGATCCCGATTCGACTGCGCGGCAAGCTCAACGTCGCCCTGTGGTCGCTCATCAAGGTCGCCGCGAATACGGTCCGAGCAGTCGAGACTGGCAAGCGCCAGGCGATCTGGACCGAGAACCTTATCTGCCTGGCGCGGCGCGCTAGGTCATCCTGAGGCGGGTATACATGTCATCCTGAGCGCAGCGAAGGATCTCTGGTTGCTAGCCGAGATCCTTCGGCATCCTTCAGGCTCGCCTCAGGATGACGTGCATTCCCGCCTTCGAACCAGTGCGCGTGCCACGCGACCAGGTTCCACAGGTTCCACAGACGGAACTGATGATCGGCGCGGCCGGTGCGCTGCTCGGCCAGCATGCGCCGCACGTAGGCCAGGTTGAACCGCTCCCGCGCCAACGGGGACGCCAGGATGTCCGCTTCGGCGTGCCGCAGCAGCCATGGACTGAGCATGTTCGAGGCCGAGCCGCAGAACCCGCGCTTGGGTCGATAAATCAGCTCGCGGTCGAGGCCCACTCGCTCGGCGACCCGCTTGAGCACCCATTTGGTGACACCGCCGCGGTACTTCACGTCCGACGGGATGGCCAGCGCGAACTCGACCAGTTTGTGGTCGAGGTACGGCACCCGCGCCTCGATCGACGAGCCCATCGTGACCTTGTCCACCCGCATCAGCAGCAATTCGGGCAAGCGCTGGCGCAACTCGATGCCGATCATGCGGTCCAACTGGCTCGCGTGCGGCAGCGCGCGATCGACGTCCTCGTACAGCGCCTCGACCGCGCGCCTGCCCGTGGCGTCATCGTCGCCCAGGAGCGCCCGTTTGTGGGCGTCGTAGAACGCGATGGCGCCGCCCCAGTACAGCTCGCCGTCGCGGCCCGCGCGCTGGAGCACATCAGCTCGATCGGTTTTCAAGAATGGCCCAGCGCCCGCGGCCACTGCCCGGCGGATCTTGCCCGGCAAGGCCTGATACGGCCGCCACACGCGCTGGAAAAAATCGGCGAAGAACGCGTAGCTGGTGTAGCCGGCAAAAAGCTCGTCCGAGCCCTCGCCGACCTGGATCACCCGCGTGCCACTCGCGCGAGCCGCCTCTGAGATCACGTGCAGCGGCACACACACGGGGTCGGCCAATGGCTCGTCCTGGTGCCACACAAGCTGCGGCAGATAGTCCAGGAACTCGTGTTCCTGCATGAGGATCTGGTGATGCCGCGTGCCGTAGCGCTCGGCGACCCGCTGCGCGAACGCCAGCTCGTCCGAAGCCTGATCGCCCTCGATCGCGACCGAGAACGTGCTCACCGGGCGGTCGGCGAGCTCGACCATCAGCGCCACGTTCAGGCTCGAGTCGACCCCACCCGACAGGAAGGCTCCGTACGGGACATCGCTCATCATGCGCAAGCCGATCGACTCGCGGATAAGTGCTTCGAGGCGCTCGACGTACTCCTCGGGCTGGCGGCGTCGTCCGAGCTCATCGGGATCGGGCAGCGGCTGCCAGTAGCGCTCCACTCTGTGCTGCCCGGTCTGGGTGTCCAGCACGAGCCGATGCCCTGGCGGCAATTTCTGTACACCCTCGAACAAGGTGCCCGGCGCTGGCGTGGCCGCGAACGTGAGGTACAGCGAGAGCGCCTGCTCGTTCAGCCGCGTCGACATTCGCGGGTGCGCTAGCAGAGCTTTGATCTCCGAGCCGAAGAGGAAGCGGTCGGACGACGCGGCGAAATACAGCGGCTTGACGCCGATGCGGTCGCGCGCGAGCAGCAGCACGCGTTTACGGCTATCCCAGATCGCGAACGCGAACATCCCGCGCAGGTGGTGAACGCAGTCGGGGCCGTACTCCTCGTACAGGTGGACCACCGCCTCGGCGTCGCACTTCGAGCGGTAGCGGTGTCCCTTCGCCTCGAGACGCGAGCGGATGTCTGCGTGGTTGTAGATCTCGCCGTTGAAGATCAGCCAGATCGAGTCGTCCTCGTTGCTCATGGGCTGATCGCCGGTGTCGAGGTCGACGATGCTTAGCCGCCGGAAGCCCAACCCCGTGCGTCGGTCATCGGAGATGTGGAAGCCGTCAGCATCGGGCCCGCGGTGAACCATGGTCTGCGCCATCGCCCGCAGATCGTCCTGCACCACGGGCTCCCGCCAGCTCACCACGCCGCAGATGCCACACACGGGCTAGCGCTACCGTCCCACCAGGGGTGTTGAGGGGGAAGGGGGCTTTGCCCCGTCAATATCACTCTGGGCCATGAAGTAGTCGATGACCTCGCGCAGCGTCTGCTCCAGCGGAATCGCCGGCCGGAACCCCGTGAGCTGCTCCAATTTGGAGACGTCGGGCACCCGCCGCCGCATGTCCTCATACCCCGCCCGCGGACCGTACGCCTCCTCATCGTCGTACGGCACCAGCTTCACTTCCGACTCGCTTTCGGTCAGCGCAACAACCCGCTCCGCCAGATCGACAATCCGAATCTCAGACGGCTGGCCAATGTTAAAAATCTCGCCAGCCGCCGAAGGCGCATCCATCAACAGCACCAGCGCCCGTACCACGTCGGCAACATTGGTGAAGCACCGCGTCTGCTGGCCATCGCCGTATACCCGCAACGGCTCCCCGCGCAGCGCCCAGCGCACGAACCGCGGCACCACCATCCCGTACCGCCCCGTCTGCCGCGGCCCGACAGTGTTGAACAGCCGCACCACCACGACCGGCAGCCCGCGTTCCTGGTGATACGCGAGCGCAAATGCCTCGTCGATCGACTTGGCCGCGGCATAAAACCACCGCGCCACCCGCGCCGACCCGAGCAACCGATCGTCGTCCTCACTGAGCGCATCCTTGACGTTTTTGCCATACACCTCGGAGGTAGATGCGATCAGTACTCGCCGCATCGCCGCGGAGCACGCGCGAAGAACGTTCTCGGTGCCACGGATATTGGTTTCCAGCGAGGCCAGCGGATGCTGGATGACGTACTGCACACCCACCGCCGCGGCCAGGTGGTAGACGACGTCGCAGCCGCCGACCAGCTCGTCCACCGCGGCCGGATCGAGCACTGAGCCCTCGACAAACGTGCAGTCGACCCCCGCCAGGTTCTCGCGCCGCCCCGTCGACAGATCGTCCAGCACCGTGACCTGCTCGCCGCGTCGAACGAGCCGTTCAACCAGGTGCGAGCCGATGAAGCCGGCCCCGCCAGTGACCAGCGCTCGCGTCACCAGGCGGTGGCTCCAACGCGGGGCAATGGCCGGCCGCGCGCGGCAAGCTCTCGCCGGTACAGGCTGCGCATGTCGTCGACCAATCGACTGGAATCGTAGCGTGGGTACACGTGTCGCCGTCCCGCTTGTCCGAGTTGCGCTGCCAGCACGCGATCGCCAAGCAACCTGCGCACGCCCTCGGCCAGCGCGAGCGGATCGTTCGGCGGCACGGTGAGTCCGGTCTCGCCATCCAGCACCACCTCGGGCACCCCGCCGACGGCCGTCGCTACCGCCGGCCGAGCCGCTGCCAGCGCCTCGATCAGCACTACTGGCGAACCCTCGTTGCGCGAGCACAGCGCTACCACGTCGAGGTCGGCGTACACGCGGCCCAGGTCGCGGCGCCAGCCGAGGAAGCGCACGCGCGCCTCCAGACCCAGCCGCTGCGCCATCGATTCGAGCTCCGCGCGCCGCTCACCATCACCGATAACGAGGAAGCACGCGTCGGGCAACGCCTGCCCGATGTGTCGAGCGGCCTCCAGGAACACCTCGTGCGCCTTGATCGGCGCCAAGCGACCGACGATGCCCACCAGGGGCGTGTCAGGTCCGATGCCCAGCTCGCTGCGCAGCTCGCCGCGCAGTTGCTCCACCTGTAACAACGGCGCGAGCTCCAGGCCAAGCCGCACGGTCACCAGCTTGTCGAGCGGCGCGACGCGATAGCCCGCGATCTCGGCCCGCTGACCGTCGCCGACCACAATGATGCGGTGCGTCCCGCGTCCGAGTGCGCGCTCGATGGTCAGGAACAGTCGCGTCTTCAGTGGTCCAAAGTAGCTGTGAAAGACATGGCCGTGGTAGGTGTGCACGATGAGCGGGACGCGGCAGATCTGGGCTGCCAGTCGCCCGACCGTCCCCGCCTTGGCCATGTGTGTGTGCACCACGTCGGGGCGGACCTGGCGCACCAGCCGTATCATGCGCGCCAGCGCCACCAGATCGTCGAGGGGGTTAATCTCGCGGCCAAGCTCCGCCATGAGTACCGGCTCGACCGCGTTGGCTCGTGCCAGGTCAGCGAAATCGCCCTCGTGCGCCGCTGGCGTGCCCGTGACGAGGATCGAGCGGAAGTCGGCGCCGTCGTTGAGGTCGCGAGTGAGGAGGATGGCGTGGATGGCGGGACCGCCGATGTTGAGTCGCGTGATCGCACGCAGGATGCGAATCGGCGCTCCGTCGCTCACTTGCGGGCGAGTATAGCGGTGGCGAATAGTCTCACCCGGTGAGCACCGCCACGCTCCCACGTGCGTCGCGCCTCGCTTCGGTGCGCAGCGGCACTCTCGACAGGTCCGCGCGGGCGGCGTTGACCGTGCTCGCTCCGAGCGTGCTGCTGCTCCTCGGGAGCACCATCGGCTTCCTTGGCACGCTCGATCCACAGGTGGCCCAGGAGCGACTGATTGGTCTGATCGTGGCCGCGCTGCTGTCGGTGCTCGCGGTGTACGCGCTGCAGCGGACGCAGCCGCTGCTGACTGTCGCGGTCCTGGCGCTGTTGGGTGGCGTGTGGGTCATTGCGGCCACCGGTCCCGATGTGTTCCGCGGACCCGTCGGCAGCGTGCTGAGCTTCGTGTTCCGTCCGCTGTTCGGCGTGGTGCGGGTGACCGACTCGGTCGAGGTGGCCAATACCCGCTTCATCGTCGGCTACAACGGCCTGGCCGATCTGTGCCTCGTCGCGATCTTTTCAGCCGGCGCCATGCTGTTGCGAGGTCCCCGTCGCGCAGCGCCGCTCGCGCTGGTTCTGATCGCGCTCGTGCTTCTCGTCGGCACCGGCGCCCGCGGTGGCTTGACTGGCCTGGCCGCGGGCATCTGCGCGATCGGCCTGTATGCGTGGCCGCGCCGCTATGCGCTGCTGGTGCTCGTGGCTGCTCCGGTGGCGGCGGTGGCGCTGATGATCGGCGCGCTCGACAAAGGCCTGGAGTTCAGCTCGACCGCTGGCCGCGTGGCCTACTGGTCCGATCTGGCCCGGCTCCTTGCTGAGTACCCGCTTACTGGCGTGGGGCTCGGGGTCGATACCGCGAATCGCGTCACGCTGCTGTACGAGATCAATCCCGATCCGGAGCGGATCGCGTACGCGCACAACACGTTCGTGCAGGCCTACCTGGAGCAGGGACCGCTCGGTTTTCTCGGCATGCTGCTGATTCCGCTCCTCGCGTTGGCAGGTGCGCTGCTCGCGCGACGTCACGGCATCGTCGATCGTCAGCGGACGCTGCTGATCGCCGGTCTGGGCATCGTCGGCGGCCTCTCGGCCCATGGCCTGACCGACCAGGTCGTGACCACGAACGTCGGCACGGGGCTGCTCCTGCTGGGCCTCGCCGCGACGATCGTGTCGCTCCCATCGCCCGCGCTCGGCCAACTCACACGCTGGCTGCTGCGCGGCGGCGGCGCAGTAGCGCTGCTGGCTGCGCTCGCGCTGCTGCTTATCGCCGTGCTACCCGGCGGCCGCGCCCTGGCGCTGCTCGATCTTGGCAGCGTGCAGGCCAACCGCGCCCTGCTCATGGACACCCAGTCACCCGACCGCGCCGCCGCGCTCGCTTCCGCTGAGGACACGTTGTCCGCAGCGCTGGCGCAATCCCCAGGACACCCAGCTGTACTGCGCAACCTCGCGCGCGTTCGCTCGGCGCAATACGACGACGCCGGCGCCCTCGCCGCCCTGCGCGAGGCGTCCGCCTCACCGAGTCTCGACGCCTTCGACATGCTGCAGATCGCCCACGCCTACCGCGACGCCGGCTTCCCTGTTGAGGCGTATGGCTGGGCCTCCCGCGCGTATGAGGCCACGGGTCGCAACTTCGAGGACGCCGTGATGCAGCTCTACACGCAGGACACGCTGACCGACGACGAAGGCGGACACCGCGCCCGCACCCTGGCGACCCAGGCGGAAGCAGAGATGCACGCCCGCCGCTTCGGCACCGCCGAAGCCCTGTTCACCGAAGCCCTGACGTTCAAACCCGACAACGCCTACCTGCAAGACCGCCAGGGCGCAGCCCACCGCGCAGTCCTCAAATACGGCCCCGGCCAGCAGTAACTCTCTTATTTCCTCGGCGCATGCGCCGAGGAATTCGAGAGCGCCGAGGACCTACCGCGGGACCTGGACGAAGCCGCGGTTCCGAATCACGTAGAACACCGGCTGGCCGAAGCGGTCCTTCTTCAGATAGGCCACTTCCAACGTTGGCCGCGACGCCAGCGTCTCATACGTCTGCCGCCACTGCCGAGACGCCTCCCCACCCGGATCCAGCCAGTTGACGTTGAAGTCGATCACGTAGTCGGCCCCATTGGGAACAAGGCGATCGAGCTCGTACTGCCGCCGCTCCTCTGCACTCCGCGGCTGCGAATTCACATCGATGAGGCTGTCCATGCCATCCACGCCGAGGTCGGCGTACCACGCCACGTGCCGCAAGATCAGCGGCCCGACGACGATCAGGTCCCCCACCTGCAAATTGCTCTTGAGCCAGTCCTCGGCCTCGACAAAAGTTTCCACCCGCAGGCCCTGCGGCGTGTCCGGATCCGCTCCGCGGTCCGCAACCCGTCCCAGCAGTGGTCGATTCGACAGCCGCTCGTGCAATAACGGCGATCCGAACGCGACCAGCGCCACGCTCGCGAGCACAGCCACCGCACCGCGGCTATTCCGCGCCGGCACCAGCAGCGACACGGCGCCAGCCGCCGCCCACAACGCGCCGCCGGCGAGCACCGCGAACAGTGGCACGATGGGCATCAAGTTGCGGAACGTCAGCGCCGCCGCGGCGACTTTGGGCGTCACGACGATGATCAGCCGTTCCGCGAGCACCGCCGCTACCACCAACCCCAATAAGGCCAGGCCCCAACCACTCCGTTGTGCGTTGCGCACGTGCAATTCGACGGTCCCGATGGCCACCAGGAGCAATCCGGTCGCCACAATCACCAGCGCATCGGCCGGCTGGCGTAGCAAGCCCACGTCCCGTGCTGACACGGACATGCCCGCGACCCACACCACCGCCGCCAGCAACCAACCCAGCGCCCACGGCCCGATGCGCGGCCGCGCGGAAAACACCGCCACGCAGGTCTGCGCCAGCAGCCAGCCGTAGCCAACCAGAACCCCCACGACGAGGACCGACCCCAGCTCGCGTGGACCAATAATCTGCGTCAGCTGATCCGAGTAGTCGGGGAGGCGCGGGATCGCCTCGCGCACGCTGCTCAGGATCAGCGGCCCAGCGCCGAACGTCTTCTGCAGCAGCGGCATGCTGGCGAGCAGCCGCGGCGCCGTCGTCAACAGCGCGGTCAGCCCAACCACCACGAGCACAGCCAGCCCGACCGCCACCAGCGCATAAGTCCGCCTTGAGCGGGTGATGCTGCGACTGAGCGGCAGCAGCGCCAGCGCGGCAAATGGGGCGAAGGTGACGGCGGCGCTCTCCTTCGTGAGCACCAGGCCCAGCAAGCTGATCAACCCGATCGCGGCGGCAATGAAGGACGGCCGGCGCACGAACGCCAGCAGCGCCGACAGGTACACCAGCGCCAGCAGCGTCGCCTGGCTATCGGTCCAGAACCGCCACGCGAGCTCCTGGAACTCCGGTACGGCCATGAGCAGCAGCGCGCCCGCCACCGCCGCCGAGCGTGCCAGGCCAATCTGTCGGCCGAGCAGGAACGTCATCGGGATGCACAGCGCATTGAGCAGCGCCTGCACCGTGCGGCCGATGGTCAATGGATCCCACGGGATCAGCATGGACAGCGCGGCCGCCTCGATCGCGACCGAGCGCCCTTCCACGCCCAGATTGGTCAACGACGGCGTCTGGCCACTCGCCCACGCCCGCGCCAGGTCGCGCGCGTGGACCGCGTACAGGTATTCGTCCGATGTCGGCTCGCCGAGCAGGCTATTGGTGGTGTAGATGCGACTCAGCACTGCCACCACGGCCAGGCCGATCACGATCCACGGGTAGCTGCGAGTGAAGCGGCGGACGCTGGCCGGCTGCTGGACGTCAGGCAGGGGCCGCGTGGCAGCCACCGCCGCGCCTGTGCCGGGCAGCGGCGCGCGCTGGATCGGGACGGCTTCCATCCCGAGCATGCGCTCCGGACGACCGCGTGGACCCGCGAGGGACATCAGTTCCTGGGCGCGCTATCCGGGGATGGCTGCTGCGCCACCACGTGGAGTGGTGTGCCAGCGAAATGCATCTCGACGAATGTCGACGCGGCGTAGGCGGGCACCCCCAGCACTTCGCACTTCTCGCGCACGAGCTCGGTCTGCGCAACGTGAGTGGGCGACAGCGCGAGCACCACCACGTCGACATCTTGCTCGGCGGTGACCCTGGCCAGGTCTTCGGGCGTCCCCAGCACGCGCACGCTGTGCATCGTGCGATTGCGATTGGCTGGGTCCGGGTCCAGGAACCCCACCGGACGGTACGCGGACGGCCGCGCGCGGACCAAGGACCGCAAGACCAGCTCACCGAGATCGCCCGCTCCCACGATCAGCACGCGCGGCAGCCAGCGGTTCTGGAGCCGCGCGAACGTCTCGTTTAACGCTGCGAACGACACCCGTGAACCGATCAGCAAGAACGTGAACAGCAGGAAGTCGATCACCAGCACCGAGCGCGGAATGATGACCCCGCGCGCGAGGATGGGCAGCACGATCAGCAGGAGCAGCGTGCTCAGCACCGAGGCCCGCCCGAGGATCATCAGATCGGTGAGTCCGACGTAACGCCACATGCCGCGGTAGGCCCCAAACGCAAGGAGCAGGGACAGCTTGGCGACCACCACGAAGGCCAGCGACGCCGACAACAAACTCGGCAGCACCGCCAGCGGATCGCCGCCCGGCGCGGCGGGATTCGGTAGCCCGAAGTGCAGCACGAAGGCGCCCAGATAGGCCACGCACACCAGCACGAAGTCCAGCGCGGCCTCGCCGAGCTCTCGCTTGAACATGATCATGCCGTTGATCACGGGCCGCCCGGTCAGCGACGAGGAGCGCTCGGCGAACTGCACCGGACCGTAGATGCGAATCTGCGCCAGATATGCCCCGAACAGCACCGCGATCACCAGCAGCGCGCCGGCCGCGAGCAAGCTCACCCACACCCCGATAGAGCGAGCGATCAATCCGAGGCTGCCGAAGCTGATCGCGAGCGTGTACAGCACCAGCACCGCCTGGCGTTCGCTGAGCCCGACCGCGACCAGCCGATGACTGAGGTGATCGCGCCCACCTTGTGAGAGCGGCCGGCCCTCGAGCGTGCGAACGATCGTGACCAGGGTGGTGTCGAAGATCGGCAAGCCCATCATCGCCGCGGGCACGAGCAGCACGAAGAAGATGTCCGAGGCCATCTCGCGTGTACCGATCAACGCGATCCCGCTCAGCGTGAAGCCGAGGAACATCGCGCCCGAATCGCCCATGAAAATGCGCGCCGGGTTGAAGTTGTAGATCAGGAAGCCCACGGCGCCGCCGACCACGGCCAGACTCAGCAGCGCGATCGCGACATTGCCGAGCGAGAAGCTGAAGGCGAACAGGAACATGGCCGCGATCGCGGCTGTTCCGGCCGACAGGCCATCCATGTTGTCGAGCAGGTTGAAGGCGTTGGTGATGCCAACCACGAACAGGATGGTGAGTGGGATCGCGATCGGCGCCAGGTCCGGCGTGCCCACTTGCACGCCCGAGACGATCAACGCGCACGCCGCGACGATCTGCACGATGAGCTTGGTATGTGGCCGCAGGTGGCGTAGATCGTCGATCAAACCTGTCACAAACAGGAGCGCTCCGCCGGCGACCAGACCAATCAATCGTGAGTCAAGTCGAACGAAGGCAACGATGGCGAGGGTGGTGGCAACATAAATGGCAACACCACCCAGAAGCGCGGTCGGCTTCTGATGCCAGCGATCCTGTCGCGGGTTTGCCACGATGCCACGTGCGCGAGCCAGTCGGGCAACAAGTGGCGTTAGGACGACAGAGATACCGAATGCGAGACCAAAGCAGCTTGCGAACAGGACCTGGTCTTCCGAGGGCAGGAACGGCACTACGTCGATGCTCTTGGACGATGCTAGGCTGTCAATTCGCCGCGGTCAAACCGCATGACATCGCGATGCACTCGCGCAGCCCGTCTTCCGCCTTCCGGTAACGCCTCGCAGGGGCGACGCCTCCGCAGCCGTAACAGCCCGCCATGTCAATCGTCTTGACGGTGTGCGACCGAGCTTGGAAGAATCCGAGGCCATCGCGCACGCCCTACGCCATCGGATCGAAGGAGGGACGTCGGTGAGCGACGCCTCGCTGGAGCGGAAGTTGCGGGCGCGGTCGGCGCGCATCGCCGTCGTCGGGCTCGGCTATGCCGGGTTGCCCATGGCCCTGGAGTTTGCCGGCGCGGGCTTCCCAACCATCGGTCTCGACGTTGATGCGCACAAGGTGACAACGATCAACCGCGGCCAGAGTCCCGTTTCCAACGTCACCGATGAAGAGCTGCAGGCGCGCTCGCTCACCGCCAGCACGGACCCGACGGTCCTCGATACCGCCGACGTCGCCGTCATCTGCGTCCCCACGCCGCTGACACCCAGCGGTGGCCCCGACTTGCGCTTCGTGCAAGCCGCCGGCACCACGATCGGCCAGCACCTGCACCCCGAGATGCTGGTCATCCTGCAGAGCACGTGCGGCCCCGGCACCACGTCACAGCAGCTCGCACCAGCCCTCGAGCGAGCCAGCGGGCTGCGTGCCGGCGAGGACTTCTTCGTCGCCTTCGCCCCGGAGCGCATCGATCCCGGCAATCAAAAGTACACGGTCAAGAACACGCCCAAGCTGGTCGGTGGCGTGTGCCCCGAATCAACTCGGCTGGCGGCCGCGCTGTACGAGACGTGTATCGACGAGGTCGTGCTGGTGAGCTCACCCGAGATCGCGGAGCTGGCCAAGCTGGTCGAAAACACGTTCCGCTTCATCAACATCAGCTTCATCAACGAGATGGCGCTGCTGTGCGATCGGCTGGGCGTGAATGTCTGGGAAGTCATCGAGGCTGCCAAGACCAAACCGTTCGCGTTCCTACCGCACTACCCGAGTCCGGGCGTCGGCGGCCACTGCATCCCGGTCGTGCCGCAGTACCTCGACGCTGCCGCGCGTGAGGCCGGTCTGGAGAGCGAGCTGATCCCCGCCGCCAATCGCATCAACGACGCGATGCCGCGGCTGATCGTCGATAAGCTCGAACAGGCGCTCGAGCGCACGTTGGTCGGCGCTCGCATCCTGCTGGTCGGCATCACCTACAAGCCAGACATCGCCGACATTCGCGAGTCCGCCGCGGTGCGTGTGCTCGAAGAGATTGCCGCGCGTGGCGCCACCGTCCAGTACCACGATCCGCTGTGGCCGAGCCTCGAGGTCGCCGATCGAGCCCTGGAGTCGGTCGCCCTTGACCCGCTGGACATCGCCGAAGCCGACGCCGTGGTGCTCCTCACGCCGCACACCTCGATCGACTACGCGAGCATCGTGCGCGCCGCGCCGCTGGTCATCGACACGCACTCGGGACTGCACCCCCGCGAAGCGCCCAACGTCGTGAACGTATGGCTGCCGGGCGCAACACGGGGCGCCGCCCTCCTGTCCTAGTCGGCGTGTAGCTCCGCCTCCAGCGCCGCCCGCCGCGCGCGCTCGAGCACCTCCTCCGCACGCCGCGCCTCGATCGAGACACCCAGGCGCTGCTCCGCGTGCAACAGCTCCAGCTCCTGCTCCGCCAGCTCCCGCAGCTGCTCCCGCAGCCTCCCCGAGCCCTCCCGCAACGTGCCCCCCTCGCCCTCTGGGAGAGGGGTTTTGTCAAGGGGTGAGGGCGAGCTACTCCCCTCGCTGTCAAGCGGTGAGGGCGAGGTCCGCGCCAGCGTCGCCTCGAGCTGTTCCCGCAACGCCGCCAGCTCCGCCCGCGAACGCCGCAGGTCGGCCAGCAGGTCACCCGCGCTGGGTGGCGCCTGCTGGACCTGACCCCGCGGGTCCTCAGCCGGCGCTAGCAGTGCGCCAAGCCAGCGTGGAATGCGTGTCCGACGTCTCGGCATTGCCTCGTACCTCGCGGCGCACCATCCGCCAGTAGATCGTGCCCAGTCCGCCCATCGCGATCAGGATGAGCACGCGCTCGACCAGGACCTTCAGCTCACCCGTGTCGGCGATGCCGCTCGGCAGCACCAGCCCCGCATACAGCGCCAGCGTGGCTAGCGTGAACGCGCCGGCAATACGCGGCGGGAACACCAGCGCGAAGCTGAACACCAGCGGATAGAAGAGGATGAAGGCGGGGTTGTCGAGGCCAGATTTGCCCGACCAGGTGATGAACAGTCCGCTGATCAGGACCAGGTCGAGACCGCTCGCCAGCAGCGTCAGCCGTCGGTTGGCCGGCTGCTCCACCAGATAGCGACCGTGCAGGTAGAAGTTCATGAACAGCAGCGCGACCACGGGCACGATGTTGCGCGCTAGCTCGTCGGTCGTCGTGGCACGGGCGAGGACGAAGAGCGCACCGCCGATGACGGCGAACCAGCGGGCCCACAGCGCGGCTGACTGGCCGAAGAACAGGTCCTGCGCGTCCTCCTTGCGTGCGCTAAGCGTCGACGTGATGCGCTCGCGATGCAGTCGCCAGTACGTGTTGCCGATCACGACGACCGCCGCCAGCATGAGCAGCCGCAGCAGCAGCACGTCGCTCGGCACGCGCGAGTAGATGCCGACCACCGCGTACAGGAATACGCCGAGGCTAGCGAGTGCCGCGGCTTCCTCGGTGCGGAACGCCACCGCGATCGCCAGCAGCGCTGGCAAGTAGAAGACGTACAGATTCGAGCTCGCGCCGCCCTGCAGCGCGACCAGCAGCGTGATGACCACCAGATCGCCGATGCTCGCCGCCCGAGCGATCAGCGGCAGGGTTGGTCGGCGCTGCACGAGCTGCGCGTGCAGGTGGAAGTTCGCGATCGCCACCAGCAGCAGCACGCCGACCTCGATCTGTAGCTCGCTGAGCTTCTGTGGACTCCACAGAGCGACCATGAGTCCCGCGAGCACCAGAATCCAGCGGGCAAGGACGATGATCATCTGCCCGCGCTGGAACTCTGTCGACATGACGTGTCGCGGCGCCTTCGGCTTCGCCGCGGGCATCTCTGGTTCTGGTTCTTGCTCGGGCTCCTGCTGATTCTTGGGCTCTCGCTCCGCGACAGCCGCCTCGGCCGCACCTCGCACATTCGCCTTAAGCACTGGGGGTTCCTCCCTCATCTGACTGTTCGCTCTCACGCTCCCGTCGCGGCGGCTCTGATTCTTCGGTCCCTTCCTCCCGCCGCGTCGGCTTTGATCCTTCGGTTCTTGGCTGTGACCCTTCGCTCCCTTGCGCCGGCCGCGTCGGCTCTGGCCCTCCGGACCCTGGCTCCCGCCGCGTCGGCTCCGACCCTCCGGTCCCTTCCTCCCGCTCTGGCTGTGCCTGTTCGCTCTCTTGCTCCTGCCGCTGTTGCGACCCCTCGGTCCCGTGCTCACGGCGCGTCTGTGATGACCCTTCGGTCCGTCGCTCTTGCCCCGTCGGCTGTGCCCCTTCGCTCTCTCGCCCTCGCCGCGGCGCCTGCGCCCGCGGCTGCTCCTGCGCCACCCGCGTGGGCTCCTCAGCCGACAGCTCCCGCTTGAGTGCCGCCAGCTCCTCGTCCACCGCGGCCGCCGCGTCGAGGTCGTGCAGCTCGCGCTCCAGCGCGTCCTCCTCGGGCGCAGCCAGAATCGCTTCGCTGGCGGCCGCCCGGGCCGAGACAATCTCAACGCGCTCCTCCGAGCGCTCCACGGCCAGCGTGAGCTCGGTCTGCTCGTCGTCGAAGACGCCCGCGAGCGATTCCGTGACCCGCGTCTGCGCCTCGGCCGCCGAATACCGCGCCGAGAGCACGGTGCGGTGCACCCGAAATCGCTCGACCCGCTGCGACAACTGTTCGCCCGTGCGAGCGAGTCGGTCTTCCTCAGCCTGAATGTCACGTAGCTGCTCGTCCAACGCCGAGAGCTCGCGCAGCGTGTCCTGCTTGCGCAACAAGGTCGCGCGGGCGAGGTCTTCGCGATGCGAGCGCAGTGCCCGCCGCGCCTGCTCCTCCAGCCGCGGGATGGTCGTGCGCAGCCGCTCGGCCTGTCGCTCGAGCTGGCGCCGCGCCGCGGCGACTTCGATCAGTCCGCGTTTGACGGTGCGCAGCTGCGCGCGCTGCTCGCCGTAGGCATAGTCGAGGACCTCGCGCGGGTCCTCGATCTGGTCGAGCGCAGCGCTGGTTTTGATGTTGAAGAACAGCGCGAGGCGCGTACGAAGCGTCATAACCAATGGTCCTCCTTCAGGTCCCATCCGAGCCTCAGCCTCAGCGACCGGAACTGCCACACAACGTCCGAGAACTGCCAAAAGGTGCCACCCGCCGCCCAATTTCCAACCCCGCCTCGCCGCCTGCGGGCCCACCGCGTCCCGCACGTGTCGGCCGCTGCCCCAGCGGTCGCCGCATCCCCACGCGTGCTCCTGCCCCCGTGCTACCGCCTCGGCGCGCCTGGTCGCTTCCTTGCCACTTGATCCACCCCTACCTCTGCCCAATCGCGTCGCGCCCCGTCCGATCCAGTCATCACCCGTGCTATGCCGCAGGTCCCGTTGGCTGCGGAACGCCTGAACGCCGAGGGCCGCGGCGGCAGGCCGACCGCACCGCGGCCTCTAGCAAGTTCGTAGACTCCGCCATGACCATGGCCAACGCAACCGGCGCGGTGCTCGCCATCGGCGCGCTGCTCGTGTGGGCGCTCGGCCTGTACGTCCTGTCCCGAGCGCCGGCCCGCCGCGTCTCGGTCCTCGCGTCGGCGGCGATGGTGTGCCTGGCCATCTATCTCGGAGGCGAGGCCCTCGGCGCCCTCGCTCCCGACTCCGCGACGTGGGCGAACTGGCTGCGGGTCACGTGGTGGGCCCCGTCGCTGGCGGCGCCAATCTGGCTGCTGCTCAGCCTCACCCTGGCCCGCGACGAAGACCTACCGCTGCCCGGCGCCCAACCAACATGGCTGTACGTCGCCATCGCCGTCATCGCCATCGGCATCGGCGTCATCTTCGCCGCGCTGGGCATGCTCACGCCGTCAGTGCAGGACTGGAACACACCGCTCGGCGACACCCCGACCTCGCGCCACGTCCCACCCGGGCCGCTGCTGCAAGGTTTTCAGACGTTCGTGGTCATTTGCCTGCTGTGGTCGCTGGCCAACCTGCTCGCCCTGTGGCGCGCCAGCCCGCCTGGCAGCCCGCTGCGCGCGAGACTCGCCTTCCTGTGCGCCTCGGCGGTGATCTTCCTGCTCGGTGGCCTGTGGATCGTGGTCGCCAGCGGGGTCTACCAGCAGCCGGGACTCCTCGGACAGGTGCTGCTGATCGTCGGCATGGCGATGATGGGCTGGAACCTCGCGCGGTACGGCGCCCTGCTGGCGGGTGAGCAGGTGCTCGGCGACTTCAGCGCCTTCGCCGCGACCATGCTGGCGATCGTCGCGCTGTACGGCGGGATCACGCTCGCGCTGGCGCTCGACTACACGTGGCTCGAGCGCGGCCTGCCCTTGTTACTGCTGGTCATGGCTACTCACGTCGTGGTCGACACCCGCGGGCACCTGCTCGACCGCGTCCTGTACGCGCCACTGGTCAGCACGCTGCGCGGCCAGCTGCGTGAGCTCGCCAATCGCGTGGTGCGCCAGCCCGATGAGCTCAGCGCCCTGGTCGACGTCCGCGAGACCGTCGATCAGATCCTGCGCGATCGTGCCGCCGAGGCCGCGCCCAGCGGCGCCACCGATGCCGCGCGCCCGACCGAGCTTCGCATGCTCGTCGAGGGCGCGCTTCGCCACCTGAACGATCTCCCGACGCTGAGCCAGCACCCGCTGCTGGCGCAGCTGTCATTCAGCGCGACTGACCCTGCCGGAGCGAGCAGCCCCGGGACATCTCTGGAGCGCGCCGCAGCCCTCCGCAACGAGCTCGACCAGGCCATCGAGCGCCTCCGACCCGCCGGCGGCGCCCGCCCATCGCCCGGCACGAGCAATATCGGCGGCTGGCTGCACTACCTGGTCCTCAAGGAGGCGTACGCCGACGGTCGGCTGAACAAACAGGTCATGCAACGCTATGCGCTCAGCGAAGGTACGTTTCACCGGGCGCGACGCCGAGCCATCGACGCCCTCGCCGAGGACCTGTGGCAGCGCAGCGCTCAGCGCGCCGCGGCGAGCAGCCCCTCCGCGAGCAGCGGACCAACGCGCTCGATCGTGTAGCGGCTGGCAACGGTCTCGCGACCCGCCTCTCCTAGCCTTTTACGCAGTGCCGGATCTCCGATCAGGCGACACAACGCCGCCTGCCATTCCTCGGCTGAGCTGGCCAAGAGTCCGTTGATTCCGTCCTCGATCACCTCGGCCGCAACGCCCACCCGAGCCGAAACGACGGGAATCCGGAGCGCCCAGTACTGCAGCAGCTTGAAGGGGAATTTGGCGCGCTCGAACGGTGAGTCATCAAGAGGCAGAAGCCCGATGTCGAAGTCGGCGAGGTCCTGGAGCCCACGCCACGGCCCAGCCTCGAGTGGCACGCCAGGCAATTGCACGCGTCGGTAGCCACCGGAGACCACCCGCACCACGACGTGCTCTGCGTCCGCCACGGCTGCGAGCGCCGGCCGAAGGCGGTCAAGGTAGCCGATCCCGCCCGCGGTGCCCGCCCAGCCCAGCACCAGCCGTGCGCTGTAGTCGCTCGCCGCCCCGCTAAAGCCGTGCCCCGCCGCGCCGCCCTGCTCCAACCCGCGGGGGTGCTCCGCCCCGCTTTCGTCATGCCCCGCTGCGCCGCCGCCCCGCCCCGGCCCGCTGGTGTACGGGGCATCGCTGTCGCCACGCCCAGCCGCGCCGCCGAGTCCCGCCGATCCTGCGTGACCTGCCGTCGTGCCGCCGTGCTCCAGCCCGCTGGTGTGCCCCGCTGCGCCGCCGCCCTGCCCCGGACCGCTCGTTGGCCCCGCGGCGCCGCCGGCGAGCCCTGACGATCCTCGGTGCTCCGCCGTGCCCCCACTGTGCGCGGCCGATCCCCTGTGCGCTTGCGTCCCGTGCAGGCCGGCGATGCTGCTCAGCCCGCGTCCGCGTGCGAACGCGTCGTACACGCGCAGATCAACCGCCATCGGCACCACACTGACATGCTGGTTGTACTCGCGGGCCCACGCGGCGATCGGCTCAGTCGCGACGCTGACCCAACGCGCGTGGCGCACCACTTCGGCAACCTTGTCGAAGCGCCGCAGCCGCTGGAACGGCGTGCTCGGCGTGAACGACGGCCGCAGATACGTCGCGTCGTCCGTGTCATAGACGAGGTGCGGATTGCGTCGGAAGAGCGCCCGCTCGAGCACCGGCGGTCCAAACGGAAAGAGATCGCGCTGGATCACGACGACATCCGCGTTGTGCGCGCGCTGCACGTCGAGCGTCCTGCACAGCGCGAACAGACCGTAGAACGCCAGCTTGCCTATCAGACGGCTGTCCGCGCGTCCATTTCCACCGCCGCCAGCGCCGCCGCGCTCGACAAGCCGCTCATAGACACCGCGCGGCACCGGACGCGATACCCGCGCCCCGATGCCGTACTCGCGCAGCAACGGGATGTACTGCAGAACGCGGTGATACGAGCTGGCGTTGGAGTCGCCGTCGAGCAGATAGAACAGCGCCTTCACGGCCGCGTGGCCGTGCGCTCGTAGAGCGCCCAGGTCTGCTCCGCGGTCGTCGCCCAATCGAATCTGGCCGCATACTGGAGCCCCTTCCGCCGCAGCTCGCTAGCCAGAGGCTCCGCTGCCGCGGCCTCGATCGCCTGCGCGAGCGCGTCCTCATCGTAAGGGTCGACCAGCAGCGCCGCGTCACCGAGCACCTCGGGGAGTGCGCCTGCCGTCGAGGCCACTACCGGCGTGCCGCACGCCATCGCCTCCAGCGGCGGGATGCCGAAGCCCTCATACAGCGACGGATACGCGAAGACCCGCGCCGCCGCATACAGCGCCGGCAGCTCATCGCCGGCGACGTAGCCCGCGAAGCGCGCCCAGTCCCAACCGTGTGCCGCGGCGATGCGCGCCGTCGGGTCGGTCCCCCAGATGTCGCGGCCGACAAACAGCAAGCCGAGCTTGCCCGCCTTTCCCGACCAGCTAGTGGTGCCCGCGTTCCCCGCATCGCCCGCGCTCGCCGAGTTTCCCGCATTGCCCGCCTTCCCCCCATTGCCGGGATTGGCCACATTGCCGGCAATGCCCGCTCCACCCTCCGGACGGTCCCCGTGTTCCGTGGGTTGTCCGCGCTGCGCGCATCGGCCATCCCGCGCGCACTGCCCGATTCGCCACGGAGGCGAGCCACCGCGCGCAGAAGCCGCGCGCCATTGCGCCACGGCATCAGCGAGCCCACGCACAGGATGAACGGATACGGCACCCCGTAGCGGTGCGCGATCTGCTCGGCATCCACCTGCATCGGCTTCAGCCGCGCATGGTCGACGCCGTTGTGAATAACCGTGACCTTCGCCTCGGGGATGCCATAGCGCTCGACCAGGTCGCGCCGGGTGCACGCGGACACGGCGATCACCGCGTC
>WNGA01005257.1_pt1 | contig 19694 bp, 25 predicted proteins | sample 5400061 | NCBI WGS metagenome assembly WNGA01 (sample SAMN13153366, study PRJNA577476) | soil metagenome | isolation source: 100 cm soil or saprolite under grassland replicate 2 | place: USA:California | collected 2016-06-15
CAGAACGCGCGGCCGGTCGCGAGCAGACGCTCGCGGAGCGGGCCGCGGAGCTCGTCCAGCGTGCCCCAGCGTGCGGCTGCGATCTCGGCGGAGTCCTCCGGTGCGAGCTCCTCGTCGTTCGTCTCCGCGAGGAAGACATGCGTCCGCCAGGCGAGCTCGCGGCTCCGGTTCCGGAAGACCGCCTGCGATGCGACGAGGTACCGGCGTAGCTCGACGTGCAGCCCGGTTTCCTCGAGCGCCTCACGCACAGCGCCGGCGACGAAGTCCTCGTCCCGCTTGATCCCGCCGCCGGGCGGGCGCCACACGTCCTCGGTGAAGTGCGGCTTGCGGATCAGCGCGATGCGCTGCGACGGGTCGAGGATGAAGAGCGTCACGTCGTGCGTTCGCGTCGGATTGTGGGTCGCGATCTCCCACTCGCGATCAGTGATCTCACCGTCCCACGGCAGCACGGCCGGGTCGCCGAACTGTGTGCGGAGCGGCTCGAGCACTGCCTCGCCGACGTGCACTACAAACGCTTCAGGAGCTCGAGGAACTCGGCCGTGCTCGAGAGCACGAGCTCCGCGTGCTCGCCGAGGATCGTCGGTGACTCCTCCGAGAGCACGGCGACGCGCAGCTTGTGCTCGAGCTCCTCCACGGCACGAAACGCGTCGAGATCCGTCGTATCGTCACCCGCGACGAGTGCGCGGGAGAGGTCGGCGCCCTCCATCAGGCTTCGCACAGCGGTGCCCTTGTTCGAGCCGACGGGCGGCAGCACCTCGAGCACCTTCCGCCCGAAGCGCGCGACGAGCCCATCGTCGCGCGCGCGTTCCGCCAGAGCCTCCAGCTCGAGTACCGCCGCACTCTCGTCTTCGCGGTGGCGGAAGTGGAATGCGACCGAGAGACCCTTCAATTCGATCTCGGCGGCCGGCCACGCCGCAGCCGACGAGAAGTCGACGATCTGCTGCCGCCAACGGTCGGCCTGGCGGTCGAGCTCGAGCCCGTGCGAGCCGACGTACACGACGCCGGGAACGCCGACGCGCTCCTTTACGTCGGAGCCGGCACGACCGCTCACGACGGCGACGAGACCGAAGTCGAGGAAGAGCCCGGCCTCGCCCGGAGCTGCCGTCACGTGCTCGAGCAGCGCGTCGGAGGTCGCGGCCACGCCTCGTAGCATAGGCCGGTGCGTCTCGTCCTGATCGGGCTCGTCGCGGGCTTCTTCAGCGCGCTCTTCGGCGTCGGCGGCGGGACCGTGATCGTGCCGCTCCTGCTGCTCGTCGCGAAGTGGGACATCCGCATGGCGACGGCGACCTCGCTCGCCGCGATCGGGATCACCGCCACCGCGGGCGTGATTGCGTACGTTCCGCACGGCGAGGTCGAGCCGCTGTACGCGCTGCTCGTCGGCATCCCCGCTGCTGTCGGTGCTGCCGGCGGGGCCACTCTCCAGCAGCGGTTGCCGGTGCGCACGCTCTCGTTCCTCTTCGCGGCGGTGCTGGTCGCGATCGCGATCCGGATGCTGCTGCAGTGACCTACGCACTCGCGATCGTGCTCGGCGTCACCGCGGGGATCCTGGCCGGCATGTTCGGAGTCGGCGGCGGGATCCTGTTCGTCCCGACGCTCACCTGGCTCGGACTGACCCAGCTCCACGCGGAGGCGACGTCGCTCCTCGCGATCATTCCGACCGTGGCGATCGGCGTCTGGCGCCAGAGCCGCTACGGCAACGTGCGCTGGCGGCCGGCGCTCGTCGTCGGCCTCGCATCGGTCGGCGCTGCCTTCGGAGGGGTGCAGCTGGCGGAATCGTTGCCCGAGCACGTGCTTCGGAAGCTCTTCGCCGTCCTCTTGATCGCCACGGCCGCACAGATCGCGTGGCGGGCCCGGCGAAAGCAGCCATAATTCGAGCGTGAGCATCGACGACGAGCTCTGGATCCCGCTGGTCGACGAGCCGATCGGCACGATCGTCCAACAGCTTCAGAACGAGGATCCGGAGATCGGCAGGCTCGTCGACTCGCCGCATCGCATCCTCGCGTTCCGGACGTTCGCCTACATCCGGACGGGGCTCGTGCTCGGCCAGCTCCTCTTCGAGCACGAAGTCCCCGACTACGACGGCTCCGAAAGTTGGGTCGACGCCCTGCTGAAGAACCCGGGCTACCACGCGGCGCTCTTGCGCGAGGTGCGGGCCGTCTCCGAAGAGATCGCCGCCGACCCGAAATACGCGGACGACGAGCCGCTCGGGCCCGATGACGCCGCGCGCGACCGCTTCAAGGCGTTCGCCCGGGAACAACTAGGCGGTTAACGCCCGGCAGCAAGGCCATAATGAGGTGCCCGGTGCGTCGCCTCTCGCTGATACCGGCTCTGGCCTCCATGTGCGCGCTCCTGCTCGTGGCCGGAGCCTCGACCGGCTCGGCCGAACGCTCGGCCGGGGCGACTTCGCGTGCCTGGGCGATCAAGGTGATCGTCCCGGGTCAGCCCGGCGGCGGGACCCCGGCGCTCACCGCCCCGGACGACGCGGTCTCCTTCGACGGCGCGTTCGCGTACCCGACCGACGGCTCGATCGTGAGCGCGGGCTCCGTCACGACGAGCGTGTCGGCGTCCAGCGGCACGCAGGCGAGCGCCGGAGCGACGTCGCAGGTTACGTCGCTCTCGCTTTTCAACGGCGAGATCGTCGCCGAGACGGTGACGGGCGAGACGCACGCGACCGCCGGCGGCGCGAGTGCGTCGGGCGACACGGGCGTCACCGCGATCACCGGGCTCGTCGTCCTCGGCCAGGCAGTGACCCCGACCGCTAATCAGCAGCTGGCGCTCGGCGACTGGGGCTACGTGATCGCACTCGAGCAGAAGGGTCAACGCGTGGACAAGCCGACACCCGGCCACCACGACTTCGTCACCGCGCTCGACGTCTTTCTCACCGCCGACCACGGCGGCCTTCCCGCACAGAGCGAGATCCAGATCGGCTACGCGGAGGCGAACGCGCAGGCGAGTGAAGTCGCGCCGATCCCGACGGCGCCATCGCTGCCGACGACGACGAAGGCCACGCCGAAGGAGCCGCGCTCCAACGGCATCCCGCCCGTGCTCAGCAAGCCGCTCGACGTGAACCCGACGCTCGGAAAGGGCGGCTACGTCTTCCCGGTCTACGGCGTGTCGTCGTACTCCGACACGTACGGCGCACTGCGCGGCGACGTGTCAGGCGGCTGGCATCACGGGGACGACATCTTCGCGCCGCTCGGAGCACCACTGCTCGCGGTGGCGCACGGAACGGTGTTCTCGGTCGGCTGGAACGACGTCGGCGGCTGGCGGTTCTGGCTGCGCGACGACTACGGCAACGAGTTCTACTACGCGCATCTTTCCGCCTTCACACCGCTCGCGGTGAACGGTGCGATCGTGAGCGCGGGCGACGTGCTCGGCTTCGTCGGCAACACCGGCGACGCCGAGGGCACGCCGTATCACCTTCACTTCGAGGTGCATCCGGTCGGTCTGCTCGGGCTCGGCTACGACGGCGCGGTGAACCCGACCCCCTACCTCGACGCGTGGAGGCGTCTGCAGGACGTCCGGTTCGACGCGGTCGCCGGCTGGGCGCCTGCGAATTCGGCGAACGCGCCGAAGGCGGGTGCTGTCCTCCTGCAGAGCTCGGACATCTCGACCGCGAGCGGACTCAATCCGGCCTCGCTGCGGCGGGCCCTGGAACCGTCGCCGCAGGAAGGAGAAGGCGGGCTGCTGCTTCCGAGGACGCAGCCGCCCACCTCCAAGCCTGTGCGGAACGTCGGCGGTTAGCCCCTAGCTGCCCGACCCGTTCCCGCTGTCGCCGCCCCGGTACGTGAAGTCGTCGCCGCCGCCGAACAGGCGATCGGAGAGCCACTTCCGAGTGGCGGAGCCGGTGAACGGGTTGAAGAGGATCCCGATGACGATGCCGATCAGGAGCAGGCCTCCGTTGCGGCCCTTGTGCTCCTCTCTGCCCTGCACACGGTCGGCGGCCTTGCGCAACTCGCTGACCGTCTGCCGGAGCTCGTCCTGGAGATCCTTGTCCGTCGCGACCCGCGTTGCGAGACCCGAGACACCGCGCTTGCCGATCAGCTCGTTGTAGACCGTGCGCGCCGACTCGTATGCATTCCGGACGTTGTCACGCAGCTCCTCGTCGTGGAGCGCACGGTCGACGTACGGTTTGACATTGCTCGCCGCGTCCGAGACTTTCTCTTTCGTCTTGGCCATTCTCGGCGGTTCCTTTCGGTTGGTGGCGAAGGCACTTCTACCCGTCGCAGTTCTTTTCATTCTCTCAGCCTGCGGGGGGTCTGGAGAGTCAACGGGCGGGCCTACCCAGGGGGTCCGCGGCGAGGGCTTCACGCTCCAGGCGCCCGAGGGCTGGAAGGTCAGCGGAGCCGGTACGGGCAAGGTCACGGCGCGGAAGCGCGGCGAGGTCGTTTCGGTCACGTCGTTTCCCCTTTTGAAGCGGTATGACCCCGGCAAGTTCGACGCCGCGGCGAAGGAGCTCGACGGCATTGCGGCGAAGCTCGCCGCGCAGGCGGGAGGCGACCTGACCGAGAAGACGACGACGACCGTGGACGGACGGCGCATTCGGGCATACCGCTACGCCACGGGGGCGAGCCAGATTCGTATCGGCTTCGTCCTCGTCGGGAAGCGCGAGTACCAGCTCCTCTGCCGACTCCCCGCCGGCGGCGCCGACCCGGACGGGGCCTGCGCGCTCCTCTTCGACAGCTTCACCTTGTCTTAGCGGCCTGCTTCTCGACCGCTGGTGCCGGCCTCGCGGCGCCGCTGCCGGAACCGTCGAACGCGACGTCGAAGACCTGCTCGATCGAGTCGACGAGGACGAAGTCGAGCTCCTTGCGTGTCTCGGACGGAAGATCCACGAGGTCGACCTCGTTCTCCGCCGGCAGGATCACCCGCTTGAGGCCGGCGCGCTGGGCGGCCAGGACCTTCTCCCGCACGCCGCCGATCGGCAGCACCTGACCCGTCAGGGTGATCTCGCCGGTCATCCCGACCTCGTCCGATACCGGCGTGCCGCGCGCTAGCGAGGCGATAGCCGTCGCCATCGTCACACCGGCCGAGGGCCCGTCCTTCGGCACCGCGCCGGCAGGAACGTGGATGTGCACGTCGTGAACGGCGAACCAGTCGTCGGGTAGACCGAGCTCGCTGGTGTGCGACCGCACCCAGGAGAGCGCCGCCTGCGCCGACTCCTGCATGACCTCGCCGAGCTGGCCCGTGATCGTCAGTTTCCCCTTGCCGGCGTACGCCTGCGCCTCGATGAAGAGCACGTCGCCGCCGGCCGCCGTGTACGCCAGGCCGGTTGCGACGCCCGGCGCCGAGGTGCGCTTGCGAGCCTCACCCGAGAAGCGGCGGGGGCCGAGCCAGGAGCGCACGCGCCGTTCGTCGATGCGGATGCTCCGCTCGTCGCCGCGCGCGACCTTCAGCGCGGCCTTGCGGCAGAGATCCGCGATGCGGCGCTCGAGCCCACGCACACCGGCTTCGCGCGTGTACTCGCGGATCACGAGCCGCAGCGCCTTGTCCGAGATCGTGACCTGCTCCCGCTGCAGGCCATGCGCCTCGATCTGCTTCGGCACGAGATACCGCTTCGCGATGCCGAGCTTCTCGTCCTCCGTGTAGCCGGAGAGGGAGATGACGTCCACACGATCGAGCAGCGGGCCGGGGATCGTGTCGACCGTGTTCGCGGTGCAGATGAACAGCACCTTGGACAGGTCGAACGGGAGATCGAGGTAGTGGTCGCGGAACGCCTTGTTCTGCTCGGGGTCGAGCACCTCGAGCATCGCCGAGGCGGGGTCGCCGCGCACGTCTGCGCCCATCTTGTCGATTTCGTCGACGAGCAGTACGGGATTCATCGACTCGGCATCGCGGAGAGCGCGAATGATCGAGCCGGGCATCGCGCCGATGTACGTCCGGCGGTGACCGCGGATCTCGGCCTCGTCTCGCACGCCGCCGACGGACAGACGGGCGAACTTGCGCTCGAGCGTGCGCGCGATCGACTGTCCGAGCGACGTCTTTCCGACGCCTGGCGGGCCGACGAAGCAGAGGATCTGCCCCGACGGGTCCTTGCGCAGCTTCGAGACGGCGAGGTGCTCGATGATCCGGTCCTTCACCTTCTCGAGGTCGTAGTGGTCCTCGTCGAGAATCTCCCGCGCGCGCTCGAGGTCGAGGTTGTCCGTCGTCGTGACGTTCCACGGCAGGGTGACGATCCAGTCGAGGTACGTGCGAATGACGCCGTACTCCGCGGCCACCGGCGGCAGGCGCTCGAGCCGTGCGAGCTCGCGGAACGCCGCCGTCGCAATGTCCTCGGGCAGGACGAGTGCCTCGAGCCGCTCCCGCAGCTCCTGGATCTCCGCTTGCTCCGGGTCGGCCTCCCCGAGCTCGTCCTGGATCGCCTTCAGCTGCTGACGAAGGAAGAATTCGCGCTGTCCCTTCTCGAGCTCGGAATGCACCTGCGCCTGGATCTTCGTGCCGAGCTCGAACACCTCGAGCTCCCGGTTCAGGATCAGGGAGACCTCGCGCAGCCGCTCCTCGACATCGACAAGCTCGAGCAGACGTTGCTTCTCCTCGGTCTTGAGCCGCAGCGTCGACGCGACGAGGTGACAGAGCGCGCTCGGATCGTCGACGTTGGCGGCGGCGATCTGCAACTCCTCCGGCAGGTAGGGAACGAGCCCGATGATCCTGGCGAACAGGCCCTGCACGTTGCGGGTGAGCGCCTCGACCTCCTTCGTCTCCGGGAGCACGTCCGGGAACTCGACGAACTCGCCGACGAGGTACGGATCGTCCTCCACGCGCCGCTCGAGCCGCACGCGGCGAATGCCCTGGACGAGGATGCGAAGCGTCCCGTCGGGTACGCGGATCATCTTGTGTACGACCGCCGCGGTTCCGACCCCGTAGAGGTCGTCCCAGGTCGGGATGTCGACGTCCTCGTCTCGCACGGTCACGAGCGCAAGCAGCCGGTCGCCTGCGACGACGTCGTCGATCAGCTTGATCGAGCGCTCCTGCCCGATCGCGAGCGGCGTCATCGACTCGGGGAAGATGACGGTCTCCTTGAGCGGAAGGACCGGCAGGGTCGGCGGCAGCTCCTGGCCCAGCTCCTCGGCGTGGCGCTGCTCCTCCGCGCTGACGACGACCTGGTACTCGGGCTCGCTCACGCCCGCTCGATTGTCAGGACGATCTTGAGCATCCCGCGCTCGTACGTCGCGTTCGCGTGCGCCGAGTCGACCTCGACCGGCAGCTCGAGCCGCCGCTGAAAGGCGCCGTACTCGATCTCCAGCGACTCGTAGCGCGCGCCGGGCAGCGTCGGGCGCTCTCGCGTGCCGGCGATCGTCAGGGTGCGGCCGGCCGCGACGACCTCGACCGACGCGGGGTCGACTCCCGGCAGCTCGACGAGGACGTGGAGCGCGGGCGGGTCGTCCATGAGGTAGCAGTCGCACTGGGGCCGGAACCCCCCGTGCATTCCGGAGAACCTCGGCACCTGCCAGAGGTCGGCGAAGAGCTCCTGGATCTCTCCCCGCAGATCGTCGATGTTTCGCTTGCGCGCCGCCATACGCTTCCCCCGTACCCGCTCTGGGTTACCGTCAAAGCATGGCACGCATGTTGCGGATCGCGCTCGGGGCTCTCGGCTTCCTCGTGTACGCGTGGTTCGGCGGGGTTCGGAACGCCGCACAGGCCAAGAGACGCAAGGCGCGTAGGCGCCGCACACGAGCCAGGGAGACGAGCGCGTCGGCCGCGCCGCCGGCACCGCCGCAACGCTAACGCTTTCCTTGCACCGCCGAAACGGACCCTTGACGGGGCGGGTCTACATTCGTGTTGTGGCTACGAGGAACCCATGCGCCTGATCGTCGCCGTGACCGGAACCTTGACGGTGCTCTCCCTCCTGCTCCCGGTTCATCCGTAAGACGCCCGTCCGCGCCGGCACCTCGAGGTGCTCCTCCCTTCCTCCTCGCTCTCGAGACCGGCGCGGCGGGCAGCGGATCAGCGGATTAGCTCGCCCAGGAACGCTCCGCCCCCGACGATCCTCTCCGCTTCGCGCCCGGCACGCCGTCGCAGCTCGCGGTCCGAGGTCACGAGCCAGTAGGGGGCGTGCTCGCGAGCGTGCGCGGCCAGCCAGTCGTCCGCCGTCGGCTCGCCGCGCACGAGATCCGGTGCGTCTTCGGGAGGGCGGCCGTCGAAGACGACGAGCAGGCTCTTGTCGTTCTCGCGCGCCCAGGCGCGGCTTCGCTGGACGAGCTCCTCACGCGTGAGGTTTGGCCAGCGCGAGCGCCGCACGTTCTCTGCATCGACCAGCACGGTGACCCGAGTACCATCGCCCACGATGAAGGGCGTCATCCTCGCAGGCGGGTCGGGAACGCGCCTTCATCCGCTGACGCGGATCACGAACAAACACCTGCTGCCGCTCTACGACCGGCCGATGGTGACCTACGCCATTGAGGCCCTCGTCGAGGCGGGGATCGACGAGCTGATGCTCGTCACCGGAGGCACGCACGCCGGCGAGTTCCTCCGGCTGCTCGGCAACGGCCACGAGTACGGCATTGATCGGCTGGCCTATGGCTACCAAGAAGGTGCGGGCGGGATCGCCGACGCGCTCGGGCAGGCGGAGCGCTTCGCGGCGCGGGACAAGGTCTGCGTGATGCTCGCCGACAACATCTTCGAGCGTTCGCTGCGCCCGATCGCGGAGAACTTCGAGCGGCAGGAACAGGGGGGTCGCATCGTGCTCTCGGAGGTGGAGGAGGCGGAGCACCTACGGCACCTCGGCGTTGCCGTCATGACGGGTGACGTCGTGAGCGAGATCGTGGAGAAGCCTGCCGTGCCGCCGTCGAAGTTCGCCGTCACCGGTGTGTACTTCTACGACGAGCAGGTGTGGGACATGCTGCCCTCGCTCACACCGTCGGCACGCGGCGAGCTCGAGATCACCGATGTCAACAACTGGTACGTCGGCCGCGGCGAGATGGAAGCAGACGTCGTCGACGGCTTCTGGGGCGACGCGGGCGAGTCGATCGATGCGTATTACCAGGTGAACGACTTCGTGCGGACCTCGCGCGCGTGATGGTCAAGAAGTTCCCGCTCGCCAAGCATGAGGACGAGCGCGGCTGGTTTGCCGAGCTGATTCGCGCCAGCGCGCTTCCGAAGCCGATCAAGCAGGCGAACCTCTCGCGCTCGCGTCGCGGCGTCATCCGCGGGCTGCACTACCACGAGCGCGGCCAGGACGACTTGTTCGTCTGCCTCGAGGGGATGGTGCGGGTCGTGGTGTTGAACCGCGAGACGGGCGAGGTCTTCACCGAGGACATCGGCGACGACAACCCCGTCGCCATCTACGTGACCGGGACCAACGCGCACGGCTACGAGGCGCTGACGGACTGCCTCTTCGCGTACCTCGTCACCGAGGAGTACGACCCGGCGAACCCGGACGAGCACGGCATCCCGTGGGACGACGAGCGCGTCCGACATCTCTGGAGCACGCCATCGCCGATCCTCTCGGCACGCGACGCGTCGTCGTAACAGGAGCCGGTGGCCAGCTCGGCGCAGCCTTGCTCGAGGCGTTTCCGGACGCGCGCGGCTTGACGCGCGCCGAGTGGGACGTCACCCACCCGCCCCCGCGCGGTCTCGGCGAGACGGAGCTCGTCTTGCATGCGGCGGCGTGGACGGACGTCGACGGCGCGGAAGAAGACCCGCAGGGCGCCGCGGCGGTGAACGTCGGCGGCACGCAGAACGTTGCGCTGCTCGGAGCACCACTCGTCTACTTCTCGACCGATTACGTCTTCGACGGGCTCAAGCGCACGCCGTACGTCGAGGACGATGCCCCCAACCCTCAGTCTGCGTACGGCCGCACGAAGCTGCACGGCGAGGCAGCCGCGGGCGGCGACGCGTGGATCGTGCGGACGTCCTGGCTCTTCGGCTGGACGAGCTCGAACTTCGTGCGCACGATGCTTCGGCTCGGCGCGGAGCGCGAAGAGGTCGCCGTGGTCCACGACCAGCGCGGCTGCCCGACGTATGTCGGGCATCTCGCGGAGGCGATGCACGAGCTCGTCCAGCGACCGTGCGGCATCTGGCATGTTGCCGCGGGCGGCGACTGCACCTGGGCCGAGTTCGCCGAGGCGATCTTCGAAGACGCAGGCCTCGACTGCCGTGTGCGCCGGATTTCGACCGGGGAGCTGGGACGGCCCGCGCCGCGCCCGGCGTACTCGGTGCTGCGAAGCGAGCATCCGGACGCGCCGCGGCTGCCGCACTGGCGCGACGGCCTGCGCGCGTGTCTTGCCCGCTTACGCTGAAGCGCTGAGGATCGCGTCGGCGAACTCGTCGTGCAGCCCGCCCTTGAAGAGGAACGTCGTAGCGCCGGCGGCGCGCGCAGCGGCCTCCGCCTTTCCGTCCGAGAGCCCGCTGACCGCGATCACCTTCATCGCCGGCGCATTCGCGAGCAGGCGGCGCGTCGTCTCGAATCCATCCATCTCCGGTAGCGCGAGATCGACGAGTGCCACGTCGGGATGCTCGGCCTGCGCGAGCTCGAGCGCGTGCGCGCCGTTGTCGGTCGCGCCCACGACCTTCACACGGCCGTCGAGCTCGAGCAGCGCCCGAACTGCTGCGAGGAACATCGGCTCGTCGTCGACGAGCAACACGCGGACCGGCCGGCCGGACGCCAAAGCGCCGCGAAGTATGGCAGTTGGGCTACGCCTGCGAACCGGTGTCAGACGGCCCGCAACCTGACTTCAGTCGGGTTGCAGTCGTTCCGGAACGCAGGCCCTCAGCCGCTTCGCTTCAGCTTTCCGTTCTTCTTCGCGTAGCGCTCGCCTGCCTGGAAGATCGCGAGCCCGACGGGAATCGCGACGACTGCGATCACGATGAGCGGCCAGACGTCGGCCCAGGCGAGACCGGCGCCGTCGACGATCGACGCCCGGTCGCCGCGAAGCGCGTACGTCGCGGGCGAGACCTTCGCGATCGCCTGCATCCAGCCCGGCATCACCGAGACGGGGTAGTAGACGCCCGAGACGACGAGCATCATCCCCTGGGCGACGAATCCGAGCTGCGCGCCCTTCTCCGGTGAGATCAGCGGTAGCACCGACGTCATCATCCCGATCCCGATGAACGAGAAGGACGCGATGCCGAGCAGCGCCAGCGCCGCGCCGAAGTTTGCGTCCGGAATGTGGATGCCGATGAACGCCGCGACGGCGAAGAAGAGGATCGTCGCGCGGATGAGTCCGTACAGCACCGCGTAGGCACCCATGCCGAACAGATGCGTCGGGCGGGACAGCGGAGCCATGAACGTGTACTCGATCGTGCCCTCCCAGCGCTCCCAGGCGACCGTCTCCGTCACGAACTCGAAGATGATCCCGAGAAACGCCCAGATCACCGCGCCGACGAGCAGCTTCGTCGCAAGCTCGTTCTCCTGCGCCGGCGGAACGTTGACCGCGCGCGCGATGAAGACGATCGTAAGCGTGTTCGCGATCGTCCAGACCATGAACGCGAGGTCCCAGAGGAGGTAGCGCTTGGTGAGATAGATGTTGCGCTCGACGATGCCGCCGAGCCCAATGAGCTCTTGCCGCAAGGTGGCTCGAGTTCTCGCTCCGGCACCGGCAAAGCCGGTGCCTGCGCTCCTGGCCGGCTCCGTCGAGCCTACGCCGGTAGCGGTCATCCGAACACCTCCCTGTACTCGTCGTCTTCGTCGTTCTCTTCCTCGAACGCGCGCCCCGTCGCGGCGAAGAACGCCTGCTCGAGCGTCTCCACGCCGTAACGCGCCTTCACGTCCTCGACCGGCTCGAGGAACAGGAGCTCGCCGCGGTCGAGCAGGCCGACCCGGTCGGCCAGCGACTCCGCCTCGACCATGTCGTGCGTGCAGAGGAGGATCGTCGCGTCGTGCGTCACGCGGACATCCTTGATGAACTCCTGCACCTCGAGCTTCGACCTCGGGTCGAGGCCGGTTGTCGGCTCGTCGAGCAGCAGCAGCACCGGTGAGGTCAGAAGCGCGCGTGCGAGCGCGACCTTCTGCTGCATGCCGCGTGAGAGGTTCTCCATCGCCTCGCTGCGGCGGTCGGCCGGGAAGCCGACCTTCTCTAGGATCTCCGGGATCGCCTTCCGGGTCTGCGAGGGCGGCATGCCGTAGAAGCGTGCGGCGTACGAGAGATTCTCGGACGCGGACATCTTCTTGAAGAAGCTCGCCTCCACCGAGACGCGGTTCACGAGCTTGCGGATCGCCCGCGACTCGCGGAACGCGTCGTGCCCGAAGATGCGGGCCTCGCCTCCGTCGTTGATCAGGAGCGTCGAGAGCAGGCGGACGAGCGTCGACTTCCCCGAGCCGTTCTGGCCGAGAATCGCGACGCACTCGCCGCGCTCGATCGTGAACGTGACGTCTGCGAGCGCAGGCATGCGGCGCCGCGCGAAGCGGCCCGCGCGCTTGTCACGCCGGCGAAACTCCTTGCGGAGACCTTTCACCTCGACCGCCGGGACGTCGCGGCGATCGGAGATACCTGGGGAGTTCGGTGCTACGAGAGTGGACATGCTGCTCCTTCGAAACGAAAAGGGGAACGGAGAGAACGGGAGAGAGCTCGCGCGAGGCGGCGGTCGGACCTACAGTCCGCCGGGAGAGCTCTTCCGGTTCATCACGTTCCAGCGCAACATGGCCGCCGAACGATACGCGGTTAACCGCACAACGTCAAATCAGCCGTCGGGCGGCCAGTCAAAGCTCGCGACGATTCCCTTGTCTTCGCCGTCCCGTGGCTCTTCGAACGGGTCGCGCGTCACCACCCACACCTTGCCGAGCTCCGGATAAAGCACCACCTCCGGAATCGGTGCGGTCGACCACGCGAGCAACCGTGCAGGCTCGTCGGTCGGGTTTGTGAACGTGTGCAGGCCGGCGATCCCTTTCGGACAGAACACGAAGTCGCCTGGCGCCAGCCGCTCCTCGCCTTGCCCGGTGCGAAGCGTCGGTGTGCCGCTGAGGACGACGAACATCTCTTCCATCGCGTAGTGCGCGTGCAGATGGAAGCCCGTCGATCCCGGCAGCAGCTCGTACACGGTCGCGCCGAGATCTTCGGCGCCCGACGGCTTGGCGAGGAAGCGGCCGCGGATCTTCATCTTCTCCGCGTTCATGTCCCAAGGCTCGTCGTCGAAGACGTTCAATCTCGCCGACATCAGCCTCCGCCCTCGAGCGGGTCCATCAGGCCGCCCGAAGCGGCTCGTCGTCATCCGGGTCGTCGTCCACGTCGGGTTCGAGCCACGCCACGATCTCCGGCTCGCGGAGCAGCAACTCGACGATCGTCGCGCCTTCCTCTCGTTCGCTCATGCGTCCTCCTGCACGTCGTGGATCAGCCACAAACGGTCGCCGGTCATGGAGCTCGTCCGTGCCTGCGCCGTGATCTGCTTGAGGTCCGGGTACTCGCACACTTCGGGCGAGCTCAGGGTCGAGACCATGAGGATCCGCAGCGGCTCGTCGGTCTCGTTCTTCACGCCGTGCGCGCCTTCCGCGCCGAGCGGGAAGTAGACGGACTCGCCCTCCTCGAGCTGCCGCTCGCCGGCGGGCGTACGCAGGGTCGGTCGCCCGCGGAGCGCGATCAGGAGCTCCTCCCAGGCGTGGTGGAAGTGGTAGACGACGAAGTTTCCCGGGTCGAGCTCGTACAGCGTCGCGCCGAACCCCGGCCGCTCGGGCCCCCGTGGAAGCCGCTTCGACCTGCCGCCGCCGCCCGACCAGTCCTCGTCCTGCTCGTCCCACTCGTCGTCCCAGATGTTCATGCCGGGACTCTTGCAGACAAAGAGGACACCTTCTGTCATATTTAGCGACATGCGTGCGACCCGGCTCGTTTCGCTCCTGTTGCTGCTTCAGACGCGCGGGCAGCTGACCGCCGCCGAGATTGCCGAGAAGCTCGAGGTCTCGATCCGCACCGTCCACCGCGACGTCGAGTCGCTGACCGCCGCGGGCGTGCCCGTCGAGGCGTTGCGCGGCCCGGCGGGCGGCTACCGGCTCGCGGGCGGCTACCGCACCCGCCTCACCGGGCTGACGGCCGACGAGGCCGAAGCCCTCTTCGCCGCGGGCATCTCCGGGCCGGCGGCCGAGCTCGGTCTCGGCGGAGAGCTCGCGGCCGCTCGGCTCAAGTTGCTCGCGGCGCTCCCGCAGGAGCTCCAGGAGCGGGCGACCCGGGCCTCCCGCCTCTTCCATCTCGACACCCGCGGCTGGTTCCGCGCCGAGGACCGCGTGCCGCACCTGCCCGCCCTTTCGGCGGCCGTCTGGCGTGGGTGCCGCGTCCGGCTTCGCTATCGCGAGGGAGGCCGCGTCGTCCAGCGGACCATCGATCCGCTCGGACTCGTGCTGAAGGGCGGCGCCTGGTATCTCGTCGCGCGCCGCTCCGCGGGCATGAGGGTCTACCGGGTGTCGCGCGTCGCTTCGGTCAGGCCGCTCGAGGACTCGTTCGAGCGCCCGTCCGAGTTCGAGCTCGCCGTCTTCTGGGAGCAGTGGTCGCAGAACTTCGAGCAGACGCTGCCGCGAGTCGAGGTCACCGTCAGGGTCGACGAGGCGGTCAGGCGATTCCTGCCCGGCGAGCCGCGCATCGAAGCCGACGGGCGCACCGTCGTCGCGTTCCAGCACCTCGGCGACGCGTATCGCGAGCTGCTCCGCTTCGGCTCCCAGGTCGAGGTGCTCGAGCCGGCGGAGCTCCGAGCGCGTGTCGCCGAGACGGGACGTGAAGTGGCGGCGCTGTACGGTTCCTGAGGCTGTGCCCTCGCTCTCGACGTACGCGATCTTCATCGGAACCTGTCTCGTCCTGCTCGTGATTCCGGGGCCGGCCGTGCTCTACGTCGTCAGTCGCAGCATCGACCAGGGTCGCCGCGCCGGACTCGCCTCGGTGCTCGGGATCACCACCGGAACCGTGACCCACGTGACGCTCGCGACCGTCGGGCTTTCGTCCCTGATCCTCGCCTCGCGCGTGGCGTTCGACGCCGTCCGCTACGCGGGCGCCGCCTACCTCATCTACCTCGGGGTCAGGCGGCTGCTTTCCCGCAAGGTCGACGAGGACGTCCAAGGCCGGCCGCCGCGTACCGCGCGCGATCTCTACACACAGGGCCTGGTCGTGAATCTTCTCAACCCGAAGACGATCGTCTTCATCTTCGCGTTCATCCCTCAGTTCGTCGACGTGGGTGCCGGGCACGTCTGGCTGCAGGTGATGCTGCTCGGGCTGACGTTCGCGACGCTCGGCATGCTGAGCGACAGCACCTATGCCTTCGTGGCGGGCACCGTCGCCGACCGGCTCCGCGGAACGCCGCTCATCGCGCGGGTGGAACGGTGGTTCGGCGGCACCGTGCTCATCGGGCTCGGGATCACGTCGGCGCTCGTCGCGCCCCACCGGTCGAACTGAACAACTCGGCCTTGCGGTTCGTCCGCGCGCCCCGCTAATGTGCCCGCCAGGACGTTCGCCGCAGATGGCGGGCGCCGAGGCAACGGGGCCTCACGACTTCAAGTCGTGGGGCCTTTTTTCGTGGTCCAGCACGGACGAAGGAGAAGGAAATGGCCGAGATCGAGAAGGAGCTCCGGCACTACCTCGAAGGTGATGTCGAGCCGCGGGCGGCCCTCGAGTGGTCGCGCGAGACGAGCGCGGCGATGGTCGACCTGAAGTTCTGCGACCTCCTCGGCACGTGGCAGCACGTGACGCTGCCGGTCGGCTCGCTCGACGAGTCCGCGTTCGACGAGGGCCTCGGCTTCGACGGCTCGTCGATCCGCGGCTGGCAGGGGATCGAGGAGAGCGACATGCTCCTGATGCCCGACGCGTCGACCGCGATCCTCGACCCGTACACCGAGGTGCCGACGTTGTCGCTTCTCTGCGAGATCGCGGAGCCCGTGACGCTCGCGCCGTACCTGAAGGATCCGCGCCGGGTCGCGAAGCGCGCAGAGGACTATCTGCGCTCGACCGGCATCGCCGACACGTGCTACGTCGGCCCCGAGTGCGAGTTCTTCGTCTTCGACGAGGTCTCGTACGCGAGCGGGCCGAACGAGGCGCGCTACAAGGTCAATTCGTCCGAGGGCCACTGGAACTCCGGCGATCCGGGTCTCGGCTACACGATCCGCGAGAAGCACGGCTACTTCCCGCCTGCGCCGCACGACACGCTGAGCGACCTGCGCACGCGGATGGTGCTGACGCTCGAACGGCTCGGCGTGCAGTGCGAGTTCCACCACCACGAGGTCGCGTCGGCGGGCCAGTGCGAGATCGACCTTCGCTTCGAGAGCCTCGTGCGCATGGCCGATCAGGTGCTGCTCTACAAGTACGTGATCAAGAACGAGGCGCGCGCTGTCGGCAAGTCGGCGACGTTCATGCCGAAGCCGATCTTCGGCGACAACGGCTCGGGGATGCACTGCCACCAGTCGCTGTGGAAGGAAGGCACGCCGCTCTTCGCCGACAAGTCCGGGCCCGCAGGGCTCTCGCAGCTCGCCCGCGCATACGTTGCCGGCCTGCTCGAGCATGCGCCCGCGCTGCTCGCGTTCTGCGCGCCGACCACGAACTCGTACCGCCGGCTCGTTCCCGGTTACGAAGCTCCGGTCAATCTCGCGTACTCGTCGCGCAACCGCAGCGCGTGCATCCGCATTCCGACGTACAGCGAGTCGCCGAAGGCGAAGCGCATCGAGTTCCGCTGCCCCGACCCGACCGCGAACCCCTACCTCGCGTTCTCGGCGATGCTGATGGCGGGCCTCGACGGGATCGAGCGCGGTCTCGATCCGGGCGAGCCTTCGGACTTCGACCTTTTCGAGGACGACCGCGGGGTCAAGCAGGTACCGGGCTCGCTCGCCGAGTCGCTCGACGCGCTCGAGGCGGACCACGAGTTCCTGCTCGCGGGCGATGTGTTCAGCGAGGAGCTGATCCGGACGTGGATCGACTGGAAGCGCGAGAACGACGTCGATCCGGTGCGGCTCCGGCCGCATCCCATGGAGTTCGCCCTCTACTACGACGCCTAGCGCGTTGACGACCCTCACGCGCATGGAGGTCCGCGACCTCCGTCCACTGGACTGGCCGGAGGTCGCCGCGATCTATGAGGACGGGATCCGGACGGGTAACGCGACGTTCGAGACCGGCGTTCCGTCGTGGGAGTCGTGGGATGCAGGGCACTCGGAACACCGGCTCGTCGCGGAGCTCGACGGCAAGGTGGCCGGCTGGGCGGCGCTGGTGCCGTACTCGGATCGCTGCTGTTACAGCGGCGTGGCCGAGGACAGCGTGTACGTCGCGTCCTGGGCGCAGGGTCAGGGCGTCGGGCGCGGCTTGCTCGAAGCGCTGATCGCGCTGTCCGAGTCCGCGGGCATCTGGACGTTGCAGGCCGGGATCTTCCCGGAGAACAAGGCGAGTCTGCGGCTCCATCTCGGCTGCGGGTTCCGCCTCGTCGGCGTTCGCGAGCGCATCGGTGAGCTCGAGGGCGTTTGGCGTGACGTGTTGTTGCTGGAACGACGGTCGGCGGTGGTGTGAGCGTGCTCACGCCACCGAGGAAGGGGACACGGGGAAACCGCGGAGGTTTCCCCTTGCGCTGCGTCGCGCCTTTGGTGCGGCGCAGCGAGAGAGGAGTAGTGGCGTGACGAAGGTCGAGGCAGTTGTCATACGCGAGAGGATCGAAACCGTGATCGACGCCGTCGAGGAGGAGACGGGCCATGTCGGGGTCACGGTGATCGAGGCGGTCGGACACGGGCGCCAGCGTGGGGTTACGCACGAGTACCGCGGCCGCGTGTTCGAGTCGCGCTTCCTCCCGAAGGCGCTGCTCGTCTTCGTCGTCGACGACGCAAAGGCGGACGCGGTCGTCGCAGCAATCTCGTCCGCTGCACGCAGCGGGAATGAGTCGGGCGACGGGCTCGTATGGACGACGCCCGTCTCGAACGTCACACACTCGAGAACAGGTCTCAGCCTGGAGGAGGTGGAAGTCGGATGATCGCAGCAGCAATCAAGAACCAGGATCTGCTGATCGCGGCCAGCACGATTTGGGTCGTAATCACGGCGGTCCTGGTGATGTTCATGCAGGCGGGGTTCGCCTTCCTCGAGGCGGGCCTCACGCGAATGAAGAACGCCGGCCACATCGCCGGCAAGAACGTCCTGATCTTCGGGGTCTGTTCGATCGTCTACTGGGCGGTCGGATTCGGGATCGCGTTCGGCGACGGCGGCTGGTTCAGCGGGAACGCGGGGTTCTTCCCCTCGGTCAACGAGATGATCGCCGTAGGGCAGAAGCCGTTCGACTTCTTCTCGGAGATTCCGGGCGCGGCCGGCTACCTGTTCGAGGTCGTGTTCGCGGGTGTCTCGCTCGCGATCGTCTGGGGCGCGATGGCGGAGCGCGCGAAGCTCTGGGTGTACTTCGTCTTCGGGATCTACTTCACGATCACGTACTCGGTCGTGTCGCATTGGATCTGGAGCCCGCACGGCTGGCTCTTCGCGAGGGGCATGCAGGACTTTGCAGGCTCGACGGTCGTGCACTACCAGGGTGCGCTGGCCGGTCTTGCCGGCGCGCTGATCCTCGGCCCGCGCCTCGGGAAGTTCGGCACGGACGGCCGTGCGAATCCGATTCCGGGTCACAACATCCCGTTCGCGGTTCTCGGCACGCTGATCCTCTGGTTCGGCTGGTTCGGGTTCAACCCGGGCTCGACCTTGTCGGTCGACTTCGGCGGCTTCGGCTACTTCGCATACGTCGCGCTGACGACGAACGTCGCCGCGGCCACCGGCGCCGTCACCGGGATGGTCATCGCCTGGCTCAAGCTCGGTAAGCCCGACATCTCGATGATGCTGAACGGGGCGCTAGGCGCCCTCGTGGCGATCACCGCTGCGTCGGGGTTCGTTGCGCCGTGGGCGGCGATCGTGATCGGCGCCGGCTCCGGAGCGATCGCGGTGTTCGGCGTCCTTCTCGTCGAGCGCGTCGGCATCGACGACCCGATCGGCGCCGTCGCAGTGCACGGGATGTCCGGTGTCTGGGGCACGCTCGCGTGCGGGCTCTTCGCCGTGCCGATCCTGTCGGCGAACCTGGCTACGGGTCACAAGGGCCTCGTCTACGGCGGCGGCTTCCACCAGCTCGGCGTACAGGCGCTCGGCCTCGTCGCGGTGGGTGCGTTCACGTTCGGGACGTCGTTCGGCTGCCTCTGGGTGCTGAACAAGATCTGGGGCATCCGCGTCGCGCCCACGGCCGAGACGGATGGCCTCGACGTGCACGAGCACGGCATGTGGGGCTATCCGGAGTTCTACATTCCGGTTCCCGGCGGCTACGGCACGGAGAGCCACGGCCATCTCGGCACCGGGGCGGGGCACTCGCATGCGCCCACGCCGGTGCACGCGATGCAGGCGAGACCGGTGACGTCGCCGTGACGTGCACCTGCCTGAAGCCGGTGCCCGTCGAGCGCGCCACGCGCAAGGGGGCAGCGCACACCGAATGCGCGGTGTGCGGCCGGCAGATCAAGCTCACTCTGGGAAAGGGGCGGCGCTTCGGCGTCGCCTCTTCTCAACCGACGTAGATCGGCGTATGCAGCGGTACCCGTTCGTAGAGATCTTCTACGTCAGGGATGAGCATCCGGATGCAGCCGTGTGAGGCGGCGGTGCCGATCGACCACGCCGCGTCGGTGCCGTGAATGCCCGCGCCGTTGAAGAAGCCGAGCCACCGCGACTTGATCGGATCGGCGGGGCCCGGCGGGATGATTCGCCCTGCGAGCTCACCCGCCCACGCACTGTTCGGCACGTGCCACGACGGGTTCACCTGCTTGTCGTTGATCGTGTACTCGCCGGCCGGCGTCTCGAGGC
>WNGA01011890.1_pt1 | contig 19691 bp, 16 predicted proteins | sample 5400061 | NCBI WGS metagenome assembly WNGA01 (sample SAMN13153366, study PRJNA577476) | soil metagenome | isolation source: 100 cm soil or saprolite under grassland replicate 2 | place: USA:California | collected 2016-06-15
CTCGTCCTTGAGGATGAGCGTCAGCAGGAGGTCGAACGGGCCTTCGAACGCGTCGAGGTCGAGCTCGAGCTCCCGGACGATCACGATCGCAAAATAGCCGTCCTACCGGACGCGGCCACGCGGGACTGCCATCTTCGGCCCCTGCGGCACTTCACGCTTCTTCGCGGGCTTCGGCTTGTGCTCCGACGGCTTGCGCAGGAACTGCCACCAGACGAAGAGGGCCACGCTCACGACGAAGCAGCCGAGCGAGACCCAGAAGTTCAGGCGCTGCCCGCCGACGTGCGCCGACGGGTCGATGCGGAGCGTCTCCTCGTAGGTCCGGAAGGCGGTGTAGTACGCGACGTAGAGCATGAAGAGCGCGGGCCGGCGCAGCTTGAAGCGCCGGTCGACCCAGAGCAGGACGAGCACCCCGAGCCCGTCCCAGAGGAACTCGTAGAGGAAGGTCGGGTGGTAGGTGTTCGCCGCGCCCTTGCCGTGGATCTCGAGCCCCCACGGCAGGGTGGTGTGCTTGCCGTAGAGCTCCTGGTTCCACCAGTTGCCCCAGCGGCCGATCGCCTGGGCGAGCAGGAGGCCCGGCGCGCAGGCGTCCATGAAGAGGCGAACGCTGTTGCCGGAGCGCCGCACGATCCAGGCGCCGACGAGGACGCCGGCCGGGATCGCGCCCCAGATCCCGAGCCCGCCCTGCCAGACCGCGATCGGCCCGTACCAGTGGTCGTGGATCGCGGGATCCTCGTTCCAGCTCGTGAGGTCGTGGTAGAGCCGCGCGCCGATGATGCCGGCGATGACGCCCCAGATCGCGACGCGGTAGACGAGATCCCAATCGCCGCCCCAGCGCACCCAGCGAACGCCGGTGAGCCAGATGCACGCCGCGATCGCGAGCAGCAGCATCACGCCGTACATGTGGATCGTCAGCGGGCCGACGTGGAAGACGCCGTTGGGCGGAGACGGGATCGAAGCGAGAATCGCGCTCACGGGCGCCATTCTGCCGTGCGGGACGATTCGCTAGAGGAGGATGCGTACGGCCAGGTCGGCCGGGCATCCACGTTCGAGCAAATCGATCGCCGTGTGGAGGTCGATGTCGGGGCGTACCGCGAGGTCAGCCGCGGCGTCCGGCTCGTAGCCGGCCCGCATCAGCTCTCCGGCCCGCCACCGCTCAACGCGCTCCAACTCGGTCTCGAGGACTTCCTGTTCTGCCGCAGTGGTCATGTCTAATACTTCGGGCGAACGCGGCCTGCGGTTCACCCCTTTCCGGGGTATTTGAGCGAGCGGGCGAGCTTCAGCGCGGCATCCCTCGAAAGAGTCGGGCCCTCGAGGCGGAAGGTGTAGTCGCCCCGGGTCCAGACGAGCGTGTTGCCTGCGAGGCGTGCCGGCTCGCGCGGGAAGAAGAAGACGTGCGGCTGCCCGGAGAGCCAGAGGCCCCAGGAATCCGGGAAGATCTGCACCCACTCGGCATTGGTCTGGCCGCCGACGAGCTTCTTCAGGAACGACCCGTCCTGGCTGAGTGCGCTGAGGAGAACGGGCGCGCCGTCGTGCCGGAAGACGAGCGAGATGACGTTGCCGCTCTGGTGGAGCGGCGGCTGCTCTTCGAGCGGCGGGAGCGGCAGGCCGGGGACGAGCGCCCGCGCCTGCGCGAGCGGGACGACGGGGCCGAGCCCAGCGCCGAGCGGGCGCTCCTCGGCGGGCGGCAGCGTGTCGACGAAGTGGATCGTCTCGCCGCCGAGGTGGAGGAAGCGGAGGATCGCGCCGCGCGACTGCGGCACCGCGAAGGCGGCTGCGAGCGCGACGAGCACGAGTGCGATCGCGGCGTAGAGCGGCCGGCGGCTGCGCCGCCGGCGCTGCGGCTCTTCGAGCACGAGCCGGAGCTCGGGCGTCGGCGGCCACTCGACGTCGAGGTCGCGGAGCTCACGCTCCAGTTCCATACGCCTCCCTCAGCTTCTCGAGCGCCCGCGCGGAGCGCGACTTGACGGTGCCGACGCGCACGTCGAGCGCGCCCGCGGTCTCGTCCTCGGACAGGTCGAGCAGGTAGCGGCACGCGAGCACTTCGCGCGCCGCGTCGGGCAGCGCCTCGAGCGCGTCGAGCAGCCGCTCGCGGTCGCTCGTCGCGAGCAGGGCCTCCTCGGGGGAGGGGGCCGCCTCCCCCGGGGATGCCGCCGCCCGCAGCGTGAGCCGCTCGCGCCGTCCGGCGGAGCGGCGGCGGTTGCGCGCCTCGTTGGCGGCGATGCGCAGCAGCCAGGGGCGCAGCGGCTCGCCGGCGCGGAAGCGCCCGAGCGCGCGCCAGGCCTTGACGAGTGCGTCCTGAACCGCGTCCTCGGCGTCGGCAGCGTTGCGGGTGATGACGTAAGCCACTCTGAATGCAATCTCCTGGTGGGGACGGACGAGCTCCTCGTAGGCGCGAGCGTCGCCACGCTGTGCGCGCAGCACGAGCTCCCGCTCATCGTGTGGACGGCCCTCCACAGCGCTACTACACCGCGATTGGCGAAGGAGTTCCAGCGGCGACTACGGTTTCGCTGTGGCTCGGCTCGTCGGCATCAATCACGTCGCGCTCGAGGTCGGAGACATCGACGAGGCGCTCGCGTGGTACGGGCAGTTCTTCGAGTTCGAGCTGCGAGGCCGGGCCGGCGCGCAGATGGCGTTCGTCGACATGGGCGACCAGTTCATCGCACTCTCGCGCACCTCGACGCCGCACGTCGACGCGGCGCGCCACTTCGGGCTCGTCGTCGACGACAAGGAGGCGGCGCGCGCTGCGTTGTCGGACGCAGGCGTTGCGCTGACGCGTCCGCCCAACCTGAGCTTCAACGACCCGTGGGGTAACCACGTGCAGGTCGTCGACTACCGCGAGATCCAGTTCACGAAGGCGCCCGAGGTGCTACGCGGGATGGGGCTCTCGCTCGAGAAAACGGAGCAGGCGCTCGCCGAGCTGCGTGACAAAGGACTCGACCTTTAGCGGACTCTCGCGGGAATTGCCGACTTCTAGTCGTGCCGGAACGACTGAAACCAGGTTGAAAACCTGGTTGCGGATGCCTTGAGCGCCTTTGGACGCGGTGCTACGGTCGGCGCGAGGCGGGCATGGAGTTTCGGATTCTCGGTCCACTCGAAGTGTTCGACGGCGAGCGGGCGCTCAATGTGGGCGGGGCGAAACAGCGAAGCCAGCTCGCAGTGCTGCTGTTGAATGCCAACCAGGTCGTCTCGAGCGACCGCCTGCTCGACGCTCTCTGGGGTGAGGAGCCTTCCGAGACGGCTCGGAAAGCGATCCAGATCTACGTCTCGCAGCTCCGCACTGTGCTCGGCAAGGAGCGCCTCGAGACGAAAGCACCGGGGTACCTCCTCCGAGTCGACCGCAACGAGCTCGACCTCCACCGCCTCGAGACGCTCCTCGAGCAAACGAAAGGAGACCGATCCCGAGGCCGCTTCGGCGAAACTGCACGAGGCGCTCGCGCTCTGGCGGGGCCGGCCTCTCGAGGAGTTCGCCTACGAGGGGTTCGCGCAGGTCGAGATCGCGCGCCTCGAGGAACTGCGCCTCGCGTGTCTCGAGGAGCGGGTCGATGCCGATCTCGCCTGCGGCCGTCATTCCGAGCTGGTCGGCGAGCTGGAGGCGCTCGTGGCCGAGCACCCGCACAGGGAGCTTCGTATCAGGAGGCGCGGCGCGTCCTCGTCGAGGGGCTCGGGATCGAGCCTGGAAGATCACTGCGCGAGCTCGAGCACGCGATCCTGCAGCAGGATCCCTCGCTCGACCTCGTCTCGGCGACGGCCGAGGCGGCGGACGCGGCGAGAGGAATCTTCGTCGGGCGCGAGCCGGAGCTCGAAGAGCTCCGCGCCGGTCTCGACGCAGCCGTCGCCGGCCGCGGCCGCCTGTTCTTGCTCGCGGGTGAGCCGGGCATCGGCAAGAGCCGCCTCGCGGACGAAGTGATACGCCAGGCGCGGGAGCGACGAGCCTGCGTGCTCGTCGGCCGGTGCTGGGAGGCGGGAGGCCCCCCGCCTACTGGCCGTGGGTGCAGTCGCTGCGCATGTACATCGAGCAGAGCGAGCCGGAGGCTCTACGCTCGCAGCTCGCGGCAGGTGCCGCCGATGTCGCTCAGATCGTCCCGGAGCTGCGCGAGCTCTTTCCCGACCTGCCGGAGCCGTCACTCGAGACCGAGGGAGCGCGCTTCCGGCTCTTCGACTCGGCGGGCCGCTTCCTGAAGAACGCCGCAGCTGCGCGTCCGCTCGTGCTCGTCCTCGACGACCTGCACGCCGCGGACGAGCCCTCCTTGCTGCTGCTGCGATTCGTCGCGGGTGAGCTGGGGAGCAGCCGGATACTCGTCGTCGGCACGTACCGCGACGTCGACCCGATGGTTCGCGATCCCCTCGCTTCGACGCTCGCCGAGCTCGCGCGGGAGCAGGTGACGCGTCGCATCGAGCTCAGCGGCCTCACGCCGGCGCACGTCGCGCGCTACATCGAGCTCAGCGGAGGAGCGACGCCCCCCGCAGAGCTCAACGCGACGATCCACGCGGAAACGGAAGGCAATCCGCTCTTTGTCGGTGAGGTGGTGCGCCTGCTCGCCGCCGAGGGGCGCCTCGCCGACGTCGACGTCCGGGACCTCTGGACGCTGGGGATCCCGCAGGGCGTGCGCGAGGTGATCGGGCGGCGGCTGGGCCGGCTCTCCGAGGAATGCATGCGCGTGCTCACGCTCGCGTCCGTGCTCGGCCGCGAGTTCGGGCTCAATGCACTCGAGCGGCTGAGCGAGCTTCACGCGGACGAGCTGATCGAGGTGCTCGACGAGGCTGTTGCGGCACGCGTGCTCGCAGCAGTACCGGGCACCCACGGGCGCCTGCGCTTCGCGCACGCGCTGATCCGGGAGACGCTCTACGACGGGCTGACGACGCCGCGCCGGGTCCAGCTGCACCGGCGCGCCGGCGAGGCGCTCGAGTCGTTCTACGCGCAGGATCCGGAACCGCACGTGGCCGAGCTGGCTCACCATTTCTTCGAGGCAACTCCCGGAGGCGACGTGGACAAGGCGCTCGACTACGCGCGGCGCGCCGGTGAGCGGGCGCTCAAGCTGGTTGCCTACGAGGAGGCGGCTCGCTTCTACGAAGTGTCGCTGCAGGCGCTCGAGCTGAAGCAGCCCACGGATCAGGTGGCACGCTGCGAGCTGCTCCTCGCGCTCGGAGATGCCCTTGCGAAGGCTGGGAGCAGCTCCGAGGCCAGGGAGACATTCCTCGCCGCAGCCGAGCTTGCGAGGACGTCTCGGCTCCCCGAGTTCCTTGGCCGCGCTGCGCTCGGTTACGGAGGAAGGTTTCAGTGGCTACGCGCCGGAAAGGACGGTCGGCTCGTGCCTCTGCTCGAGGAGGCGCTTGCGGCTCTGAGCGAGGAGTCGGCGCTGAGGGTGAGGCTGCTGTCGCGCCTCGCCGGAGCGATCCGCGATCAACCATCGCTCGAGCCACGGTCGTCGCTCAGCCGGCAGGCTGTCGAGATCGCACGCCGGCTCGGCGATCCGGACACGCTCGGCTACGCGCTCGTCAACCTCGCCATGGCCACGTGGGGACCCGAGACCGAAGAGCTGGCGGCGATCGCCGACGAGGTGAGCCGGCTGGCGGAGGAGGCAGACGACGCCGAGCGTGCGTTCCAGGCCCGCTGGCTGCAGCACATCATCTCGATGACTCTCGGGGATCATGGACGTGTTGCGGTCTTGGCGGACGAGCACCGTGCTCTCGCGGACGAGCTGAAGCAGCCGTCGCAGCAGTGGTACAGCGCGGTCATGCGCGCCGCGTGGGCGCTCCTCCGGGGCGAATTCTCGGAGGGGGAGCAACTCGTGGAAGAGGCGCTACGGCTCGGCCGGCGCGCCCAGACTTGGGACGCCGACTTCGCGTACCGCATCGCCATGTTCGTCTTGCGCCGGGAGGAGGGCCGGCTGCAGGAGATCGAGGAGCTGATCCGGCTTTCGCTCGACGAGCACGCGGGGTATCGGTCCTTCCGCGCTCTCGTTCCCCTGCTCGAGTGGGAGCTCGGGCGCGAGGACGAGGCACGGCGCGCATTCGACGAGCTGGCGGCTGCCGACTTCACCAAGCTTCCGATGGACGGCGAGTGGCTCTTCAGCCTCGCTGTACTCGCCGAGTCCGCTGCACGCCTGGAAGACGGCGACCGCGCGGCGATCCTCTACCAGCTGCTCCAGCCCTATACGCGACTGAACGCGAGCACCTCCGGGGCGGTCGCCGTCGGATCGGTGGCCCGCTACCTCGGGATCCTTGCCACGACGACGTCGCGGTGGGAAGACGCGGCGAGGCATTTCGAGGACGCACTCGAGATGAACGCCCGGATGGGCGCTCGCCCCTGGCTGGCACACACAGCGCGACTACGCGCGCCTGCTCATCGCCCGGAACGCAACGGGCGACCGGGAAAAGGCGCAGCTACTCCTTTCTCAGGCGCTGGCGACGTACGACGAGCTCGGAATGCAGACTGCCGCGGCGAGCGCCTCGGCGCTCCCGCTCGCTTAACCGGCGCATAACCGCGGCTTAGGCGCCGTGCGGTCAAGTGGTCGAAGCGATCGCACACGGTGATCGCAAGACCCAAGGAGGAGTCTCGATGATCGGCACGCACACCCTCTCGCGGCTGTACAGGACGATCGCAGTCGCAGCGTTCGTCATCGCGCTGACGGCGCCGGCTGCCCTTGCGGGACCGAAGTACAGCGTGAATTACCCGTGGTTCAACTACACCACCAGCGCGGGCGACAGCACCCGGTTCGTCACCGACACGCTCGCCCCCGGCGGCGGCACGGCGGAGACCACCGGCTACCGGTTCGTCACCGACACGCTCGCCCCCGGCGGCGGACTCGTCACGTCCTCCCCGGCTGCGAACGGCTTCGACTGGAGCGATGCCGGCATCGGCGCCGCGATCACCGCCGGCCTGATGCTCATCCTCATCGGCGCGACGCGGCTCCTGTCGAACAGGCGCAGCGCCGTCGCCGTCTGACTCCTCCACGGGAAGGGGCGGCGCCGCCGGTCACGCCGGCGCCGCCCCGTAGCTCACCATCGCGAGCTCGCGGTACGCCGCGAGCGCGGTCGACTGCAGGGCCTCCGCCCTCTCCGCGTCGCCTGGACCAGCGCGAAGACGGAGCATCCGCGCGAAGTCCTCCTGGGCCCGGGCGAGCCAGGGACGCAGGCCCAGCCGCTCGTTCATCGCGAGCGCTTCCTCGTAGTGGCCCTCGGCGGCTTCCCAGCGCCGGAGCGTCGTCGCGAGCAGGCCGAGGTAACGGGCGACGGAACCTCTGATTCCTTCCGGGTGGTCCGAGACGATCAACGCCGTCCAGGGCAGGAGCAAGCCGTAAAGGATCGGGGCGTGCCTCGTCTCACCGAGAAGCGCCGACGTCTCCGCAAGCAGGCTCATGCCGAACAGCCACTCCATCTCGACGGGCAGCGCCGAGAAGTCGCCTGCGCCAAGTTCGTCCAGCGCGCGCTCGGCGTCGACGATGTCGCCGAGCCGCGCGGCGGTGTACGCGAGTGCGCAGCGGAACACGGGGCGCGTTGGATACCCGCTGATCATCTCCCGCACGGGAGGCTCCATCTGCTCGAGCGCTCCCCGGAAGTCCCGGAGTGAGTGACGCTGGAACCAGTCGATTGGAATGGCCATCTCCGGCTGCGCGCGTTCACCGAGCGCGAACGACTGCGCGACGAGCTCGTCGGCCTCCGCGAGCCTGCCCGCCGCAATAGCGAGCATCGCGCGGGTCGCAAGAACCTGCCACACCTGGTTCGGCTCTTTGAGCGTCTCGGCGATCCGGCTCGCGGCCTCGAGATCAACCTCGGCTCCGTGAATGTCTCCGAGCTGGACGAGAGCTATGATTCTGTGAAAGTGCGCTCGCACGAGGCGGTCTTTGTCCCCGGTCAGCTCGGCAACCTCCTGAAGCTCGGTCGCGACCGCGAGACATTCGGCCAGTCTGTGCGGCGAAAGGATGGCGGGCCCCCGACCGTCCAGCGCGGCTGCGAGTGCGGAGGGATTGCCTGAGCGCCGGGCAAGGTCGATCGCCTCTCGGCTGAGACGGTCACGGCGGTCCGGCGACGGCTCGTCCCGTAGCGCGCCGGCGAGACGCGCGAGGAGCCGGGTCTGGAGCTCGACGTCGTCGTCGCCGAGCGCCGCGAGGCCCTGCTCGAGCAGCGGCACGAGCCGATCGTCGAGGCCCGGCCGGGAAGCCATCCAGATCCCGCCGTAGCCGGCCGCAGCTCGAGCGAGCTCACGCGCCAGGCCGAGTTGCTCCGCGATCTCGGCGGCGGCGAAGAAGGCTTCCTTCGCGGACGGTCTGTTGCCCGCCCGGGCCTCGGCCTCACCCAGCGCGAGCAGGAGCTCACACCGTGCCCGCTCGTCATCCGCCCGCGAGAGCTCGAGCGCCTCGAGCGCGGTCGCGTACAGCCGCACCGCTTCCTCGAACGCGAGCAGCGTGAGCGCGCGATCCCCGGCACGCCGGGCGGCCACGACAGCCTTCTCGAAATCGCCGCCTGCGATCGCATGGTGTGCGAGCTCGGCGAGGTGCGGACCCGACTCCTCGCCGTAGAGAGCCTCGAGCGCTTCGACCGTCCGCCGGTGAAGCCGCAGCCTGCGGGCAGTCGTGAGCTCTGCGTAGAGCGCGTCGCGAATGAGGACGTGCGCGAAGCGGAGCCGGCTCGACGCACCGGGCACATCCGACAGGACGCGCGCAGCCATCGCCTCGTCGAGTGTGTCGAGCAGCTCGTCCTCGCTGACCTCGCACAGGCGCGCGAGCGCGTCGAGCGCGAACTCACGTCCCAGCACCGAAGCGAGCACGAGCACGCGGTTGCACTCGTCTGCGAGGTGAGCGAGCCGGCGCGAGATCACCTCGCGGACGCTCTGCGGGATCGCGATGCGGCCCTCGACGACCAGGAGTCGCACCGTCTCGCCCACGAAGAGCGGGTTGCCGTCCGTCTCGTCGTACAGCGAGCCGATCAGGTCCGGCGAAGCGAGCTCGGCGGCGGCCAGCTCCACGTACTCGGCGACGTCTCGCCGGCTCAACCCGCTGAGGGATAGTCGCGTCGTTCCCGGCTCGCGCGCGACCTCGGTGAGCATCGACACGAGCGGCGGCGTCGGCGCCGGGTCGACGTCGCGAAAGGCGCCGAGCACGAGCATCCGCGTCGAGCCGAGCTCGCGCGCGAGGAACTGCAGCAAGAGGAGCGACGACGCGTCGGCGGCATGCAGGTCGTCGAGAAAGAGCAAGAGCGGCCGGCCGCGGGACGCCGCGCGCAGGAACTCTGCCGTCGCATCGAAGAGACGGAAGCGTGCGCCGTCGGATTCGAGCGAGATCGGCTCCGGCAGCCCGGGAAGAATCGTCCGGAGCTCCGGCAGGATCTGCGCGAGCTCGACTGCTCCCGCCCCGAGCTCGCGGCGCAGCACGTCGGGCTCGGCCTCCCGGACGTAGCCACGCAGCGACTGCACCCACGGCCAGTAGGCCGGCGCGCCGCTCGCCTCCCAGCAGCGCCCGACGAGGATCTGGAAGCCGCGGTCGCGCGCGTGGCGGATCAGCTCGTCGGCGAGACGGCTCTTGCCGATCCCAGGCTCGCCGACGAGGAAGAAGAGACGACCTCGGCCTGCGACCGCGTCGTCGAGGCCCGCGACGAGCTCGGCGAGCTCGCGCTCGCGGCCGACGAAGATCCCGCGCGCCGCCTCGGCCGCCGGCGCGGCGCTCACTGTGAAGTCAAGCGCGGGATCCTGGCGGAGAATTGCCTGCTGGAGCTCGCGGAGCCGCCTGCCGGGCTCGATTCCCAGCTCCTCGACGAGCGCACCGCGCGCGTCCTGGTACACATCGAGCGCCTCGGCCTGGCGCCCGGCGCGGTAGAGCGCGAGGAGCAGGTGCTCCCGCAGGCGCTCGCGAAGCGGGTGCTCCCTGACGAGGGACTCGAGCTCGGAGACGAGCTCGGCATGCCGGCCCGCCGAAAGGTCCGCTTCGATCCGCTCCTCGAGGCAGGCCAGTCGCATCCCCTCGAGCCGGGCGATCTCGCCCTGAGCGAAGCGCTGGAGTGCGAACTCCGCGAGCGGCGGTCCTCTCCAGAGGGCCAACGCGTCCTGCGGCTTTCCGTCTGCCTGCAGGCGCTGGAAGCGGGTGAGGTCGAGCTCGTCGGGGTCGGCACGCAGGAGATAGCCCGGCGCCCGCGTCAGGAGCCGGTCCGTGCCGAGCAGCTTCCGGAGGTGCGAGACGTAGACCTGGAGCGCCTTCGGCGCCGTGGGAGTCGGGTCTTCCTCCCAGAGGGCGTCGATCAACCGCTCGCGGGACACGGGCGTGTTCGCCTCGAGGAGCAGGAGTGCCAGGAGCGCCCGCTGCTTCTGGCCCCCGAGCTCGAGCGCCTCGCCGTTTGCGCGCACTTCGAGCGGACCGAGAATCCGGAACTCCATCGCCTCCCGGTCCTAACACCGCGGGCGCCCACCCTCAAGCCGGACGGGGCTAGCCGCGCTCGAACCACTCGATCAGGTCGGCGCACGCCTCGAGCGCCTCGAGGTGAGGGGCCTGCTCCTCGGAGACACCGGCGAGCATCTCGACCTCGGCACCCTGGAAGGCGTTGGCGACGAGCGTCGCGAGCGCCTGGGGCGGGAGCGGCAACTCGAGCCCCCGCTCCGTTGCCCACCGCTCGGCGACCTCCTCGAGGAGGGTGCGCCAACCGGCCATAGCCTCCCGCCAGCGCTGCGCGAGCGCCTCGTCCGCGAGCCCGGTTGCCCAGAGCTCCCAGAGCACGCGCGCGTAGCCCGAACCCATGTCCTCGCGGAGGTAGCCGCACGCCGTGCGCCACTTCTCCGCGAGCGGCTCCGGCCCCTCGTAGAGGGCCTTCTGGCGGGCGAGCAGCTTCACGTTCTCGCGCTCCAACAGCTCGGCGAGCAACGCGCCCTTGCCGCCGAAGTGGTAGTGGACGAGCGAGACGCGGACGCCGGCGCGCTCGGCCACGGCGCGCGTCGTCGTCGCCGCGCTGCCCTCGGTGCGCAGGACCTCGGCGGCGGCATCGAGGATCAGCTCCCGCGTCGCCTCACCGCGGACGACGCGTTGATCAACCCGTTCGGCCGCACTTGACATGATCTGAGCGTAACAGTAATTTTGATTGGTCGAACGACCAAGGAGATAGTGTGCGAGCGAAAGAGCCCGACGAGACCGGCTTCATCGAGCGCGACGGGGTGCAGGTCTACTGGGAGCGGCTCGGCGAAGGCGACCGGACGATCCTCTTCCTCCCCACCTGGTCGATCGTCCACTCGGGGTCGTGGAAGTTCCAGTTGCCCTACTTCTCGCGGCACTTCCGCGTCCTCACGTTCGATCCGCGCGGCAACGGCCGCTCGGGCCGGCCGACAGACGCGGCCGCCTACGCCGAGACGGAGTTCGCGGCCGACGCGCTCGCCGTCCTCGACGCGACAGACACCGAGCGGGCTGCCATCGTCGGCTTCTCGCTCGGCGGCCAGCGCGGCGTGCTGCTCGCGGCCGACCATCCGGAGCGCGTCGAGGCCGCCGCCTTCATCGGCCCGGCGATCCCGCTTGCGCCGCCGCACTCGTTCCGCGTCCTGTCGGAGTTCGATGCGGAGCACGAGACCCATGAGGGCTGGCAGAAGTACAACCGCGACTACTGGTTGCGCGACTACCCCGACTTCATCGAGTTCTTCGTCACGGAGATGTTCCGGGAGCCGCACTCGACGAAGCAGATCGAGGACGGCGTCAAGTGGGGCCTCGAGACAACGCCTGAGGTCCTGATTGCGACGCAGGAAGGGCCCGGGATCCCGGACGAAGCTGCGGCGCGCGAGATCTGCTCGCGCATCAGCTGTCCGGTGCTCGTGATCCACGGCGATCGCGATCAGCAGGTGCCGCTCGCGCGGGGCGCGGCGCTCGCCGAGGCGACGGGCGGCACGCTCGTCACCCTCGAGGGGTCGGCACACGCGCCGCACATGCGCGACCCGGTGAAGGTCAACCTGCTGCTGCGCGACTTCCTCGGCGAAGGCGAGCGCCCGAAGAAGCGCAGCCTCGTGCGCGCGATGCGCCGCCGCCGGCCGCGCGCGCTCTACGTGTGCAGCCCGATCGGGCTCGGCCACGCGCAGCGCGACCTCGCGATCGCACGCGAGCTTCGCGTGCTGCGGCCCGACCTCGAGATCGAGTGGCTCGCGCAGCATCCGGTGACGGCAGTGCTCGAAGCAGCCGGCGAGACCGTCCACCCCGCCTCGAAGCTGATGGCGAACGAGTCGGCGCACATCGAGTCGGAGATGGCCGAGCATGATCTGCACGTCTTCCAGGCCTGGCGGGACATGGACGAGATCCTGCTCGCAAACTTCATGCTCTTCCACGACGTCGTGCGCGACGACCGCTACGACCTCTGGCTCGGCGACGAGTCGTGGGAGCTCGACTACTACCTGCACGAGAACCCGGAGCTGAAGTCGGCGCCGTACGTCTTCATGACCGACTTCGTCGGCTGGCTCCCGATCGACGACTCACCCGGGTCGCGCGAGGCGTACGTCGCCGCCGACTACAACGAGGAGAACATCTGCCACATCGAGCGGTATCCGTACGTGCGCGACGGGGCCGTGTTCGTCGGCGCGAAGGAGGACATCGTTCCGCGCCACTTCGGCCCGGAGCTGCCGTTCATGCCGGACTGGATCGAGCGGCACTTCGACTTCCCCGGCTACGTGCTCCCGTTCGATCCAGCCGACTATGCCGACACGGAGCGGCTGCGGCGCGAGCTCGGCTTCGACCCGAAGCGGCCGCTGATCGTCGCCAGCGTCGGCGGCTCCGGCGTGGGCGTCCACCTCCTGCGGCGCATCGCGGCAGCGTTCGCCGAGCTCCGCAAGGACGTGCCCGAGGCGCGGCTGCTCCTCGTCTGCGGGCCGCGCATCGATCCGGCGGCGATCGAGCCGGTCGAGGGCATGGAGGCGGTCGGCTACGTCCACGATCTCTTCCGCACGCTCGCGTGCAGCGACCTCGCCGTCGTGCAGGGCGGTCTCACGACGACGATGGAGCTCGTCGCCAACCGCCGTCCGTTCATCTCCATCCCGCTTCGCAACCACTTCGAGCAGAACCACCACGTCGTCCACCGACTGCGCCGCTACGGCGCACCCGACCCGACGCCCTACGACAGCGCGACGCCGGAACGGCTGGCCGCGCTCATGCTCGACCGGCTCGGCGCGCCGGTCGACTACGAGCCGGTCGAGTCCGACGGCGCCGCCAGAGTCGCGCGCCTGATCGCGCCGCTCCTCGAGGAGCGCAAGGGACGGTCGGCAGAAGCAGAAAGGAGCTTCGATGCAGCACGAGCATGACAAGCCCGCGTCGTTCCACCACTCCCCGCAGGAGGCGCTGCAGGCGCCGCCCGAGGAGTTCATGTACGTCGCCTGCCTCCACGAGGGCACCGGGGTCGACGCCCCCGACTTCCTCGCCGTCGTCGATGCCGAGGAGGGTCGGATCGTGCACGAGCTGCCGATGCCGAACGTCGGCGACGAGCTGCACCACTACGGCTGGAACCGCTGCTCGTCGGCCTGCCACGGACCGGATCGCTCGCACCTGATCGTCCCCGGCTTCCGCTCCTCGCGGATCCACATCGTCGACGTCGCGACCGATCCGCGCCGGCCGCAGATCGAGCAGGTGATCGAGCCGGACGCCCTCGTGCGCGAGACCGGGTACACACGACCGCACACCGTGCACTGCATGCCGGGCGACAACGTCGTCATCTCGATGCTCGGCGACGCCGACGGCAACGGCTCCGGGGGCTTCGCCGTTCTCGACGCGAAGACCTTCGAGATCAAGGGCCGCTGGGAAAACGGCGGCGAGAAGCCGCCGCTCAACTACGACTTCTGGTACCAGCCGCGCAAGAACGTGCTCGTGTCGTCGGAGTTCGGCGAGCCGAATGCATACGAGCCCGGCTTCGACCTCGCCGACGTGCAGGCCGGCCGGTACGGGCACCGCCTGCACTTCTGGAACCTCGCCGAGCGCACGCTCGAGCAGACGGTCGACCTCGGCGAGACGGGGCTCGTCCCGCTCGAGGTGCGCTGGCTGCACAACCCGGAGGCCGAGAACGGCTTCTGCGGCGCGGCGCTGTCGAGCACGATGTGGCACTTCCACCGCGACAACGGCGGCTGGGCGGCGGACCAGGTGATTGGCGTCGACGGCGTCGAGCTCGAGGGCTGGCCGTTCCCTGTCCCGGGCCTGATCACCGACCTCGTCCTCTCGATGGACGACCGCTTCCTCTATTTCTCCGACTGGCTGCACGGCGACCTGCGCCAGTACGACGTCTCCGATCCTGCGAACCCGAAGCTGACCGGACAGCTCTGGCTCGGCGGCCTGCTCGGCAAGCCGAGCGACGCGGGTCGCGAGCTGAACGGCGGGCCGCAGATGATCCAGCTCTCGTTCGACGGGCGCCGCCTCTACGTCACCAACTCGCTCTACTCGACCTGGGACAACCAGTTCTATCCGGGGCTCCGCTCCTGGCTCCTGCGCGTGAACTGCCTCCCCGAGGGCGGCATGGAGGTCGATCGGGACTTCTTCGTCGACTTCGACGACCGGCCGGGTGGGCCCGCGCGCGCGCACGAGGTGCGCCTGCAGGGCGGTAACTGCACGACCGAGATCTTCCAATGATCCTCGCCCACATCATGGGACTCCCCGTCGAGCTCCACGAGATCGGCGAGGCCTCCCTGCTCTCGGCCCATATGCTCCAGCACGTCGCGCTCGGCGACATCGCGCCTGCGCTGCTCGTCGTCGCCCTGCGCGGGCCGTTGACGTTCTTCTTCCTTCCGGCGGACGTACTCCGGACGCTTGCCCGGGTGCGCTTGCTGCGCCGCGCGCTCTCGTGGCTTCTGCGGCCGAAGGTCAGCTTCGGCGTTTGGGCGTTGACGCTCGGGCTCTGGCACGTGCCCGCCGCCTACGACTACGCGCTGACCCATCCGCTCGCGCACGAGCTCGAGCACGTGTCGTTCATGACCGGCGGCCTGCTCGTCTGGGCGCAGCTCGTCGACCCGGCCCGCCGGCAGGCGCTCACCCGCTCGGGGCGTCTCGCCTATGCGGGCTGCCTCTTCGCCGCCGGCTCGGCGCTGGCCTACGTGCTCGTCTTCGCGTCGAGCCCGCTCTTTCCGAGCTACAACCCTGCGCCCGAGCCCCTGCTCGGGCTCTCACCGCGGGGCGACCAGCAGCTGGCCGGGCTCGTGATGCTCGTCGAGCAGGCGGCGGCGCTCGCGCTGTGCACGGCGTTCCTCCTGCGCGGCGTGGCTAGACCGTCGCGGCAGCGCGCTTCGCACGCGACGCGGCTGTCTGGCGCTTCTGCGCGCTGAGCTCGACCTTGCGCAGACGGATGCTCTTCGGCGTCACCTCGACGCACTCGTCGTCACGGATCAACTCGAGCGCCTGCTCGAGCGACAGCGGCCGCGGCGGGATGAGCCTGACGGTCTCGTCCGAGCTCGCCGCCCGCATGTTCGTCAGCTTCTTCTCCTTCGTGGCGTTGACGTCCAGGTCTTCGGCGCGCGCGTTCTCACCGACGATCATCCCCTCGTAGAGCTCGAGGCCCGGCGAGATGAAGAGCGAGCCGCGCTCCTGGAGGTTGAGGATCGCGAACGCGGTCGCCGGCCCGCGGCGGTCGGAGACGAGCGCGCCGGTCGGCCGCGTGCGCAGCTCGCCGTGCCACGGCTCCCAGCCCTCGAAGACGTGGTGGAGGATCCCCGTGCCGCGCGTCTCGGTCAGGAACTCCGTGCGGAAGCCGATCAGACCGCGGGCGGGGACGAGGTACTCCATGCGCGCCCAGCCGGTGCCGTGGTTGACCATCTGCTGCATCCGGCCCTTGCGCAGGGCGAGCAGCTGAGTGACGACGCCGATGTAGTCCTCGGGTGCGTCGATCGCGACGCGCTCGACGGGCTCGTGCGTCTTGCCGTCGATCTCGCGCGTGAGCACCTCGGGCTTGCCGACGGTGAGCTCGAATCCTTCGCGCCGCATCAGCTCGACCAGGACGGCGAGCTGCAGCTCGCCGCGGCCCTGCACCTCCCAGGCGTCCGGCCTTTGGGTCGGGTTCACGCGCAGCGAGACGTTGCCGACGAGCTCCTGGTCGAGCCGCGCCTTGACCATCGACGCGGTCAGCCGGTCGCCCTCGGTGCCGGCGAGCGGCGAGGTGTTGATGCCGATCGTGATCGAGAGCGACGGCTCGTCGACCGTGCTGACCGGGAGCGGCCGGGGATCGTCGGGGTCGGCGATCGTCTCGCCGATCGTGACCTCGGGGAGGCCGGCGAGCGCGACGATCTCCCCCGGTCCGGCCTCCTCGGCAGGCACGCGCTCGAGCGCCTCGGTGACGTACAGCTCGGTGACCTTTGCGTTCTCGATCGTCCCGTCGGCGCGGCACCAGGCGACCTGCTGGCCCTTCCGGAGCGTGCCGTGGTAGATGCGGAGCAGCGCGAGGCGGCCGACGTAGGGCGAGGCGTCGAGGTTCGTGACGAGCGCCTGGAGCGGGTGCCCGGGATCGTAGGCGGGCGCCGGGACGGTCGCGAGCAGCGTGTCGACGAGCGGCTTCAGGTCGTCGGCGAGCTCGTCGGGCTCGTAGCCGGCGCGACCCTCGCGAGCATTGGCGTAGACGATCGGGAACTCGATCTGCGACTCGTCGGCGTCGAGATCGAGGAAGAGCTCGTACACCTCGTCGACGACTTCCTTCGCGCGCGCGTCCGGCCGGTCGACCTTGTTGACGACGAGCACGACCGGCAGACGTGCTTCGAGCGCCTTGCGCAGGACGAAGCGCGTCTGCGGCAGCGGCCCCTCGCTCGCGTCGACGAGGAGCAGCACGCCGTCCACCATCGTCAGGCCGCGTTCGACCTCGCCGCCGAAGTCGGCGTGCCCCGGCGTGTCGATGATGTTGAGCTTCGTGTCGCCGACCCGGACGGCCGTGTTCTTCGCGAGGATCGTGATCCCCTTCTCGCGCTCGAGGTCCATCGAGTCCATGACGCGCTCGTTGACGTCCTGGTTCTCGCGGAAAGAGCCGGCCTGCCAGAGCAGCGCGTCGACGAGGGTCGTCTTGCCGTGGTCGACGTGGGCGACGATCGCGACGTTGCGCAGGTCGTCACGGCGGGCGGTGAGATTTGGATTCGGCACAGCAGACCACGGTAGCTTGCGGGCATGTATCGCCTGATCGGGCCGGACGGCCGCGAGGTGCTCTCGGAGACGCCCGGCACCCTCGGCGGGCATCGGAAGAACAAGATCTACGGGCGGCTCGACTGTGCCGGGGCGGCGCGGTGGATCGCGAAGGGGCACTACGTCAAGCAGCGGGTGTTCTTCGCCGATGAGGCGACGGCGGTCGCGGCGGGGTACCGGCCGTGTGCGAACTGCATGCCGGAGGCCTACGCGGCCTGGAAGACGCGGCCGAAGGCGAGCACGTAGCCGTCCGGGTCGCGGACGCGGATCTCGAAGCAGCCGTACCCCTGCTCGACGGGCTGCTGGATGATGTCGGCGCCGCGCCGCTGTAGCTCCTCGTGGAGCGCGAGGACATCGTCGACATAGATGTAAAGGTCGAACATGTCGGGCGGAACGAGCTCGCGATTCGGCGGGCGCCGAACGCCTTCCCAGTGCGCGAAGTGGACGAAGCAGTTGTCGCGCCGGGCGTATGCGTAGTGCTCGGGCAGCGCGTCGTAAGGATCGACGTCGAAGCCGAGCTGCTCGCGGTAGTACGTCAAGGCACGCGCGACGTCGGCGACGAGGAGGACGGTCGCGTGCGACTCAATGCTCGGCATACCGACAAGCGTACGGACCGCAGATCGTGGACGTGGTCGAACTACGGCTCCGCACTCCCGCAGACCGGCGCGAGAACATCCACCTGACCTACCGCCAACCTGGAAGGCGGGGCGTCGCTAGGGCACGGCTGCCGAGGTCGTGGGTAGGTTCCAGCCCCGCAGGCGCAGGTACGGCGCCTGGCCGCCGAGGTCCGCGGTGTCGTAGGTCGCCGTGATCGTCGTCGACTCGCCGGGCCAGAGGGTGACGTAGTTGTCCGTGTAGCTGATCGGTACGACCTCGTTACCGCCGTTCCCGGCCGTCACCTCCGGACGCACGAAGAACGCGATGTCGGTGGGGCTGCCGTTTTGCAACGTGATCGTGACCGTCTGCTGCGCGCCGGCTACGGTCCTCGAGGCAGACGCCGTCACGCTCGAATTCACGGGGAGGCTCGAGAGGCCGGTGAAGTTCGCAAACGGCTTCGTCACGGTCATGTACCAGTTGCTCTTGTTGCCGAGCCCGTCGGGTGACGTCGAGTACCAGTAGAGGTTGTTACTGACGACGGCGCCCGACGAGTCCTTGAGCTGCAGCCGGATGAAGTACGTCGTCGAGAGCCCTGTGACGGCGGGGAGCGTCAGCACTTTCGTCGACGCGTTCGCCGGAATCGTCAACGCCGCGGCCTGGGTCGTGTACTGCTGCGCGAGGCTCGGGATGTTGTAGAGCGTGGCGGTCGCCGTCATGCCGGTGCGGCTGGTGAGGGTCGAGTTGACGGCATAGACGTTCCTGCCGAAGTAGTCGTAGGCGATGTGCACCGGCTCGTTCGCCTTCTTGGCGCCGAAGTAGCCGCCGCCGGGCTTGAAGAAGTAGTCGTACAGCGTCCAGTGAACCGAAGGCCAGGCGCTGCTCTGCATCCAGAAGATCGCGCCGAACGACGTCGTGTACTCGTTGGCGTTCCATGCTTCGAAGAACGAGCGCGTCGTCTCGTAGTTCATCGCCTCGGCCTTCATGGCGTAATCGGCTGCGCTCGCCGCAGTCCCGAACCGGTTGTTGAGGCCGTCCGTGTAGACCGTGATGTTGTCGAACACGCTGCGTGCCTTGCCGGAGTGATAGTTCCAGACCTTGCCGATCGGCCAGAGGTCGGCGGGCGCGATGAACTTCTGGAGGCTCTCGAGCGGCGGCGGCGACTCCGTCCCCTCCTCGGCCGTCGTGCCGAAGGCGCTCCCGTTCTGGCTCTGATCCCACCAGAGCACCGGCGGCTCCCATTTGTAGGGGCCGTCCATCTTCATCCCGGCGTCGACGTTCGCCCATGTCGCCACGTTGTCGAGTGTCGGGTTCTGCCAGTGCAGCGCGGCGGCGGTGGCCTTGTACGTCGCCAGGTGCGCAGCGTTCACCGGCTGGTCGCTGCCGAAGGTCCAGAGCAGCGAGCTTGCGTGCGCGCGCAGCGCTCGCATCTGGCTATTGAGCGACCCGTTCGCGACCTGCTCCTGCTCGAGCGTCCAGCGCGTGTCGTTTTCCCAGGCGCTGCAGCAGACGAAGCCGGAGATGGTCATGATCCCGAGCTTGTCGGCGAGGTCGTAGAGCTCCTCGTCGCCGACGGTGCCCTCGAACCGGACCGCGTTCAGGCCCATGTTCTTGACGTACTGCATGTGCGCCGTGTTCGTCTTCGTATCCCAGCGCTGCAGCAGGTCCCACATGTAGCCGCCGCCGCGGAACAAGATGTTCTGGCCGTTGATCCTGTAGCCGACGAACGACGTGCCGTTCACGAGCGTCCGGTAGTCGGTGAACTGGCGGACGCCGAAGCTGATCGACTGCGAGTTGGACGCGGCGCCGCCGACGGAAGCGCTCACCGTGAGCGGGTAGAGCTCGGGGCTTCCGAACTGGTACGGCCACCAGAGCACCGGGTTCGTGACGTGGAGCTGCGGATACGCGGTGGGGTCGAAGACGATCTCGCGGCGTTCGTTGGCGTTCAGCGTCACGGTCTGGCTGACGGCGATCGAGGGGAAGGGCACCTTCGCGATCGTCCCGCTGATCGTC
>WNGA01016786.1_pt1 | contig 19686 bp, 17 predicted proteins | sample 5400061 | NCBI WGS metagenome assembly WNGA01 (sample SAMN13153366, study PRJNA577476) | soil metagenome | isolation source: 100 cm soil or saprolite under grassland replicate 2 | place: USA:California | collected 2016-06-15
GACGACCCCTACGCGGGCACGCCGGTCGCCGCCGGCTTCGTCGCCTTCCCGCTCATCGTCGCGAACATCACGGGTGGGCCGGCGATGTCGGTCCCGCTCTACCGCACCCCGTCGGGCCTGCCCGTGGGCGTGCACTTCCTCGGCCGGTACGGCGACGAGGCGACGCTCTTCCGGCTCGCCGGGCAGCTCGAGCAGGCGAGGCCGTGGGAGGTCACGCCGCCGGCCGGGTACGCAACGCCTCGATGAACCAGTCGAGCGCCGGCGTCAGCGGCTCCGGCGCGGCCCAGCCGTTGATCACCGCGAGCAGCTCGAGGTACCGGTCCCGGCGCGGGTCGTTCGCGGTCTCCAGCTTCGTGAGCAACCGGCGGCGCAGCTCGGCGCCGTCCGGCCGGCCGGACGTGCGTGCGTAATCGGCCATGACCGCCGCGACGACAGGCTCGGCCTCGGGCGAGGCCGGGTCGATGCCCGCTGCCAGGGCCGGGCCGACCTGGTCGCGGACCAGTGCCGCGGCGTCGCGGCGCGGGACGGTGGTGCCGGCCTCGGCACGGTCGGCCGCGTGCTGCTCGGCGAACTGCCGCAAGCCGGCCCGGAACTCCGGATCCTGGGACAACTCGGCCAGCTGCACCCAGGCCGCCACCTGCTCGGCCTGTGGGTCCGTGGGCAGTTCGGGGGTCAGCGAGCGCATGATTCCGCTGAATCCGGGGTCTAGGCCTCCAAATGCGCTGTCGAGGAAGTCGGCGATCAGCCGCCGGCGTTCTTCCTCGGAGAGCGTGGCCAGCTTGTGCATGAGTTCCATCTCCTCAGCGGTGGATCCGCGCCTGGCCACTGCGGCGAGCACCGCGTGCCGCAGCCGCAGGGTGCCGATCTGGACGGCTACCGCCTCGGCGTGCGTCGCGGCGACGTCGCGCAGCTCAACTTGCCGGTCGACGACCTTGCGGATCGTGGCGAGGTCCAGTCCGAGGTCGCGCAGCGTGCGTACCAGCTCCAGGCGGGCGATCGCGTCTCGGTCGTAGCGGCGGTAACCGGCCGCGCTGCGGTCGGCCGGCGGCGCGATCCCGCGGTCGGAGTAGAACCGGATCGACTTGACCGACAGGCCGGTCAGCCGGGCCAGGTCACCGATCGAGTAGAGCGCGTCCATGGCTCTACCTTGGAGTGTCCCACCGGGGGAGACGCAACATGCGGCGTCCTGCCCGGACCGCGCCGGGTCCGGGCAGGACGCGGGTCTCAGCCGTGGTCCGAGCGGAGGAAGAGCTCCAGGCCGTGGAGGTCGTCGGTGTTCCGCGAACGGCGTAGCGCGCCAGCACAGCGGAGAGGTTCGGCGTCGGGCCGGGAGCGCCTCACGGCGCGTGGCCGCTCGTGGCGGCTATATGTGGGACCCGGGGCTACCGCGGCCCGACGCCGCAGTCAGTGTAACGGCCGACCCAACGACCCGGCATCTCGTGTCACCAGAGGTTCCCCGCACGTTCAGCCCGCGCCGCGGACTGCAGCTGGTCGGCCATCTCCAGCAGTTTCGACGCGGACCGGATCTGCTCGTGCCCGTCGTCGGCGAGGTACGCCCGGCCGGTCGCCACGATCCGGGCGAACGCCGATGCGCGGTCCAGCGTGGTGGCGAAGTCGCCGGCCGCGACGCCGCGCAGCACCGCGTCCACCATGTTCTTCACCTCGGCCGGTCCGGGCGGGTCGGCGACCCCGGCGATCACCGCCTGCACCTCGGCGTGGCCGCGGCCCGCGGCGTACTCGCGTGCGACCGTCTCGGCGTGCGCGTGCACCCAGGACCGGATCAGGTACAGCCGCCACAGCGTCCCCGGCAGCGAGTCCGCGGGGGAGTCCGACCAGAGGTCGGCGAGGTGGTCCAGCCCGTGGTCGTCGGCGAGCTTCATCACCCGCTGCACGACCTCCTCGTCGTCGCTGCTCTGCGCGCCGCGCACGAGTAACGCGGCCGTGCGGTGCGCGATCTCGGCGAGCGCGGCGGGGTCGTGCAGGCTCGGCAGCGACTCGAACAGCCCGGATCCGGGCATCAAGGGCCGTCGTGGCGTGGGTTTCGTCACGCGTCCAATCCTGCCAGTTACGCTGCAGGTATGGCTGGTAAAGGTCGGCTGGCGCGGAATGTGATCAAGTACGGCGTGCGCTACGGGCCGGTCGCGTTCGAGGCGGTCAAGCACGGCCGCGAGCCGGCCCAGCACGCGGTCCAGGCCGCGCTGGCTCGCCGTACCGCCCGGAAGACCGCGATCGAGCACGCCGGGACGCTCCGGGAGGGGTCGCTGCTGAAGGTGCTGCACGAGGGCCGGCCGCTGTGGTTCGTGTTCAGCGGCGACGAGATCGTCGCGACGTACCCGCAGGTGCCGGTGGCGTCGTACGGGGACCTGCTCCGGCACGCGGACCTGGCGAACCGGGTGCGCCCGCAGGACCTGCCCGCCCGACCGAAGTTGCCGCGCCTCCGGCGCTGATCGTCGACAGTGCTGATCGTCGACAGTGCTGATCGTCGTATGGCGTTAACACGGGCGAATCACCTCGGAAACGCCCTCTCGTGATGCTGGGTACGCGGCGACAACCGTGACTTGCCTACGGGAGGGGCTTCACCATGCTCTGGCGGATCAGGACGTCACTGGTCGACCGGCCAGGCGCGCTCGCCGAACTGGCGGCCCGCTGCGGTGCCGACGAGATCAACATCCTCAGCCTGGAGGTGTTCACCTCCGAGACCGGCGCGGTCGACGAGCTGGTGGTGTCCGCGGGGGCCGGCTGGACCGCCGAGCGGCTGTACGCGCTGAGCGCCGAGGCCGGCTGCACCGGTACGACGGTCCGCCCCTGCCAGGCGGATGTGCTCAGCGACGGCCCGACCCGGTACCTGCGTTCGGTGCTGCGGCTGCTGGATGAGCCGACCGCCGTCGACGAGGAGCTGGAGAAGCTGCAGGGCCTGAACGAGTACACCGCGGCCGAGTGGGCGCGCGCCGACGTGCTGGTGGAGATCGCCGGGCGCGTCGCGGAGATGCAGGACCGGACCGTCGGCGGTCCGCGCCCGGGTGAGGGCGGCCTGCCGGTGCTGCGTCCCGGCACGGTCGAGGACGCGGCCGCGGTGGTGGACATGCACGACCGGTGTTCGCAGGAGACCCGCGCCCAGCGCTACCACGTGCCAATGCCGCGGCTGACGTCGCGGACCGCGCGGCACCTCCTCGCACCGCCCGGCGGCGCGTCGGTGCTGGCCCGCGTCGACGACGCGGTGGTCGGGATGGCGACCGCGGCTCCGTGGGAGGAGCTCGGTTCCGCCGACGTGTCGGTGATGGAGGTCGCGGTGCTGATCGAGGACGGCTGGCAGGGCCGCGGCATCGGTACGGCGTTGCTGTCGCAGGTCGTCGCGGCCGCGCGGATCGCCGGGGCGGACCGGGTGGTCTGCGTCGTGCAGCCGGGGAACTACGCGATGCTGAAGACGATCTCCGCGGCGCGGCTGCGGGCGCGGATCGTGAGCAGCGGCGGGTACCTGACGGCGTCGATCGCGCTCACCGACCGCGGTGCGGCAGTCGATGCGGCGGTTCAGCTCCCGGTGGCCTATGGTCTGACGCGTGGCGCTGACCTCGGAGACGCACCCGCGGCATCGGCACGGCCTGCTGGTGCACCTGCCGGCGAGCACGCGCTCGCCGGTGCGGCAGCTGTTCCGCCGGGTGCTGATCGCGCTGGCGCTGCTGGCGTTGATGGTGCTGCTGGTGGTGATCGACCGTGATGGCTACCGCGACGCGGTCGACGGCGACGTCTCGCTGATCGACAGCATCTACTACGCGACCACAACGCTCACCGTCGGGTACGGCGACATCGCGCCGGTCACGTCGCGCACGCGGCTGGTCAACGCCTTCCTGGTCACGCCGCTGCGTGTCGGGTTCCTGATCGTGCTGGTCGGCACCACCCTCGAGGTCATGGCGACCGAGGGCCGGCGCGTCATGCGCGACTCGCGTTGGAGGAAGCGGATGGACAACCACATCATCGTGGTCGGCTACGGCACGAAAGGCCGCAGCGCGGTGCACACGCTGGTCGGCAACGGCGTGGACCGCAAGCAGATCGTGGTGATCGACCCGCGCCAGCAGGCGATCGCGGAGGCCGGCGACGACGGGCTCGCGTCGTTCCTCGGCGACGCCACGAACCGCGCGGTGCTGCGCCGCGCGGAGGTGACCCGGGCCCGCCAGGTGATCGTCACCACCGACCGGGACGACGCGGCGGTGCTCACCACATTGGCCGTGCGGCAGCTGAACCCGGACGTGCACTGCATCGTCGCGGTCCGCGAGGAGGACAACGTGCCGCTGCTCCGGCAGAGCGGTGCGGACGCGGTCGTCACGTCCTCGGACGCGGTCGGCCGGCTGCTCGGGCTGTCCGCGGTCAGCCCGACGCTGGGGCAGGTGCTGGAGGACCTGCTGACGTACGGCGAGGGCCTGGAGGTGGCGGAGCGTCCGGTGCTCGGCCGCGAGGTCGGCAAGCCGTCGTCCGCACTGCCGGACCGGGTGGTCGCGGTCGTGCGTGACGGCACGGTGTACCGCTACTTCGACGCCGCGGTGTCCGTACTCACCGCCGACGACAAGCTGATCGTCGTACGCCCGGCCAAGGAGACCCCATGGGCGGAGCGACCGGGCGCCGAGGAGTGACGCCGGCCGCTCCGCGCGCCGGTCAGGCGATGTAGCCGATCACGTCGATCATGTAGTGGGTCCGGAAGCCGGTGACGCCGCGCGCCGTGACCTTGATCTTGCGGTCCGACGGCAGCTTGACGTGCGTCTCGTGCGCGACCGTCAGGCCGCTCCAGTAGAGCGATGGTGATGTGCACGTTGACGATCGCGGCCGTCGCGCCGGCCGGGATCCACGACGCCAGGCTGTGGATCCGGGTCTGGCCGTTGCCGATCTTGGCGCCGCTGCGCGAGTCGTACACGCGCGTCGGCGTCGCCAGCATCGTCGCGCCGGCCGGGTACATGCTGAACCCGAGCCGCACGCCGTTGATCAGGAATGTCGCGGACGTCCCGGCGGCGAAGGCCGCCAACCGGGTTCCGGGGGAGTACGGACCGTAGCTCGAGCTGGGGACCACTGTGCGGAGGGCTCGCAGACCAGCCGCTCCGGCAGCGACCGAGGCGTTCGCGAGGACGTTGAGGTAGGCCGCCCCAGTCGTCCAGATGCCTGCATAGACGGAGCCGGTCGTCGTCGCCGAGAAGTACCACTCCATATCCCGGAGGATCGCGCCGGGAGGCGCGTCGAACATCGTCCGCAGGGTGCCGTCACTGCCGTACGCACCGTAGCCGTTGAACGTCCGCGCTCCGTTCTCCCACGGCGTGAAGTCGTAGAAGTTGCGATACACGTAGGTGTAGCCGCCGATCAGCGGGCTGCCGATCCGCGGCAGCCCGCCGGGCTCGGACATCGGGCTGTTGGCGTCGTGCGGGGCGATGCCACCGCCGGCGCCGGGTGCCGGTGCGGCCTGCGCCGTGATCGCGCCGGTGGCGCCGAGCAGGGCCGCGCCGCCGACCGCGCCGCCCAGGGCGACCAGTCCGCGACGGCTGAGTGCGTTGTTCTCGAGCTCCATGGTTGCTCCCTGTGCTGTTGATGGCGGGGTGTCCCCATGGATCGACCGGCCCGCCGCCGCACTTGCGGCCGGACAGACCGGCGGTGCCGAATGGCGTGAAGGCCACACACGACGCGGCACATCGCTGCCCCCTTGTAGTCCACCCCTGAACTATGCGAGCAGAGTAGAGCTCACCTAGCGTGTCGAGCACGGTATTTTCCGTAGTCCCCGGATCCGGAGGTGCACAGATGACCGAGGTCGTCGTCGTGGGCAGCGTCAATGTCGACCTGGTGCTCTCGGTACGGCGGATCGCGCGGCCCGGTGAGACGGTGCTCGCATCCGGGGTGAGCCGCGGCGCGGGTGGCAAGGGGGCGAACCAGGCCGTCGCGGCTGCCCGGGCGGGTGCGGCGACGGCGCTGGTGGCCGCTCTCGGTGACGACCACGTCGGCGGGCTGCTGCGCGGCGCACTCGCCGCGAACGGCGTCGACCTGCGGCTGCTGCGGACCGTGCCCGAGCCGACCGGTACGGCGGTCGTCACGGTCGACGAGACCGGCGAGAACGCGATCACCGTCGCGCCGTCCGCGAACGCCGAGCTGGTCCTCGACGAGCACGCGCTGGACGCGATCCGCCGGGCCGGCGTCGTACTGATCCAGCTGGAGATCCCGATGCCGGCGGTCCGCGCGGCCGCGGCGGCCGGCCGGTACGTCATCCTCAACGCCGCGCCCGCGGCCGCCCTCGACGACGACCTGCTCGCCGATGTCGACGTGCTGGTCGTGAACGAGCACGAGGCCCGGATCGTGAGCGGTACCGACACCGACCCGGGCGCGGCGCTGCTGGCCCGGGTGCCGGCCGTCGTCGTCACGCTCGGCGGCTCCGGCGCGCTCGTGCTGCGGCGTGACGCCGAACCCGTGCAGGTCCCCGGGTACGCGGTCGAGGTGGTCGACACGACCGGGGCGGGCGACACGTTCTGCGGCGTGCTGGCCGCGACGATCGCCGGCGGGGCGGACCTGCCGGCGGCGGTCGCGCGGGCGAACGCCGCGGCGGCGCTGAGCGTTCAGTCCACGGGCGCGATGGCCTCGACACCGTCGGCGGCCGCGATCGACGCGCTGCTTGCGAGCAGCGGTTCGTAGCGGCTCGTGCCCTAAGGTCGAAGAATGCTGCCGCGCACGGTCGACGCCGTGGTGGTCGGATCGGGGCCGAACGGGCTGGTCGCGGCCGCCACGCTGGCCGACGCCGGCTGGTCCGTACTGGTGCTCGAGGCAACCGATCACGTCGGCGGCGCCGTGCACTCGACCGAGTCGGACGGCTGGGTGACTGACCGGTGCAGCTCCTGCTACCCGCTCGGCGTCGCGTCGCCGGTGATCAAGGCACTCGAGCTGGAACGGCACGGTCTGCGCTGGGCGAACGCGCCGCTGCCGCTGACCCACGTGCTGGACCCGGACGACGACACCGGCGCGGCGATCGCTCCGGACCCGGCGGCGACGGCGGCGAACCTGGCCGCGGAGCACGCACCGGACGGTGACGCGTGGCTGCGGCTCTACGAGGACTACGAGCGGATCCGCGAACCGATGCTGGACGCGCTGCTGACCGCCTGGCCGCCGGTGGTCGCGGCCGCCCGGCTGGCCCGGGCGCTCGGGTCGCTGGGGGAGCTGACCCGGTTCGCGCGGTTCATGTCGCTGCCGGCACACCGGATGGGGCAGGAGTTGTTCGGCGGGCGACGCGGCCGGGCACTGCTGGCCGGCAACGCGATGCACGGGGACGCTCCGCTGACCGCCACGGTGAGCGGGACCATGGGCTGGATGCTCGCGATGCTCGCCCAGGACGTCGGATTCCCTTCCGCGCAGGGCGGTTCGGGCCGGCTGGCCGCGGCTCTGGCGTCCCGTGCCCGTGCCGCCGGGGCGGAGATCATCTGCGGTGAGCGGGTCACGGGTATCGAGGTGACGGCCGGGCGGGCCGCGGGCGTGATCAGCGCGTCCGGCGGCCGGGTCGTCGTACTGCGGGCGGTGGTCGCGGACACGTCCGCGCCGGTGCTCTACGACGAATTGTTGCCGGCGGCAATGGTTCCGGCGGGGTTGCGGCGGGAGCTGGACCGGTTCGCGTGGGACCTGCCGACGGTGAAGCTGAACTACCGGCTGTCCGCCCCGATGCCGTGGACGGCGCGGAACGCCCGCGCCTCGGGCGTCGTACATCTGGGTGGGGACGCGGACACGTTCGTGCACACGTGCGCGGATCTGGAGACGGGGCGGGTGCCGGCGGCGCCGTTCTTGCTGGTCGGGCAGACCACGACCGCCGATCCGACGCGGTCGCCGGCGGGGACCGAGGCGCTGTGGGTGTACTCGCACCTGCCGCGAGGGGTGTACGACGACGGCGCGGCGGATCTGCTCGCGGACCGGATGCAGGCGATCCTGGAGCGGCACGCGCCGGGATTCGCTGAGCTGGTGCTGGACCGGGATCTGCAGCGGCCTCGTGATTTCGAGGCGGGGAACGCGAGTCTCGGCTTCGGGGCGTTGAACGGCGGGACGGCGCAGCTCTTCCAGCAACTCGTCTTCCGCCCGGCCGCGGGACTCGGCGGGGCGCGCACGCCGGTGCCGGGGTTGTACCTCGGAAGCGCCGCGATCCACCCGGGCGGGGGAGTGCACGGAGCCTGCGGCTGGCTCGCCGCACGGGCGGCACTACGCGATCACCGTCCGACTGGGGCGCTGAGGCGGCGCGCGAGCACGGCGCTGCTGGACTGGCTGTACCGCTGAGCACGTTCCGCCCCTGCGAGCGCTGATCACCTTCCCCACGCCTGGAGGGGGATGCGTGCAACGCCTGGAGGGGGATGCGTGGCGGAGGCCCGCCCTGGCGGACTGAACTGGTGGGTGTGGGGTGGGTCACGTGACGTGGGTTGTAACTTCGGTTTACAGTGAGGGGGACTCGGCGGACGAGATGGAAGTGGGCAGTGATGTCTGGGAGCAGGAACTCGGCGACGCGCGGGCGGGCGTCGAAGCGGGACGCCATCGGGACGGGCGTGGCGATGCTGAACCGACTGGCGAGGTCCAAGACGCTGGACAAGCTGGGGTTGCGCAAGCAGGCCGAGCGGGTGGTCTTCGAGGGTACGAAGACCGGGTTCCGCACCGCGGGCGCGCTGAGCCGGAACTTCGCCGCGGCGCAGAAGCTCGGCAAGCCCGCGCGGCTGCCGTCCGCGAAGGGCAGCGGCAAGTTCGACCTGACCCCGACCGAGGACCAGCAGATGGTCACCGATGTGGTGACCGAGTTCGCGCAGGAGGTCCTCCGGCCGGCCGCCGCCGCGTCCGACACGGCGTGCGCGACCGACCCGAAGGTGCTGGCGCAGAGCGCGGAGCTCGGCCTGAGCCTGATCGAGGTGCCGGAGGAGCTGGGCGGCATCGTCACCGAGCGCTCGGCGATGACCGGCGTCCTGGTCGCGGAGGCGATGGCGCACGGCGACATGGGCCAGGCGGTCGCGTGCCTGGCGCCGGCGGCGGTCTCCACCGCGATCAGCCTTTGGGGTGACGAGACCCAGCAGGCCACGTACCTGCCCGCGTTCGCCGGCGAGAACGTCCCGGCCGCGGCACTGGCGATCATGGAGCCGCGCCCGCTGTTCGACCCGTTCCGGCTCACCACCACCGCGACCAAGCGCGGCGACCACTACGTGCTCACGGGCGTGAAGTCACTGGTCCCGCGCGGCGCGGAGGCCGAGCTGTTCGTGATCGCCGCCCGGCTGGACGGCCGCCCGGCGGTCTTCCTCGTCGAGTCCGACGCGGACGGCCTGACGATCGAGGCCGAGCCGTCGATGGGTCTGCGTGCCGCCGCGCTCAGCCGCGTCGTACTCGACGAGACAACCGTCCCCGCCGGCGCGCTGCTGGCCTCCGATCAGCAGTACGCCGAGTGCGTACGGCTGTCCCGCCTCGGCTGGTGCGCGCTGTCCCTGGGTACGTCGAAGGCGGTGCTCGATTACGTCACGCCGTACGTGAACGAGCGGGAGGCGTTCGGCGAGCCGATCAGCCACCGGCAGTCGGTCGCGTTCATGGTCGCGAACATCGCGATCGAGCTGGAGGGCATGCGGCTGGTGACCTACCGGGCCGGCTCCCGCGCGGAGCAGGGGCTGCCGTTCGAGCGTGAGACGGCGCTGGCCCGCAAGCTGTGCGCCGAGTACGGGATGAAGATCGGCACCGACGGCGTCCAGCTGCTCGGTGGCCACGGATTCGTCAAGGAACACCCGGTCGAACGCTGGTACCGCGACCTGCGCGCGGTCGGCCTGATGGAAGGCGCGGTGCTGGTCTGATGATCAACCTCGAGGTCCCGAAGAAGTTCCGCGCCTTCGTCAACCAGGCCCACCAGGTGGCCGCGGAGATGCTGCGCCCGAACTCCCGCGAGTACGACCTGGCCGAGCACGCCTATCCCAAGGAGCTCGACATGCTCGCGGCGATGGTCGACGGGCTCGGCGCATCCGGCACCGGCTCGGGCGCCGGCGCGGCCGGCGTACGACGTCCGTCCGGCGAGGATGACGGCGAGGTCAAGAACGGCTCGAACATCTCGTCGGTGCTCAGTGTCGCCGAGATGTGCTGGGGCGACGTCGGGCTGCTGCTGTCGATGCCGCGCCAGGGACTGGGCAACTCCGCGATCGCGTCGGTGGCGACCGACGAGCAGCTGGAGCGGTTCAAGGGCACCTGGGCCGCGATGGCGATCACCGAGCCGGGCTGCGGCTCGGACTCGGCCGCGATCCGTTCGACGGCGGTGCTCGACGGCGACCACTACGTGCTGAACGGCGAGAAGATCTTCGTCACCGCCGGCGGCCGCTGCGACGCGGTCGTGGTCTGGGCGACGCTGGACAAGTCGAAGGGCCGGGCCGCGATCAAGTCGTTCGTGGTGCCCAAGGACGCGCCGGGTCTCACCGTCGAGCGGCTCGAGCACAAGCTCGGCATCCGCTCGTCGGACACCGCGACGATCCACCTGAACGACTGCCGGGTCCCGAAGGAGAACCTGCTCGGCAGCCCCGAGATCGACGCCGAGAAGGGTTTCGCGGGCGTCATGCAGACGTTCGACAACACCCGGCCGATCGTGGCGTCGATGGCGGTCGGCTGCGCCCGTGCGGCGCTCGAGGTGACCAAGGACCTGCTCACCAAGGCCGGTGTGGTGATCGACTACGACCGGCCGGCGCACGTGCAGACCGCGGCCGCGGCGGCGTTCCTGCAGCTCGAGGCGGACTGGGAGGCGTCGTACCTGCTGATGATGCAGGCGGCGTGGATGGCCGACAATGGGCAGCCGAACTCGCTGCAGGCGTCGATGGCGAAGGCGAAGGCAGGCCGGATGTGCAACGAGGTCACGCTGCGCTGCGTCGAGCTGACCGGCAGCCTCGGCTACAGCGAGCACCAGCTCCTGGAGAAGTGGGCCCGCGATTCGAAGATCCTCGACATCTTCGAAGGCACCCAGCAGATCCAGCAACTCATCGTCGCCCGCCGCCTCCTCGGCAAGACCTCCGCCCAACTCAAGTAACCACCTTCTCCGAGAGGATCGGTGACCCTGGGTGGATTGACCGTCACGGGTATGAGGCGGCTGGGGGCGTTGCTCGGGGTGGTCGTGGCGGTGGGGCTGGCGGCGGTGCTGCCAGCTCGGGCGGCTCGGCCGGTGGCGGCGGTGGCGGAGGGGGTGGCGGTTCCTGGTGAGGGCGACCCTCGGCCGTCGATAGTGTCCGGGCATGCGTAGACCACTCGCCGGACTGCTGCTCACGCTTGTCGCCGGCTGGCTGCTGGCGGGCCTGTCCGCAACAGCGGCGTCGGCGGACGTCGCGGCGTCCGGGGACAGCGTCGACTCGATGAAGATCGGCTACACCGTCACGCCCGACGGTGTGCTGCACGTCCGCGAGGAGATCGTCTACCGCTTCGACGAGTTCGCCGGACCAGGGCACGGCATCCACCGCACCCTGATCGTCCGCGAGCCGTACGTCGACGACGACTCCAGGGACCAGCGGTACGACGTGTCGAACGTGCGCGTGTCGAGCCCGTCCGGCGACAGCGCACAGTTCACCAAGAGCACGGACTCGTCGAACCACGGGCGCTTCCAGCTGCTGCAGATCCGGATCGGCTCCGAGGACCGGACCATCACCAACCCCACCGCAAGCTACGTGATCTCGTACGACGTCCGTGGCGCGCTGCGGCACTTCGACGACCACAGCGAGCTGTACTGGGACGCCACCGGGAACGCCTGGGAGGCGACGCTGAACAACGTTTCCGTCGAGGTGACCGTGCCGCAGGACGTGCAGAAGGCCGCTTGCTTCGCCGGCCGGCCCGGCGCGACCACCAGCTGCCGGTCAGCGAATGTTGCCGATGGCAAGGGTGTCTTCGGCGAGGGTGCGTTGCCGGCAGGTAGCGAGCTGACGGTCGTGGCGGGGATCAAGCCGGGTGTGGTGGCCGACGACACGCCGATCGTGGTCAACCCGCCCAGCTGGATGGAGCGCAACGACGTCACCTTTCCGATGCTCGGCGGCGCCGGCCTGGTGACGCTCGGCGCGCCGGTCGCCGGTGTCGCGCTGGCGCGTCGCACGACGAGGGACGACCGCTTCGCCGGCCTCCCGCCGGGATCGCTGCCGCCGACCGGCACGAACGTTGCCGTCGGCAAGAACACCCTGGACGACGAGCAGATCCCGGTCGCCTTCGCGCCGCCGCGGATCCCGGTCGCCGAGGCGGGGCTGCTGATCGACGCTGTCGCCAATACCCGGGAGACCGCGGCCACGCTGATAGACCTCGCCGTCCGTGGCGGCCTCCGGATCGACAACGACGGCACGATGCAGCACGCCGTGCTGGTCGACCCGGCGGTGGCGACCGCGCCGCACGAGCAGGCGCTGCTGAGCCACCTCTACCCCAACCTGCAGCCCGGTCAGGCGATCGAGCTCAAGCGCCGGCCGACCGGCGACACCTCTATGCGCAAAGCGCACGACGCGATGATCGCCGCGGTCCGCCAGCAGGTCACCCTGGCCGGCTACTACAACCGGATGCCGAACCGGATGCGCTCCGGCGGCATCCCGATGCAGGGCTTCGGCTGCGCCTGCGGCGCGATGGTCGGCCTGTGGATCGGCGGCGGCATGCTGATGGCCCTCGTCGCCGCCACGGCCGGTGCCGGCGCCGGTGGCGGGAAGGTGGTCGTGATCGGTCTGCCGCTGGTGGTCACGGCCGGCACCTTGGCCCTGCTCGTCTGGATGCGGTCGCGCGGTCGTCGTACCGCGTTGGGACGGGCGTTGACCGACCAGACGCTGGGCTTCCGGACCTACCTGGCGACCGCGGAGGCGGATCAGCTGAGGTTCGAGGAGGGTGAGGATATCTTCAGTCGCTACCTGCCGTGGGCGATCGTGTTCGATCTGGCCGACCGGTGGCAGAAGGTGTGCGAGAGGCTGGTCGCCGCGGGGCGGATCCCGGCCGAGCCGGGCTGGTACAGCGGGCCGTCGTACTACGGCTCGGGCTGGTCCGCCGGCTCGGTCAGCGACACGGTGTCCCGCACCTTCGACCCGCCCCCGACCCCGTCCAGCAGCGGTGGCGGCAGCTCGTCCGGCTTCGACGGTGGCGGCTCGTCCGGTGGCGGTGGCGGCGGCGGTGGCGGCGGCTCCTGGTAGGCCCCGCCGCGCCGGTATCGTCCGGTCATGCGCAGAGCACTGGCGGGGATGCTCCTGACCCTGGTCGCGGGGTGGCTGGTGGCCGGACTGTCCGCGTCCGTCGCCGCGGCGGACGCGACCTCCGCGACCGACCGGGTCGACTCGATGAAGATCGGCTACACCGTGACGCCGGACGGGGTCCTGAAGGTCCGCGAGGAGATCGTGTACCGCTTCGGCGACTCGTCGGGCCGGCACGGCATCTACCGCGATCTGATCACCCGCGAGCCGTACGCCGACGACCGCTCCAAGGACCAGCGGTACGACGTGTCGAACGTGCGCGTGTCCAGCCCGAGCGGCGCCAACGCGGGCTTCACCGAGAAGACCACGAAGTCCCACGGCAGCCGCGACCAGCAGCTCCGGATCAAGATCGGCTCCGCCGACGAGACGGTCGACGCCGCGACCGCGACGTACGTGATCATGTACGACGTCCGCGGCGCGCTGCGGCACCTCGACGACCACAGCGAGCTGTACTGCTGGACCGCCACCCTGAACAACGTGACGGTGGACGTCACGGTCCCGCAGGGAGTCCGGCGGACCGCCTGCTACGCCGGCATGCAGGGTGCGACGACCAGCTGCGACTCCGCTCAGGTCGCCGGCAAGAAGGGCATGTTCGCCCAGCCGACGCTGTCACCCGGTGAGCAGTTGACGATCGTGGCCGGGATCGCGGCGGGCGCGGTCAGCGACGACACCCCGATCGTGGTGGACCCGCCGGACTTCATGGAGCGCAACGAGCTGAGCGTTCCGCTGCTCGCCGGCGCCGGCGTGTTCGCGGTGGGCGTGCCCGCGGCCGGTGCCGTCGCGGTGCGGCGCAGCACCGAGGACGAGCGGTACGCCGGCCTGCCGCCCGGATCGCTGCCGCCCACCGGCACGAACGTTGCCGTGAGCAAGAACTCGTTGCGGGACGAGCAGGTGCCGGTCGCGTTCGCACCGCCGCGGCTCGCCGTGGCGGAGGCCGGCCTGTTGATCGACGCGGTCGCGAACACCCACGAGACCGCCGCGACGCTGATCGACCTCGCGGTACGGGGCGGCGTACGGATCGAGAACACCGGCGACGAGCAGCGCGCCGTGCTGGTGAACGCCGCGGTGGCGACCGCGCCGCACGAGCAGGCGTTGATGTCGGCGCTGTACCCGAGCCTGCGGCCCGGCGAGTCGATCACCTTGAAGAAGCCGAAGCAAGGTGAGTCCGGCATGCGCGCGGCGCACGACGCGATGATCGACGCGGTCCGCCGCCGGGTGAACGACGCCGGGTACTACGCCCGGATGCCCAGCCGGAGCTACGGAACGGGCGCCGCCGGCGTCGCCGTGGCGGCACTGGTGCTGCTCGGCCTCGCCTGGCACTTCTGGGGACGGGAGACGTTCTCCACGGTGAACGGCCGCACGATCGTGCTGGGTGCGACTGCGCTGGTCGTGATCGGCTCGCTGGCCCTTGCGGTGAAGGCCCGCGGGAGGGGCCGGCGCAGCGCGCTCGGCCGGGCACTGACCGACCAGACGCTGGGCTTCCGGACCTACCTCGCGACCGCCGAGGCGGATCAGCTCAAGTTCGAGGAGGGTGAGGACATCTTCAGCCGGTACCTGCCGTGGGCGATCGTGTTCGACCTCGCGGACCGCTGGCAGAAGGTGTGCGCGCAGCTGGTCGCGGCCGGGCGGATCCCGGCGGACCCGGTCTGGTACTACGGCCCGCCGTACTACACGTCCGGGTGGTCGGCCGGCTCCGTCAGCGACACCGTCGCGAGCACGTTCGAGCCGCCGCCTTCGTCCAGTGGCGGCGGTGGCGGCAGCTCGTCCGGCTTCGGCGGTGGCTCGTCGGGTGGCGGTGGCGGCGGAGGTGGGGGCGGATCCTGGTGAGCCGTCAGACGGCGCCGCCGGCGGCCGGGGGAGCGGTCGGGTCGGCGCCGGCCTCGCCCACGGTCTCGCGGGCCAGATAGTCCTCGAGGTGGAACAGGTTGTCCCCGGCCCGCCGGGCGACGTTCAGCAGGGTCTTCATCGAGGAGACCTCCTCGACCTGCTCCTTGAGGAACCACTGCATGAACTGCTCGCCGATGTAGTCGCCCTCGGCCCGCGCGCTCTTCGCCAGCGTCTCGATCTGCTGCGTGACGGTGATCTCCTGCTGTAGCGCGAACTCGATCGGCTCCAGCACCGCGCCGAACTCGTTGCGCACCTCACCGACACCGGGGATCTCGACCGGCAGGTCGTTGTCGAGCAGGTACTTCACCATCATCATCGCGTGGTTGCGCTCCTCCAGCGACTGCCGGTAGAAGTGCGCGGCGAGTTGCGGCAGGTCCTGGCCGTCGAACCAGACGGCGACCGCGAGGTACTGCTGCGCGGCGGTGAACTCGTTGCGGACCTGGTCGGTGAGTAGGGTGCGGTACGTGCTCATGATGCGCCAATCTAACCGCGCGTCACGGGTTTCTCAGCATTGGCCAGGCTGTCCTAACGGTCGGTGACCTCACCGCGAGACCGCGCCGCCACGAGCTGCCCGAGATGTCGGGCAGCTCGCAGGAAGGTGCCGGAATGCGATCCCGGGCGGCGGCGTTGGCCTTCAGGAGGCAGGATGGAAGGTGACGCGACAGCGGATCCGGCGGAAGGGGAGCGACGATGCTGCGACCGGACGACCTCTACGAGATCGTCGACGAGTCCGCGGCGAGCGGGCCGTCGGCACCGCCGCGCGTGCTGGTGCACGCGCTCGACGGTTTCATGGATGCCGGCCAGGCCGGACGGACCACCGCTGAGCACCTTCTAGAGGCGCTGGACAACCGGCTGGTGGCGCGGTTCGACGTCGACCTGCTGCACGATTACCGCGCCCGCCGGCCGGAGGTCACGTTCGCGGAGGACCGGTTCGTCGACTACACCCCGCCGCACCTGTCGCTGCACCTGCTCACCGACGACGCCGGCGTGGAGTTCCTGCTGCTGGAGGGCGCGGAGCCGGACGCGCACTGGGAGCGGTTCGCCCGCGCGGTGCGCCAGATCGTCGACCGCTTCAACGTGACCCTGACCGTCGGCGTGCACGGCATCCCGATGGCGGTCCCGCACACCCGCCCCCTCGGACTCACCGCGCACGCGACCCGGCCCGAGCTGGTCACCCGGGCGAACATCTGGTCCGGTGAGATGCGGCTCCCGTCGAGCGCCGCCTCGCTCCTCCAGGTCCGTCTCGGCGAGGCCGGCCGGGACGCGATGGGCTTCGCGGTGCACGTCCCGCACTACCTGGCCGACAACCGGTTCCCGGGTGCCGCGCTCGCGCTCCTGCATGCCGTGTCGGCCGCGACCGGACTGCTGCTGCCGAGCGACGCGCTGCTCGAGGAGGCGGCCGTCACCGGCCGGATGGTCGACCAGCAGGTCGAGGAATCCGACGAGGCGAAGGCGGTCGTGCGCGCCCTGGAGACCCAGTACGACGCGGCCGACGGCTCCATCAGCCGCGGCAGCCTGCTCGCTGGTGACGACATCCCGTCGGGCGACGAGATCAGCGCCCAGGTCGAGCAGTTCCTCGCCGACCTCGACCGCGACGACGACTGACACTGCCCTGCGGACGGAAGGTCAGCGGCGGGCGGTGCGAGACCACACGAAACAGTAGATGCCGAAGCACGCGATTCCGCCGGCGACGACGCTCAACAGCACTGGGCCGGCCGGCTCGTCGCGGATGGTGCGCAAGGCGGTGTCGAGACCACCCGCCTTCTGCGGGTCGTAGTCGAGGGCTGCCCAGGCGAACAGCACGCCCACGATGCTGAACGCGACGCCTTTCGCGGCGTAGCCGATCCGCCCGACGACGACCGCGGCCGGTCGCACGCCGCGGTTCAGATCCTCGGTGAACGCGGCCGTGGCGGCCCTGTACAGGAACCGGACCGCGACGCCGACTACCGCGATCCCGACGGCCACCACCAGCACCCGCCCCGCCGGCGCGGCGAGCAGCCGGGCCGTGAGCGTCTTCTCCGCACGGGCGCCACCGCTCGTCCCGCCGTCAGACCCCGCTGCGGTCCGCGCGGCGCTGGTCCCGAGCGCGACGTACACCACGGCACGTGCCGCCGACGACAGGTGCCGCGCGACCCGCCGCCAACCGTGCAGGTCGCGGTACCCCAGGATCGCCTCGGCGGTCTGCCAGACCGCGAGCGCGAACAGGCCGGCGGCGACGGCCCACAGCAGTCCCCGGCCGAGTCGCTCCCCGGCCAGCTGCTGCAACGCTCCGCGCTGGGACGCCTCGCGATCCGTGTGGCCTGACGCGAGCTGCCAGGCGACCGAGGCGATGAGCAGATGCACCACGCCGTAGGCTGCGAGCCCGACCGTGATCAGCGCACCGTACGGCCGGCTGCGCCGCGCCTGCCCGACCGCGTCGCGCGGGGCCGGCACCGTGTTCCCTGATCGAGCGTTCAAAGACGTTCTCCTGCGGAGCTGCGTCGGCCACGAGTCGCCGATGCGACTCGCCACTGTGGCTGTTCCCCGTTGCGGGCGATACCAGTCGGTGCGCGGCCTGCGAGGATACGGGCTATGCCTAAGTCGTTGGAGGACCTGGTCGAGCTGCTGGATCTCGAGGAGATCGAGGTCGACCTGTACCGGGGGCGCCAGCCGGAGACGTCGATGCAGCGGGTGTTCGGTGGGCAGGTGCTGGGTCAGGCCCTCGTGGCGGCCACCCGCACCGTCGACGACGACCGCGCGGTGCACTCGCTGCACGCGTACTTCCTGCGGGGCGGGGACACCAGGGTGCCGATCGTCTACCGCGTCGAGCAGACCCGCGACGGCGGCTCGTTCAGCAGCCGCCGCGTGGTCGCGTCGCAGCACGGCAAGCCGATCCTCTACATGGGCGCGTCGTTCCAGCGCTCCGAGCCCGGGCTCGACCACGCCGACCCGATGCCCGGCGGAGTGACCTCGCCCGAGGAGTCGCCGACGTTGTCGTCCGTCCTGGCCAAGGCCACCGGCCGGTCAGCCGACGCCTGGAACTCCGAGTGGGCCGCGCTCGATGTCCGGCTCGCGGGGGAGACCGGCGGGCGTTTCTGGATCCGCGCGGCTGGCGATCTGCCCGACGACCCGGCGCTGCAGGCGTGTGTGCTCGCCTACGCCAGCGACCTGACCCTGCTCGGCGCGAGCGTACTGCCGCACGGCCTGCTGATCGGCGACAAGCGGATCCAGCCCGCCTCGCTGGACCACGCGATGTGGTTCCACCGGCCGTTCCGCGCCGACGAGTGGCTGCTGTATGACCAGGTCTCGCCGTCCGCGTCCGGCGCCCGCGGGCTCAGCATCGGCCGCCTGTTCACGGTGGGCGGCCGGCTCGTCGCCTCCGTCGTTCAGGAGGGCCTGATCCGCCCGATCGGCCTCGATCCGAAGGACTACTGATTCGACCTGCCCGACATACCGGGCAGGTCGTATCGAGTCAGGTCAGCGGGTCGACGCGGCCGATCAGGTGTGGCTCGCCGTTCTTCGGGTTGTAGATCGCGAGGTCGATCGCGCCGTCGGCTTCGGCGTACCCGAAGTCGGCCTTGGCCGGGAGCAGCAGCGGCTTGCGGAAGTCGACCCGCACGGTGAACGCGTCCGGCAGGATGTCCGCGACCTCGGCGAGCCCGGCCGCCTTGGCCCACATGCCGTGCGCGATCTGCCGCGGGAACCCGAACGCCTGCGCGGTCAGCTTGTACAGGTGGATCGGGTTCCGGTCGCCGGACACGCCCGCGTAGCGCCGGCCGAGGTCCGACTTCAGGTCCCACTGCGCGGTCACCGGAACCTCCGGGTCCGGCAGCAGGTCCGATGGCGTGTCGTCGGTGCCGCGGCCGCGGCTGAGCAGGGTGGTCTTGTCCGACCAGACCAGCTCACCGTTCACCAGCACGTCGCCGACCAGGTCGAACACGGTGCCCATGCTGTGCGGCCGGTGCTCGCCGGCGCTGACCTCGATGGCCAGCGTCGCGTCCACCGGCACCGGCCGGTGCTGCGTGATGCTGTTCGACAGGTGTACGACGCCCATCGGCCGGAACGGGAACGACGGGTCCGACATCAGGTCCAGGTGCAGCGGGAACGCCAGCACGTGCGGGTACGTGACCGGCAGATAGTCCCCGCCCCGCGCGAACCCGGTCACCTCGCAGTACGACGCCAGCTGCCGCGGCTCGACCGTCAGGTGCGGCAGCTCCAGGCGCAGCCCGCCGTCGGCGCCCTCGCCACGGCCACCGATCAGCGTCGCCTTGACGGTCCGGGCGTACAGCCCGGCAAGGCCCGGCGTGTTCGAGTAGCTGCGCGTGTGCGGCATGGTCAGGCTCCCAGCAGGCTCTGACCGCAGACCCGGACGATGTTGCCGGTGACACCGGCCGACGCCGGGTCGGCGAACCAGGCGATCGTCTCGGCGACGTCCACCGGCTGGCCCCCCTGCGCGAGCGAGTTCATCCGGCGGCCCGCCTCGCGAATCGCCAGCGGCACCTTCGCGGTCATCTTGGTCTCGATGAAGCCCGGCGCCACCGCGTTGATCCGGAACCCCTTCGACTCCAGGTCGGGAGCGAGCGCCTGGACCAGGCCGATCACGCCGGCCTTGGAGGTGGCGTAGTTGGTCTGG
>WNGA01007298.1_pt1 | contig 19684 bp, 17 predicted proteins | sample 5400061 | NCBI WGS metagenome assembly WNGA01 (sample SAMN13153366, study PRJNA577476) | soil metagenome | isolation source: 100 cm soil or saprolite under grassland replicate 2 | place: USA:California | collected 2016-06-15
CGCTGCGGCGTCCTCTTCTGCGGATTCTTCGAGCGGCAGGGCGTTCACGAGCTGTTGCAGATCCGCATTCATGCGCGGCTCTCCTTTCGCTTTGTTCGTAATGAGGCGATGAATAACGCCACAGTGTGATCGAGCAGGGACAGCGTCTCGGTTTGTTTTGGTGAATCGTCATCAACCCAGAACGTCACCACGCCCGAGTACAAACTCCAGTAGAGATGGCGGAGCATGGGCGGAAGAGTACGGCCGACGATGCGCTCGACTTCGCTGAGATGCTCTTCGCGAAATTCGAGGCTCGCCAGAATGGACCCAATGACCGACGACAGAAAACTTCGGTAAGGACGCAGACGCCGCAAGCCGGCTGCGATCAATGTGAAAAGCTGCTCCTCGACTGTTCCTTCTCTCGGCGAATGGCTCGCCTCCGCCAGCGCAGCGCCGACGAGTTCGCCCACGATTGCTTCCTTCGTCGGAAAGTAGTTGAACAACGTGCCATTGGCGATGCGCGCCTGGGACGCGATCTCTCTGGTTCCCACCTCATCCCAGCGGCGTTCGCGCAGAAGTCTGCTCGTGACGTCGAGGATCGTCTGTCGGGTGGCTTCCTTTGTTTCTGCCGTGACTCGCATGATTTAATATGAGCGCGCTCACAATATGTGGCCGCCGCCCGCCGCTGTCAAGAGCTACTCGTTCTTGATTGCAGCCACGAGGTCGATGCGGCCGGCAAGTCGCGCCGGCACTAACCCAGCGAGCGCAGCAGCAACGAGTGTGATTGCGGAGGAGAGCGCAATCATTCGGAAGGGCGTGTGAAACTCGATCGTCCAGCCGAAGGACTGCTTGTTGATCACGTAGATCAGGATCCACGACAGCGCGTAACCCATGGCGATTCCGATCAGCGTCGAGACGAGACCGAGGATCGAGGACTCGATCACGATCATCGTTCGCACTTCGCCAAGGGTCATGCCGACGACGCGCAGCATCGCGAGCTCGCGCGTTCGCTCGAGAATCAGCGCGGTCAGCGTGTTGATGATGCCGAGCACGGCGACGACGATGGCGATTGCCAGGAGCGCGTAGGTGATCATGAAGGTCTGATCGAAAATGCGCATGACCGCGGTGCGAATCTCGCGATTGGTGATCGCGAAGGCGTGATACTTCGGTCCGAACATCGTCTCCAGGCGCGCTCGCGCCTGTTCTGCGTTCACTCCCGGCTGGAGGTAGATCACCACCGTGTTGATTGCGTCGTCGCGAAATGCGCGAACGTAAAGAGCGCGATCCATGACCACCACGCCGCGGTCGTTCGAATAATCACGATAGATTCCTGTGATCGGAAACCGCATAACATTTTGCGCGGTTGGAAGGACCACGCTGTCGCCGGCATGCAAACCGAACTTCAGCGAGAAGCTCTCCGAGACCAGAACGCCGTTGCGACGGATCGCATCGTCGAGTGCTTGCGCCGATGAGCGCGGCGAGATCATCGGCAGGTCGCCGAAGCGGCGGGCGACGTCGAGATCTCCGCTGCCGACGGCAATCAAGGAATCGCGGTAGACGACGTCTCTGCCGCGAATGCGATCGATGGCGGCGATGAACGGCACGCGCCGCAGTTCCTCGCCGATCTGCGGCGGGAAGAGGGCCGCGTCGGCGTTCGAAAGCATCTTCGCCGGCCGCAGCCACAGATCGGAGCTCACCGTCTGGTTGACCCAGACACGCACGGTCTCGCGAAAGCTGCCGACCATCAGCGCAACGGCAATCATCATCCCGGTTGCCACCGCCAGCGCCGCAGTGGCGACCGCGGTTCGGCGCAGCGACGCGCGAATGGAGGCCGATGCGAGCTGGCCGATCGTGCCGTACACCGCGCGCAAGGGGCGCGCGAGCGACGAAGCAGCGATTGTCAGGATCGACGGCGACAGCAGTGAAAACGCGATGACCACCAGAAGAACGGCGACGTATCCGCCGAACGCGATCCCTTCGTACGGCGGGAGTGCCGAGATTCCCGCTGCCGCCGCGAAGCAGACGATCGCCGCGAGGATGAATCCGCGACGGCGGACGTGCCGCACACTCTGTTGCAAACCGGCCTGAATCAGCAGATTCGGCGGAACATGCGCCGCTTCGATCGACGGCTGAATCGCCGAGACGAGCGACAGCAGCATGCCGATCACCGCGCCGGCAGCAACGATGGCCGGTGTCAACGCGATCGACTCCGGCTGCGAGACGACGTACAGCTCATTGACGGTGCGGCTGATGGTGCGCAGGATCGCGTACGCCAGCGTGTTTCCAAGCAGAATGCCGGCAATCGAGCCGATTGCGCCGAACAACAGTCCTTCGCTGACGAAGGCGATGAATATCTGCGCCGGCGATGCACCGAGAGTTTTGAGAACTCCCACATCTTTTCGCCGCCGCAGAATCGAGATCAGCACTGTGTTGTAGACGAGGAACATTCCGACCAGCAGCGCCACGCCGGCGAGCGCGAAGAGATTGACTCGAAACGCGCGCAGCATCTTCTCCACGCGCTCGTTGCGCCGCGACGGCCGCTCGAGCCGCGCGCCCGCTGGAATGACGCGCTGGATCTGTGCGATCAACCGCTCGTCGGGAACGAGCAGGTCGATTCGTGTCAGACGGCCGAGCATTCCGAATCGCTTCTGCGCCGTGGCGATGTCCGCGATGCCGATGCTTCCGTTGAACGCGGTTGCCGGGCCGCGCGCCTCGAGGATCCCTCGCACGATCATCGTCGTCTGGTGACCGAGAACGTTGAGCGCGATCGGGGAGCCGAGGCGAAGGCCGTGATCGCGAGCGAAGGTTGCCGGGAGAATGATCGAATCGTCTTTGAATAGCTCGACATACACGGCCGCCGAGGGCGGCAGCCCTACAGTGAGGATCTCGGCGTAACGGTAGTCGCGGAAGTGAATGTCGCTCAGCAGATCGACTGCGAGAAGTCGGATCGGGATTTGTTGCGGTTCAACGACGCCGTCGATGTCGATCACCGGCGCGAATCGCACGCCGCCGCGCCAGAACGGCTGCAGCTTCAGCAGCAGCGTCTCGTCGAGGCCGGAGTCGGAGGCGATTTGATAATTCGCGCGGCCGGAAACCGCGTCGACCGATTCGCGGAACGCGCGCAGGGCGCTCTGATTCGCCAGCGCGATGGCCACGACTACCGCCACGCCGACGGCGATTCCGAAAATCGTGAGCAGCGTTCGTAGCGTCTCGCGCACGATTGGCCGCAGCACCAGCGCGCGGAGCACCATCATCGGCTCACCCGCCCGTCTGCGATGTGGATGATGCTCTCGCCGCGCATTGCCGCGCGATCGGAATGCGTTGCCAGGACGATCGTCGGTCTTTCGTCCCGGTGAATGGTCGCGATCAGGTCGAGGACCATCTCGCCGTTTTTCGAATCGAGATTTCCCGTCGGCTCATCCGCGAGCAGAAGGGGAGGGTGATGGATCATCGCCCGGCCGATGGCCACGCGCTGCATTTCGCCCCCGGAGAGTTCGTTCGGAAAATGTTTCGCTCGCTGCGGCAGCCCAATGCGTTGGAGCATTTCCTGCACTCGCTGTTCGATGTCCCCGCGCGGCACGCGCGCGAGAGAGAGCGGGAACGAGATGTTTTCGAAGACGTTCAGCGTCGGAATGAGATTGAAAAATTGGAAGACGTAGCCGATCGAAGCGCGGCGCAACATTGTCAGGCGCCACTCGTCCATCGCTGAGGTCTCGTGATCGCCGAGGTGAATGCGGCCGCGCGTGGGACGATCGACGGCGCCGATCAGATTGAGCAGCGTCGACTTTCCGCTGCCGGATGCACCCATCAGTACGGTGAATTGTCCCGTGGGAATGTCGAGCGAGACATCGTCGAGGACCTGCACCGGCGCGGCTTCGTCGCTGCCGGCGTAGATATGCGTTACGTGCTCGAGTCGAACGTGCATCGCGCCGGGGATTGTAACGGCGGGAAGTGATAGGCTCACCCGGCCAGGAGGCAAATCCAGGAGGCAAATCATGGACGAGTCAACAGAAAAAGGCTCCCCAACCGCGGACGACTCTGAGGCCTCTCGTTTCGCCCGCGCGAAGGATCTCGCCGGCGAGAAGTACTCCGCCGCGTCCGATGCGGTGAAGAATCAATACAACCGCGTTCGCGAGCGGGTCGACGATATCGACTTTGGCGAGATCACCGATCAGGTGCGCAGCTACGTCCGTTCCAATCCCGGCAAAGCGCTGCTGATCTCCATCGGTGCCGGATTTCTCATCGGCCTGCTGCTGCGCAGGAGCGACGAGGACCAAGAATAGAGAGGACCGTCATGGCTACCCGCGAGGAACATGAAGATCACGAGCGCGCCGCCGCCGGAATGGATTACGATTCTCCGGTGAGCGAGAAGGCATCGCAGCTCCTGCTGCCGGAATCGTGGCGCGACCATATCCGCCAATTCCCCGTCGCCGCCCTCCTCCTCGGATTCGGCGTCGGCGTTTGGCTGGGCATGAAAAAAGGCAATGAGGTGATCGCCGCAGGCACGACGATGGCCAGCGCCGCGGCCATGGCCAACGTGAGCAAGGCGATGGAGCGCTTCGGCGGCTCCGACTCCTAGGCACTGACCAGTTGCGTCGAGGCGCCCTCATCCGCACAATACTGGTGGATGGAGACGCAGCCGCTCCCGCTGGCGCTGCCAATCGACGGTCATCATCATCTCGCCTCGCTCGCAGCCGAGGTGCATCGAACGTATTTTTTCAAGTATCCGCAATTGAGCGTTCGATGGGGACAGCAGATCCAGCGGAGGTCGCGTCGCAGCATCCGGCTCGGATCCTACAACCACACTACGAACGAGATTCGCATTCATCCATCTCTAAATGCACCTAATATTCCAGCATTCTTTATACAGTCGATAATTCATCACGAATACCTGCACCATGTATTGGGACCGACTCACAATCGCCGCTTCCATTCGCACGAGCGGAAGTTTCATTATTACCGCGAATCGAAAGAATGGATCCGCCGCCACCTCTTGCTGCTGCTCGGACGGAGAGCAGCGCGGCGTATGGCCGCGGCCCGGAGTGCCCCGCCGCAGTTGCTGTTGTTTTAGGCGCCGGTATGTGGAGTCGGGCTTCAGCCCGACCGGACGGGCTGAAGCCCGTCCCCACATCCTACGCGCCCATCGGAAAGGTCAGACTGTAGATGAAGCGGCCCCTCGCGACGTCGAGGACGATCGACGATCGCTCGCTGGAGTTCGTCAACGCTGAATTCAACTCGTCGACATTGCGCACCTGATTGCCGTTCACGCCGACGATGGAGTCGCCCTGCGCCAGCCCGATGTTTGCGCTGCGCGAGCCGCTGGCGACTTCATCGATGACCACACCGCGCGAATTGGCGACGCGAAGGCCGGCGATTTCCCACAGAATTCGCAGCCCGAGATCGCGAGGTGGGTCGACAGGCCGGATGCTGATCGTGTGCGCAGTCCCGTTCCGCGTGACGGTGAGCTGCACGGCCTGACCGCTCGGAATCATCGCTGTGAACGTCGAGAACGCTTCTCGGGAGTCGACCGCCTTGCCGCCGACGGCGGTGATGACATCGCCGGGGCGCAGCCCGGCCGACTGTGCAGGCGATCCGCTGAAAACGCGCGACACGAGTGCGCCGCGTGTGGCGCGGATGCCGACGCGTTTCGCCTCTTCCGGGGTGATCGTCGCCGTCACCGCTCCGATCCAGGCGCTGTGCACCTGCCCATAGCGCAGCAGGTCCTGAATCACTTTCCTGGCCCGATCGACCGGAATCGCAAAGCCGATTCCCTGGGCGTTGCCGAGGATCGCCGTGTTGATGCCGACCACTCTTCCTTCGATGTTCACCAACGGACCGCCGGAATTGCCCGGATTGATCGAGGCGTCGGTCTGGATGAAGTCCGTGAACGTGCGCCCCTGTTCTTTCGACGGCACCGAGCGGCCGAGCGCGGAAACGACGCCGGTGGTCACCGTGCCGCTGAGGCCGAACGGATTTCCGACGGCGACGACGGTTTCGCCGATCATCAAATCGGATGACGCACCGATCGGCGCTGCGGCGAGATTCTTTGCGTCGACGCGCAGCACCGCGAGATCGCTGTCGGGATCGACGCCGATCAGTCGCGCGCGCAGTTCCGTCCCGTCGTTGAACATGACGGTCACGCGCGACGCGCCCTCGACCACGTGACTGTTCGTGACGATGATGCCGTCGCCCGACCAGACGAATCCCGAGCCAAGCGACGTGTAGCTCTGATTGCCGCCGCCGAAGATTCCGAACGGATCGAAGAAGGGATCGATCTCGCGGCGACGGATCGTGGCCTCCGTTTGAATGTTCACCACCGATGGGAGGACGTTGTGCGCCACGATCACGACGGGCGTGCGCCGCGCCGCGCCGACGTTCGCGGGAATCGGAGCGCCGGACTGGCGGGGCTGACGCGAATCGACGGTCTGTGACTCGGCGATCGGCTTACATGCGAGAAACAAAAGCAAAGCGATTCGGAAGTACTTCATAGCCGAATGTTACCGGTTGCCGGTTTCCAGTTGCCGGTGAGGTCCGCCACCGGTGTCATCCTGAGCGCAGCGAAGGATCTCAAGCGATGTAGCCCGAGATCCTTCGCCGTCTTCGCGGCTCAGGATGACACAACGTGCGGAATCGACGCCGACCCGCGCGAGACCTAGCAACCGGCAACTGGCAACTCACGTACACTCGCCAAATCCGATGCGGTTGAAACTCATCTACAACCCTGCCGCGGGCCGCGGCCGTGTGAAGCACCGCATCGGCGACGTCGAGGCGCTTCTTCGCCATCTTGGCGCCGAGGTGGAAGCATACGCGAGTCGCAGTCCGGAAGATTTGACGCGCGAAGCGGCGGAGAGTTCGCGTGCGCCGTTCGATCGCGTCGTGATCTGCGGCGGTGACGGCTCGCTCAATCTCGCGCTGCGCCGGTTCGACCTGACCGGCGGCACCCTCGCGCTGATTCCGCTCGGCTCCGGCGACGACTTCGCGCGCGTCAACGGAATCCCGCGCGACGTGAAGGGCGCGTGCGAGCTCGCCGTTCGCGGCAGCGTGCGCGAGGTGGACATCGCGACAGCAAACGATCTCCGCTACGCCGGCGTCGCAGGTCTCGGATTCGACTCGGAAGTTGCTCGGTACGCGAACGAGCGGGTGAGGCACATTCAGGGCTCGGCGGTGTACCTCTACGCGATCCTGCGCGTGCTCCCCAACTTCCGCCCACGCCGCGTGCGCATCGACGGCCGTGATGAGGAGATCATGTTCGCCGTGTTTGGCAATTCGCCGCAGTATGGCGGCGGGATCAAGATCGCGCCGGCCGCTGTGCTCGACGACAGGTTGCTGGACGCATGCATCGTCCATCGCACGTCGCGGATGCAGCTCCTGATCACGCTGCCTCTCGCATACAACGGAACCCATGTTCGAAAGTCATTCGTGGAGACGCGACGCGCCGGCGAGTTCCGTGTCGAATCCGAATTGCCGATGGAGATTTACGCCGACGGCGAGCCGCTGACGATGACGCCGGTGCGGTTTGGGATCGCGAGCGAGCGACTGCGGATCTGTGTAGGACCGGCTTCAGCCGGTCGGCCGGCTAAAGCCGGACCGCACACTAGTCGATGAGCGTGATGCCGCCGCGCTCCTGTTTCGTCGGCACGCTTGCGGTTGCCCCGGCATCGACGCCGCGGGAGAGGAACAGATCGGTGTCCGCCTTACCGTCAGCAGTGAATCCGATGACGAGATACCGCGAGGGCTGCGGCAGGTACTTGTACTGATTTCCCCACGGGTCCGTCAGCATCGATGGTGAGACGTAAAACGGCACGAGGTCCTGCAGCCGGGCCGGCAGATGACCGTTGACTCCGTTGTACTGCTCGATCGCCTGGCCGAGCGAATGGATGCGTTCGATGGAGATGGCCTTGATCGTCTCCACTGGCGCCGAGCCGCGCGGCGTCGCGATTGGACGCACGGAGTTGAGCGGATTCTTGAACGACGTGACGATCGACGCGATGGCCAGCACGGCGAGGAAGAGCACGAGCGGCAGCGGAACGGGGGTCTCCGCTACCTCCAACTCGTCGACCGGCGCCGCCTCGGCGGATCGAGTCGGGGCGGCGGTGCGAACCTCTTCGATGAGATCGCGCGTGAGCAGCTCGTAGAGAGCTTTGCTGGTGTCAAATTCGGAGACGCGGCTCATTTCGACGATGTCGCTGACAGTGCGCTTGCCGTCGAGCAGGTCGTAAACCTGTTTTTCTTCCTCGGAGATGCGGATCCTGTCCGTGCCACCCGCAGTTTTCTTTCGCCTCGCTTGCGGAGCACCGGCGTCGAAATCGACTTCATCGACGTCATCGCCGCCGACGACGACGATCTCCGCGCCCGTCCCTTTCCTGCGAAAGATCATGGTCGCGGAGCGGATGCGCTTCTCGATGATCGGCCATTCGTCGATCATGCGCGCGCCTTCCATCAGGATCGACTCGGCGCTGATCGGCGCGACGTTGTCGCGGTCGTACTCGATCGTTGTCTCCTGTGAAAAGTGGTAATCGCCGTCTTTCCACCGGAAGACTCGATAGACGATCTGCAGGATCTGAAGCTGCAACGCCTGCTTGAGCGACTCCTGGGAAATGATCTGGTAGTGCGTGAGGATGAACCCCAGCCGCTGCAGGGTCTCCTTCTGGATCTCCAGCGCGCGCGAGAGCTGCTCCTGCGCCAGCATGCCGCTCTTGATGAGCACGTGGCCGAGGCGCGTCTCGATTCGATGGCTCGCCGAATCGGCGCCGACGACTTTTCCATCGAGGAACGTCACGGTGACGTTGTCGTCTTTCCCGCGAAGGGTCAGGACGCCGGTCTTCCGCTGCAGGCCGATCAGTTGAAAAATATCGGCGAGGCTGAAGTCGTGAAGAGTTCCTTCGAGAGCCATACGCTAGAGCGCCGCCCTTCGACGATAAACCGGAACCGTCATCAAGAACCAGGTGATTACGGCGATGACGATCGCCAGGCCGCGCACAATCATTTTCGCGAATTCGCCCGGCGCGAGTACAGGAGCGAGCCGCCCGACGAGAACGGCCAGGCTGACGGCTGCCAGAAAAATGAAGAGTCCAAGGAGGCCGATGAGCGTTCGCCCTTCGAGGAGTTGAGCCGATCCCGGTAAGAACGTCCCGATGACTTTGTTCCGTCGCAGCATCCCGCTTTGATGCTGCCCGACTTCGTCGAGCTTCATTCGCTTCGTGGCCACCGAGACGCCATCGCGTTTCAGGTAGATGTGAATGCACTGCGTGCAGTACGTTGCGCTCTCGCGACCGGATTTGCAGCGCGGGCAGAACGTGCGGCCGCATTTGATGCACGAGCCGGCGAAACCGTGCCGCCGCCGTTTGAAGAAAATCAGCGGAGCGAGAAGGGCCGCGAGCACGCCGGCGAGCGTGATTGGATTGCGCGCGCTGACCATCGGATCGAATGAGGAATAGTTGCCGAACAGCGTCTTGGCCGTGCCGCTCTTGGCAATCCGCGAAGAGACGTCCCACGCGTCCTCGACCGGCGGCCGGTACATGACGATCTTTTGCGAAGGCGGATTGGCCATGATGCGCTCGATCAGCCGCGAATCGATGCGCTTGGCCTGATCGAGTCGCTTCGCCTGCTCGTTGAATTTGTACGCTTCGCCGCTGGCGATCGAGTGATTGTAAAACGCGATTGCCAGATGCGGATCGAGCTCCTCGGCGCGCTGGTATTCGTTGATCGCCGCACCGAGATCGTTATCCAGGAAGTTCAGATTGCCGAGGTTCACGTGTGCGCCGGCGTTGTCACGGATTTCCCAGGAGCGCCGGTAATGAGCCGCAGCTTCAGGCTCGTTGCCTTCCTGCAATAGAAGATTCCCCAGAAGCAGATGAAGGACCGCGCTGTTGGGGACGAGATTCACCACGTCCTGCAGACGATGCAGCGCCTCGGGATAGTAGCTTTGCTCCTGACTGGCGATCGCAGACAGCACGATCGGACCGTCGACGCCCGCAATCCAGTGTGCGTTCAGGTCGAGAGCAATCGGCGCTGCGGCGATCGCCAGCGCGAGGGTCATGATCAGAATTCTTTCGATGATTCCGGCGTAGCCGAAAAAGATCACCAACCAGTAGAAGAGCAGCCACATGGGGCCGAGCCAGAGGAAAAGAGGGAGAAACAGCAGAGCGAACGCGAGGACAGTCACCGCTCCGCCGCGGGTCCAGTGGCTGAGGATCTCTCGAAAATCGTGCGCCATCGAGCGGCCGTAGCGAATGAACAGCGCGATTCCGAAGACGATCGACGTCAGCGCCAGAGCGGCGATCCCGACGATGAGAAAGTCGGAGCGGCTCAGCAGCTGCGCACGATATCTTTTGAAGACATTGCCGAATCCGCGGAGGGCCATCGGCACCGCTTTCGCCCAATTTTGTTGTTCGGAAGCCGCGTCGGCTTTGCTGAATGCGACGGCCGGATCATTCGGGTCGAGCTGATCGGCGACCTTGCTTGCCCAATCAGCCGCGAGCCGGTTGCCGCGCTTCGTCGATTGTCGTGCCAGTCCTGCTGCTGATTCGGCGTACACGGGAAAGCTTTTGATGCCGTACGACTTGCCGAGATCGATCAGTTGGTTGGCGTTTCTGGTCGCGTTCTCGACGTCTCCGCCGTCAATCGCCGAGGTCGCCTGCGGCCACACGTCTCGCGGCGCAATCTGCTCCGCGCGTGCCCCGACTGACCCCAGGCACACCCACGCGAGGACAGTAAGAACCAGCCGGCGTTTCATCTATAGGCTTTTGGTCCGTTGGACGAATGCGAGCTTTAATTCTCCCAGATGTGTGGTCAGAAAGTCTTCTTCTTCCGGCGTGAGATTGCCGGCCGTCTTTTCCTGAAGCATCGTGAGGATCTCGATCATTTGCCGAGCTGCGCCGGCATCGACCGCCGGCTTCGGCTGATAGGGGTTTCGCAGCATGCCCAGCGACATGTAGGCCTGCGCGATGAGCGGCTCGACAAAATCGGAAAACGCCGTGCCGGGGTTTTGCGCTTTATCGGCCAGCGTGCGCCGGCGTTCGCCCGCCGGCGGAGGGCCCTCCACACGCGCGCGCCGCTCTTCCTGTTGCGGCTTCGCTGTGCTCTTTTCGGGCGCCGGCGGCGGCGTTGCAGGCTTCGCAATCGATGGCTCTACCGGATTGATGTCTTTCCGGAACTCCTCGCGAATCTCTCCCTCGGGAGTGAAAATCCGCTTGTCGGTGACTTTGATCTGCTCTTTCTGGGGACTTTTTTCCTTCGCCAAACGCGATCTCCATTGTGCCGTCATGCTGAGCCGCCCATTCGACTCGCTGCGCTCGCTCAGGGCAGGCTCCGACGGCGAAGCATCTCAATCTGCGCGACTTGAGATCCTTCGCTCCGCTCAGGATGACGTCAAATTTTGATCCTATCACGAGCGGCCGAGCGTCTTTCGAAGGAACTTGTCGATCCGCGCCCGCGCGTCCTCGGCCGCCGTTTTGACGTAACCGGCCTTGTTGTTCGGATTCATGAAAGCGTGGCCGGCGCCCTCATAGATTTTGATGTCGTTCGGCTTTGCATCCTTTTTCAGCGCCGCTTCGAACGCGCGCACGTCCGCCGGCGGAATCCCGCGATCCTCCGCGCCGAAGTTGCCCAGGATCGGCGAGTGGATCTTGGCGATCGAGGCAGGATCGGTGACCAGATGTCCGTAATTGATCACTGTCGCCGCGATTCTGGGCTCTGCCAGTGCGAGCTCGAGCGCGTATCCGCCGCCCATGCACCACCCGATGACGCCGATTCGCTTTTCATCGACGTCCTTGCACGTGGCCAGATAGAGGAAGGCCGCTTTGAGATCGGCGATCGCGCGATCCTGCGGCATTCCTCGCATGAGCTCATGAGCTTCGTCGGGCGTCGTCGCGATTTTTCCGCGATAAAGATCGGGAGCGAGCGCAACGTATCCCTCTTTCGCGTAGCGTTCGGCTTGATCGCGAATCCAGTCGTTCAGTCCCCACCATTCCTGAATGACGATGAGGCCCGGATGCTTGCCTTTGGCCTCCGGCTCGACGAAGTAACCGCTCGCTTTTCCGGGTGTGGAGTCGAACGAGACCATCGTTCCGTGGGCGAAGACACTTGGAGCAATGAACGCGATAGAAATTGCAACCAACGACAGGCGTCGCAACATGCATGGACTCCTTTCGGCAGCGGGGACGATACTACAGCGGCGGCTGCGCGCGGAGTGTGCGGATGATCGCGCGGTGCACCGTCGGATCGGCGGCGATGCCTTGATGTCCATCGCAGACGATCATCGCGTTCTCGCCGGCGGTGGCACTGCTGATCGGGACCGTGCCATCTCCGGGGTCGAAAATGATCCGCTGGAGATTGCGCTCTGCTGCCGTCAATTCCCTTGGATAGAAAACAAACGTTCCATCGCGGCGCATCAGCACGCGACGCGCGGTCGCGACGCAGTCGCCGGCGATGATCGAAATGTGAACCTGCGGCGGCTCGGGTGTGCTGCGCAGCTCGTCGCGGAGCTTTCGAGCGTTCGCCAGTTGCGGCGGAGAGATTCGCTGAATGCCTTGCCATCCCTCCGGCGTCCAGAGGTCGCGATCGATGGTGTGTCCCTGTTCGTCAATGAGGAATCGTCCGTCCTCCGGCAACAGCTCGAACACGGACGGCCACGTCGCCACCATGTCATTCGAGAAGACGCGTCGCAGAAACCGTTCGGGCCGGACGAGCACGCGAAAAGCATCGATGACGCCGCGTCGCGTTGGTGCGATCAGGATGAGGTGATCGACCTTCGATCCGCCGCCGCCGAGCTTCACGTAGGTCAATGCGACGATTGCACCGGCGGAATGCGTGATGATGTCCACATCGCCGCCACCACGAACGCGATCGACGAGCGCTCCGAGTTTGTCCGCGTTATCTCGCGCGCTCAGCCGCCAGTCGTAATAGAACGGAAAAACATCCTTGTCCGGCGTGTAGCGGCCGAACTTGCGAAGACCTTCCATCAACTGCCAGCCGATGTTGATCGGACCGCGCGACCCGACATAGCCCTGCGGCACCAGCCGGTCGTGACCGGACTCCGGCAGATCGAGATCGTCGGGATACTCCGTGTGCACCGTCGCGCGTGGCGTGCCCCAGACGTACTGGCGCGTCACAGGGTCGTACAAACGGGTGACGCCAAATCCAGGAACGATGATCACCGGCCGCGGAGGCGCCCCGTAAGTCTCTGCGATTGTGCGCAGATAACTGCGCCGGGTTGCGTCCGTGGTGCACGTTAGACAGAGGATCGCCGCAATCGCGGCGATCCTCTGCGTTGCTGGTTGCCGGTTGACGGTTGTCATTGGCTACAATCCGCGGCTCGCGACAACTGACAACTGACAACCGACAACGCGCTCATGCGCATCTTTCAAATTCTCGAGTTCAACCAATTCAACACCGGCTCGGTGCACCAGATGTTCCAGGCCGCGGTCGGTTTGCGGGAGCGCGGTCACCACGTGACGGTGATCAGCCGGCCCGATGAGATCCTCCGCCAGCGTTGCCAGGACCGCGGAGTCGGCTTTGTGGGTGTCCGACTCAGGAATCAGTTCGACATCCGCAGCATTCGCGAACTGCGGCGGCTCGTCCGCGAGAAAAGACCTGATGTCATTCACGTTCACAAAGGAGTGGCGCACGCCCTCGCGCTGATCGCCACGTGGTCGAACCCCGTTGCCGCATTCATCGTCAATCGTGGAGTTTCGTTTCCGCTCGACGTCTGGAATCGCGAGAAGTTCCGCACGCGCCGTGTCGACCGCATCGTCACCGTCTGCGAGCAGATCCGTCAGGTGGTGATCGTGTCCGGGAAACTGCCGCCGGAGAAAGTCGTCGTGATCTACGCGGGCACGGATGTGAACGAATTCGATCCGGCGAAGTGGGACGGCAGATCCTTCCGGGCGGAGAAGAACATCCCTGACGATCGATTTCTCATCGGACAGGTCGGCGTTCGCGAATGGAAAGGCTGGAAAAAGCTGATCGACGCCACCGCAATCGTCCTGCAAGGCCGGCCGAACGTCTGCCTCGCGTTGATCGGCTGCCGGAACGAATCGGAATCCAATGAGGTGATGCGCTATGCCGCGGAACGTGGCATTGGCGATCGCGTTGAGGCCGTCGAGTATCGAACCGACATGCCGAATGTCCTCGCCGCGTGCGATCTCGTCGTCGATGCGTCGTGGGCCGGCACCGGAGTCACGGGAACCGTTCGCGAAGCGATGGCGATGCAAAAACCGGTGATCGCGACCGATTGCGGTGGGAACGCCGAAATGGTTTCCTCTGCCGATGTCGGCTGGCTCGTTCCGCCGCGCGACGTCGTTGCGCTCGCGAACGCGATCGGGGAAGTCGTCGCCCAGCCGCAACGCGCTGCAACTGTGGCGCGGAACGCACGGGATCACGTCATACGCGGATTCTCGAAAGAGTTGCGGATCTCGAGATTGGAAAATTTGTACGCTACGGTGTCAGCAAGTCGATCGGCGAGCCATTCGCCGGCGTGACGGTCAGCTCCGAGTAATGCCACGTTCCCGATTGCTTTGTCGCGAGAGCGTGCACCCTGGCTTTGCCCTTCGGGCCGCGGATCGGAAACTCAATATCTGCGTCGCCCCTTCGCCCTTTGACATTGATGTTGCCGCTGACCCACAAACCGGGTCGTATTGGCGAGCCGAGCGCTTGAATGACCCGCGGGTCACGTTCCGCTGATCGGCGAGCGCCACGGTACACATCGGTCGTTTTCATCGTGCCGAAGACGATCGTCACGATGACGCCGGCGAAGACCGCGATCATCAAAATGACGCCGAGGCAGCCGATGAGGCCCCATTTGACGCATCCACTTTTTTGCGGCGGCGGTGTGACCGCCGGCACTGGCGGCGGCGTAACAGTCACGCGAAGAGTCTACGCCAACGCGCGAACGTGCTCATCGACGCTCGCGGCCAGGCCTTCCATGTCGTAGCCGCCCTCGAGCAGCGACAACACGCGGCCGGCGGCATGGCGTTCCGCGGCTTCTACGATCCGGCGCGTGATCTCGCCGTAGGCTTGCTCGCTCACGCGCATGCCGCCGAGAGGGTCGCGGCGGTGCGCATCGAATCCGGCGGAGAGCAGGATCGCGTTTGGGCGATAGTCGTCGATGACGCGCACGATGTCGTCTTCGACGGCGCGAAGATATTGCGCGTCGCCGGTGCCTTCCGGAAACGGAAGGTTCTTTGTGAATCCGCGTCCTTTGCCGATTCCGATCTCATCTGCCGCGCCGGTGCCTGGATAGAACGGATAGCGATGCATCGACGCGTAGAAGACGTCATCGCGCTCCTCGAACAGATGCTGCGTGCCGTTCCCGTGGTGCACGTCGAAGTCGAAGATGAACACGCGCTCGATTCCGTTCTGCTCGCGCAACCATTCGGCGACGCACGCGATCGTGTTGAAGAAACAGAAGCCCATCGCCTCGACCCGCTCGGCGTGATGGCCGGGCGGCCGCGCGATGACGAAGGCGCGCTTCTGCGTCTTCAGCATCTCCTCCGCGGCGCGCAATGCGGTGGAAACCGCTGCCCGCGCGGCGGCGAACGTCTGCGCGGAAATCGGATTATCGAGCGAGTGGAACAGCCGCATCCCCGTGCGGCAGGCGTCGTCGAGCTCCTGTTCGTAATCTTCCGCATGGACCTTGGCGATGACGCGGCTGGTCTCATCGTGCGGCTGCGGCTCGCGCACGATCTGCTCGGGCATGCCGGCGCGCCTCACACCTTCGATTGCCGCATCGATGCGCGCCGCGGTTTCCGGGTGACCGAATCCGGTGTCGTGTTTGTAGAAGATGGGATGCGTGTAGATCTTCAACATGGTCGCGTGACGCGTGTCATCCTGAGCGCAGCGAAGGATCTCAAATCACGACGCTGTTCGTGTCTTGAGATCCTTCGCCGTCTTCGCGGCTCAGGATGACACCGTCGTCGGCAAGGGAGCAGAGTGACCGATCGCTTCTCTTGCATTCACACGTGGTACAACTCGTGGCACTTGAACCGCATTCTCCGAATCACTTTAGTCGTCCTGCTGACGGTGGTCTTTCTGGCGCTGTTTCTCTGGAAGAGCAATCTTCGCGATGTCTGGCGGATTCTGCTGTCAACGAACATCGCCTGGTTTGCAGTCGGGTTTCTCATCAATGCTTCAGCGCTGGTTTTCCGCACCATTCGCTGGCGCATTCTCCTGCACGCGAGCAAGCCGCCTCCCTTTTATGCGACGTTCTTCGCGAACACGATGGGCTACATGCTGTCGACGATTTTGCCGATTCGCGCCGGCGATGTCGCGCGCCCGGCGCTACTCGCGCGGCGCACTGATGTTCGCTTCTCCGAAGCCCTCGGCACCGTGCTGACCGAGCGTGTGCTCGATCTACTGAGCATCCTCTGTCTCTTTCTTTTTTTCTGCCTTGATCGCTGGTATGACTTCGATGATCCCGTCGTACACGGCGGTGCGTTCATTGCCGGCGCGATGCTCGCAGGCGTCGCCGCCTTGATTGTGGCGTTTCGGTTTTTTCAGGGCGGCGTCCGGCGCCTGCACGAGTGGCTCGGGCGATTTCTGCCTCACAGGTTTCACGAGCCGTGGATGCGCTTCTTCGATGCGTTTGCCGGCACGCTGCGCATTACCGAACGCCCCTCCTCGTTCGCAGGCGTGTTGATGACGACGGCGTGCATCTGGTTTTGCCTGACATCGCAGTTCTGGTTCGTGCTCATCGCCGCGCATCACCCGCTGCCGTTCGATTCGTCGTTCTTCTTCACTGCGGCGACGACAGTGGGCATCGCCATTCCCACTCCCGGGGGCGTCGGGGGCTTCCACAAGGTGTCCCAATACGTGCTGACGACGTTCTATGGATTCGACATCGACTCCTCCGTTGCCGTATCAGTTCTGTTTCACATCGTGGGCACACTGCCGGTGGTGATCGTCGGCGCGATTTTGTTTGCTCGCGAAGGCTTGAACTGGCGCCAGCTCTCGCAGGAGACTCACGCTCAACAAACGTGATATACGGGAATGCGCGTTGCACAGGAACTCGGCAGTTCCCGGCAACATGAGGATCGGATGACTGAACCGAACGAAGCCGCCAAAGAAGAGGCGATCAAGATTCCTGACGTTCTTCCGGTTCTTCCGTTGAAGGACCTGGTGATCTTTCCGTTCATCATCGTTCCGCTGTCGGTCTCGCGCGAGAAGTCCATCAATGCCGTCGATCAGGCGCTCGCCGAAAACCGCGTGATCATGTTGACCGCGCAGAAGGATTTTCAAAACGAAGATCCCGGCGAAGACGATCTGTATCGCGTCGGCACCGTGGCCATCATCATGCGGATGTTGAAGCTGCCCGACGGCCGCATTCGCATTCTCGTGCAGGGTCTTTCTCGCGCGCGCATCGACTATTTCATCCAGACCGCGCCGTTCTTCAAGGCGAAGATCACCCGCATCGACGAAACAGCGACGAAAGAGCGTTCGTTGGAAATCGAAGCGCTGGTGCGCGCGGTGAAGCAGAATCTCGACCGCGCCGTCAGCCTGGGGAAAAACATTTCGCCCGAGGTGATGGTGATCGCGGCGAATCTCGACGATCCCGCACGCCTGACCGACCTGGCGGCCTCCAATCTCGACCTGAAGCTCGAAGAAGCGCAGCAGATTCTGGAGACCATCGATCCCGTCGAGCGCCTCAAACGCGTCAACGAGCTGCTGACACGCGAGATCAACCTGCTCACCATGCAGCAGGAAATCTCCTCGGCCGCGCAGGGCGAGATGAACAAGAGCCAGCGCGAATACTTCCTGCGCCAACAACTGAAAGCGATTCAGTCGGAGCTCGGCGAAGGGGAAGAGATCACCGAAGAAGTCGAGAATTACCACAAGAAAGTCGAAGAGAAAATGATCCCGCCCGAGGCGCGCGAGGAAGTGGAGAAGCAGATCAAGCGGCTCGAGCGATCGCATCCCGATTCCGCGGAGACGTCGATCATCCGCACCTACCTCGATTGGATGACCGGGCTGCCGTGGGGCGTCATGTCTGCCGACAACCACGACCTCGGCCGCGCCCGCACGATCCTCGACGAAGATCACTACGACCTCGAAAAGATCAAAGAGCGCATCCTCGAATATCTCGCCGTGCGCAAACTGCGCGGCGCGAAGATGAAAGGACCGATCCTCTGCTTCGTCGGTCCCCCCGGTGTCGGCAAAACATCGTTAGGCCGCTCGATCGCCCGCGCGCTCGATCGAAAATTCGTCCGCATCTCCCTCGGCGGCGTGCGCGACGAGGCGGAAATCCGTGGACATCGCCGAACGTACGTTGGCGCGCTACCCGGTCGCATCATCCAGGGCATCAATCAGGCGGCGACATCAAACCCCGTCTTCATGCTCGATGAAGTCGACAAGATCGGCGCCGACTACCGCGGCGATCCTTCGTCCGCGCTGCTCGAAGTTCTCGACCCCGAACAGAACTTCACCTTCCGCGATCACTACCTCGGCGTGGCCTACGATTTGTCCAACGTGATGTTCATCGTCACGGCGAACGTTCTCGACACCATCCAGCCCGCATTCCTCGATCGCATGGAAGTCATTCGCCTCTCCGGCTACACGGACGAGGAGAAGCTGATGATCGCCAAGCAGCACCTGATCCCCAAGCAGATGGAGGAGAACGGCATCACCGAGACCGAAGTGATCTGGACCGACTCCGGAATCCTGAAGATCACCACCGGCTACACGAAAGAGGCCGGGCTGCGCAATCTCGAACGCGAGATCGGCACGATCTGCCGCAAGATCGCCGTCGAGGTCGCGGAAGGGAAAGAGAGCAAGAGCTACCGCATCACCGACGCGAACATCGAGAAGTTCCTCGGTCCGATGAAGCATTTCGCCGAGGAGTTGCTCGAGCGCGATCAAGTGGGAGTGGCCACCGGACTGGCGTGGACCTCGGTTGGCGGCGACATCCTCTTCATCGAGGCGATCGCCGTACGCGGCAAAGGGAAGCTGGTCCTGACTGGGCAGCTCGGCGAGGTCATGAAAGAGTCAGCGCAGGCGGCACTCACGTACGCTCGCGCGCATTCCGAGGAGCAGGGGATCGCCAGCGACTATTTTGAAAATCACGACGTGCACATCCACGTCCCCGCCGGCGCGATCCCGAAAGATGGTCCGTCTGCTGGCATTACCATCACCGCGGCGATCATTTCGATGATCACCGGCCGTCCGGTCAAGCGCAACGTGGCCATGACCGGTGAGGTCACGCTGCGCGGCGATGTGTTGCCGATTGGCGGCGTGAAGGAAAAAGTTCTCGCCGCCCGTGCCGCGAAGATCAGCACCGTGATCCTGCCGAAGCTCAATGAGCGCGACCTGATCGACGTTCCCGAGCCGATCAAGCGCGACATGCAGTTCCACTTCGTGGACCACGTCGAGGAAGTGCTGAAGCTCGCACTGCTCGATCGCAGCGCCGCGGAACAGAAGACCACCGAGCGCGCTGGCCGCGAGTCGAAGCCGCTGCCCGCGCCGGAGCCGGCGCCTGCGCCGGCAGTGGCGAGTTAGGGCTTCTTCTTGTACAACTCGCAGAGCACCTTCGCGTAGTCTGCGAGAGGCTCGAGACCGACGGCTTTTCTGCGCTCGTCGACGTGCTCCGGATCCTCGATCGGTAACGGCTCACACTTGTCGCCTTTGGTGTCGAACTGTGAGCCGTACGACTGCTTCTGGCCGTCCTGGATTCGGGTGCGGTCGACCGAAAGCGCATAGCTCGCGCCGGGGAGCT
>WNGA01015169.1_pt1 | contig 19677 bp, 9 predicted proteins | sample 5400061 | NCBI WGS metagenome assembly WNGA01 (sample SAMN13153366, study PRJNA577476) | soil metagenome | isolation source: 100 cm soil or saprolite under grassland replicate 2 | place: USA:California | collected 2016-06-15
AGTCGATGCGATCGACTGCTCCAACTAAGTATCAGGAGTGGTTTGAGCGGCACCGCGCGAGTGCGAGCGATCTCGAGCAAATGCGACATGAGGCGCGTGCGTTTGCTTTTCAACCGCTGATTAGCATCGTCACACCAGTCTTCAACACGCGTGTTTCATGGCTTGAGGAAGCGGTGCAGGCAGTGCTGGCACAAGCGTATGAAAATTGGGAACTGATCCTCATTGATGATGCTTCCACAAATCCCGAGACGCTCGAGGTTCTATCCCGGCAATCCTCACGCGACGCGCGCATCCGTCTGATTCGCCTTGAGCAAAACAGCGGCATTTCTGTAGCCTCGAATCACGGCGTTGCCGAGGCGCAGGGCGAATGGATCGGTCTGCTCGATCATGACGACCTGCTTGAGCCGGATGCGCTTTTCCAAACGGCGAAATTGCTTCAGACGCATTCCGATGCCGATCTCATCTACTCTGACGAAGATAAATTCACCGAAGAAGGTTTTGCGGCTCCCATGCTTAAGCCCGATTGGTCGCCAGACTTCTTCCTGGCCTGCAATTACCTCTGCCACTTTATCACCGTAAGGCGCGAGCTTGTCCTGCGGATCGGCGGATTCTCTTCTCAATTCGATGGGTCGCAGGATTACGATCTCCTGCTTCGCGCCATCGAGCGGACCGATCGGATTCATCACATTCCGCGGGTGCTGTATCATTGGCGGCAAAGCGCAAGCTCCAGCTCGAGTGGCCTTCGGCAAAAACCCGGGCAATTCGAAGCCGGACGGCGCGCAATTGATGAACACCTCGTACGAAAAGGCATCAGGGGTCACGTCGCCATCGACTGGCGCACGCACGCTTATTGGGTCAAGCGGGAACTTGCCGAAGTGAAGAAAATTTCCATCATCATTCTGGTGCGCGATCGCATTGGGCTGCTGGCGCGCTGTATCGAGAGCATCACGACCAGGACAAGCTATCCCAATTATGAGATCGTCGTTGTCGCTAACGATAGCCGAGCGGAGGAGGTGCGCGCTTACTTCGGCCGGTCAGAACACCGGCTGCTGTATTATGAAGGGCCGTTCAATTATTCGGCGATCAACAATTTCGCCGTCGAGCAAACCGAGAGTCCGTGGCTGCTCTTTTTGAACCACGACATGGAGGTTATCGAACCCGATTGGCTCGCCTACATGGCCGAGCATGTGCAGCGGCCAGAGGTGGGCGCAGTCGGCGCCCGGCTATTGAATCCGGATGACACGATCGCGCATGCCGGGGTTGTTCTCGGCGTGAACGAAATCGCGCAGCCCGCCTTTCGCGGTTTTCCAGCGGAACATCCCGGAGTGTGCCGGCAACTGCAGGTCATGCGAAATTACAGTGCGGTCTCTGGCGCGTGTCTGCTCACAAGGCGAGACGTGTTCCACGAGGTGGCGGGATTCGATGAGGAGTGCCTGCCGGTTACCTTTAGCGACGTCGATCTTTGCTTAAAGATGCGCCGAGCTGGTTATCTCATCGTTTACACTCCGTTCGCGAAGTTGTATCACCACGAATCCGGGACCGGCCGCCGGACGGTGGAACCACTCGAAACCGAGGTGATGCGCCAGCGCTGGCCCGAGGTGCTCGAATGCGATCCGTACTATAATCCAAATCTTTCTCGCGACCGCGCGGATTTCTCGTTAGGCAAATAACCGAAGTTTTTCATGAGCACTCCCGATAACAAATTTTGGCAAGGCCTGAACCAACTGCCGCAAGATCTCTGGTTTTTCCGTGGCAGGTCCGAGCGTGCAGTAATTTTGGTTTTGCGCATTGCAGAAAGTCAGGGAGCGCCACCAGGCACGCAGAGATCGAGCGCGACCTTCGGGAAACTTCCGCTGTCGCGAGGTGCTTCGCTCAAGCGATATAGGCGCGGCGGAAAAGCGAGTTCAAAGCCGGGCAAGGTTAAAGAGAGATTTGGGCTGTAAAATGGGTCGCAGAGCAGTCGATCTCCCCATCTTGCGATCATCCAGTGCAGCTCTTCCTGGAAGCGTGCATTGTGCGCGAGCGGACCAATGCCGCGGGAAGCGGATTCGTGATGGATCAGGTTAGCGTAGGGCGTCCAGACAATTTGCCAGCCTCGTTCCCCCAATCGCAAACAGAAATCGACATCGTTGAAATTTGAAGGAAGTTCCTCGTCAAATCCCTGCACGCTCTTGAATACTTCCTTGCGCATCGCCATGCAGGCCGCGGTCACCGCGGAATAATTTTGCGTCAGGATGAATGTGCGGTTGAGCTGCGCCACCGGTTCTCGCGGAAAACGATGGAATGCGTGCGAGGCCACTCCAGCCAGGCCGGTGATGACGCCGCCATGCTGCAAGGTGCCATTCGGAAACCAAAGACGGGCGCCAACGGCCCCGACCGCGCCACGCGCCGCGTGACTGACCATCTCGCGCAGCCATCCCGTTTCATTTGTCTCGATGTCGTTGTTTAGGAAAACGAGAATTTCGCCCTCAGCTTCTTTGGCGCCGCAGTTAATCAAGCGACTGAAATTGAATTTACCTGGTGCGCTCACCACGCGCGTGTTCGCTTCTTTCGCCAGGCTGCTGAGATAATCGCGCGTTTGCGCGTCGACTGAATCGTTATCGACGACGATGATCTCGAGCGGAGAATAATCGGTGTGCTGGCGCAGCGACGCGATGCAGGTCTCTAGCAATTCTAATTGATCGCGCGTCGGGATGATAACCGAAACCAGCGGTAGCGGGTCAGGCAAATCGTAGATAACGCGATGCCATTCCAGATTTTCGGGGCAGGCGACGACCTGGCCTGCCACGTTCGTCCGCAGCAAATGATCGGCGATCGCGCGCCGCGCTGCTTCGGGCGCGTACGGCTTGGCCGCGGCCGCGGCCGCGACGCTACCTTCGACCATCCGCCAGTGATAAAGCACGCGTGGGATATGTCTGATTTGGGCATGATGCAATTTCTCAGCGCAGCGCAGCGCAAGATCGTAATCCTGTGCTCCTTCATAACCTTCGCGAAAACCCCCGATCTCGCGGAGCAATGCGCACCGGTAAATCCCCAGATGACTGATATAATTCTGCCCTAGCAGAAGTTCCGGATTCCAGTCGGGCTTAAAGAACGGCCGGCAACGCGACCCCGATTGGTCGATCTTATCCTCGTCAGAGTAAATGATGCCTGCCTCGGGATACTCCCCAATCGTTGCCGCAACAAGGGCGAGGGCATGCTCGGCCAGGAGATCATCTTGATCGAGCAGTGCGATCCACTCACCCGTGGCCAGTTCCAGCGCGGAATTTGAGCATGCCGCAATGTGGCCGTTGCGCTCACGAAACGTGACTTTAATCCGCGGATCTACCGTCGTGTATTTTTTTAAGGCGGGTGCGACCGATGCATTGGTGGACGCATCGTCGGCTATACACAGCTCCCAGTTCTCGTAAATCTGCGCCCGAACCGAATCTATAGCGGACGAAAGGTGCACGAGATCGGGGTTGTAAACCGGCACGACGATGGAGATGAGAGGATGTCGGAGCAAGGCGTGCAGCTGCCGACGAACGACGATGCGCTCGCATTCGCCGATAGTATCGAATTGCTTCACCCAAGCGTCATAGGAACGATCGCTTGACATTCGATTTCTCGAACCACTCGATTTCGCTGCCAACGAAACGGAAGGTTCTCCAGGGAGTTTTCTCTGCTGCTCAGCAAGCTGGCTCATTCGGTCAGCGCCCGAGTCATCATCAGATCGGTCCATTCTCCTCGTCATGGGTCGCCAATGAAATCGCCTCCTCCAACAGCGTGAGGAACTCCGTTCCGAAACGCTCGAGACCAAAATGTTGCTCGTAGGCATTACGTGCATTTGTCGCCAGCTTGCGCAGCAGTTTAGGATCGTGAACGAGGCGTTGGATGGCGGCGGCAAGACCAACGGCGTCGCCCGGTTCCACAAACAAGGCTTCCTCTTCTGCAATCAGGTTCTCCCCTACGACTCCTACTTTGGTGCTGAGAATGGCTTTGCCCAGTGCCATTGCTTCGATCAAGGTCAAGGGACCCGTTTCGTCCCACGACGCGCAAACCATTACGTCCGCTTCTTGAATAAGGGCAAGTGCGTCGCCGTGCGCGACCGTCTCGCGAAAGCAAAGGTGAGATGAAGTCTCCGCCGCAGCTCTGACCTCTGCGGCAAGCTTCGCATCATGGGGTCGGCCGACGACGAAAAACTCACTGCGATCAAGCACATCCGGCGGAAGCTGACGCAGCGCTTCCAACAATGTTTGCTGCCCTTTGCGATGCTCGATCGTGCCGAGCAGTAGAAAACGCAAAGGGCCAACCCGCCGTTCTCGTCCGGTGGCAGGTCCCTGAGCGACATCTGGGATACCATAAGGCAGTACGCGAATGGGGCGCTTGGCGAAAGCTTGATAGATGCGGCGGCTGCGTTTGTCCGGTGTGATAATCAGCTCGGCGAGTCCAAGAACAACCGGGAGAACAGAATATTTCTTCAGAAAATGATTGCCGACCAAACCTTCTTGAATCCACCAGATATGGGGAATTGCTTCCATGCGGGCGTCGCGAATCAGCGGTGCCGCAAAGATGGTGCTGGCCACGACGCAATCAAAGTCGCGCGCGAATCTGGTGAATGATCGGTGACTTCTTACCGGCAAGTGACAACCAAACTTGGTAAATGCTTCATAGCCGGTGGCCAGCAGCGGATCGATGATCAGCGGGATGTCCGCTTCAATCAAGGTTTCGCGCAATGGTCCATCTACCGGTGACATTACTACCACAAAGTTCCCCTGCGCTTTGCACCACTTCGCCAGATGCGACACGATGATCGGTGCGCCGCTTAGGCTTAGCTCATGAGAAATCAGCAAGAGATTCCGCCCTGAATTTCTGCTAACGGAATTTCTGCGGGCGAACATCCGGATCGGCTCGGGCGAATCGCCGTACAGCCAATCCCGCATATTGTTAGTGTAGTAAGGATCGTGACAGGTAAACGCTGCCCACCGTTGCAGGAGAAAAATGGAAGATTTATCAAAAATATGCGCCTTTGTCTGTTCCTCCGCGCCGATCGAGACGTGCCCGTGGTGAGTCATGGTCGCGAACGGCGTATAAACGCAGCGCATGCCGGCTTCGCGGATTTTGAAACAAAGATCGAGGTCGGAATGCGCGATCGGGGTGTTGATTTCATCAAATCCCCCCACGCCAAAGAAATCCTCGCGCCGCATCGCGAGACACGCCGCGGACAATGCCGAAACCGAGCGCATGGATTGCGCGAAATTGGTGTAATCCACGGAATCGCCGGACCATTGGTGCAGCGCCGTGCCCACCAATCCGCGCACACCGGTGACCAAGCCGGCATGTTGAATTCGCCCTGTCGTGTAAAGCAGTTTCGGCGCGACCGCACCGACTTCTTGGTTTTGCAGCGGTTCGATGACGTTCTCAATCCAATCGCGCTGTCCCGCTTCGATGTCGTCATTAAGAAAAATGATGCGCTTGCCGCTTGCCGCTTGCGCGCCCGCATTGCATTTTGCAGAAAAGTTGAAAGGCGCATCGAACGCGACGAAGCGAGCCTGAGTGTTGATCGGTTCGGCTAACGTGCGGAGCCGCTCGATCAATTCGGTGCTGGTCACGATGATGAACTCCGCGTTCGGGTAATCGGTCGCGGCTGGCAAATCGCGTGCGCATTTCTCCGCCCGAGTCGATGAGTCGGTCGGGATAATCACGGAAACACGCACCGCTTTTCGCAAACGCATGCGTACGCGATTGGCCGTCGCATATTCCAAAACCTCCGCATCCAATCCACGCCGTTTCACCGCATCGGCCAAAGCGGCGAGATTCGTTTTCCGAGCTTCCGGTTTTCCACCGCTCGCGCCAGAGGCAGCGTGTTCCCGCCAGTGATAAAGAACGTGTGGAATGTGCACGATTTCACCCGCCCGCTCGGTGGCGCGCAAAGCGAAATCGTAATCCTGGGAGAGATCGAATTCCTGGCGGAAACCGCCGAGGGCAAGGGCAAGCTCGCAACGATAGACGCTCAGATGGCCGACATACATGAACGAGTAGAGCAACTCTGGACTCCATTCCGGTTTGAAGAATGGTTTCGCCCGTTCCCCCGATTCGCGCAGACGATCTTCGTCGCTATAAAAAATGTCGGCCTTGGGCTGGCGGCGGATCGCACTGGCTAATTCATAAAACGCGAAGGGCGCGAGCACGTCGTCATGATCAACCAAGGCAACGAAATCGCCGGTCGCGACCCGCAAGGCCCGGTTGGTATTTTCGGAAATGCCGAGATTTTCCTCAAACCGCTGCACGCAAATGCGCGCGTCGGTTTTCGCCCAGCGCTGTAGCGAGTCAAGTGTCTCGCGGTTCTTGGATCCGCCGTCGACCACGCACGCTTCCCAATTATCGTAAGTTTGCGCGACGATTGAAGCGAAGAGTTCGTTAAGAAACTTCACGGACGGATCGAACAGCGGGATCAGTAAAGAAATTTTCGGGCGTTGATCCCATGCGCCTGATTCGCGTCGCTGCTTGTCCAAATCGTTGGTGGTGGGTTCATGTTCCGCAACCCACTTTACGTAATTTTTTTCCATTGGGCCCAGCGCAATTGTTTTTGGTGGTGGAACTGGCGGCGCCAAAAATATCCGCCTTAGGTTGCGCGGAACCCGCGCGAATTCCCGTGCGACACGTTCTCTGATCGACCTCTGCGGTCTAGGTTCCTTGCGGATCGCGAAGCATCGACCTTTATTCCGGCAGGCTGCCTTCGCCGCGGTGACCGCCCGCTGTAGTTCCGTCATCTTGACATGCATCTTCTGGATTTGGTCGAATTGGTTCTCCATCACCAGCTGCGCATCTGCGCGGTCCCTGCTCAAAATCGAAAACCGTTCCGCGAGCGCGGCGAAGTCAGCCAGGCAGCGCGCCTGGTGCTCGATCACGCTTTGCGCTTTGGCCCGGTCTTCGATAATCGTGTCGAACCAAGTCTCGCGCGCTTCAAGGGCGCGGGCGCGACGTTCGGCCTCTCGTGTTTGTGCTCGCACCATTATTAACTCTGCGATCAGCCGATATCCTTCAGCCAGCGCTCTTGTCTCATCGAAAAGTGCCGTTCGAAACGGCGATGATTTCGCCGCGGCCGCTTCCGTTGCAACGCTAAGGCCAATTCCTTCGCCGAAATCCGCCGCAGCCTTTTCTCTAGTAAAACTCGCCCACGCGCTTCGGGGTGCATCTTTTCGTTCCAGCTCGGTCCCGTGCAATAAAACCAGCGCGCTGGCGGACAATTTCGGCCGCCAAATCTCCAATTCCTGCCGCACCGTTTCGCCGGAATCGACGTCATCAATCAGCAAGACGTCGATCGAACCATCCGCGAAATCGGCCGCGGCCTTGACCTCATCGGCTTCCAGCAGCTGGGATACCGTCACAAAAAATTTCGCCGTCGCTTTTTCAGCGCATTTCCATGCCGGATCATCAAGCGGCGACTCATCCGCCCGCGGCCGTCGCACAGCAACGCAACGCGATGACAGATTTTGCTCAGCCACGGCCTGACAAAACGCGAGGTGCGCCTGCGCGTCACCCAGGCCCAACGTAACAATCAACGCTGGCTTCTCCTGCATGACGATGTCATAAAAGAGGGGTAGATAGACTCGTGTCGGGCCACCGGTGAAGAATTTCGGCTCAAAATTTTGCGCCGTGTAGAATCGCGACCCCATCGCCGTCAGAGTGTAAAGGAAAAGCGAGGCGCGCCAAGTCCCCAAAACCATGCGCTTCGCTCTAAAGTGGTCCCATTACGATCAAGATGCTTGCGGGACAATCACTCTGTACGATTGATTAGACGACGTGCATTCGAGCTCGATTGATAAAATGACTGCTTTTCGCCGCAGGTATCTCGATGCGCAAGCAACCAAGCCGCTTATTATTCTCGATCTCGGGAGTCAGGATATTCGCGGAAGTTATCGACCAATATTTGATCGTCCTCCGTGGCGATATGTCGGCGTCGATATCGCGCCGGGTAAAAACGTCGAATTAGTTATCCGCGACCCGTATAACTGGCGGGAGCTAAAATCCAATAGCATCGACGTGCTTATCTCGGGCCAAACATTTGAGCACACCGAGTTTTTCTGGGAAACGGCCGAGGAGATAGAGCGGATACTGAAACCAAATGGTCTTTGTTGCATTATCGCTCCCTGGACTGGACCTGTTCACCGCTATCCACTCGACTGCTGGCGGATGAACTGTGATGGAATGCTTGCCATCGCTCGATATGCCGGGCTCGAGGTCTTAGAAGCTTGGACGCAAACAGGCGACTCACCTAAATACGACGCAGATAGCAATCAATGGCACGAGTCGATTTTTGTCGCACGCAAGCCCGCTAGCGTGATGAGGTTCCGTAAGCGGATTTACCGCTGGCTAAAGCGTCGCGTTCGTCCTCCTCTAAAAAATATCGATTGCTGGATCCAGGTTTTTTATGCCGCCGATCAAATTCATCGCGAAGAGCAATCGGTTTGTTCATTCCTAGATTGCGGCCGCTGGCAGAAGGTTTGGATTGGTCTTCCAGTAAACGCGCGCGTGCGTTATGTCCGAATCGACTTTTCCGGGCCACAGCTCCGCCTGATCGAGATCGCATCTCTGCGTGTTTCCGATAAAAAGCGAAATTTCCTGGAGTTCCCCGCACAAAACGTTTGGAAGGAAATTCAACTAGAGGGCGATGCCGAACGTTTGGAATCAGCCGAAAATCTCCGTATCAAGACTGATGGCATTGATCCGCAGCTGCACTTACCCGCCTTGCAAGAAGCCACCGGAGAGTTGCCGCTTTTTGTGGAAATGCAGGCGCGCGCGAAATGCGAACCAAGCTTAAATGGGTAATGTGTAGCTCACGCCACGCTGCTCAACGTAACTTCATGCCCGAAGCTCGGATCCAGTCATCGTCCGTGCGAATCCGCAGGTCGGAGAAACCCGCGCGTCTCAGGTACGTCTCGAGTTCTTGCGGGGTGGAGTTCTGTGTCATGTGTGGCGGACGATTTGTGGGAGAGAAGGCACGATGGGTTTCGAACACCTTCCAGCCGCCGTCGGAGCAGAGATTTATATTGTCGACATAAATTCGACCGCTCGGTCGCAACACACGAAACGCCTCGATGATATAGTTATATCTGTCCCAAGATTCGAGATGCATGAAGACGACCGTGCAATAAACAACATCCACGGAAGCATCCGCAACGCCTCTCAAGTCATAGCCGGATATCTCCTTCAACTCCACGTTCGGCAAATCCTGTAGTCGTTCCGCTGTCAGCGAGAGCATATTCGACGCGACATCGCAGCCGATCCATTTTCGACAGAGCGGTGCCACCACTCTGCCTACGCGTCCAATCCCGCACCCGATCTCAAGAACCACATCATCCTTCTGAATACCCACGCTTTCCTGAAGAAACCCCAAAGTTTGCTCACCAGTCGCGCGCAGCGCATCCTCGTCCGTCACTCCGATAACATGCAATTTCGCCTGATCGTGCGTGGTTGAGAGTGCCGACCAAACCTTCTTGTATTCAGAGCGCGCCGACTGATGTTCCATCCCGCACTAATTAGCCCACGGCTGCAGCGCGTCAATCGCTGCGAGACGGCATGAGGATTCAGAGATCCAGCGTTCTTTCGCTCCAAACGCATGGCCAGAGGGAAAATTTTTCCAGTGTTATCACCAGGCTGTTATCTTGACAGGATGTGCGTCGCAAGGCAGCCTCGGGACCGATTACGTTATCCGGCGTTTTAAGCGCGAAAGCATTCGGGCTGAGACATCGTTTAGCGCTATCTCCAGATCCATGTGGAACGACGAGTCAGCCGAAATGAGGCCGCTATTCAAAGCGGCTCGTGAGGGTGGTTCCCGGTTCCGCGCGGAACTGGATTGCAGTTAATGCAGTTCAACAATCCCAACCTCAACAAAAATGAAAACCAATAATATGACAACTCTATACTTAGGAAAATCAATCGGCCGCTCGCCTCTGCGGCGCGGTTTACCGCGTGTCCAGCCAATCTGGATTATACGCGGTTTTCTTCTCATCGTCCTCGTGCTCGTTTGCATTGGGCTTTTACCAAAAGCGCAGGCGGTGAGCCCGCCACCGGATGGAGGCTATCCCGGTAATAACACGGCGGAGGGAACTTCAGCGCTTTTCAGCTTGACCAGCGGCATCGCTAATACCGCTCTCGGTTCTCAAGCGGTTTATTCCAACACCACGGGGCACTACAATTCGGCAGAGGGATTTCGCGCCCTATTCAGCAACACGACTGGCGCTCAAAACACGGCCATCGGCTCTAGTGCCCTCCTAAGCAACACTACCGGGAGCTTCAACATGGCGAACGGCGTTAATACGCTCTATAGCAACACCATCGGCAGCAACAATACAGCCAGCGGCACGCGTGCGCTCTTTAACAACACCACCAGCAGCTACAACACGGCCGTTGGATCTGAAGCACTCTTTTACAGCACCGGAGGCTACAATACCGCCCTTGGTTTTCGCGCGGCTTACAACAACGTTTACAGCCACTACCTTACCGGCGGGTTCAACACGGCCCTTGGTGCTGAAGCGCTCGGGAACGGCTCTGGCGGCTCCTACAACACGGCCATCGGTTTTAGGACATTACAAGAAGGGGTCTGCTGCTTCGGCGGCGACTTCAACACGGCTGTTGGAGTTCAAGCGCTCCAGCAGAACAGGGGCGACTATAACATCGCCGTGGGCGCTTTTGCCGCCAGCAATGTGAACATGGCCAATAACGTTATCTGTATCGGCGCCGCTGGTGCGGATGTGGACAATAGCACTTGGATTGACAACGTGTTTGGCGCAACCACGGTGAGCGGTGTCACGGCACCGGTTATCGTATCTGATACCGGCCAACTCGGGACAGTGGTCTCCTCGGAGCGCTTTAAGAAAGAGATTAGCACGATGGAGAAAGTCAGTGAAGTCATCCTGGCGCTCAGACCGGTTACGTTCCACTACAAGAGTGACGCCAAGGGAACACCGCAATTTGGTCTGATTGCCGAAGAAGTAGCAAAAGTGAGTCCGGCCCTGGTGCTGCCGGATAAGGAAGGAAAACCGTATACCGTTCGCTACGATGCAGTGAACGCGATGTTGCTGAATGAGTTTCTTAAAGAGCACCGCAAAGTGGAGGAACAGCAGGCGACAATCACCGAACTGAAATCTACGGTGGCCCAGCAGCAGAAAGACTTCCAAGCGACGGTTGCGCAGCTCACTGCGGGCCTTGACGAGCAGGCGTCTCAGATCCAAAAGGTGAATGCGCAGCTTGAAGTGAACAGACCTGCGCCGCAAATGATCAGCAATAATCAATAATCGTCTAACAGTTAATCCAGTTCAACAATCTAGCCACAAAAAGAATATGAAAACAAATCAATTACTTAAATCATCCCTCACGCATCTTCTTCTTGGGCTTCTTGCTGCCGGCGCCTTACTTGCTACTGCGCTTTCAGCAAACGCCAGCGTTGTCAATTTTGCTTTGGGTGCTGATGACTATGGAACGTTGACAATCGAAGGGGTTACTCTTTGCACTTACGACAATATCTCTGCTGCAGGCGGGTGCAATTCATCATTCGATATGCAACCTGGCGTCTGGTATGATATTGCCATCGACTATAAGAACCGCTTCGGTTCCGATGGAATGTCTCTGTCGTGGGATCGGCCGGGACCGGCGAGCATAGGCTACGGCTTCAGCGGCTCTTTTCCGGGGTTGGTTCCAAAAGCCAATTTCAGGACGCTGGATGCTACCCAAACTAACTATGTCAGCGGCCTGCGCGGTGATTATTACGACCTGAGTGGCAACCTTCAGTCTACCGTAATCGGCGAAGGGCCGATCGACGCAATTAACAATGTGTACAACAATCAGGTCGTCGGGTCCTGGAATGGCTACGGATATTTCAGCTTATTCGAGGAGCGGCTGTCGGGACAGATCCAGCTAAGTACCACTCCCACGACTGAATCGCAGCTAAGCAATATCAGTACTCGGGGCTTTGTTCAGACGGGCGACAACGTGATAATTGGCGGGTTCATTATTGAAGGACCCACACTCACGCCAAAGACGGTGATTGTGCGTGCTATTGGTCCTGAACTTACGCCATATGGGGTTCCCAATGCATTGGGTAATCCGACATTGGAACTGCACGACGGCACAGGAGCTTTAATTGCCTCTAACGATAACTGGCAGACCACGATAATCGGCGGCATCATCACTGCTGACCAGGTTACCGCTATCCAAAACAGCGGGCATGCTCCGAGTCAGCCAAGCGAGTCTGCGATCATTGCAACGCTGTCACGGGAAATTACACCGCGATCGTACGCGGCGTAAACAACACCACCGGCGTTGCTTTGGTGGAAGTGTACGATCTCGGCCCCACCACTGCTTCAATTCTAGGCAATATCAGTACTCGCGCCTTTGTTCAGACGGGCGACAACGTGACGATTGGCGGGTTCATTGTTGAAGGGACCGGACCAAAGAAGGTCATTGTGCGCGCCATAGGTCCTGAGCTCATTCCCCCTCCATATAATATTCCCAATGCATTGGCCGATCCGACATTGGAACTGCACGGCGGCACCGGGGCTTTGATTGCCTCTAACGATAACTGGCAGACTACGATAATCGGCGGCATCATCACCGGCGACCAGGTCAGCGCTATCCAGAACAGCGGGCATGCTCCGACTCAGCCGACCGAGTCTGCCATCATTGCAACCCTGCAACCGGGTAATTACACCGCGATCGTGCGTGGTGTAGACAATACCACCGGAGTTGCACTCGTGGAAGTGTACGATTTGGATCAGTAAGTGCTGGAAAAAGCCTACTCACCTAATTTCCGCGGCCCGCAATGAGCGACGAGGAGGTTGCCGAGTCGAAACAGTCTTACCCCTCGTGAAGCTCTAAGCGACCAGCTACTGACACTGTCATTGTTATGGTCGTTACCAAGCTGGCCGCGTGATAGCAGTCGCGCGAGTGAACAAGGCTTTATCTGATCCAAAGATGCCGAATGACGTTCGCATCTTCACGATCGTGCTCGCGCCGAAACTGCGCTTGCGCGCTCCTTGGTTACATGTCATGTGACATCAACTTTATGCTGGTCCTGAACGGGACGATGCTCTCGGAAGGATTGCGCACTCTCTATATGAAACGGATCGATACGCAGGCCAAGATAGACATGGAATCACGAAAATGAACGCCTCGGTTGAGCCGCCGCCAAAACGAGGAAAGGGCTGTTTCGCAAAAGGTTGCCTGATCCTCATCGCGGTCGGGATCGTACTGGTCGTGGGAGGGATCGGCGGCTCTTATTGGAGTCTCCGTCACATCTATCTTTCCGATAAACCTGCACCGATTCCTGAAGCTTCTGCGCCCAGCGAAACCAGCGCCGCCACGCCTGGCGGAACAAGTGTGGCCACACCGAGCGAAACGAGCGCCTCGGTTCGCGAACGCTTGGACACGATCAAGTCAGCGGCGCGCGCTCACGAGCAAACCGGAGTGGAGTTCACCGCCGCGGACATCAATGCACTGATCGCGGCCAATCGAAAATCGCGCGGCATGGCCTTTGTTCGCATCGACGGCAATGTCGCGCAGGTCCAGTTGTCCATTCCGCTGCAAAGATTGGACGTTCCATTTCGAAATGCATTTGGTCTGGGCGATCAGTATTTGAACGCCACTGTCACGATGGTAGCGCCCTCGGGAACCAACGCGAACAACGTGCAGCTGAGCGAGGTGACACTCAACGGCCACAGCTTTCCCGCCGATCTGCTGGACCGGCGATTACTCGGAGTCGGAAAATCGCTGCGAAGTTACGTGATCAAATATGCCGCCCAGTATGGCGTAACGGACGGAGAAATCAGCGATGGCAAAGTAATCTTGCACACCAGCGGCCAATAATTCTACCAGCGACGCGGGCGCATGTGACGAACGCGCGCGCACACTCACGGCCAGACGCTCTGAAGTGTTCGGATATTGTCAGTCGATTACGAGAACGAGCTGGCCAACTGACAATTGACTCCGAAAGCTTTCGCGAGTTGACCAACGCTACCCAGAGCCTCACGGTTCCCGGCTTTTTGACTTGTGTGATAAGAATGGTGCACCTAAACTGGGCGGCTCTCCTGTGATGATCCGTTTTCCGTTCGGCAAGACTGGCTTTTTCGCTTGTCTGCTCGCGCTGTGGTTGGTTCCCTTCGCTTTGGGCCAGGCGGTGCCGCGCAAGCCGTTCCCGAAAGAGCCGCTGGAAAAACTCGAGAATCCGCCTGCGCTTTATTGGGGAACGGGCGTTTCCTCGCGCATGGTCTCGCAGTTCGAAGCATTCACAAGTCATCAGGTGAACGTGAATAGCAGCGGGCAGAACATTACCGGCGATGCGGCGAATGAGCCGTCGATCTGTGTCGATCCCACCAACCCCAATAAGATGTCGATTGGGTGGCGCCAGTTCAACAGCGTAACTTCCAATTTCCGGCAGGCTGGCTGGGCCTATACCAGCAACCGCGGTACATCATGGAGGTTTCCTGGCGTTCTCGAAAATAATGTTTTCCGCAGTGATCCAGTGTTGAACGCGGATAGCACCGGAAAGTTTTTTTATCTCAGCCTGCTGGAAACGTTTTTCGACGACATGTGGCGCTCGCTAAACGGTGGCATCTCGTGGGCGAACATTGCGCCAGCGCGCGGAGGTGACAAACAGTGGTTTACCATCGACAACACCAACAGCACCGGACATGGATTCCAATATCAATGCTGGAGTACCGACGGGAATAATTACGGCGGCCGACAATTTACCCGTTCCACGGATGGCGGATTCACATGGCTCAACCCGATCAACATTCCTAACTCTCCCACTTGGGGAACGCTCGACGTAGACACAAACGGCAACCTATTTATTGCGGGTGTAAATCAAAGCACTGGCCAAATCTGGTGCGTTCGCTCCAGCAACGCTAAGAACGGCGCCGTCACACCGAGCTTCGATCAAAGCACGCTGGTGAACCTTGGCGGCGACGTAGATTTCAGCGAACCAATCAACCCCGTCGGCTTGGTCGGGCAATTTTATCTGGCGGTGGACCGTTCCGGCGGCAGCACGAACAACAACATTTACATCCTGGCGAGCGTCCTGCCCACCGGCTTTACCACCGGCAGCGACGTCATGTTTGTGCGCAGCACTAACGGCGGACAAACCTTTAGCGCTCCACGCCGAATCAATGATGACGCTGTCAATCACGCGAAGTGGCACTGGTTCGGCGCGCTTTCCGTCGCGCCCAACGGTCGTCTCGATGTTATCTGGCTCGACACCCGCAACGCCGCGAACAACACCGATTCGCAGCTCTTCTATTCCTATAGCATGGACGGTGGCAACACTTGGGCGGCCAATGTCGCTGTGGGCAATTCGTTCAATCCGTTCCTCGGTTATCCGAACCAAAACAAGATGGGCGATTACATGTCCATCGTTTCAGATAACACCGGAGCTAATGTTGCATACTGCGCCACGTTCAACGGCGAACAGGATATTTATTACGTGCGAGTCGCTCCCGCACCTGTACTAACGACGCTAGCCAATATTTCCACGCGCGCCTTTGTACAGACGGGCGACAATGTCATGATCGGCGGCTTTATCATCACGGGCGTGGGGCAGAAAAAAGTGATTGTGCGCGGGATTGGTCCCAGCCTGGTGAGTTATGGCATTACTAATCCGCTGCAAAATCCGACAGTGGAGTTGCACGATCACGCCGGCGCGGTGATCGCTTCCAACGACAACTGGATGGATGCGCCGAACGAACAGGAGATCATCAATAGCGGACATGCCCCACGCAATAACCTCGAATCGGCCATTCTGATGAATCTCAATCCCGGTGCTTACACCGCGATTGTACGCGGTGTAAACGCCGGGGTTGGAGTCGGACTGGCGGAAGTATATGATCTGGATCTCACCGCTGGGTCTAAGTTACGCAATATTTCCACGCGTGCCTTTGTGCAAACCGGAGACAATGTCATGATTGGCGGCTTTATTGTGAGTGGACCCGATTCGGGAAAGGTGATCGTGCGCGCGATTGGCCCCAGCCTGGTGAGTTATGGCATTACCAATCCGCTGCAAAATCCGACGCTGGAGCTGCACGATCACACCGGCACAGTGATCGCTTCCAACGATAACTGGATGAGTGCGCCCAATGAACAGGAGATCATCAATAGCGGACATGCCCCAGGCAATAGATTCGAATCGGCTATTCTGATGACTCTCGCTCCCGGTGCTTACACCGCGATTGTGCGCGGCGTAAACGCCGGGACCGGCGTCGGTCTCGTGGAGGTTTACGGGCTACAATAGTTCTGGCCGTCAGAAAATGAGCGGGAATCTCAGCAGTGAGCCAAAGCGCCTTCTCGGAACTAGTCGCTTGATAAAACCATAAAAGCTAAGACTTCCCGCAAGTCTACTGACAATTGACTCCGAAAGCTTTCGCGAGTTGACCAGCACTGTCGTCGTCGGTTGTTCCGGGTTTTTCGATTTGCGGGACGTGATTGTCCAGCTAGACTAGCAGTTTTCATGGGGAAACAATGCCGACGGCGGGGCTTTCCAATAACGGGTTCGATTATTTTTGCGGCTAGTATTGTGTTGGGGCTGGCTGCGTTCGGCGGCGACACAGGTTTGCCAGAGCAAAATAATATCGCGAGCGCGTCGCCCCCATTCGAAGCGGGGATCGCGACGCACGAAACTCGGACAAAGTTGCAAATGGCCCCTGGCACTCCGAGCGTCAGCGAAATTCCGGCGCAAGGTGAAACTGGCCTGGCGCAAGAAGCATCGCCGACACGCAGCAGTTTTATGGCGAGCTGGGGAACCGTAGGCGGCGCGATCGGCTATCGGCTGGATGTCTCCACGAGCAAATCATTCGACAGCTACGTCGACGGTTATCACGACCTGGACGTGGACAACGTAGCCGGGCGGGTAGTGACCGGATTGAATCCGGGCACGACCTACTATTATCGGGTGCGCCCTTATGATGCGACCGGTACAGGCCGCTACTCGGATGTAATGACAGTTAAGACAGTGGCCACTCCTGGCCTAATCATCCATGCAACGTTCGACAGTTCTATTACCGGCAATCCAAACGCGGCGGCTATCGAGGCAATGATCAACCGAGCCATCTCGATTCACGAGTCGCTGTTTAGCGATCCAATCACGATCCAGATTTTTTTCCGCTACTCAACCACTGCCGCAGACGGCACTCCACTGTCGGCGGGGACTATCTCGCAAAGCGAATTGGTGGTCTACACGATTCCGTGGAGCGATTATATCAATGCCTTGAGAGCGGATGCAAAGACGAGCAACGACGATCTCGCGAACGCCAGCCTGCCAGGCGCTGCATTATCCTCCAACCTCAAACCGTCGAGTGCGAACGGGCGTTCAGTGGCGTTGAACACGCCTCCGGCGATGTTTGCAAATGGCACAGTCGGCAACGGCGGCCCATACGATGGAATCGTTACGCTTAATTCCGCGGTGCCGTTTCAGTTCACCCGGCCCACCAGCGGCAGCAACTTCGACGCGCAGCGTTCGACGGAGCACGAAATGGATGAGGTCATCGGTTTTGGGTCGCATGCAAGCCTCTCTAATTTCCGTCCGCAGGACCTGTTCAGTTGGTCCTCTGCCGGCCACAGAAATATCAGTTCGACCGGCCCGCGCTATTTCTCGATCAATGGTGGCAGCACCGACATCGTCAATTTCAGTCAGGATACGAGCGGCGATTTAGGTGATTGGTTGAGCACCGCATGCCCTCAGGCGCATCCGTATGTCCAGAATGCATTTGGTTGTGCAGGACAATCTTCCGACGTCACGGCTACATCGCCGGAAGGGATCAATCTCGACGTCATCGGTTTCGACCTGAATCGAGTGACGCTAGGCAACATTTCCACGCGTGCCTTTGTGCAGACGGGCGACAATGTCATGATCGGGGGACTTATCATTACGGGCGTGGGGCAGAAGAAGGTAATCATTCGCGCGATTGGTCCCAGCCTGGTGAATTATGGCATTACCAATCCCCTGCAAAATCCGACACTGGAGCTGCACGATCACACCGGCGCGGTGATCGCTTCCAACGACAACTGGATGGATGCGCCCAATGAACAGGAGATCATCAACAGCGGACGCGCCCCAAGCAATAACCTTGAATCGGCTATTCTGACGAATCTCAATCCTGGTGCTTACACCGCGATTGTACGCGGCGTAAACGCCGGGACCGGAATTGGACTGGTGGAAGTATACGATCTGGATCTCGCCGCTGAGTCCAAGCTGGGCAATATTTCCACGCGTGCCTTTGTGCAAACCGGAGACAATGTCATGATTGGCGGCTTTATTGTGAGTGGACCCGATTCGGGAAAGGTGATTGTGCGCGCGATTGGTCCCAGCCTGGTGAGTTATGGCATTACCAATCCGCTGCAAAATCCGACACTGGAGCTGCACGATCACACCGGGGCGGTGATCGCTTCCAACGACAACTGGATGAATGCGCCCAATGAACAGGAGATCATCAATAGCGGACGTGCCCCAGGCAATAGCCTTGAATCTGCTATTCTAACGACTCTCGACGCCGGTGCTTACACCGCGATTGTGCGGGGAGTAAACGCCGGAACCGGCGTGGCTCTCGTAGAGGTTTACGGGCTGCAATAGTTCTGGCCGTCGTGGAAATGAGGGGAACCTCAGCAGTGAGCCAAAGCGCTTTCTCGGAATTAGTCGCCTGATAAAACCATAAAAGCCAAGGCTTCGCGCAAGTCCCGTCTGAGTACTTACAACACTTCACGTCGCCCGTGATGTGAGCGCGGCATCAAGTCTCTCCTGCGGTGGGGAAACTTGCGCCGGCCGAGCGAAATTCGTAAATCAAGAGTGAACATGCCTAACGAGACCATCACGCCATTCGAAAAGCTCGCGCACATGCACAAATGCATTGATGCTCCCAGGCCTGATCAAATCGTTTACGATGAGTGCATCTCGATCGCGGGATGGATTTTTGTCGAGGGGCGTGGTCCGGCAGGCTGTCGCGTGCGCGCGTGGCTCGAGGGCGCTCTCATCGGGGAAACCCGGCTCCTGTTTGCGCGTTCGGATGTCTCCGACTTTTTGTCTCTGCCGCACGATGTTCCTACTGCATTCCGTTTTCTAGCGCGCGCGGCTGGGTCCAACGGGGCGTCGCGCGACGCCACGATCGAACTGAGCGCGTCGTGGAATGGCGATGCTGCCGAATATTTAATTGGAAAAGTGTCCGTGCACCTCGTTCCAGCTCTTCTCCAGAAACGCCACTTCGGTCAACTGGTTTTCCCAGCGCAAAGCAGACTGCTTCATCGAGAAAACATTTACGGCTCCGGCCCGCCGGTGCTGAAACCCGGGATCCAGATGTTGCGTCTCATCCTCGATTATCTGTCGCCCGGCAGTTCCGTCCTTGATGTGGGATGCGGAGCAGGCGCCTACGGTCCAGCCCTGATCGCGGCGGGGCATCAATGGACCGGAGTGGAAGTGAATCCAGACTGCTTGCGATTGCTGGAGCAGCGCGGTTTGCCATTTCGCAGAGCCGCACCGGGGACCGAACGGTTTCCCTGCGCGGACGAGGAATTCGATGAGGCCATCTGCATCGAGGTGCTTGAGCATATCGAACATCCGGAGCCGTTTCTGGAAGAGATTTCGCGGATCGTTCGTCAGAGGGCTTTTTTCTCGGTGCCGAACATTGAGGTCATTCCCTATCTCAAGGATTGGGAAAC
>WNGA01004836.1_pt1 | contig 19676 bp, 11 predicted proteins | sample 5400061 | NCBI WGS metagenome assembly WNGA01 (sample SAMN13153366, study PRJNA577476) | soil metagenome | isolation source: 100 cm soil or saprolite under grassland replicate 2 | place: USA:California | collected 2016-06-15
GCAGGGTGAGACCACGATGAGCCTCGCTCCGGCAGCGACGCCTTTCGCGATGGCGTCGTCGGTTGCGGTGTCGCAAGCGTGGAGGGCAATGAGGACATCGACGCTCCTGACCGACGTATTCGCGATGTCTCCCGTCTCGAAGCGGAGTCGGGTAAAGTTGTTTTCCCGGGCGACGCGGTTGCAGAGATCGACCAGTTCGGCCCGCGCTTCGACTCCTAGGATGCTGGCGTTCCAACCGGCCCGCTGAAGCCATTCGCAGGCCGCAAAGGTCAGGTAGCCCTTGCCGCAGCCCATGTCGATCAGCTCGATTGCGGATTGCGGATTGCGGATTGCGGATTGGGAATCGCGCGCGCCTTCACGTTGATGGCCATAAGCCTCAGCCAGCAAGCTCTTGAGGACTTCGATGAATTTGTTGATCTGCCTGAACTTCGGCTCCATTCCTTTGGCCACTGTGCCGTGGGCGGTGGTGACGCCTAATGCGTGCAGCCACGGGCTCTGCGGGTCGACGAGACGCCGCCGGGGCTGGTCATGCGACCGCGTTGGAGCGCCGGTGTGGGTTGGTTTGCTTTCGACAAGGCGCGCAGTTCCGCCTTCGTGGAACTCAAGCTGCGCCGTCAGACGTGTGGTGAACAGGTGGGCGGAATGGAATTCCCGGCCCACAATATCCGCGAGCAGTGCGATGGCCTCGTCGTCCGGAAAGTTCTTCGTCACGTCCCGGGTCGCGTGGCGCCAGACGATGGAGAGCCGCGGTCCCTGGCGGAGTTGGGCCCGCCGGGCGATGACCTGCCTGAGCGACCGATCGCTTCCGCGATGCGCGCCGAGGGTCAACTTGACGAAGCTGCCGTCGCGCAGCGCCTCGCCGAGCAAATGGAGCAGCTTATCTTTGGCCGTCGCCATGCTGGTCAGGGGTCGGGGGAGTAAAAAGTAATCAGTATTCAGTAATCAGTATTCAGTGGGCCAGGGTCATCGGACACTCGACAGGAGACTGAACACTGAATACTGGATACTGAATACTGAAAACTCGCCTTCCCGCCTGGCCGGCGCAACACTGCCGCTCGATGAAGCTCAAGCACGGCCTGCACCTCGCCTACTGCACGAACATACACCGCGGCGAGACCTGGGAGGAGACGTTCGATGCCCTCCAGAAACATACCCTTGCTGTGCGCGACCGTGTCGCGCACGGGCAAGCTTATGCGATCGGCTTGCGGCTCAGCGAGCAGGCGGCGCGGCAGATGAGCCAACCTGAGGCGCTGCTGGCGTTCCAGAAATGGCTCGAACACGAGCGCTGCTACGTTTTCACCATCAATGGATTTCCCTACGGAAAATTCCACGGCACCCGCGTCAAGGAGCAGGTCTATGCGCCCGACTGGACGACACGCGAGCGGCTCGATTACACGAACCTGCTCTTTGACCTGCTCGGCGAATTGGTGCCGACCGGCGTGGAGGGAAGCGTGAGCACGGTGCCGGTGTCGTTCAAGGAATTCATGCGCGACCCACGGCAGTTGAACGAAGCGGCGGCAAACCTCTGGCGCTGCGTCGAGCACATCGAGAAGGTCTCGCGGGCGACGGGGAAGCAGCTTCACCTTGGCCTGGAGCCGGAACCGCTGTGCACGCTGGAGACGAGCGAGGAGACGGTGAAATTCTTCGAACTGTTGCGCGCGCAGCGCCCCGGCGATCTGCGTCTCGACGAGCATCTCGGGGTGAATTACGACTGCTGCCACCTCGCCGTCGAGTTCGAGCCTCCCGCCGAAGCCATTGGCCGCCTGCGCCAACACCGCGTCAAGCTCAGCAAGATTCACCTCAGTTCCGCCCTCAAGGTCATTGCCACGCCGGAGACGCGCGCGGCCCTGGCCGCCTTCACCGACGACACTTACCTCCACCAGGTGGTGGAGCGTCTGGCGGACGGATCGCTCGTGCGCTATCGGGATCTGGATGAGGCGCTCGGTGCGAAATCGTCCATTGCCCATCCGCAATCGACTGAGTGGCGCATTCACTTTCACATCCCGCTGCACAGTCCGCCGACCAAGCTCTTCGGCAACACGCAGGACCACTTGCTCGGCGTGCTGGACCTCGTGCAACGCGATCCGACGATTTGCACGCACTTCGAGATGGAGACCTACACCTGGGAGGTCATGCCTCCCGACCTGAAGAACCGGAGCGTGCTGGAGCAGTTGGTGTCGGAGTATAAGTGGACGCTGGGGAGGATGAGAGAGCGTGGGCTGGTGTAGAAAGGTTGCGTAAAACGTGAAACGTGAAACGTGAAACGTAAGGGCGAATGGCGAAGCGTTGATGCGTGATCCGTGATGCGTGATGCGTGGAGCGGCATGGGTCCATTAGTTCGTCTTCCATTTCACGCATCACGCATCACGCATCACGCATTACGTTTCGCGTTTCACGTTTTACGTTTCACGTTTCACGTTTCACGTTTTACGTTTTACGTGCCGCCTCCTACGCTCCGCCCCGCATGGCCATGCTCCGCACGCTGTTGATCCTCGGGCGCGTCTCGAACCTGCCGACCGTCTGGTCCAACTGCCTTGCGGGTTGGTTGCTGGCGGGGGCGCGCCTCAACGAGTCGTTTGCGCTGCTTTGCCTGGGCGGGACTTGCCTGTATCTCGGGGGAATGTATTTGAACGACGCGTTCGATGCTCAATTCGACCAGCAACACCGGTCTGAACGGCCGATTCCCTCAGGGGCGATTCGCGTCGAGGCGGTGTGGGGCTGGGGGTTCGCCTGGCTTGGAGTGGGGCTGGCAAGCCTGTTTCTGTTCGGGAAGGTGACGATGATACTGGCGCTGCTGCTCACGTTGTCGATCCTGGTGTATGACGCGGTTCACAAGATGTTCGCTTTCTCGCCGGTCCTGATGGCGGCGTGCCGGTTTTTCCTGGTTGTGACGGCGAATTCGGTCCCGAGCGACCGCCTGAACGGCCAGGCCATCTGGAGCGCGCTGGCGTTGGCCAGCTACATCGTCGGGTTGAGTTACCTTGCCCGGCGCGAGACCGGCGGCGGCGCATTGAGTTTCTGGCCCTGCCTGTTTCTGGCGGCGCCCATCGTCCTGGCCGGGATCGTCAACTTCGGCGAGAATCAATGGCGCGCCGTGTGGTTGTCGGCGCTCCTGCTGATCTGGATGGTGCGCTGCCTGCGCCTGTCGCTCTGGGCGGCGCAACGCAACGTCGGGCGGACCGTGTCGGGGTTGCTGGCGGGGATTCCACTTGTGGATTGGCTGTCGGTGTGGGAGGGCAACACGCTGGTGGCGCTGATCTTCGCGGCGCTCTTCGGGCTGGCGCTGCTGTTCCAACGGTTCGTGCCGGCGACGTGAAGCCAAGTCTGGCAGCCCAGTGATACTCAAAAGAGCAGTTGAAACCACTGATGGACACAGATGAACACAGATAAGAAGGCGCTGCGACGGCGGGCGGGTTCACCCTTTGAGGAAGAAACTCTCTTCGCTAAGTTCTGTGTACATCTATACTAATAACTGTGAAAGTTTGTGCAGTCGGCACAAATTTTTAACCGCAAGGATCGCAGAGAACGCAGAGAAAAGCCTTCTTTCACTCAAGACTCTTTGCGTTCTTTGCGTTCTTTGTGGTTATATACTTTGGTTGCGGCGTCAGCCGCCCTCGGTTCATCTGTGGTTTCCGTTCTTTGCTCCAACCGCAACTGCCGGATTTAGGGTGAAGGATGATCTCAGGCGTGCGCAGGCTCAACGGTGGAAGCCCTCTGCTTCGCTGCCGCCAGGTCGTCCTTGCGTTGCCGGAGGCTCCTGAAAAACTCGTAACCTTCGCGGCAGCGGCGGACGAAGACGTCCTTGTCTTCAAGCATCGTTTTGATGATGCGGAGGATCGGTTTCGCACGAAGGTAGTAGGCCCGATAGAAGCGGTCCACGGACTCGAAGATTTCTTCCTTGGTAACTCCGGGGTATTCGAGGGCGCTTTGTTGAAAGCCGTCGGCTTCCACGAGGCCCGGTTTGTCCTTGCTCCCGAACCAGCCGTTGAGCCGGGCTTGCTCAAAGAGTTCCGTGCCAGGGTAGGGCGCGGCGAGGCTGACCTGGATGCTGAACAGGTCGAGGTCCTTGGCGAAGCGGATGGTCTGCTCGATGGTGTCGGGGGTCTCGACGGGCAGACCCAGGATGAACGTGCCGTGGACGACGACGCCGGCCTGATGGCACGCACGAGTGAAGCGGCGCATCTGATCGGTCGTCACGCCTTTCTTGATGTTGCGGAGGATTTGGTCGCTGCCGCTTTCGTAGCCCACGAGGAACAGGCGAAGGCCAGAGTCCTTGAACGATTGGATGGTGTCGAAGTCGAGGTTTGCGCGGGAGTTGCAACTCCAGGTGACGCCCAGGGTGGCGAGCTTGCGCGCAATGGCCCGGGCACGCGGGAGATTTGCGGTAAAAGTGTCGTCGTCGAAAAAGAATTCTTTGACCTGTGGAAAGAGCCGCTTCATGTAGGCCATCTCGGCGGCCACGTTGTCGGCGGAGCGGACGCGGTATCGGTGTCCGCCGATGGTTTGGGGCCAGAGGCAAAAGGTGCATTGGGCGGGGCAGCCCCGGCCTGTGTAGAGGCTCAAGTAGGGGTGAAGCAGGTAACCGATGAAGTAGTTTTCAATCCGGAGGTCGCGCCGGTAGACGTCGGCAACCCAGGGCAACGAGTCCATGTCGGCGATGAGTTCACGCTCTTTGTTGTGGATGAAACTGCCGGAGCGGTCGCGGAAGCTGAGCCCATCGATGGTCGAGAGGTCGCGGCCTTCCGCGACTTCCTTGCACGTGAAGTCGAATTCCTTGCCGCCGGCCCAGTCGATCGCGCGGGAAGCCTCGAGGGTTTCGGCCGGCAGGACCGCCGCGTGCGCGCCGATAAAACCAATGCAGGTGTCAGGGCGTTCCGCCTTGATGGCTTCAGCCACCTTGCAGTCGTTGTTCAACGATGGGGTGCTGGTGTGGATGATGACGTGGTCGAAGTCTCGCGCGATGCGGAGACATTCGTAACGGCCGATGCGGTGCGGAGGGCAATCGAGCAGGCGGGCGCCGGGGACGAGGGCGGCAGGCTGCGCGAGCCAGGTCGGGTACCAAAACGAAGTGACCTCGCGCCGCGCCTGGTAACGCGAGCCTGCGCCGCCATCGAAGCCGTCGAAGCTGGGCGGGGAGAGGAAGAGGGTTTTGTTCATGTCGGCGGCTTGTCGTCGTGCAGGATAGGCAGCCGGCGCAATCCGGTACAAGCGGCCGCAATCACCAGGATGAAAACGATGATGATGCCGGCTGCCGAGCCGTAAAGCAGCAAAGTCGAATCCCAGCGCTTCCGCACGGCCAGGTAAATCAGGGGAAGGACCAGCGCGGGGATGGGGACGATGATGAGGCAAAGCTTGAAAACCGAACTCCAGACTATTGCACGCCTACCACGTCGGGCGCCAACTAGCGTGAGCCGCATGGCCGATTACGTTTGCTTCTTGACCGCGAGCTTTGCGATCAAATCGTCGCGTTGACGGGTGTCTCCGGAGCCGCAGGAGCCGCTGCCGTTGCCGGCAGACGAGTTGATCGCGGCCTTCGCCTCAGCGAGGTGACCTTTGCCAACGGAGGCGCCATTGAAGGCTTTGATTTCGTGGCCGCGCGCATAGGGCTTGGGTCTCGCGCCGAAGTTGTACTTGACGTTTTTCCAATTGTCGCCCCGCTGGTAGTTGGTGCCGAGGGCGCCGCTGGGATCGTAGCCGCAATGCATCATGCAGTTTTCGCAGCGCGAATCGCGTGCCTTGCCATCCACGACGCCGTAATTTTCCCACTTCACTTCGCGCAGCATCTCGAGGTAGCCCGCGTAATGGCCGTCGGTCATGAGGTAGCAGGGGGCTTTCCAGCCTTTGACATTGTAGGTGGGGATGGCCCACGCCGCACAGGTCAATTCCCGCTTGCCGGCGAGGAATTCCTGATAGACGGGCGTGCCGAAGATGGTAAACAGCCGGCCCCATTCCTCGATCCTGGCGAACTTCTCGCGTGTCATACTGCGGGTGAGGAAAAAGTCCTCCGGCTTTTTGGCCAGGCGTTTGACCATGTCTTTCTTGGCGGCGTCGTAATCGTAGCCGGGCGAAATGGTGTGGCCATCCACGCCGAGCCAAGAGAAGAACTTGAACATCTCCTCGATCTCCTGCGCGTTGGTCTCCTTGTACACGGTTGTGTTCGTAGCGACCTGGTAGCCAAGAATCTTGGCCATCTTGATTGCCTCGACGCATTCCTTGAAAACGCCTTCGCGTTCGACAATGAGGTCGTGCGTGTATTCGAGGCCGTCGATGTGGACGTTCCAGTACATCCAGGACGTGGGGCTGATGACGACCTTGGCGCGGGCCTTATCGTCGGCATTGCGGATGGATCGGGCGTCCTCCGCGGTGATGAGTTTCTCGTCGAGCAGTTGCTGGAGCTTCGGCTCGAGCGCCGGCGAATAGATGCTGGCGAGGTAATCCCTCATCTTCTTGCGCATGAACATGCCGTTGGTGCAGACATAAACGATGCGGCCTTGCCGGAGGATGCCGTTCACCAGTTCCTCGATCTTCGGGTAAATGAGCGGCTCGCCGCCGCAGATGCTGACCATCGGCGCTTCGCACTCCTGGGCGGCCTCAAGGCACTTCTCCAGCGGCACCATGTCCTTGAGGCTCGTTGAGTATTCGCGGATGCGCCCGCAACAGGTGCAGGTGAGATTGCAGGTGTGCAACGGTTCAAGCTGCAGGACCATTGCAAACTTCGGGGTCCGACGGAGCTTGTGTTTGATGATGTGGGCGGCGATTTTCGCCGTCAACGCGAGGGGGAATCGCATAGAATCAGTGTGCTGGCGGGAAGGCTTGCGCTGGACCGGCCGCGGGCGCCCAGGCCGGCTCGGCACTCGGGGCAACCTGAGGCTGCGCCTGCCCGAAGAAACCGGGGAGCAGGAAGGTGGCGGGCGACACGCTGTGCGACGTGTTGATGCCACTGCAACCCGCGCCCAGCAGCACGACTGCCGGCAGGAGCACCGCCAGCAAGGCCGTTTTGCGGTTCAGTTGCACAACCGGACTATGTAGGCTTCCCTTCCAGCATGGCAATAACGAATTGCAGCGCCGGACAATGCTCAAAGCTTAAAGCTCAATACTCAAAAGAAGCTCCAGCCTTCAAGCTCCATTTCGAGCGGCAGCCCATCAACTTCGCGCGCGGCCAGTACCGGGCGACGTGGAGCTTGTGTTTTGCAGTTTGGCTCTTCTTTTGGGCTTTGAGCTTTGAACTTGGAACTTCCCGCATTTGCGCCGCCGACGATGTCGCCCGGGTCACCTCCATCGCTTCGCGCCCCAAGCGACTCTACGACGAAGCCAGGGCGCGATACCAGAAAGAAACGAACAGCGTCGAAGCCGCCTGCGAGTTCGGCCGTGCTGCGTTCGACCTGGCCGATCTCTCCACGAATGACAACCAGCGCGCCGCGTTGGCCCACGAAGGCATCGACGCCTGCCGCCGGGGCATCCAGCTTGATCCGAAATCCGCCGCCGCTCATTACTATCTGGGCTTGAACTACGGCCAGCTGGCCCAAACCAAACTCCTGGGCGCGATCAAGCTCGTCGATCAGATGGAGGAAGCGTGGAAAACGACCATCCAGCTCGACCCGAAGTTCGATTTTGCAGGCGGGCACCGAACCCTCGGGGTGCTTTATCGCGACGCTCCGGGCTGGCCGACCAGCATCGGCAGCCGCAGCAAGGCCCGCCAGCACTTGCAAAAGGCCGCCGAACTTTGCCCCGAATACCCCGGCAACCGTCTCTCCCTGTTCGAAGCTTACGCCAAGTGGGGCGAGAAAAAGACCGTCCAGGAGCAAATCAAGGCAACCGAAGAATTCCTCAAAGCGGCCCGCGAAAAGCTCACCGGCGAATCGTGGGCGCTCGACTGGCGCGATTGGGATCAACGCTGGGAGAAGATCAAGGCCCGCTGCGCTTCGGCTACGGTCCGCAGTCCGCGCGAAACACGGTGAGGTCTCGGATTCACTTCCTCTCATTAGCACCCGGCTTCAGGCGGGTGACCGAGGGACCGGATGCCTTCAACCGCTTTAGCGGTTTGCAAGCGCCGAAAAACCACTAAAGCGGTTGTGCCACTGACGCCAACTCTCACAGCCGGCTGAAGCCGGGTGCTAATGAGAGGCGGCTGCCAATTGCAACAAACCAGCATGCGCCCCGCATGCCCGCATGCGCAAAAACTGTTTTTTTCTATTGCTTCGGCAGGGCGGACCGGTATTTTGGCGCGCTCGAATCGAAGATCGAACTGAAACATCATTGTGAACAGCGAATTGTGCAGACAAGCCCTGGCGAAAGTCGGGAACCCCAACGTGCTGGTGAATCTGATTTCGCGCCGCGTGCGCCAGCTCAACTCAGCCGGTGGCGCGGTCAGCCGCCCGCTGTTTCGCGAGACCGCCGGCCTGGGCGCAGCGGACATCGCCTTGCGCGAGCTCATCGACGACAAAATGGGCTGGGACATGCCCGAGGAAATCGAACTCGTCGAACCGGTTCGCAAAAAGCGTCGCAAGAGCAGCTAGCAGGGCAGGCTTCCAGCCCGTCAGTGCGGGCGGCTTACTTGCGGAGCAGTCTGAGGCCGGAAGCCCCGAAGACAGGCAGGGTGCCTGTCGTGCTCACGCCTTTCGGGCCGCTGGAAAGTCACAACCAGAAGTCGGTCCATCGGGCGGGTTTCTCTTATGGCCGACATCCTCACCAATCCGAAGGCCCGCCGCGATTACGACATCCTCGAAACTTTTGAGGCGGGCATTGTCCTTCACGGCACCGAGGTCAAGGCTCTGCGGGCCGGCAAGGGACAAATTTCCGACGCCTTCGCGCACATCGAGCAAGGTGAGGCTTTTCTTCACAACGCGCACATCGACGAGTACGCCTTTGGAAATCTGCAGAATCACCAGCCCAAAGCCGTTCGCAAACTGCTCCTGCGCCGCTCGGAGATTCAAAAACTTTTCAGCCTGGCTTCCATCAAGGGCAACGCACTCGTGCCGCTTTCATTCTACTGGAAGAACGGCCTGGTGAAAGTCCTGCTCGGCGTCGGGAAGGGGAAAGTGCAGCACGACAAGCGCGAAACAATAAAAAGGCGCGAGTCCGAGCGTGAAACGAGGCGTGCGACGCTGCACCGCTTGAAGGGAAAGCCAAAAAGGGGCACCTGAGAGAGCGCATCGTAACACACGCATTGTCTCAGCCACGTCAACAGCGGCGCGAAGCAGGCTCAGCGGGCGTCGAATCGGGCTTGGCAATCGTAGCGCAGGCTGACCAGCCTGCTGCATCGCGGGTTGCCAACCCGCGAGGCTGCGAGACGAACGGACCGTTGGTTGGCAAACTTGGCCCTCGCCGACTGGCAGTCGGCGAAACAGCAGACAGGGCTGTCTGCGCTACGGGGACAGCGTAGGTAGGAAGCCGATATCGCAATGCCGTACGGTTCGAAGGGGCTTCGCCACAGCCACGCTCCTTCCCAAAAGCGGAAGTGCGGGTGTCCCAATGCCCCCGAACGATCACCCGATGCGGCTTTGACTTATGCTTCTTTCGGCGGTATTCATTAGGCCGATAACACGCAGCTTTGCCGCCGCCGCGGCAGTCGCTGAGTTGTGCCCACATCTGCGCGCATGAAGTCCGGACAGGTCCTTCGCTGGCTCTGCGGGCTTCTCGTGCTCATGGCCGGTTCCCGTGCCCGCGCGGACCTGCTCATCAACGAAATCCTCTTCAACCCGCCGCTGGCCGACTCGACCAACGAGTACATCGAACTGCGCGGCACACCGAACAGCCTCCTTCCGGCGGGCATGTGGCTGCTCAACGTCGAAGGCGACGCCAACGGCAATCCCGGCACCATCCAGGACCTGTTTGACCTCTCCGGCTTGCGCGTCGGCCAGAACGGATATCTCGTCCTGCTCCAGAAGAATCACCGTTACACGCCAAACCCGCTGGCAACCGTCGTGACGAATTCCGACAAAGGCGACGGCTGGGGCAGCGGTTCGTCCAGCTCCATGCGTCACCGGGGCGAAGGCGGACAGACCGAGCTCGAGAACCCATCCTGCACCTTTCTTCTCGTACAGACACCGAATCCGCCCTCCATCGGCGATGACCTCGATCAGGATGACGATGGAGAGCTGGATTCGTCCGTAACCAGCAACATGATAATCCTCGATGCCGTGGGCGTACTCGATAGTGACGGTGCCGGCGACATGGCCTACGGACGGATCAATTTCCGCCGCGACACTGCGCCTGGCAACGGGGCCTCGGCCCCCGCGGGCAGCACCGTGGTCCCGCTGCCTTTCACGCCGGGCTACATCGGTCGCAACGGCGACAGCAACGGCTGGGACCGCACGCATTGGGTCGCCAGCGACAACCTCGGCGGCGCCCCCCCGCGCTGGTTTCTCGGCCCTAATTCCAGCACCACCCGAATCACAAATACCTATCCGGGCACCCGCTCGCGGGCCGTGTTGAATCACCTCGGCGGCCCGAATTTTCGCGCCAGACCCCCGCCCGCCGTGCTCATCAAACAATCGAGCAATTCCACCGTCGTCGTCGAGGGCGGGCTGAGGGACAGCTACACGATCAATCTGGCGGTCACCCCGTTCGGCGCGGTGACGACGCGCGTTGACGCGGTATTTCCGCTTCAGATCAGCACGGACGGCCGCACGTTCACCAACTCGCGCACGCTGGTCTTCACGACCACGGCCCCCAAGCGCATCACGGTGCGCGTGCCGGACGACCGGCTGGCCGGCCCGTCGCCCCTGCGGGCGCTGATCACGCACACCATTGTCGGCACGCGCGACCCGCTGCGTTACCCGACCAACACGATCATTCTGCCGGTGAACGTGGCGGTGTACGAAAACGACCCGGTGATACTTAGCGAAGCGAAGGTCAATCCGCCAGGCGTCGACTTTCCGTTCGAGTATCTCGAACTCAAAGGCCCGCCAGGCATGGCAATCACGAACCTTCACGTTTTGGCGGTGAAAGGCGAGTCCGATAACGCCGGAGAAATCCAGTATTCGCTGAATCTCTCAGGGTGGGCCTTCGGCACCAACGGCTTCCTGGTCGTCGCCTCGCCCAGCAACTCGTATGCGTTCGGACCCGGCACAACGGTCGTCGAGGCGCTGACGAATGGTACCGCTCAAGGCGTGTTGGACAACCAGAGCCTCTCGCTGCTGCTGGTGGGCTGTCCGACCTCTATTCCACAAGGCGCAGATCTTGATAACGGCGACAACGGGATTCTCGAAGGTCTGCCTCAGGATGCCGTTATCATGGACGCCGTGGGTTGGACGGACCGCGAGACCGGCGCGCAGGTTTATGGCGGCGTCGACCTGACCCAGCAAGGCTTCACGCCTGACGCCGCCAGCCGCGTGCCTGGAAACGCTGTGCCGCTTTCCGCCGCCGCGTGGATGGTCGGCGACCTTGCAGGTACCAACAGCGATTCAGCCATCTTCGACCTGCACAACGTCAGCTCGAACCTGCCGCCGGGCTCAATCCTGACGCCAGGCACCGTGAACCGCACCGCGCCGCGCATTTCAAGATTGGTCCCGTTGTCGCATGTCATCGGCGACCCGGATAACCCGACGGTCACCTTTACCGTCAGCGACGAGGAAACTCCCGCCTCGTTGCTGGTCGTCACGGCCACAAGCACGAACCAATCCGTCGTCCCGGACACCAACCTCGCCCTCAAGCACATTACCGGCGGCAAGTGGACGCTCGACATCGAGCCAGTGGGCGTCGGCTACTCGGACATCCTAATCCACGTGAACGACGGGACGTTCATTGGCATCGGCGTGCTGCATTACGCTGCTTCGGCGCCCGGCCGTCCCGATACGGTCTGGCTTACGCATGTCAGCGACGCCTCGACCGCCATTCCCATCGACTCGAACTGGATGCTCGTCGGCGACGACGAGAGCCAGACCCTGCGCGTCTTCAGTCGCACCCGCTCCGGGCCCCCCGCCAAAGGGTTCGATGTGAATCCGTTCCTGGCGCTGACCGATTTCTACGACGACGGCACGCCGAAGGAAGTGGACATCGAAGGCTCGACGCGCGTGGGCAACCGCCTCTATTGGATCGGCTCCCATTCGCACGCCTTCAATGCCACCGAGCGGACCAATCGCGGGCGGCTGTTCGCCACCGACCTTTCCGGCAGCGGTTCGAACGTTGCCCTTCGTGTTCTCGGCCATTATGATTTCCTCAAGCTCGATCTGCTCGATTGGGACGCGCGCAATCTTCACGGCAAGGGGGCGGACTATTACGGTCTGGCGGGCAGTGCCGCGGTTGGCGTTGACCCGAAATCGCCCGACGGCTCGGGCTTCAACATCGAGGGGCTTTGCATGGCGCCCGGCAGCAGCACGACCGCCTACGTCGGATTCCGCGCCCCGCTTCAGCCGCCGACAAACCGGGTCACGGCCCTCATTGTGCCGGTCCTGAATTTCACAATGCTGGCCACCAACCGCGGGGCGCCCGGCAGCGCGGTGTTTGGCACGCCCATCGAGCTCAACCTCGGCGGCCGCGCCATCCGCAGCATTGAGGGCGCGGGCACGAATTATCTCATCGTCGCGGGTCCTCCCGGCGGCGGCACAAACCTGCCGCCCCCGGCGGACTTCCGCCTGTTCACCTGGAGCGGCAAGCCCGCGGATCCGCCGCGGGAGAGGGCCGCGGACCTCACGGGACTCAACGTCGAAGGCATTGTCGGCGTGCCGTCCGGCGTGTGGACGACCAACACGCCGTTCCAGCTCATCAGCGACAACGGCACGACCCTGTACTATGGTGACGGCAAGGAGGCCAAGCATCTGCGCATCCGCGAATTCAAAAAGTTTCGTGCCGACACCGTGAGGCTCGGGGCCGTCGTGCAGGCCACACCGTTGTTGAGGGCGATCGAGTTGACCACCGACGGAGCGAGGCTCATCTGGCTGGCCGAACGCGGGGCGCGTTACCGTGTGCAGTGCAAATTCTCCCTCAGCCAACTCGAATGGACTGAACTCGGCGGTGAGGTCACTGCCGACGGCCCGCTTGCATCACAGACCGTCCCTGCCACGAACCCGCAGTGCTTCTACCGCGTGGTAGTCCTTCCGTGAGAATAGACAAGCCCCCGCGGCCGCCTTTACTATCGCGCCGCTTCGAACCCCGCATCGAAGCCGCCGATTATGATCAACCGTCTCATCCGGCTCCTCGCTTGCGCTCTGCTTGCGATGGTTCAACCCCTCCTCGCCGCTGATGTTCCTTCCACGAATGCGCCGCCCGGCACCAACGGCCTCCCCGCCTGGCTCACCCGACCCCTGTCGCTCGCGGACGCGCTGAGCATCGCCGAGGCACAGAACGCCGCTCTGCAAAAGGCGAAAAAGGATCTCGAAATCACCCACGCTGTCGCCGTGCAGACGCGCGCGGTGGCGCTCCCGCGCCTGGCGGCTGGCGGCCAATACCGCGCCATCGATCAGGGGTTCATCGATTCGCCGTCTGTCAGCGGGCCGACGCCGTTTCCGGTCGTATTCGAGCAAAACGACCAGAGCTGGAACATTGGGCTGGAAGTGGCCCAGACCGTTTACGACGGCGGGCGGCTCCAGTCGTCCCTGCGCAGCGCGCGGCTGTTGCGCGAGCAGGCGCTGTTCGATTTCCAGACCGCGCTGGCTGACACGCTGCTCAACGTGCGCGTCTACTACTCCGACGCGCTGCTGGCCGCCGAGCAAATCATCGTGCGTGAAGCCTCCGTGAATTTGCTTACCCAACAACTCGACGACACCCGCCGCCGGCAGGAAGCCGGCACCGTCCCGCAGTTCAACGTATTGCGCGCCGACGTGGAATTGGCGAATGCCCGGCCGCCACTCAGCCGCGCGCGCAACGCCTTCCGCATCGCCAAGCAGCGTCTGGCGAACGAACTCGGATACGACGTACCTGCGGGCGTCCCGGAAGACCTTCCGCTGACGCTCACGGGCCGGCTCGACGCGCCGCGCGCCGAAGTGGAACTGCCCAACGCGCTGGCGCTGGCGCTCCAAAACCGCACGGAGCTTTCGTCGATCCGCGTGGCCGAAAAGCTCCGCAAGGAGGGCGTCGATACGGCCAAGGCCGATTACTTTCCGCGCTTCGAGCTGTTCGCCGGTTACGGAGTCCAGAATCGGCAATTCACTCCCGATCTCACGAGCGAAATCCACGGCTGGTCAGCCGGGGCGCGCATGAACTGGAGCCTGTTCGACGGCCAGCTTACCAAAGGTCGCGTGCAAGAGGCTCGCGCCCGGCACGAGCGGGTGCGGATCGATTACGAGGATGCGCGCCGCCGCATCGAACTGGAAGTGCGGGCGCTGTACTCGACGTTTGTCGAGGCGCGCGAAGTGCTCGACTCGCAACAGAAGGTCATCGAGCAGGCCACCGAGGCCTTGCGTCTTGCCAGCGCCCGGTACGAAGCCGGCGCCGACACGCAGCTCAACGTGCTCAGCGCACAGACGGCGTTGACGGAAGCGCGGACCGTTTATGTGCAAGCGCTCCACGCCTACTCCGTGGCGCTGGCGCGATTGCAACGCGCGATGGGGGCGCTGGTGACACAGAGGGGGAAGTGAACATTCGTTGAATCGTTGAAACGTTAAAACGTTGAATCGTCAAAACGTTAAATCGTGTTCGGGATGCCGCTGAATACTGATGCACTTACGATTCAACGATTTAACGATTCAACGTTTTAACGTTTTAACGATTCACGATTCAACGACCCTCACTCCTGCGGATAGACCAGTATGCGGTCGTGGACGACGACGACGAGGTCGTTCTTCTTGTCGCCCGTGACATCGATGATGAGAGCTTCGCGTGGCTCGGCCTGATCGCCCCCGCGCCGGCCGCGAAAGGTCCGTTCCTCGAACACCTGCCAGCGCGTCACCGGCACCAGTTGGTTATTGTGGTCGAAAACCACGACGTCCAGATAGTGCTTCTCCGTTTCGAGGAAGACCAGGTCCTTGCGTCCGTCCTGGTTCAGGTCGCCGCAGACGACGTCGTTCAGGCGGGCGTCCTTGATGGGCGTTTCGTAGCCGTCGAGTTCCGTGAAGTCCCACGCCTGGCCGTCCAGCGCCAGCCAGCCCGCGGCGACCGTGCCGAGGAATGCGACGCTGTTCGGCGTTTTGCCGCCCAGTGCCAGCGGCTGAAGTTCGGTGAACTCGGTGAAGGGCAGCGGCAGGTTCTTCACGACCTGCCAGACGCCGTTGGAATCGCGCTCGGAGAGCGTCACCGCCTTGCGCTCGGCGTCGAGGAGGAAGAGCGAAGCGATGGCATTCGTGCCGTTCTTCACGGCGGCGGCGCCGACGATGCGCGAGTTATTCGCGGCGCCGTTGATTTGATCCTTCACGATGAAGCTCCACGTCTTGTTCGTCGCGGTGTTCCCGTCGGCTTCGGCCTTGACGACGACGGCGCGGAGGAAATTCTTCTGCGCCAACAACAGCTCGGGTTTTCCGTCGCCGTCCACGTCCGCGGTGCTCATCCAGGGTTGCGATTGCTCGGCGGCGCCGCCTGGCGGAGCCATGTCGGCTTCCTCGAAGTCCTTGCCCGGCACCTGGAGCAGGATCTTGATCTTCTCGTAGGGGATGAGCACGACGAGGTCGGCGAGACCGTCCTGGTTCGCGTCATGGAATGTCATGCCGGTCGGGTTCGACTTGAAACTTTCGGCCAGTTTTTGCGTCCGGATCTTGCCGTCCGCGCCGCGGACGAACAGGGAGCGTTTCCCATCTTGATCGACGATGACCGCCAGCGCGGGTGGGCCGCCGGCCTGGAGCGGTCCCAGCGCCATCGCCAGCGGCTTGCCTTCGATCGGGATGACCGTTGGGAAGGGGAGCCGCCCCTGCTTATCATACCGGGTTACCCCGACCTGCCGTTCGTCAGGGCTGAGCAAGTACACCTCCGCCACGCCGCCGGCCCCTGGCGCGACGGCGATTTCGCTGACGCCGGTGAACGTGGAGAAGGTCTTGCTTGTTGGCAGCGAGCCGTCGGGGAGCTGCAGGGAAATCGTGATTTGTCCGCTCTCAGGCTCCGCGACGAGCAGGTCGGGAAGGCCGTCGCCGTTCAAGTCCGCCCATGCCAAGCCGCGGCGCGGCTTGGTGGTCTTGTTGAGCGGCAGCACCTGGAACTGCCCGCTTTTGAATGCGCCGGCGAGCGCCTCGGCCGGCTTGCGCACGAACCGCGAGACGGCGGCGCGTCCGGATTTCAACGCAATGGTCATCACTTCGGTCTTGTGGTCTCCGTCGAGGTCCTCGGCCCAAAAGGAACGAATGGGCGACAGCGCGAAGTGGATTTCCGGCCCGATCTGTCCCGAGGCGTTTTGCAGGCGGAAGCGGAATGGGTTCGGATTGTCCCAGTTGACTTCCAGCAGGTCATCTCGCCCGTCGCCGTCGATATCGAGCACCTGCACGGACTTAAGCTGGCCGGTGAACGGGATTTTCTCCGGCTCCTTGAGGGTGTGGTCGGCGTTCTGGGCGATCCACCAAAGATGGTTCTCGGCCAGCAGCACCAGGCCGGTGCGTTTGGAGCCGGTGAGGTCGCCGGTGATCAAGGCGTTGGGCGAAATCTGGCCGTCCTCGATCGGAAACCGCTTGGGCGAACTCCAGCCGTTGGTGCCCTGGTTATACTGCACGACCAGTTCCTTGGGCTCGCCGTAGTAGGCGATGTCCGGCCGCTCATCGCCGTTGAGGTCCTCCAGGACCAGCGACGCGATGTGCTTCTCGGAGGCGATGGAGTCGATGCGGAACCGGGCGTCGGGCGGCAGTTCGTTGAGATCGCGGCTGGCCTGGGCCAGCCGCCGCGCCGCCGGGAGATTGGTCTTGCCGGTCTGGTTGTAGAGCAGGGTGATCTTGGAGCGGGAGTTGTTGGCCACCACGAGGTCGATCAGTCCGTCCCCGTCAATGTCCGCCGCGCGGAGCTGCGTGATGAAGGGATCGATGGGAAAACTTTCCGGGCCGGCGAACCCGAACTGGAGCGAATTGGAGCCGCTGCCGGCGGCCGCCCGGCCGCCGGCGGCTGCCAGGAGGCCGACGGACAGCGCGAGGACGATGATGCGTTGGGGCATGCGAATGTTTGCTTGCAAGCAGTGCGACGTTGGCAGCGGCGTGCGGCTTTGGCCAGACCAAACCGACGTCTGGAACTCCGCAGCAAATGCCTCTGGCTTGAGTCGGTGCACCATACTCGCGAACCGCGACATTGAACGGCTAAAAGTCTTGTTGTTGATTTTCAACCACTTGCGAATACTGATCCGGCGCTGACGAGGGAAAAAATCATCTGGGAATATCCCGGAAGAACCACAACAAGCCGCAAAGCCCGGCGGGAAAACCGACCGGCCCGAACGTGCCGCACCGCCTCGCACCGGCACTGCCATTGGTTGACCCAACAGACTTACTCGATTCATCATGCGGCCATTGTCGCACACGGGGTGGGACAACGGCAGTTCAATGGTGTCAACTCCAGGACAAAAGTTTCGACTGTCATGAATGGGTGACCCCTTCACGTCCCCGCTGGCGCAGCGGCTGCCAGTCACAGTTCCGCCCGCGCTGCGCGCGGGCGGGGCCATCGCGGCGCGCAGTCCCTACCCCGTCTGGCAGTCAAGGTGCCTGCGGTGTAACCAGTCTATAAGCTCGCGATTCTGCGGCCGCCGGCAACGAATTCGTGAGCGTCACGAACCGATTCGAGGGATACGCGACAACGTCAACCCAGCGGGACCACGGACCGCTGTCAAAGCGGTCACGGAACTGCACGGAGTACGTGTGGTTCGACACGGCGGTGAAACTCAGGAGCAATTCGCTGTTGGATGGACCGCCGAGTATGATGGACTCAATCCGGAAATTGCTCTGTGGGTCGGCCGGGTTCGTGCCCGCATCAAGCTCATCACCGTCATACACGCCGTCGCTGTCGCGGTCGATGCCAAGGCGCTGGCCGGTACCACGGGCGACGAGAGTGAACGTGATTTCGCTGCCGGCGCCCGCCAGGTCAATCAGGCCCTCGGCCGAGAGCGTCTCGTTCCGGCGATCCGATTGAAAGGCACCCGCGCTCCGGTCGTAGAACCAGCCCCGCGCCGAGCCCCCTTGCGAGCCTTTCGCGATGAGGTCCATGCGGCTGGTCGGTGAATCCGCCAGCTTTAGCATCGTGTCCAGCAGCGGCCCGCGCACCGGCGAGTCGAGTGTGATTTGCTGGCCGACGCCCGCGGGCACGTCCTGGCTTGCCGGCCCGGGGCGGAGCGATCCGGAATTGGTGGCCGCCAGCAGGTCCGAGCCGGAGACTGAGAGCAGGAAAGCCACGAAGTTTGCCACGAATTGGTCGGTTCGGTTCGTAAACCTTCCCTCAGCGATCACGAATCGCACCAGTGTATCGGAACCGCCGTCATGCCCAAAGCCGAAGCCCGCCCGCGACTGGGTGCTGGCGCCATCCATGCCGACCTTGTCCAGCATGTTGCGGAACTGAGCTGTCTTCGCAGGCAGCCCGCCTTCCAGCCGCGAGACCAGCGTCACCTTGTGCTCGCCATTCGTGCCAATCGAGACGACGTTATTGGTGACGTACTCGAAGCCCAGCCCCGTGGGCGTTGTGTGGCAGGAAATGCAGGAGCCGGTGGTGCGAAAGTTCAGGTAGCCAGCCTTGGCGTCGCCATTGGGAAGCGGCGCACCCGTCAAGGACCGGTGGCCGGGCAAAGGCACGTTGGTGGAAAGGCTGTTCTCCAGAGTGCGAAACGGATTGGGCGGGAGTCGGACGGTGGCCAGGAAATCTCCCAGCTCGCGCAGTTCATCGGGCGCAAGCGCCGTCGGCGCCGCGAGGAGATTCGTGAATGTCTGGTTGAACTCCCCGATATGGGACCGGTCCCCGCGCCAATGAAACGGCTCGTGTCCCAGGATGTCCTGCAACGTCTGAGTCATCATGACGCCTTTCATCGGATGGTACGTGACGGGAACCAGGGAACCCGAAAAGTTGATGGTCGTTTGCACCACTTCTCCGGAAGGATCGCCGAGATCCCAAGCCAGCCGGTCCATGCGCGCATCCGGGTGACAGGACGCGCACGAAGCCTGCCCCAAGCCTGAGGTGCGGCGCGTGTCGTAGAGATGGCGCCGGCCGGCTTTGACGGTGCGAGGCGTCGGGTCGAACAGTGGCACGTCGGCCACCAGCGTTTCCGACTCCGTGTCGACAATGGAGAGGCTCGAACTAAAACGGTTCAGGACGTAAAGCCGGCTGCGGCCTTCGTCCAGTGCGAGGCCCAACGGACCCTCTTTCAGTTCGATGGGCAGCTCGCTGGCGCGCTCGCCGGACGCATCGATGACGACCAGGTTGCGCGAGCCCATGCCGGTGACGTATCCGCGCGTGCCGCTGGAATTCCACACGATGCCGCGGGGCTCGCCGATCGATTTGTCGACCTCGGACGGCGGCAGCGTGCGGCTGACGTAGTCCAGGTGCGGGTTCAAATCCTTCACCGTTTTGTCGAGCGTGAGCGGATCGACCAGCCCGATTTTGGATCGGATAAAGATGCCATTGAGATTGGGCTCGAACCGCACTTCGTTGATGCCATCGGTGCCCACGACGGTGATCTCCCCGGAGGCCGGATTCACCGCGATGCCCATGCACAAGTTCATCAAGCCCGTGGCGTAGGTGACCGAGAAATCCTCGGTATCGATGACGGCCACGTCGCGGTCGGCAAGGTCCCAGCCCTGCACGCGGTCGGTCAGCGGTGCGTTGGTGCCCGAGACGAATGCAGTCCAGTCCCCGGAATT
>WNGA01004838.1_pt1 | contig 19675 bp, 19 predicted proteins | sample 5400061 | NCBI WGS metagenome assembly WNGA01 (sample SAMN13153366, study PRJNA577476) | soil metagenome | isolation source: 100 cm soil or saprolite under grassland replicate 2 | place: USA:California | collected 2016-06-15
TCCGGGTCGCCGACCTGGACCCCCACCAGGTCGGGGTCGACAGTGCGTTGTGGACGTGTCGGCTGCTGGCCGACTACCTGGCCGGGGTGACCGGGCATCGGGCGGGGATCGAGACGGTGCGGATCGCGTTGCACCGGGCCGGGTGGGTGTGCAAGCGGCCCCGCTGGGTGCTCACGCGCAAGGCCCAAGCCCAGCCGGGGTGGGCAAACAACGCGTGAGGGTGGAGGCACTGCTGGCCGCCGCGGCCTCACCGCTGCCTCCACCCGCAGCCGACCTGATCCCCGACCCTGGCCGATGACCTGTTCCCGGAGGATCTGCCCCACCTGCTGGGCCTGCTTGGGCGCGCGGATCTGTACCTGCACGACGAGGTCGAGGTCGCCCTGCACCCGACCCTGACCCGGGTCTGGTCCCGCGCCGGCCGGGCCGGCCAGCGGCTGGTCCAGGCACCCGGCAAGAACTTCAAGCGGTGTGGCTTTGGGCTGGTGGACTGGCGCGACGGCCACCTGGACTTCGCGCTGGCCGACGGCCGCCGCGCGTGCCGCTGTGCGCCCAGCTGCGCCGGGCCGTGGCCCGCTCGCGCTCGCGCGGCAGGATCGCCATGGTGATCTTGGACAACCTGGGCATCCACACGCCCAAGGGCTCGCGGCTGCTGCGAGCCCTGCTCGAGGAGCTGGGCGAGCAGCTGGTGCTGGTCTACACCCCCACCTACGACCCCGACGCCAACCGCATCGAGTGGCTGTGGCGCGCCTTGCGCCGCACGGTCACCCACACCCACCAGCGTCAGCTCCTCCCGGACCTGCTGGCCGACGCCGACCGGTGGGCCCACACGATCACCCCGGCCCAGGTCCTGTCGCAGATCGGCAGCCCGTTCGCACCCGACCGGCAGCCCATTGCCGAGGAGGAACTCAACCATGCGGCATGAACTCCCAGGAAGCATTTAGCCCATTGGACAAGCGACGACATGCGCCAACGATACCTGGCCGCGACCTGCGCGAGGTAGGCGTCAAGATCCTGGGCCTCGGGTGGCGGTCTGGGACGGCCAGCCTGCCCGTGGCGTCGGCGGGACCGCCGACATCGTCAGCTACGCCCGCCAGAAGGGCGTGCCCGTCATCGTGCTGTGGCCTGACGGCGCTGCGCGAGAGTAGGAGGTCGGTCGGGAGGAGCACGCCAGGGGTATCGACCGCGGACCATGCAGCCAGAGCGGACTTGCGGCCGGGTGCTCATCCTCGACACTGACTGGGATTCGGTGGTCTGGCACGCCCGCGACCGGGCACGCACAGGTAGCTCTTTCAAACACTCTCTACGCAGGGATATTGGTTGCGTTGGAAGCCTGGCCACGGCCCGCAGACCATCGGCTACGCCACCTGCTCGGCTTCCGCGAGTTCCTCTTCCATCAGCCGCAGCAGGGAGGTGGCCAGTAGGACCGCGCGGAGCGCGTTGGCAGGCCGATACACGTTCGGGTTGACGCAGTGGGTGGTCCCGGCCCGGTTGTAGGCCGTTCCCCGCTTGGTGTAGTCGTAGTCCTCCCGGTAGGCCGCGAACAGCGGCGCGCCGACCAGCCAGACCCGCAGCTCGTCCAAGTAGATGCTGTCGCTAATCGGTCGGCGGTGGGGTGTCCTGGCACGCGGGACTGGCGGGCGTGAGGGAGACCATGGCGCACGGTCCTTTCTACGGGTTCGGTCTCCGGGGCTAGAAGGTTTGCTTGCATTGCTTTGCCTGTATTGCTTAGATGCGGCTGAGCTGGGCAACTGCGCTCACTGCTTAGACAGATGGCCGTAGATGGCACAGACCTGAAACTGCCCTACAGGGCTATGGCAGGCTGAAGGGGAGGGCTAGAGGATCAAGGAGTAAGACGGTCAGTGCAGACGCAGCCGGCACGGTCTTTCGGCACAGGACGACGGCGCGCTCTGGCTGACCTTCCGCCGCAACCCATGGGAGGGACGCCATGGAGTCCAGAGCAGCGATGCTCGCGCTTCTTGTCCTCTTGCTGATCGTGATCAGCTTGAGTTAGGGCGCTGAACGCAGAAGCGGGACCCGGATCATCTCGGGTCCCGCTTCTCCGTACTGGCGTCGCAGGCGAAGCCGGCACGGTCTTTCGGCCTAGCGATCCTACGGCCCGGAGCGCGGACATGCCATCCCCTGCTGTGCTAGAGGGTGTCTGAAAAGGGCTACCTGGCTGACAGACGGTGTACCAGGATCTGGATCATGACCAGGTAGATCACCGCCTCCGAGGTGGCCGGCAGGAACTCGTAGTCCTGGCTGAGCCGACGGAACCGGCCCAGCCAGCCAAAGGTCCGCTCCACCACCCCTGCGGGGCACCACCGCGAAGGCGGGCACCACCGGCGGCTCGGCCCCGGCCGGCAGCCAGCGCCGCCGCCGGCCCCATCAGCCCGCCGCACCACCTCCAACGTGATCCCCATCGTGGTCCGCACTCACGCCAGGAACTCCCCGCGGTAGCCCTGGTCCACCCAGCCGTGCCGCAGCCGTGGGAGCCGCCGTCCTGCGCCCCCGTTGCGGGACGGCGGCGACCCTCGAGTTGCCGGACGGGGCCGTTGCCACCAGCGCTTCTTTGCGGCGCGCCTGGGGCCCGGCTGACCGGCCGATACACAGGTCCTCGCGGGCCGTTACGAGCTCGGCCCCTTGCTCGGGCCGGGGGAATGGCCAGCGTGCACCGGCCAACTACCGGGAGCACGGGCCTGCCGAGCGTGAGACTGCCACGGTCGATCCCGAGGTGACTTGACCACACCGGATTTGACCACACCGGATCGGACCCGCCAGGCTTGGAGCGCGACCGGGACCTGGTATGGTGCCCGCGCTGCACAACGGCACCTGCCATCCGGCAGCGCCGCTGCCAGGTGCAGGTCAGGCTACGGCCGGGCATGTGCTGCCCTCAGCGGACTACCCTCGAGGACTCGCCGTGTTCCAGATCCCCCGTTCGATCGACCGGCAACCCGGCCGGCTGGCCGGCACGCTGGCCGCCACCTGTGGGCTGGCCAACCTGCTGGCCGCGGCGCTGCCGGCGAGCCTTGGCCGGCTGGATGTGCTTGTGCTGGGCCCGCTCAACTCGGGACCCGTGGTCGCCAACCTCGCTGCCGGGCTGCTGCTGCTCGCGCTTGCCGCCGGGTTCTGGTGGCGCCACCCGGCCACCATCCCCATCGCCAGCGCGACGCTGGCCGCCGGCGCCGCCTGGCACCTGCGCCTGGGCAGTGGGTTCGCTGAGGCTGCCCTGGAGGCGTTCCTGGCCGGCTTCCTGCTCGCCAAGCAGGACCGGTGGCTTGGGCGGCAGCGCCGGATGCAGCCGGGCCGATAGCCGACTCGACCACCGACCGATCAGCCGGCCGGACGGGGCAGCCTGATAGCGCCGGGGTGGGGTGCCTTGGTGGTCTTGCGTCCTCGCCTTGAATTCACGCCCCGGCTTCAGGCCCCGGCGTGCGCGCACCACAGGAGTGCGGCGCGGGCGGGGGTCACACGGTGTCCCGATCGTGGGAAGTTGATGTGATGGGTTGAGCATCCGCCGCGAGGTACAGCTCGGCCGCCGCCACCAGCTACTCCACTCCTCTCCCCCCGCTACATGAACTCCGAGGTTGGGAGCCGCACGTAGGCTTCGAGCTTGCCGGCGCCCGGCGCGATCACCACCTCACAGGTCGGCGTGACCCCGGCATCGACCGCCGCGTGCACGACCGACCCGTACCGCTGGGTCATCTTCGTCGTGAGCCACATCGGCGACCCGCCGATCTCGACCACCGGGCCGCTCGAGCCGCTGCGGTGGCGGTCGACGAGACGGAGCTTGCCGATGGTGCTGACCTCACGCTGGCGGCCGACACAACCAGGTCACCGGGACCGTCGCGTTCACCGGCGGCGTCGCCGGCCTGGCCGGTGCGGGCAGCGTGCTGTGGGTGCTCAGCGACAGCAGCTTGGTCCGCATCGACCCGTCGTTGGCGGTGACGACCCTGCCTTGAGCGTGGCGGGAAGAGGCATCCACTCTTGCCGAGACAACGGATCCACAGCCGTCGGCGAGCGCTGCCTGTTCTCAATCGAAGGCGACGATCCCTGCTGCCACTGCCCTCCGCGGGTGACCAGCGTTGCTTCAACGCTGTGGCGCTCGCCGTTGTGGTCGGGCTGGCGGGCCTTGCGGAGGGTCTTGATCGCCTTTGCGCCAGCAGGCGAGCGGGTGGCGGTGCTCCCTGGGTCCCCTGCGGTGCCGTCGCCACGCCCCGGCCGTCAGCAGGTCGAGTCGTCCTCGCCGAGCAGCAGATACGGCGGCAGCCCCGGGGGCTCCGCCAGCACCCGGCCGGTCCGCAGGTCCACGATGGCGGCCGTGGGGTCCCCATCGCTTTCCGGCAGGGCGACATAGGCCAAGTCGCCGTTGACGTGCACCTCGGCCACGAAACGGGTCCCGAACAGGTGCAGCGGCCGCCGCCCGCCCGGCCCCCAGACACCCAGGCCGGCACCGTGCCAGCGCTGCTCGGCCCCGCTCCACGCCCCGCCGAAGGTCAGCAGCCAGCCGCCCCGGTAGCTGACCTGGCTGGCGTGCGCGTCCAGCAGCCGCACCGTCCAGCCGCGGACCTCCAGCAGCTTCACCCCGGCGGGCACCTGCTCGTCCTGCACCTGGCCGCCGGCGTCCCTGCGCACCCGGGCCTGGAACCCCGCCACCGCCAGCAGCCCACCCCCAAGCCAGCACGCCTGCCGGGCGGGGCCGCTCACCGCCTTGGCCTGCGCGGGCGGGGTCAGCCAGCCCGCCAGCCGCCCCAGTAGCCCCACCGGCCGGCGCGGCGCATGGTTGGTCACGCGCAGGCTCGCCAGGTCGACCTCGGCCACCGGCTGGTCGGCGGCGACCACGAACGCGCGCCCGCCCGCCGCATCCACCGCCAGCCCCGCCACCCACTGCCGGCCGACCGCGTCAGGGCCCTCCACGGCAGGCCGCGTGAACCCCGCCGCAATCCCGGGCAGCGTCACCGCCCGCACCGCACCCCGCCCGTCCACCACCGCCAGCCGCGCCGGCCCGATCGCGCCGCCCGGCGTCAGCAGCACCACCAGCCGCCCCGGCAGGCGCACCACCCCGGCCAGCACGCCGCCCAGGCGCTGGCGGGCGAGCACACGCCGGGCCAGCGGGTCCACCAGCACCACGCTGACGCCGCCGTCGCCCTCGGTGATCGCGGCGACGCGGCGCGGCCCAAGCCACGCCAGTGCGGCCGGCGCCCCGCCGCCAGGCTCCAGCAGCAGCCTGCCCAGCAGGCGCATGCCGGCCACATCCACCACGACCAGCACGGCCTGGTCGTTGTCGCCCAGCACCAGCGTCGAGCGGTCCGCGGACAAGCCGTAGCCCGCGACCGGCTCGCCGAGGTCGACGCGGCGACCCGGCAGCGGCCGCAGGGAACGCGGGTCCAGGCGGGCGAGCACGGTCGGCTCGTCGCTGATGATCGCCAGCACCGGCGCCGGCGCTCCCGCTGCCGGCACGGCAGGCAGGGCAACCGACGCGGCGCTGGTCGCTGGCGGCGACCCGGCCGGCCGCGCCGTCCTGCGGGGCGCCTGGGGCACCCACGCCGAGCAGCCCACCAGCAGCAGCAACGCCAGCACGGCCGCGCCGGCCAGCCGCCATGCCATCCGTCGCCCGCCCGCCATGTCGCCGTCCTCCTGCCGGCCCGCCAGACACGCACACCATCCCGGTCACCCCGGTTGCCATCACTACACCGCTCGGCACCGGCCGGTTCCACCCCCTGTTGAGCGACACCCGAGAGGGGGATCGACGAGCGACACGAACGTGCACACATCGGTGAGGTGCCGCCCCAACTCACCGTCGTATCGGCGACCAGTCCCTGGGTCGGCAACATCGTGTCCGTCGCTGGCACCACGATCAGGTCGTCGGTTGTGTTCGCGGATTCTGTTGACGCATCGCGAGGATGCTTGCTGCGAGCTGGGAAGCCGCGTTGCGGGGCGTGTCGTTGCCGCCACGCGGGCTGGACGGTCGGCTGGGTCATGGCGCGCAGCTCAGGCGTAGGCACGGGGCCGGCTCGGCTGGCATGCTGCGCGGATGGAGGAACCACCGGCCTCGCCGGAGCTGGCCGCGATGGTGGCCAGAGCAGCTCGAAATCGTCGGGGTCGAAGGTCGCTGCCACGGGCGACAGGATGACGGGCCCTATGCTGTCCTGTGAGTGGGTGCGGCGGCCGGCTGTCTCCAGGGTCCAAGACCTCGCCGCCCATTGGCGCAGTCCCTTATCCACAATCTGACGCCGAGCGGTAGCGGTGGCCTTCCGGTCGGGTGAGGCTGGCCGCTGGCACAACCCCACCGCCGACCCAAGGAGCCAGCCATGACCAGTAGCGCACCCACGTGCCTCCTCGGGATCGCCCTACGAGCCGCAGATCGGCTTGTGCCAGGCGCTGGGGTGGGTGATCGCGTCCTGGTCTGGGCACCGCGCCGGTGTGGCCGGATGGCTCCTGCAATCCCGATCCTGGGCCCAGGCACGCCGCTGCCTCAAGATCATCCTTGCCGCCCTTGCCGAGGTGGGCGCCGGGCCGGACGGAGCACGTGATCCGGACCAGGATGTTGCTGACCGATGCCGCCGACTGGGAGGCGGTCGGGCACACCCACGGCGAGGTGTTCGGGACGGGCAGGCCGGCGGCCACGATGGTGGTCGTCGCCGGCCTGCTCAATCTTTGCTGGCGGTCGAGGTTGAAAGCGGAGGTGCTGGTCGACGCGGCCGGGTGACCCGTCAGCCCGAAGCGGCACCGATCGACGTGCGAATGCTGGTCGCTGGCCGCGCTTCCTGTCGGGTAGGCCCGCCTTCGGTGAGCGCTTGCCTTGTTGGCCCCCCGGAAGTCTTGCCGCTACCACCACCGCCAGCGCCGCTTCGGCAGCCGTTCCCTGCCCAACGCCCACCCGATGATCGCCGCCCGCTCCTCTTGACTGAGCTCGCCCTTGGGCCGTCTCGGCCTAGGAACCATCCGCAGGATCCCGGGCGGTGGGGCTGGCCGGGGCGCTGACCCGGCACCGGGCAACGACGGCGCTGCCGTGGCTGTCTCAGGCTTTTCGCCGGCCAGTTCAGGGCGACGATGCTCCAAGGCCGCTAGCGCGGTCTCCAGCGCCAAGATCGTGCGGGCCCGTTCGGCGGCCAGGAGCTCGGCAGCCTGCCGGCGGGTGCGCTCCAGCTCCAAGGCATGCTCAAGCGCTTCGACGCGGTCCCTGGCAGCCCAGGCACCGGCCGGTTCGCCGGTCGCTTGGTGGTCCTCCGCATGGCCGGATGGGATCGGGCGGTGCCGCTCCAGGCCAGCCCCGAGTACGTCCTCGGTTGGGATCCGCCATTGCCCATGCTGGCCAGGGACCGAGCTTGGCTCTTGCCGGGCGCTCGGGAAGCGCCCCGCGCGCAGGTGGCGGCGGATGGTCGAGGTCGAGACGCCGCATACCTGCGCGGCCTCGGCAATGGTGAGGGTTGGCGGTTGCTCGGGGTGGTCACCGCCCCGGTGCTGATCGGCAGCCGGTCCCTCGTTGCGCATATCCGAAGTTTGTCACGGCTTGCGGTGCAACTGCGTCCCCCGCCCGCCAACCGAACAGATCGAGGTGTCGAGCCTGGCGCTCGCAGCGCGGAAGCACGTCATCACCAAGGTAACTCGACCCCGGAGGGCACCAGGGATCAAGCCGCCCCCTGTCGCTGACGTTGTCACTGGCTCTGTCAGCTCGCCTGACAGGCCACCACGGCGCCCTGAGCCTGCTCAGCGCCTGCGCCGCCCTGTCAGCGCCCAGCGCGAGACTCACCCACAGGGGGGCAGGAAGCGATGCCAGCGGGACCAGCACCGCCCTCCGGCGGGCGCCCGCTGCGGCACCTCCTCGTTGCCGGCCGCACGGCTGGTGGCATCCTGCGCCGAACCTCGGCACGGACACCGCACCACCCTGCTTGGCTTTGGGGGCGTTGATCCGGTCGTCAAGCGAACGCGCGGACGATCCTGGCGCGTTTGCAGGCGACCGCGCCCCGGCGAGCCCGAGGAAGTGGGCGTGCGCCGGGAGTACGCTGCCGGCGTCACCCCCATTCATCTGGAGTTGGTTCATGAACGCCGTATCCAGGCCGAAGCGACATCACTCCGTGCCGCGCGCCTATCTTGAGCGCTTCGGTCAGGATGGACGCGTCCTCGTCCGATGGCGCGGAAGGCCGGATCTGGTCTCTGCGGGCGTACTGAACATCGTCGTGGAGGGTGGGCTCTACGAGGGCCTACGTGCAGCTTCCGACCCCAGAGTTCATGGTGGAGGAACTGACGAAGCCGTGGCCCATGTATCTGGCAAAGAAGTGACCGGACTGTCGCCTCAGCGTCCAGCGCGACCCCACGGCTGGCGGGCCAGGGTCACCTGACAGACGGTTCTGGTGCCGGCCTGCCGGAGCTTCCTGGCTACCGTGTTGAGGAGCAGGCCATCGGTGAACACGTCGTCGTAGACGAGGATCGCCTTGCCGCGCACCCGGGAAGGGTCGGGCACGTCGAGCACCCGGGGCCACTCGACCTCGCACACATGCCGGCGCTGCTGCCAGTTCAGGCCCACGAGTGGGGTGGTCGGGCCGGTCTTGACGATGGCCGGCGGGTCGAGCGCGAACACAAGGCCGGTCACGTCCAGCTTGTGGGTAGCGTTCACTGTCAGCGCAGGAACAGCAGCCGGTCCCCGAGAACCTTGACGGTTGCCTCCGGAAGCTCGGCAAAGGCGGTCAGCTCCTCCGGACCGCTAAACCCACCAAGGCGGTCACGAGCCTCGACCACCTGCGCCGCTTGTGTGGGAGAGAGACCGAGCCGGTCGACCAAGACCTGGGCGGGCACGCTGTTCACATCGACCAGGCCGCCGTCATCAAACTCACTCGGCAGATCCGGGCGCCCGATGCGCAAGTCACGGGCCAGTGCGGGATCTCGCGCCGCGACCGCCCTGGCCTGCTCGCGCCGCTGCCTGGCCGCGAGCGCGGCGGCCATCGCCGGCTGCGCTGCAAGTTCCTGGGTGGGCGACACAGCGAAGACACGGCCGCGTAGCAGGAACGCATGCACCGTGGCGGTGATGATGAGCGCTACCAACAACCCCCCATACAGCGGCGAGCCTTCGGTCGCTTCGGGCCCTCCAGACCCGCCAAGGGATACAAAGAGTGCCAGCTCGACAATGGCGTAGGCGGCTGTGACCACCCACATGCGCCGGTCGCGGAGCTTGACCGCGGCATGGACGAATGGCACGGCAGCCAGCAAGCCGAGCGACAGTGCGGGCACCAGCGCCCACAGGATGGTGCCGAAGCCTCGCAGCCTGCGCCTCGGTCCAGATGCAACCATTGTCACGTCACCTCAACCGAGACACTCAGGCCGGAGCACCGTCTCGCGCAATAGCCGCACCAGCTCGCTGGTATCGACGTTGTGGCCGGTGCGACGGCGCAGCTCCTTGCGGATCTCCTCGGCGACCGGCTCGGCGACCAGGACCTGCGCGAGCGACTGCGGCGCGGTGGCGCGCTTGGCCTTCCATAGTTCGTCGATCTGCCGGCGCTTCAACGACTCCCTGGTCAGGTAGAAGAGCTGGTTGACCTTTTGCCCAGCGCTCTGGTCGCCGAGCAGGTCCGCTTCAAGGGCAAGGTCGATCACGACCGGTAGCCCGCCGGTCAGGTGGTACACCTGCCAGACCGCCCCGTTGGTCAGCAGCACCCACTCCACGCCCTCGTTGACGGCGTACATCTCGACCTGGCGGAGATGCTTTGCAGCCAGCTTGGTCGCGACCCGCTTCACCTCGATGAACGCGATCAGCTCCCGGTCGATGCGCACCCGTAGTCGGCGAACTCGCCCTTGACCTGGTATTCGGTGGTCAGGTCCGTGTACTTGTCGAACCCCAGCGCGTCGCACAGGAAGTCGGTGACCAGCAGGCGCGTGTCGCCCTCGTTGGCGTCACGGGCAGCGAGGTCAGCAAGCGGTTTGCTGAAGCGGCGCAGCCCGGCGCGCAAGCGGTCACGCGCCTCGGCCTCCCATCTGGGTGCCGCACGCGAGGCTGGCTTCTTCGCAGTCTTTGCGTCCTTGGCCTCGTCTAGCACCGCGCCGTCCGACCCGGCTATGTCCTTTTCCGGCATCCCGCCCCCTCAGCTCAGCCTGCAACGACCGACACGTAACCGGTGAAGTCTACGAACAGCACTATCTACGCGTCCAGGTGCCCGTCGTGGCGGTCGATATCCGTTCTTGAGACGAACTAACAGGCTGTTACCAGCCTGTTGCTCAAAGCCAGCATGAGCAGGGCCGCCAGAGGTCTGTCAGGTCTTGACCCCTGCGGCGGGGTCTTGCTGACCGGTAGACGGCGCTTACCGCCACGATCGCTCCGCCCCGGGGTCGCGGCTCAGGCGATGGCTGGCGTGGCTGCTGGTCGGATCACCGTGTGCCGCCACAGTTTGAGCAGGTTGTGGGTGCCGCACAAAAGCTTCCACTCCGCCTCGCACGCGGTCAGCCCTCGGCGCAAGAACCGCCGTGCGCCGCGACCGTCCTTGATCTGCCCAAAGACCGGCTCGATGGTCTCCTTGCGCTTGCCATAGCAGGCCTTGCCGTCGTCGCTGGCGAGTTTCGCGGTCATCGCCGCGCGCAGCTCGTCGCTGTTGGACGCCGACGGCCGGCCGTCCTTGCGGGGCCTGCCGTGGCGGCCGTGCTTGGGGGGCGGGATCAGCAGCTGCGGCGCGTCGGGGATCTGGGTCAGGTTGGCGATCGACCAGTACCCAGAGTCCGCCAGCAGCATATCGGGTCGCTCCTCGATTCCGGCATCGGCCAGCGTCGCTGCAGTGGCCTGGAGCATGGGTTCCAGCTGCTGGAAGTCGTTGGCGTCCTGGGTCAGCTCCGCCGCCACGATCACCTGCTCGCAGGTCGTGACCGCCTGAGCGTTGTAGCCCTGCACTCTGCCCTTGCGGGTATGCAGCAGACGACTGTCGGGGTCGGTGGTGTTGGCGGTCGCCTTGGGGTTGGGCGCCTCGTCCCGCGCCCGGGGCTTGAGGGTTGGTGGCGGCTTGCCCTTCGCAGCGGCGGCCGCAGCGCTGGCGGCGACCCGCTCGGCGAAGCGCCGTGCACGTTCGGCGGCCTCCGCTTCCAGCCGTGCCTTCGCCTGCCGCAGCCGCGCCAGCCGACTCGCCTTGCTGGCAAGCGCGTCGGGCAGCTCATCCCCACGCGCCTGACCGTATTCGAGATCCTCGCGCTGGTCGACGTCCGCGGCTTGCTTAAGGATCTCGGCGACCTCGGCATCGAGCCGGTCCAGGGTGCGGTTGGCCTTGTCAGCGGCATTACCCGCCAGCTTGGTCCCGTCCAATGCGACGGTGCCGACCCGCACCATCCCGGCGGCGGCGCACAGCTTGAGGGACTCCACCAGGAACCCGGCCAGCACCCGCTCGTGACGGACACGAAACCGCGCGATGGTCACGTGATCGGGGGTTTGGTTGGCGGCCAGGACGCGGAAGGCGATGTCCTCGTGGCAGCGCCGTTCGATCTGCCGGGAGGAGCGCACGCCCAGGCAGTAGCCGTACAGCAGCACGCCCAGCAGGAGCTTGGGGTCGTAGGCGGGGTGGCCGTGCCCGTCGTCGCGATGCTGGCGATAGAAGGGCTGGAGGTCGAGCTGGTCGACCACGTCGAGGATGAACCAGGCCAGGTGGCCGTCTGGGAGCCAGTCACGCAAGTCGGGAGGGAGCAGGAAGGGCTGGTCGCGATCGCCGCCAAGGAAGTTGTGAGTCATACCACATTTTACGCTTCTGCTAGCTTTGCGGCAAATGCGTCTCGTTGCTCAAGTGCCACCAGTGAGGCGACCAGACCGCCTACACCACGCCGCAGCGCTCCCGCTGCCGCTCGGGTCCGACGTCTGGTGGGCACGCTCGGCCGCCCGCCGACGAGCAGGGGCAGCCACCTCCCAAGCTGACGGCCGCCCCTGCCTGCATGCCCGGGGCCTTCCACGTGCGTCGCTAGCTCGCGGGGTGCCCGCCCAGGGCCGGGCAGATCACCGCCGCGCCGTCCGGGTTGAGTGCCGGCGTGATCTTCAGCAGCTCACCGGTGTTCGTGTCAAACACCGCCTGCCCCGCTTGCACCACCACCAGCTTGCCGTCTGGCGTGCGGAGGTGCCAGTTCAGCCCCACCACCTTGAGCCGGGCATCGGCGGCATCGAACTGGAACACGAGGTGGTCGACCTCGGTCAGCGTGTAGCCGGTGTCGACGTTGATGTGGGTGACGAAGGCGGTCTCCTGCGTGATGACCCTGTCCGGATCGTTGGGATCGCCAAAGATAATCGTATTGTCTATGATATGGGCGAGATCGTGAAGCTCGAAGTCGCAAAACGTCCCGGCTGGATGCGTGAAGTCGAAGTCGAACGACGTCTTGGTGTGGATGGGGTCATCCGCCCATGCCGCGGGTACCAGCACAAGCGAGCACACCAACGTGGCCAGTAGCACACTGAACAGGCGTCTCATGGTTTCTCCTTGCGGCAAACGGTCGTGGCAGTACTGATGGCGGCGGGGAGCGAGATCGGGCAGGATCGGCCTGGCACAAGCCGACCCGTTGTCGCCGCACGGCGATCCCCCCTCTGCGAGTGCCGGCTGAGCAGGTTCGTGCATGCCAAGCCGGGGCCTGCGTTCGAGGGCGGCAGCACCTAGCAACAGCGCGCAATAGCCTACGCTCGACCCCTGGACGGTCGGAATGCGCTAATCGTCGTAGTCAGCGCTATGCGTTGTGCAATCGCCGACCGTGATCCGTGTCCAGAGACTGGCGAACCTAGCATCCCGCCTAACCGTCCCAAAGCGACAGATCGTTTTCGCAACGCCCTCGTACCAGGGTGTTGCAGAAACGGGTTCATCCTAGTTCGCAGCGCTCGCGGACGTGGTGATGGTTGCCTGTTGCGAGCTCAACGACGGGCAGCCAGCCGCAGAGGGCGGCGTCCGTTGGCGATGCCGATGGGAGCGTGGCCGACGCTTCCGCCGATGGCGCCGCTGGGCCCGGTCAGGGCTGGCGTAGCCCCTGGGCGATGGCGAGCAGCTCACGCTCGCCGATCCGCTGATCGCCGCTGACCGACAGCTCGATCCCGCCGGGCTCGCGCCAGGTGATCGTCACACGGTGGTTGCGCGCGTCGCGGGTGACCACCGCGGGATGGCCATGGACGCTCGCCGACGGGCGGGGGCGGGATGGCAGGGGCCCGTAGCGGTCACGGGTCTCGAAGACCGCAAACGAGGGACCCTGGTTGGGATCGGCCTGCTCGAATCGCTGGATGTGGCTGCGCGGCAGCACCAGCTCGTACGCGCCCGCAGCGGGCTTGCCCGGCTCGGCCGGCCGCCAGCCCGTGGGCAGGGCGCCCACCGCGATCGTGGGCTGGCCGCGCGCCGTGGTGATCCGCAGGCCCGGCGCGACCCGCAGTAGCTCGGCGTCGGGCACGTTGAGGCCGGCGACCTGGGCCACCACACCCGGTCGCTCGAGCCAGGTCAGGCCGCTCATGGGATTGCCCGACCGGGCGGGAAACAGCAGCGCGGCGCGGCCACGGACCCCCACGACCCGCACGGTTGGGTAGCTGCGCGCCTCCCGGGTGACGTCGAGCGTGTGCAGCTGCGGGTTGACGCTGACCGTCAGCTCCCCGCCATGTGGCCCGCGGAACGAGCGGGCCCCCGGGATGGGCAGCCCGAGCAGGCGCTCCGGATACTCCTCGGCGGCGTTGAACCGGAACCCGCCAGGCACGTACGTGGGCCGAAACCAGGCTGTGGACCGGGGCGGCTGGACCGGGCCGGTGGCCCCTGGTCCGACCGTCTGGACCGGTGGGGCGGGCCGCTCCCGCGCCGGCCAAAGCAGCCCGACGGCGGCGACCCCGGCGACCAGGACGCCGGCCACAGCGACCGCGGCGGCCCTGCGCCGCGCCCGGCTCCGGCGGCGGGCGGCGGCCGGGCCGGGAAGGCTGGCCTGGCGGGCGTAGGCCTCAGCCAGCTCCTGGAGGCGGTCGAGCAGGTCATCCATGGTCGGGCACCTCCCGGACGGGTTCGGCGAGACGGCGGGCCAGGGCGCGGCGGCCCCGCGCCAGCCGGGCCTTGACGGTGCCCACCGGGATGGCGAGTTCGCGGGCCACCTCCTCGACTGGCAGGCCGAGCAGGTGGTGCAGGACCAGCACCTGGCGGTGGGGCATCGACAACCCCCGCAGCGCCTCGGCCAGCGCGAGCGCATCCGCCGACACCGGTGGCACCACCGGCGGTGGCCCAAGACGCAGCAGCGCGGCCAGCCGCCGGCGCGCCTGCCGGTGGTGGCTGACGGCCAGGTTGAGCGCGACGCGGCGGACCCAGGCCTCGGGCACGTCGTAGGCGCGCAGCCGGCTCCAGCGCGGCACCGCCCTGGCCAAAGCCTCCTGGACCACCTCTTCGGCCTCGTGGAGATCGCCGGTCACCAGCGCGAGCTGGCCGACCAGGCGGGCGAAGACCGCCGCGTAGAAGCCGTCGAACTCCTCCTCGGTCACGCGCACGCGCAGCTCCCAGGCTCGGGGCATCACCTTATACACGCTGCGGGCGGCGGTTGGTTGCTTCATAGGTTGTTCTTGATTGTCAACTCGGCACGGGTCGGGCAGGACTCGATCCACCCCGGATCAGCCGACGGGGATAAGCCTCGCCGTGGCCTGCACCGCGCCCGCACCGAACCGCGCCTCCAGCGCCTGGCGTGCTCGCCCCTCCAGCACCACGACCTCAAGACTCACGGCGTTGGCGTCCTCGCGGATGCCCGTGCTCAACACCCACAGGCCAAGCTCGGCGCCCACGCCCCCGTGCAGCTCGCGTTGGATGCCCAGCAGCTGGCGGTAGGTCCGCAGCTGGCGCGTGACACACAACCGCCCACCCCACAGCGACCGCAGCTGGGCCTCGTGCCACGCCAACTCGCCGGTGAAGGCCACGTTCAGCACGAACTCCCCCGGGTCCTCGGCCACGTTGTGGCCCATCGGCTCCAGGTACGACAGCCACACCCCGGCGAAGTCCGGCTCGGCCCGGGCCGTCCCGGTCACCGGCGCCAGGTCCCGCTCCGACCGCCGCGCCGGGTCCGGCACCGGCCAGCCGCCCTCGGGTTCGGGGCAGGGCGACTTGGGCTCATCCTTGAATTGCTCCTCGCGGCTCGGCCGGCGCACCGGTGGGGGCAGGTCGGCCCGGATGACCGTGAGCGAGGCGCCGTCGTAGGTCCCGACAAGCCGGTAGGTCCCCCAGGTGGTGCCGCGGGCGGTCTGCTGGCCCTCGACCTGGTCCCAGCGCCAGTTGGTGATCGGCAACCCGCGACACGCCGGCGGGAACGAGGTCGCCATGCCGGTCAGGCACAGCTCGGGCCCGTGGTCGTGGCTCTGCAGCACCGTGCCGGTCGTCTGGTAGCGACGCCCCTGGGCCGCGGCCGTCTGGGCGGGCGCGTCGCCACCCGGGCCGCCGGCGGCGCACCCCACGAGCAAAAGCAGCGGCATGGCGGCCAGCAGAGCCTGTCGCACGCGCACGCCCCCTTTCCCGTGCTGGTCGACTGCCCCTTCGACGTTCCCGCAGCGCCGCGGGTTCCCTACCTCACTCGGGGACGACGGTACTCGCGAACCCTGACGGTGCCAGCAGTTCTTACCTCACGGATTGCTTTCTGCAACATCCTGGTACCAGGCCGTTGCGCAAAGGGTGCGCCTCCATGTCGCTGACGGTCCCTGGGCGCTCACGAGCCTCGGGCGACGGCCCTGGTGGCTGGCCGACGGCGCCGGCGGCGGCCCCGCCGGGTAGTGCTCAGGCGGCGGCAAGCCTGGCCGGTCGCTGGGTGGCCGTGTGCCGCCACAGCTTGAGCAGGTTATGGGTGCCGCACAACAGCTTCCACTCCGCCTGACAGGCGCGCAGGCCGCGGCGTAGGAACCGCCGGGCGCCCTGCTGCTCCTTGATCTGCCCGAACGTTGGCTCGACGGTCTCCCGGCGCTTGGCGTAGCGGGCCCTGCCGTCGTCGCTGGCGAGTTTCGCCTTCATGGCGGCGCGGAGGCCGTCGCTTCGGGATGCCGAGGGCTTGCCGTCCCTGCGGGGTTTGCCCTGGCGGCCGTGCTTGGCCGGCGGGATCAGCAGCTCGGGCGCGTCGGGGATGGTGGTGAGGTTGTCGATCGACCAGTAGCCGGAGTCCGCCAGCGCGGCCTCGGGCCGCTCGTCGATCCCGGCCGCGGCCAGCGTGGTGGCCGTGGCGTGCAGCATGGGCTTGAGCTGGTGGACGTCGTTGGCCTCGCAGGTGAGTTCGGCCACCACAATCACCTGCTCCAGGGTCGTGACCGCTTGGGCGTTGTAGCCCTGCACGGTGCCGTTGCGGGTGTGCAGGAAGCGGCTGTCCGGGTCGGTGACGTTGGCGGTCGCCTCTGGGTTGGGGGTCTCCTGCGGCCGGCGCTTGAGGGTGCGCGGCTTGCTGCCTTTTGCCTCCGCGGCCGCGGTGTGGGTGGCGACGCGCTGCTGGTAGGCCTGCTCCCGCGCGGCGGCCTCGGCCTCCAGCTGGGCCTTGGCCTGGCGCAGCCGCGCCAGCCGGCCCGCCTTGCTGGCCAGCTCCGTGGGCAGCTCGTCTCCACGGGCGTCGCCGAACAGCTCATCCTCGCGCTGATCGGTCTCGGCGGCCTGACGCAGGATCTCGGCGACCTCGGCCTCGAGCTTCTCGTGGGTGCGGTTGGCCTTCTCGGCGGCGTTGCCGGCCAGCTTGGTGCCATCCAACGCAACGGTGCCGACCTGGACCATGCCGGCGGCGGCGCACAGCTTCAACGAGGCGACCAGGAAGCCGGCCAGCGCAGTTTCGTGGCGGGCGCGGAAGCGGGCGATGGTCACGTGGTCGGGGGTCTGGTTGGCGGCCAGGACCCGGAAGGCGATGTCCTCCTGGCAGCGCCGTTCGATCTGCCGGGAGGAGCGCACCCCCACGCAGTAGCCATACAGCAGCACGCCAGCAGCAGCTTGGGGTCGTAGGCGGGATGGCCGTGCCCGTCGTCACGGTGGGCTCGGTAGAAGGGCTGAAGGTCGAGCTGGTCAACGACGTCCAACACGAACCAGGCGAGGTGGCCGGCGGGGAGCCAGTCGCGCAGGTCAGGGGGCAGCAGGAAGGGCTGGTCGCGGTCGCCACGCAGGAAGTTGTGGGCCATGCCACATTATATCTATTCGCGTTGTTAGCACCAAATGCATTGATTCTTCAGTGTCAGTGCGCCGTGGCACTGTGCGAGCCAGCAGCCACGCTGTGGCAGGGGCGACCGTCACGACCCGGCAGGCGTGAAGGCCATGCCGGTATGGGCGGCCGACGTCGGCCACGGTTTCCCGCCCCAGACCAGCGCCGCCCGGCCGGTCCACACCGCGACACCGCCGTCCCCTCCCAGCGGCGACCGCGGCAACCTGACCCACCGGTCAGCGCGCGGGTCCCAGGCGGCGCCATCACCGGGCCCATAGTCGGTCGCGGGATCACCACCCCGCATGCTGCCGCCGTTCCAGACCAGCAGCGCCGCCCCCGTCCACAGCCCGACCGGCAGCGCGGTGTCCAGCGGCCCATCCGCCAGCCCGCGCCAGCGGTTACGCGCCGGGTCGTAACGGGCACCCGGGTCCCGGTCAAGCACAGGCCCCTCGTAGGGCCGGCCGGTCACGCTGACGACCTCCCGGCCCGTCCACACCAGCACCGCACCGCCCAGGGCCGGCTGCCCTGGCGCCGGCGGCAGCACCGCCCAGCGGTCAGCGGCGGGGTCGTAGGCCCACACGTCGACCCCATCCCGGCTCTCCACCTCGGTGCCCCGCTCCCCGTTGGCCAGCGTCACCGCGTCCGAGCGGAGCGTCTGCCGCCAGTCACTCCACACCAGCAGCCGCGTACCCGTCCACACCAGGTGCTGCGCCATCAGCGAACCTCGCGGCTGGGGGCCGGGCGCCAGGCGCCGCCAGGTGTCGCGCGCCGGGTCGTAGGCGGCCCCGTCGGTAAAGCCGCGGTCCCGGTCGGTCCGCACCGCCGGCACGCCCCCGACCACCAGCACCTCGCCCCCGGTCCACACCGCCGTGGCATCGGCGCGGGCCGACAGCGGCGCCGGCGGCAGCCGCCGCCAGGCCTGCCGGGCGGGGTCGTAGGCGGCCCCGTCCCCGGCCACATGCAAGCCGCCGGGACCCATGCTGAGGTGGTCGTAGCCGCCCCACACGATCAGCTCCCGTCCGGTCCAGGCGGCCGCCACCCCGGTCCGGGGCGTCAACGGCGCCGGTGGCAGCTCCCGCCAGACGCGGCGGGCCGGGTCGTAGGCAGCCCCGTCGCCGCGGACCACCGCGTCGTGCGCACCGGACTGGCCACCCCAGACCAGCAGTTCCCGGCCCGTCCACACCCCGACCGGGTCGTCGCGGTCAGGGATCGGCGCGGCCGGCAACCGGCTCCAGCGGCCGCGCGCCAACTCATCGGCCGTGACGCCCTGATAGCTCGCCAGTGTCGCCTCCCGGGTCGCTACGGGTGGCTGGCGCGACGGGACCTGGCAAGCCGCCAACGCGCAGGCCAAGGGCACCAGCGCGGCCGCTCCGATCAGCCATGGGCGCCGCAGCCGCCAGCGGTGATCCAAGTCCCCGAGCACCTGTGCCTCCTGGCGCCTTGGACGCTGGAAGCCGGAGTGTGGTTCCCGTTCCGCGTCGCACCTGCCGACACGCCGACAGTGTCGCACGACCGCCCCGACGTCGGACAGCAGCCAGCCCGCAGCTATTCGCTTGGGGCATGGCTGTCGCGCACGAATCGCTTCGTACTTCAGGAAGTCCTGGGGACCAGGACCAAGCTCGCGTCCCAGGTCACTCACTCCGAAGAGACGAACCCGTTTGTGCAACAGGCTGTTACGAGTCAAAGTCCCCCAGACCGGATGGTCACTCCTGTGGGTCGCACTTGTCGCGGCCAGTGGTCGCACGACCGACCTACCCCTGGCGGCTGCTGCGCGACGCGGTCGACGTGCTGCTCGAGGCGACCCGGAAGGGCGTCGACCTGGCTGAGGTGCGCTGCCAGATCGTCAGGGCTCCGGGGTCCGCGACTGCCATGACCTGCACGTGTGGACCGTCACCAGCAGCATGAACGTGGTCTTGGCCCACGTCGTGCTCAAGGCCGGCGCCGCCGCGCCCAAGGTGCTCGACCGGCTGTGCGACTGCCTGGGCGGCGCACTTCGACATCGAGCACTCGACCTTCCAGCTCGAGCAGCCCGAGTACCGCCCAACGAGCGGACCATCCACCAGTGACCCTTTGGCGACCGCTGACTATGCCGCGGCCCCACCCGCCTGGCGCAGGTGGTGGCCGCCGACGTTGGGCAGCAGGAACACCACCAGGAAGCTCAGGCCGTAGACGGCCACCTCGTACCACAGGGTGCCCTTGATGGAGGCGACGAAGTCGCGCTTGCGCGCGTCGACGCCGGCGGACTGGAGCACCTGGCCGATCGCCTGGCCGCCCTGGCCCTGGGCCTGGACCGGGGAGGTGGCCTGCCGGCAGCTCGGCGGGGTGGCCGAGGGGTCCGTGGCGTTTGCCCGGTCGTGGAAGCAGGTGGAGAAGCCGGCGATCACCTGGTCGGCGACCGGCGCGGGCAGGTGGGCCGCCTGGAGCTGGCTGCGCAGGCGCGGAACGACCGCCGCGATCGTGGGCTTGGCCTGGCTGGACAGCAGCCCGAAGAAGATCACGCCGATGATCGCCACGCCGAGGGCGCCGCCGACCTGCTGGGTCGTGGAGAGCACGCCGGAGGCCGAGCCGGCGTTGCGGCTGC
>WNGA01007072.1_pt1 | contig 19662 bp, 21 predicted proteins | sample 5400061 | NCBI WGS metagenome assembly WNGA01 (sample SAMN13153366, study PRJNA577476) | soil metagenome | isolation source: 100 cm soil or saprolite under grassland replicate 2 | place: USA:California | collected 2016-06-15
AAAGGGGACATTCTAGATTCGTAAAGGTAGGCTGGACGGGAGCGCCTAGTGCCGACATTGCCGTGGTGGATCGACGAACCGATGGTGACAGGAAGAGGTGATCCTGGCGACGAAGATCTTGGGCGGATTCGATCTTAGGGAGCGGTTGACGAAAGCCTGAAAAGTCCGGATTCTGTCTCCCAACAAATCACCGGCGACCGGCAGCCGCCGCATTGGGTTCCCGCTTTCAAATCTGTTATAGTGTGGTTCGCTAACGAGGTTGCCACTATGAAAGAGCAGCTGACTGCAGTCTTCCAGAAAGTTTCCGAGGGATATATCGCTTTTGTGGAGGAATTGCCTGGGGCGAATGCGCAGGGCGATACCCTTGATGAAGCCAGATCTAATCTACGAGAAGCGGTTCAGCTGGTGCTGGAGGCGAACCGTGCACTGAGTAATGAAACATTGCGCGACAAGCCAGTCATTCGAGAACCACTCGCTCGAATTTCATGAAGCGGGTCGATCTGATCCGCCATTTAGAAAGGCACGGTGCTCAGTTCTTACGCGAGGGTGGTAACCACAGTGTCTACGTGAACCGCAAGAGCGGAAAAGTCTCCACAGTTCCCCGTCATCGCGAAATTAACGAATTTCTTGCTCAGAAGATTTGCAGAGACCTAGAAATCCCCAAGCCGTAATTGCAGTGTAGTAATCGGATGCGTTACCGATTGGCAGACAGACGATCTGCAAGTTCAAGCACGATCGCGGGGGAGAGAAACGCCGAAATGGCAAAGACATAGCCTGGTCCGACCCAAGAAACGTCAAAATGCAATGGAAGGATCACTCAAACGTAAATGGAACGCTACAAAAAAATAATTGCTCAACAAATTTTGTATGTTTCCCTGCTGTTGATTCTTGGCCCTCAGTTTAATCGAGCAGCACAAACTGCTTGAGCAGGAAGGCATCCACCCGACGTTCATTTACATTGGAGGGCCGCAGATCTCACAAGCGCTTATCTCGGGGGATATTCGCATGGCCATCGTGGCGGCGGCGAGCCCGATCCGCGCCGCCGCTCACGGCGCGGATCTACGTTTCGTAGGCGGTGTGACGGACAAGGAAGTCGCTTCGTTTGTCGCTGCGCCAAATATCAAGACTCCTGCGGAATTAAAAGGTACGCGTTTGGCCATCGATCGCTTTGGCGACTATAGCGATTTTCGAGCTCGCAAAGTTTTAGAGATGTTCGGCCTGCAGGCGCAAAAAGATGTAACGCTCTTGCAGATCGGTGCGCAAACAGCTCGTTTTGCCGCGCTTCGAAGCAATAACGTACAGTCGACCTTTGTCGTGCCACCGCTTACCCTGGTCGCGAGAAAGGCTGGGCTGCGCGAACTCGCCGACCTCGGCGAACTGGGGTTCCCCTCATCGTCGGGTGCCTTCGTCGTCATGCAATCGACCGTCGAAAAAAATCCGAAAGAGATTCATGCTGTGCTCCGCGCCTTTGTCAAAGCGATCCGCCTATACAAGATGGACAAAGAACAGGCGCTCGGCGCTATCGCTCGTTTTATGAAACTTGATGACCGCGAAGCATTAGAAGAAACCTGGCACATGAACGCTAAAGTGCTCAAAGATATCCCCTCTCCTCCTTTGGCCGGCATCCGGGTCGTCAGAGATTTCTTAGCCCAGACCGATCCGGAGGTTAGGAGGATGAATCTCGAATCTTTCATCACGACCCAGTTTACCGATCGCCTGCAGAGAGAAAACGTGAAGTGAGGCACCCACGGGATGGTTCAAGACGTTCAAATCGTTCAACCGCTGCGCTCCGTTCAAAATGTTCAAAGCGGGATTTCCGACGGATGTGGCTCTTAGTGTGCCGATATCATGCACACAGTTTGTCAATAAGACGCGGAACGAGCTATGAGGGAAGAACCCGTAAGCAGCCAGGAGTTCGGAATCGGGGCAAGTTAACTTCGCGGAGGTAGAAAAGTTATGATGGCCTATCCCTACGACGATGCGCGGATCATCTTGGCGCTGCAGATCGACCACTCGCGAGTGGCAGGCTACTTCGCGGCTCATTGGGGCAATCAACACTTCGATCGGCCGCAGCCTTATTCTTCCGTCGTATTGGCCGCCACCGAGCATGATATCGGCTGGTGGGAGTGGGAAATGAAGCCATCGACGCTCAATGACAAAGGATTGCCGCTGGACTACCACGACGGCAGTTTCAAATATCTCGGACAACTCCGGCTCGATTTCTATAGAAACTCAGTCGACCGGGTGCTGAGCCGTGATCCCTACGCGGCGATGTTGATGGCGATGCACGGAGTCGCGCTGATGAACGCCGGCTATGGCAAGTACAGCTATCCTCCCGACCGCACCGGTGACCCTCGGGTGAAGGCGTACGTCGATCACCAGGAGGATCTGCGGCTAAAGCTATTGGATCAGCTCCAGCGATCGGAACAATTCAAGCGATATGCCTCCGACGAGCAGGTGTGGACCAACTATGAATATATGGAGGTCTTCGATCAATTGGCGCAGTTTGTCTGCAACCGTTATCCGTTGAACAGCAAGGCGCGCAAGCTCGGCCCGACAAATTCGCTGAATGATGTCGACGTGCCGACGAAACACGGCCAATCCGCGGTGAAAATCAATATTGACACAGTCGGCGAAAACAAGGCGGTCCTGCGTCCGTATCCTTTCGATATCGATCCGCTACCGATGTCATTTGCCGCGCGCTTGGTGCCGAACAGGACTTACAAAGACGGCGAAGACTTTCTCGGCGAGTTCTACCGCGCGGAGCGCATCACGGTGAATCACACGCTGGCTTCGGCCTAGCGATGAACAAACCGCGGCTCAGGCAAGCGTCCAAGAATAACGTGCGGCCGTCATCGCCCAACACGGCGACGATGCGGCAATTCGTCATTCCACCACGAACACGATATAAGCTGCTCGAACATGAAACCGGCAAAATTTGATTACCACGATCCGACCTCCATCGATGAAGCGCTGGGCTTGATGTCGCAGTTCGGCGATCAAGCGCGGCCGCTCGCCGGCGGCCAGAGTCTTGTACCGCTGATGAATTTTCGTCTCATCCGGCCGGCGCATCTAATCGATCTGAACGGTGTCGACGAACTGAGCTACTTGAGCGCGGAGGATGCCGTGTTGCGCATCGGCGCGACGACCCGCCAGCGCCAGCTCGAACGCTCGGCTGAGATTGCCAGGCGTTGGCCACTGCTGCGCGACGCCGCGGCCTTTATTGGCCATATCCAAATACGCAACCGTGGCACGGTCGGCGGCAGTTTGGCGCATGCCTTTCCTTCCGCTGAATTGCCGGTGGCAATGGTAACGCTAGGCGCTTCAATGCTCCTGCGCGCGAAGACGACCCGACGCTCCGTGCGCGCCGAAGATTTTTTTCTTTCCACCATGACCACCGCGCTGCAACCGGAAGAGCTGTTGACGGAGATTAGTGTCCCGGAACTACCAGCGAACACGGGCTGGTCGTATCAGGAAGTCAGTCGGCGATACGGCGATTTCGCGCTGGCCGGCTCTGCGTCGCTTCTTGCTATAGATGGGAAGGGGGATATCCGGTACGCGCGCCTTGCGCTCACCGGGGTCACGCCGATTCGGGCGCGCAAAGCGGAAGAATCTCTGGTCGGCGAAAGGCCGTCAGAAGCGCTGTTTTGCGACGCGGCGCAACGCGCAACTGAGAACCTGGAACAGGATTCGGACATTCACGCCAGCGCCGAATATCGTCGCGCCGCCTGTGCGGCATTGGCCCGCCGCGCGCTTACACAGGCGGCACAACGCGCAAGTGATTCGATGAAAGGAACTTTGCGATGAGCACCCGGCAGGTATGCCTAACCATCAACGGACGGGAATACACCGGCGCGGTAGAACCGCGCAAGCTTCTGACCGATTTCTTGCGCGACGATCTCGGACTCACCGGGACGCACGTCGGTTGCGAGCAGGGTGTTTGCGGCGCATGCACGGTCTTATTGAATGGCGAGCCCGTGCGTTCTTGCTTGCTCTTCGCCGTGCAAGCCAACGGGGCCGAGCTAAAAACCGTCGAAGGCATGGCGCCGAACGCCACTGAGTTGCACCCGCTCCAGGAAAAGTTCTGGGAGCTGCACGGCCTGCAGTGCGGCTTTTGCACGCCGGGAATTCTGCTCACCGCGGAAGCCTTATTAAAGGAGATACCGCATCCGAGCGAAGAGCAGATTCGCGAATGGCTCAGCGGTAACCTGTGCAGGTGCACCGGCTATCAAAATATCGTCACCGCGATCCATGTCGGCGACATTCACCGCGCCGGCATGGTGCATGCCGCAATTCTGCGGAGCACGCACGCGCATGCGCGCCTCGTCAAAATAGATGCGGCGGCGGCGCTGAAATTGCCCGGCGTCCTCGGCGTCCTCACGGCCGCCGACATGCCGGGACTCAAAACCATTCCGATGCGCACCGGAGTGATTCCCGGCTTGGAGAGGTCGCAACAAACGCCGATTGCGACGACGAAAGTGCGTTACGTCGGCGAACCCGTCGCCGTGGTCGTGGCTGAGAATCGTTACCTCGCCGAAGATGCTCTCGAATGGATCGACGTGGAATACGCCGCCCAGGGCGCTGTCATCGACGCGAGCGAAAGCATGAAACCGGGCGCGCCGCGGCTCCACGACGCGACTCCGAACAACGTCGCCGCCAACTTTCAGGTCGATGTCGGCGATGTCGATGAAGCTTTCCGTGACGCCGACCTGATCATCGAGGAGGAATTCTCGACGCAACGTCACTCTGCCGTGCCGCTGGAGAACCGCGGCTTGGTAGCCGAGTGGGACGAGGGACGCGGTCTCCTGACGATGTGGGGGCCGACCAAGATGACCCATACCAATTGGCGCATTCTTTCCGAGCTCACCGGCCTGCCGCAGAGCTGCATCCATTTCATCGAGCCTGAAGTCGGCGGTGGTTTCGGCGCGCGCGGTGAATTCTATCCGGAGGATTTTCTGATTCCCTTCGCCGCCATGCATTTCCGCAAACCGATTTGCTGGATCGAAGACCGCTCGGAGAACCTCAAGGCAATGAATCAGTCGCGCCAGCAGGAACATCGGGTAAAAATCGGTGTAAAGAAAGACGGCACGATCTTGGCGATGGATGCCGAGATCCTTTTCGACATGGGCAGCTACACGCGCACCCACGGCGGCGTCCCAGCCATCGCCGCTTCGGCCATGCTGCGCGGTCCGTTTCGGGTAAAAAACTATCGCTGTAACGTTTTCTGCGTCCTGACCAACAAGACACCGGTGGGGACCTACCGAAGCCCGGGGCGTTACGAAGCAAATTTTGTCCGCGAACGGTTATTGGATATGGTTGCGCACCGCCTGAAGCTCGATCCCGCGGACGTAAGAAGACGCAACCTGATCCGCCATGAAGAAATGCCCTGTGATCTCGGCAAGCATCCGTTTCACTCCATGGTTTATGACACCGGCGATTTCCCCGGCCAGTTCGAGCGCGCGCTGGAGCGCTTCGGCTATGAAGATCTCAAGGCCACCTGCGCCGCCGCAAAGCTCGAAGGCCGCGCTGTCGGCGTCGGCATCGGCTGCTTCGTCGAAACCAGCGGCATCGGCCCATGGGAGTACGCCCGTGTCGAAGTTGACAATGCCGGCCAGGTCGTCCTTTACTCCGGCTGTAACTCGGTTGGCCAAGGCATCGCGACGGCGCTGAGCCAAATCGTTGCCGATGAGCTGCAAGTCGCCATTGAAAATGTGCGCGTCGTGCACGGCGATACGGCGAAAGTTCCGTACGGCAACGGCAGCAACGCCAGCCGTTCCACCGTCATGGCCGGTAGCGCCGCGGTCGGCGCATCACGTAAAGTCAAAGACAAACTCTTGCGGCTGGCAGCGGCTAACTTGGAAATCGATACCGCCGACCTGATCCTACGCGATGGCCGCGTCGTCGCCCGCGGCGCGCCGGAACGCGCTGTCAGCTTTAAAGATCTCGCGCGTTTGGCGTTGCCCGGTGCGGCGCTAAAAAACGGCATGACTCCCGGGATCTCCGAGGAAGATTTTTTCGCCACGGATAAACGGCCGTTTCCTTACGGCGTGCACATAGCGGAAGTGGAAGTTGACAAGGAGACCGGCAAAATCAAGATTCTCGATTATCTCGTGACTGAAGACATTGGGCGCAAGATCAATCCCATGATCATCGAAGGGCAAATGGCGGGCGGTCTGGCGCAAGGAATCGGCGGCGCGCTGCTGGAAGAGTTTGTCTATGACGAAGACGGCCAACCATTGTCGACGAACTTCATGGATTATTTATTGCCGACCGCAATGGAGATACCCAAAGCGCAGCTTATCTCAACCGAAGACTTTCCGAGCCCCCATAATCCGCTCGGCGTCAAAGGAGCTGGCGAAGGCGGCATCACGGCGGCCGGTGCTGCATTGGCGAACGCCGTGTCCAATGCGTTGGGTGTCGAAGTCAAAAAATTGCCGCTGAAGCCCGACTACGTGCTGCAGCTGATAAAAGACTGCCAAGCTGCCGGATAAAGTTCGGATGCTAATTGATGGCGAATAATTCCCGATGACCAGTCGGCAAATTATCGACGTGCACGCGCACGTCTATCCCGCGGGCTGTTTCACGGAAGTTATCAAGAGCCGCGCTGACTTCAAGCTCGTTGATAATCCGCGCGGCCAGTCGCTGCTCTACCGCGGCAGCCACGTCATGTCCATGCCCGCGGACCAGGACGATTTGCCCAGGCGGCTGGCGTCGATGGACGAAGCAGGCATCGGTATGGCGATACTTTCTGTGGGAGCGCTGAATATTGGTTGGGCCGGTTCCGGCGACGCCGCGGCTGCGCGCTTTGTCAATGACGGGCTTGCCGCGGTTTGCCGACAGTACCCGACTCGTTTTCGATTTGTCGCGGTCCTGCCGTGCGCTAAGCATGGTGAGATGGTAGAAGAGTTGGATCGCGCTCTCGGGATGGGCGCCGCCGGCGTAGGCATCGCAACCAATGTTGGCGACTTTCAGTTACATGCGCCCGAGCTCCGAGCCTTTTGGCGCGAGATGAGCGGCCGTAAACTCATGGTGCTCGTACATCCGACCTATCCGTGCGATGCGCCGCAGAACGATCCGGGAACCTTTCTGTCCGTCGGATATCCGGGTGAAACCGCGATGGCGGCGACCAAGCTCGCTCTTTCTGGCACTCTCGAAGAATGCCCTAGCGTAAAGGTGGTTTGGTCGCATCTCGGCGGCGGTTTGGCGATGATCTTGGACCGCATCGATCGCGGCTACCAACGATTCTCCAGCTGTCCTCATCCGCCCAGTTACTATTTGCGCCGCTGTTACTTCGACACCGCGTGCATTCACGCTCCGGCGTTGGAATGCGCTCGCGCAACTTGGGGTGCCAACACACTGGTTTTCGGCACGGACGCGCCACATGTGCCGAATGCCGAGAAGGACACAGTCGTCGCGCTGAAAGCGAGAGCTTGGTCGGACGCCGAGTTCGAGGGCGTCTTCAGTGCCACCATCCAGCGGCTTCTGGCGTGACGAGAGTTTCGCGCGACCTTCTCCTTATGCCGCGACAAATAGGCATTGGGCAGCAGGCAATAGGCAACAGTAAGAAACAGATCGTTCAACCGTTTCAGTCAGTTCAAGCAGTTCAACTGCTGCGCTCCGTTCCTTACGGGGACCGGTCCGTTCCCATAGTTCCAATGGTTCGACAAGCTCACCATGAGCGGAGTTATTGTTATGCTGCTTCGCTCCGTTCCAATCGTTTGCCGGATTCAATAACATGGCGGACTTCGACGTTTCCGGAATTCTGGAAGCGTCGAAATGTATGTTAATAACGAACCTGCTTGCTGAAGCAAATGAAAAGAGAAACATGCAACCGGTAACGACCGGTCAAAAAAAAGAGACTGGCAAGTGGAGATGGCGTCGATGTTTGGACTCGGAAGTACCTTACGTCCGCGCGGGCGGCCGCGGACCAAAAAGAAAAGTAGCGTGTCCCCTTTTTGACGCCCCCGCTTACTGCACCTTCTCCCACACCAAGGTTGTGAAGCCTTCGCGCTATTTCGACTGGCCACCGATGAAGTCGAGCACGGCGCGATTGAAGATCTCCGGCTGCTCCCAGTACGTCGAGTGCCCGGCCTCGGGCATCAGCGCCAGCCGGCTGTTCGGAATCTCGGCCGCGATCATCCGCGAGATCGACGGCGGCGTCGACATGTCCGCAGTGCCGGCAATCAGCAGCGTCGGCAGCTTGAGCTCCTTGAGCCTCGCCTGCGTGATCTCATTCTTGAGCGTTTGCCGAAATTCGCGCCCGATCAGCGCCTTGTGCTCGAGCTCTACCCACGCCTTCACGCCTTCGGGGTTCGCCACTCGGTATGACGGACCGAGCTCGCGAAATTCGGCCGGCATCTGCTCCCAGCCCTTGGGGCGAATGAAGGCCGCCGCCTTGGCGATCTCGCCGTCGCGCACCCCGAAGGAATTGCTGGAAATGGTCAGGCTCAGGAGCCGGTCCTGGTAAGAGAACGCGAAGTCCGACGCGATGCTGCCGCCGGCCGCCGACGCCACCACATGAAATCGTCCAAGGCCCAGGACATCCGCGAGGTGCCGAAGGTCCTCGGAGCCGATACCAGGATTGTTCGGGTCGAAGGGCGCGGAGTTGTAGTAGCCGCGCCGCGAAAAGGCGATAACGCGGTAGCCGGCCTTCGCTAATACCGGCTGCTGGTAACCCCAGATCAGCGCGCTGCCGGTCGCCGGATGCAGAAGCACGATCGGCACGCCCTGCCCGCCCGTGTCCCAGTACCAGAGACGGGTGTCGGGAATCTGCGCCACGCCGTCCTTGGCCGGAACCTGCGCGGGGATGGGGATGGGTCTCATCGGATTGGCGACGGTTTGGCCGTGTGCCGTCTCGATGGGGCCTGTGCCGAGCGCTGCCAAGCCGGCAGCGAGCCCGATGGTCCGGAGGAACGCGCCCGCTGGCCGGGCGCAGTTGGAGGAATGGCTCTTGCCCATCGTCGCACGTGCTCCCTTCAGTATGCCCATTTTTTAAAAGACATGCGCGGAGGGTTCAATTCCTTAGATGCAAACAATCATTTTGCTGGATTGCAATGAGCGGATTTCAACAAAGCGGCTCGAGAACGAGCGTGGCCAAATTGTGAGCCGAATCAGATCCCGCTCGTGAACGAATAAACGCAAAAAACCTCATCCGCTAGCCTGTTCCCCTTTATAACTTCTTCACAATTACAACTCGGTCGCCGCCATATTTAGTTCCACGCTCCCTGCGGAAATAGCTGACTATGAGTTCTAATGTCAATGCAAAATGACGTCAAGTCAGCCGCATGGCTCGCCGAAATCGTGCAACGTTAAAGTCGTATCCTCGAGGGGAAAAGCCGTGGACGTGATTCGTGGGTAGTGACTCGTGATTCCGAAAACAGACGGTTCCAGTCGACCTTGAATGAACTGCCACCCGTAGCCTCGCTCTGGGACAAAGAAACTACTTCTTCGCCAACTCGTCCAGCAGCGAGAAATCATAGATCTGCTCGGGCTTTGCAGGTTCCTTCAATCCCATGTTGCGCTGTGTCAGTTCAGCGTCCAGTTTTTGCGCGTTGGCTGTCGGTCTCCCGTCGAGCGCCCACGATCCCCGGACATTGTCGTAGACGAAGCTTGCCTCATCCTGACTGAGCGCGAATTGCTTCATGTAGATCGGCAGCACCTTTTCCTTTTGCGCAGCTGCGATGCGCAAGCCGTCAAGGCAAGCGTGGACCGCCGCGCGCAGGACGTCGCGCTTGTTCTGCAGTCCGGCGACGGCCGTGCCAAGTCCGCCTGATGGAAGGTCGAACTCGGATGCCCGTGCCAGGACGTGAAAGCCGAGCTTCACCAGACGGGCCGCCTCTGTGCCGGTGACGACCGCGGCGGGAACGTTGCCGCTGATCAGCGACGCGGCCCGCGCCGTGCCAACGTTGAGAATACTGTAGTCCTCCGGTCGCAGTCCCTTGATCCGCAACAATTCCTCGAGAATCACATTGACCGATGCTTGCGCGGTGTAACCGCCCAGAGCTTTGCCGCGGAGCTGCTCGATTTTGGTAATCTCCTTTGACGCCAGGAGCACCAGATCCGACCGGTTAAATGAAATCATGACCACGCGGACCGGTACACCGCGCAGAGCGGCTCTGCCGACGGTGCCAGCGGCCGTATAGAAATCCAAATCGCCGGTCAACAGAGCTGCGAGGGCAGCGCGGGGCTCAAGAACCAGGATTTGCGGATCGAAGCCGTAACTCTCGAAGATGCCCAGACTCCGCGCGACATAAATCGCCGTGGAGCTCACCGAGTGACTCGGCAATGCGATCCTGAGCTGGCGCAGCTTGGGTTTCTGCTGCGCGAAAGCAGGGCCAGCAATCAGAAGAATGCCTAAAAGCAAAGTGAGCAGTCGAGCTCGAGAGCGGCGGTTGATGATGAATCCCGGCATGGTCACCTCATGTTAATCGGAAACTTTTTTATAGGGAAGGGCAGAGAAAAAGGGACAGGTTACTTTTCCGTTGAACGCGTCTGCGCATATGTTAGAAGCGATTCGTGCCGAGAATTCTATACACCCGAAACACGTTCCAATCGCTCAACCGCTCCGCTTCGTTCAAAACGTTCAACCGCTGTGCTCCATTCATCATGGGGGTCGGTCCGTTCCAATGGTTCGACAAGCTCACCATGAGCAGAGTTATTGTTATACCGCTGCGCTTCGTTCAAGACGTTAAAACCGGGACCGGTTCAAAAGTTCAAGGGTTCAATAGCAGGCTGACGGGTAGTTCCAAACGTTCCAGTCGACAAAAGTTAATCTGGTTCCAATAGTTCCAGTAGTTTCACCGCTTCGGCTAAGTTCCAGTCGTTCAAAGCCTGGCGGCGGTTCAAGGTTCAAAAGCTTGCCCTGAGTCCCTCGAAGGGTTCAAGGCTTTAATGTCAGATTCGAACGGAGAAAATTGCGCGTTTTGAGAATTCTCAAAACGTCGAAACAAGCCGCTACTCGTTAGAAGAACGTGCGAGACTGCGTTACTTCCATTTTGCCTAAACGGCTGATATGCGAGTAATTTAATGGCGATTCTGGAAGACGTTCGGGACGCAGCGCAAAAACGGTTGTTGTTCCTGGCGCACGCCATTCGTCAGATGTCACGTCCGCAACGCATGATAAGTTCCAAGGAAGTAGAGCTCGTAGTTACGCAAGGTGAGCTGATTGACGATTATCCGAACGATCCTCGCGGCCATAGCTGTTTAATGCTGGGCTTCGGTAACGCCGGCCGCGCAGTGCCTGTGATGTGTTCGCCGAAGACGAATATTTGGCTATAATCACGGCATATCTTCCTGATCCGGCTCAATGGTCGGGACGGAGGCGTTAGAATATGGAATGCATTCATTGCAAAGGTTGGATGAAGTGCGGCACGGCTCCGTTTAGTTTGGATCGTAACGGGAATCACGTCTCTTGGGACGCTATCCCCGCATGGGTATGCACGCAATGTGGGGAACCTTTTTTTGAAGCTAGGGAAGTCGACTTAATCCAGAATGCCTTACGCGATCTTGACCGCGAGAGCGCAGCACTTATCTCGCCCACCTCCTCAGCACCCAAGCCATAACTCCAGCCAAGTACCGGACAACGACCAGAGACACCCGGGTCGCACCAGTGCAAGTTGTTGATTCAGCGATTGCCTGCTGGCGGTTCAATGTGACCCCGCAACATGCCCCCGTTAGCATCTGACTTTAGCATCTCTAGATGCGGTGGAACTCGGGTCCGCCTATTGTAGCGATCCGAAATCGCGCTAGGCTCAGTTATAGATGCTGGGTGCTTTCAATCCGTTTGTGCATCAGAGAACGGTTTTGCTCACCACGTATCGTCGTGACGGTACTCCGGTCGGCACGCCGATGAACATCGTCGTTGACGGTGACCGCGCTTTTGTGCGCACTTTTGATACGGCTTGGAAATTGAAGCGCATCCGAAACAATCCCACGGTCGAAATTGCGCCTTCCACTGTTCGCGGTAAACCCACCGGCCCGGCGATCGGTGCTCGCGCGCGAGTGCTTGGTGGTAGTGAATCGGATCACGCGAGCCACGCGCTAAATAAGAAGTACCCAATCCTGCACGGCGTCCTTGTGCCGCTTGCGCATCGCCTCCAGGGTAATAAAACGGTACACATTGAGCTTACGCCCCTCGCATCTGGGACCGACGGATTTTGAAACCGGAAAAATTCCGGTGGTAGGCCCCGAGCGCTCACAGAAATGAGCGAAGTCCCGTGGTGGTGAGAGCCAGGAGCCGCGTAGCATGGGCAGCAGCATTAGAATTGGAGGAAACATCATGACCTTGACGGCCTATAACCACGTTCCTATTCCTTCTTTTATGTATGGCACGGCGTGGAAAAAAGAGGCCACTAAGCAACTGGTGCAATTAGCCGTGGCGTCAGGCTTCACGGCCATCGACACGGCCAATCAACTGATCCATTACCAGGAAGCTCTGGTGGGTGAAGCCTTGCAGGCGCTCGAGAAGAAAGGGATCAAGCGAAACACCCTGTTTCTCCAAACCAAGTTTACTTCGGTCGATGGCCAAGACCATCGAACCCCCTACGATGCCTCGGCCGATCTAACGACCCAGGTAAGACAGTCCTTCGACAGCTCCTTGATCCACCTCTGCACCGAGTATGTCGACTCCTATGTCTTACACGGACCTCATCAGAGGCGGGGTTTGGGGGAAGCGGACTGGGAGGTGTGGGCGGCCATGGAAGGACTCTATCAATCAGGGAAAACCAAAATGATTGGCATCAGCAATGTCACGGCCGGTCAACTGACACAGCTTTGTGAACAGGCAAATCATAAACCCATGGTAGTGCAAAACCGCTGTTTTGCTGCGCTCGGATGGGACCAAGAGGTTAGGGAGATTTGCCAAGCCCATGGCATCATCTATCAAGGCTTTTCGCTGTTAACCGCTAATAGAGCAGTCCTTGCCGATCCAGAAATTCACGCCATCGCCCAACGGTTAGGTGCTGGTCCCGCACAGATCATCTTTCGGTTTGCGATGCAAATCGGGATGCTGCCGTTGACCGGAACCACGAGCCAACAACATATGAAAGAAGACCTCCAAGCCGAACAGTTCGCACTCTCCACCGAAGAAATCCAGTGGATTGAAACGATCGCGCTGTAAAAGTGTAAAAGGGAACGTTGTTGACTAACTGAAATAACTCGAGTTAGAGGCACAGAAGGCGGTGTTGTGAAAGGAGGTTCGTGATGGAACGGTTGAAGATGCTCATCGAAGGTACCGATCTCATCGCTCCGGTCGCGCTCAATGCGATCATGGCGTGGCTCGCCGAGGAAGCGGGTTTTAAAGCGCTCTATCTGAGCGGCGGATCGCTAGGGTGGCAGAAATGCGTAACGGAAGCCAATCTGACGCTTCCGGAAATGGCGCAGGTGGCGGGAGATGCGAACCGTGTGCAAATTGCCGATTGTTCTCGATTCGGGCGGCGGTTGGGGCGATCCGGCGCACATGCACCGAACGATCGCGCTGTCCGAAGCCGCGGAATTCGACGCGATCGAGCTCGAAGATCAGCTACTTCCCCGAAGGTTCCACCATCACGTTGGCGTCGAACACCTGGTTCCACCGGAATTCATGGTCTCGAAGATCAGGGAAGCGGTCGCCGCCAGAAGCGATCCGGATTTTTTGATTATCGGGCCGACAAACGCCAGACGACTCCATGATATGGACGAGACCTTGCGGCGCGGCGAGGCCTATCGTAGAGACCAAAGGGGTCGACCAAAGGGTCTTTTGTTGACAGTTGAAGATAGAAATCTGATAGTCGTCACAGAGGTCAAGTTTTACGACTGTTTCATTTATTTTCAGTTCCCCAAAGCTTCTGGAGGCGTTGGTCGCGGCCGCAGCCGTAGCGATAAATTTTGTAGCGAATGGGGTTCTTCTTATAGTAGTCCTGGTGATAGTCTTCGGCCGGATAGAATTCCGTCGCGCGAACGATTTCAGTCACGATCGGCTGCTTGAAGCGACTCTGGAGACGCTTCTTTGACGCTTCCGCAAGGTTCTTCTGCGCCTCATCATGATAAAAGATCGCGGAGCGATATTGGCTGCCGGAGTCACAGAACTGCGCATTGGCGGTCAGGGGATCGATGTTGCGCCAGAACACATCGAGCAGTTTTTCGTAGCTGATTTTCGTCGGATCGTAGGTGATCTGTACCGCTTCCGCGTGGCCGGTGGTGCCGGCGCTGACTTCTTCGTAAGTCGGATTCTTTTTAGTGCCGCCGGTATAGCCGGCAATCGTGGAAATCACGCCTTCAAGCTCGTCGTACGGTGGTTCCATACACCAAAAACAGCCGCCGGCAAACGTGGCTTTGGCCTTCGGAGTGCTGCCGGAGCTCGGAGCGGCGGCGTGCACGACGCTTCCTACGATTAGAAAAATCGCCGCAATTCGCGATAGCGACTTCAGAAAAGTTACGGTTCTCATGCATTCCTCCGAGTGCCCACCTTGTCGCGTCTCTGGCTCACGCGTCAATTTTATTTAGTTTAGTCGTAGCCGGCCAGGTCGTGCAATCACACATCGCCGTAGGCAGAACGCGACAAAGGTCAGAACAGGTTGGGGTCACACTTTCTATTCTAGCCAATCTTGACAATTTCTTATTACTCCTGTTGAGGGAATGCATGGCGAGGCGACCCAGGCTGTTGGCTCGCGGAGTTTTGTATCACGTGATGTGCGCGGGAACCATCGACAGAAGACGTTTTTAAACCGGAGCGACTACCGAGCCTATTTAGAAAGACTCGGCCGATATCGGAGACGATTGGCATAACGGTCTATGCTTACTGCCCCATGCCCAATCATATTCATCTCCTAGTCGAGGCCGGTTCTCAGCCGTTATCCCGATTTATGCAAGGGCTGCAACTGCTAGGTTGCAAGCTCAAAGAGGTGGCGAGGTGCTTGGGTCGAGACATGGCGACGGTGAGTTCTTTGATTTCTCGCTTTTCGGAGCGCCTGGGGGAAGACGAGAGGTTGCGAAGGCAAGCGAAGCGATTGGCCGAAGATTGTCTAGAATAGAAAGTCTGATCCCGCCGGTCGAGCCGGTGCGAGACGCTTGCTCGTCGGAAGGCATTGCGATTGGCAGCTCGGCTTTCGTCGCGAAGGTCAAAATCGCGCTTGATATTGAGGCGATGGATCGCGAAGTCGATCAGGCAGGCGGAACGTATGCCGCGGCAACAGAGTGAACCTCATAGGGGCGAATTTTCCAGCGAGAATGACGCGCTCATGGCGGAGTACACGGTCCAGTGGCGGAAAATTGCTGAAACTGATGTGGTCCGACCGGTAATGGTGCAGCGGGCGGTGGAGCATTCAAGCAGGAGGGCGGCTTATTTTCTCCGCTCAGCCTCGAAATCCGGTCTCGATACTTCGCGGACCTCTGACGACTGCAACGTCACCTTGGAGCGGCTCTTTGCGTCTTCAAAGACGACCGCGCCGCTATCCGTGCGGTCATAATCGGTGGTGTAATAGGTTCTTCCCGTCGCCTGATCGGTGATCCGGTAATAGGTTGTGCACCCCGCTGCGAACAAAAGCAGGAAACAAATACCCAGATATGTAATTGTTCCAAATTTCATTGCAGCACCTTCCTTTCTCGGTAACTTCGCCATTTTTGCTCCGTGTTGTCAACTTTATTGGGAGCTAACCCGTTCCACTCGAATGCGACGATATCGAAGCGCGAGACCTCTTGCTCAATGCCCAAAGTCTCAGTCAGGGTCAGTCAGGGTGATCCTTCTTATGCCCGTCGCCCGTGGCGCGCCTTGACGGATCCAGTCGCTACGAGTAAATCGCTAAGTATCGTAATTTTGCGGCTGTTCGCGAGTGGCTTTACCGGCAGCGCTCGCCAAAATTTAACAATGTCTATGATAAGCGGCGTGTCGCGACATATGCCTGAGAAATGACAGCTGGCCCAGCCGTTGCGTATGTATTGGGTAAATTATTGGGAAGGAGTCCTCATGACACACGCAAAGAAAGCATTTGTCCGTGGCGCGGCGATACTAGGATTAGCATTCGTGCTGTCGTCGCTCTTCCCGGGCCAGGGCCGCACTCAGGTCGCTGGATCTACTACGATCGGCGTCTCCCAGGAAGAAACGAAACTCGTAGCGTCCGGATGGAGTGCAAAGAAGAATATTTTGGGGAAGGCCGTCTATAATGATAGCAACCAGAAAATCGGCACCGTTGATGATCTCATCATATCGCCGGATCGTTCGGTTTCATTCGCGATAATGGGAATGGGTAGAAGGAAAGACTTCCGAGCGGTATTCTGTAAGGTCTCGGACGGGCTAGCCGAGTTCATAGAGATCACAACGGCACAATCGGCGCCTCACCCCTTCCATTGACTGTTTTGTGATGTGGACCTGACTCAATCAAAGTCCAAATCGCCGAATCGGGTATGTCCAACTGTGAATGCCAATTTTCCCTCACGCCCATCAAAGGCCTCAACCCTCACTTGACAAAGAAGTCGATATTAAGCGACATTTGTGAATGTTTTTTTCGCGCCGTCCGGAAATCGTTCGGACAGCATTACCCGCCAACGAAAGTTGGTTGGTCGTCATCCTCCTATTAGTATGGCCCGTTGTAACGGTTGTGTCTTTGCTTTTTTGCCCCGAGCGAGGCCAAGTTGCAGGACGGTGACGATACAACTTCTGGCAACCATAGATCAGGGCATGGGGAGTAACAGTGTGCTAGCGGGCACATGATCATCATTCCGATTCGTACACGCTCCCGGCCAGGCAATCTTATCCACTGCCGAGTTTCGGCTGACAAATCCAGCGATGGACATAGATAGCTACATACAGCGGATCATCTCTCTGGGGATAGCTGTCGATGAGGTTTGGTTGTTGGGGTCACGTGCCAACAGAACGGAACGAAAAGAATCGGACTGGGATTTGTTTCTTTTTACCGATGCCGCTGGTCTGTCGTGCCTGACATCGAACAACTATTTGAAGGATGACCGTGTAGATTTGTTAGTAGTTTACGACGGCAATAATTTTGAGGAACCGTGGCCTACTATTCAAGCGAAAGCCAAGTCTGGTAATTTACGCGACTGGGTCTGGTCCCGGCTTTCAGACGATGAGGCGGAATATAAGACCATCAAATCCACTCCGGAGTGGTACAAAAACAATCAGGCAATCGAGACAAAAATTTTTAAGGCAAGAAAACTCTGGCCGAAGCAACGATAGTTGCGTCAACACTTTGATCGGCCGAGAGCATCGTGAAATCACTGGACCAGGATCGCCACCGCAAGTGCCTCCGACAGATGAATAGAACACGACACGACACAAGGATGGATTCTTGATTCTCGTGTCGCCCTCCAATCGTCTGAAAATGGAAATAGTCTTCTCCACTCTGTGAGTGACTTTGCTAGAACGAAAAGACTGCGAGATGCCAACGGAAGAAATCGGAAGCCGGTGCGTCGAAACCAGAAAACCTTGATCACGCAGTTCCAACGCCCGGCCCAAGGACAATCACCCGTTCTTTTTTCGCAACCCGCCACGCCGGGAGAACGGCTCTTTGCCCCGAAATGTCTGTAGCACCGGCAGCGGTCCACAACTCCAGCCCTACGGGTCCTGCTGAGTTTGGTGGGGTGGGACCACTATTCGTTCAATTTGATCATGTCAACTTCGGGATTCGGATTTGATTTGGTTGTGGAATTGGCACAAAAATGCCTAGCGACTCCCGTCGCCTTGGTAGTTACGCCTCATAAGAAAGCCGCGTCCATGGATGAAGAAATAGAAATCAGCAAAGCTAAACTAACAGCGTGGGCAGAATCACTGTTTCACATGAATCACCATGGCACACTCGTGCAGCGTGAAATTCAAGCAGGAAATTATGACCGGGCAGCACATCTAGCCGAAAGAACGAGAAAGAGAGCTTGGCAGATGCTCAACGAGCTTTTCGGGTGCGGGGCTGAAAAACCGAAGGGGTACTGTGAGGCAGATACGAAGTAGCATGAGGAGATCCGTCCTTGCAAAACGCGAGGAATCGAGCCACGTTTCAAATCTCATTCGGTCGGGCTAAAAGTTCGTGTGCCCATTTAAGATGCCGTGATATTGGAGTGACCATTTGAAACGGGTGACGGCGTGTATTGTGTTGTTGGTCTGTTTACTTGTTGGCTGTTTTAAGGATGTGGATGAAACCGATTGCAACGATGACGCGCGCCGGAGAATCGTCAAGGGGGATAAAGAAAAAGCCAAGAGACTGTACGCCTCGATACAGGGAAAATTCCCGTCCTGGGACAAAAACTTTCATGAGGAAGAATTTACGTACGTCGGTTCTTTGAAAAATGGAACGGAAGCCGCGTTATTGATTACCAGTTTGGGTACATCAACCTGCCGAGGGACGACTAGATTATTGTTATTCCAAAACGGCAAGTATTTCGGCTGTTTAAACGGAATGGACCCGGTTGATGGCACACTCATAAAAGTAGTCGGAAACAAACTTATATTTCCATATACCGAGGGAAGCAATGAAATCGATCTCTCGGATGTTATCCCGCCTGGACTCGAATTCATGCCAGCCGACTAATAGCCAGAGGCAATTCTAGGTAGACAACCGTGAGAGTTGCAATCGTTATCACCGCCCTGGTGCTTGGTGTAATACTCGCCGTGGACGCGTGTGCACAATGCCTGCCGGTGGACGAGTCCGTCGTGACACTGACGGGTCAGGTTATCCTTCGCACATACCCCGGTCCACCCAACTACGAGGATATTAAGCGCGGTGATCGAGCGGAGAGCCACTTATTCTCATTCTACCGACGCCCATCTGCGCACATTGGACGTGCCGTCACTGGAATGCCGCTGCACGGGACAATGTCTTGGAGATCACCTTGGTCCCAAGTGACGCGGTGCCGCGGATTCGAGACATTGGTAAAGTCTTCACAGTGTCGGGCAGCCTGTTCGAGGCACATACGGCGCACCATCGAACGAAATTACTCCTTACGCTCCGCAGTGCAAGCCTGTCGTCTAACCCATGAGCGGACTGGCACTTGTTTCACCGCCTGACCCTCAGAGGGATTCCTGACGCGCGTTAGCGAAAACAAACCTAAAGTGACACGAGGATTGCGGATCCTCTGCGCACCACCAGACGATGCTGGTGTGGGCGGTGTGCACTTGATTTCGAATTTCCGATAGAAAATAACAGACCTCCGGACCCGCTGATTAAGAGTCAAAGTCAGAGCGGACCAGAACCGAACAACAGCAACAAAATCCAAAGATTTCGAGACTCGTTTGCTTGGCGCTCGACAATGGTCGATATTGTTCTGCTCTGGTCCTGGCACAGAACGAGCACAGTAACGCACCGGGCATTCAGCCAACAAAAGGTCTCCCGACGGTCAAGGAACGCGATGTTCGGTGTTACTTGATGCCAGCTCGTTTGATCTCTTCGTCGAATTTCTTGGCAAACTCCGGCATCGCTTGCCGGACGATTTGAACGACCAGGTTCGGGATCGTCGCCAGCGCAATCCAGGGGCGCCACCGGCAACTGGTGCACGTTCCATTGGGAGAGTGAGACCGAGCGGCCAGGCTTGAAAAGGAGCAAGAAATCTGCGAGCAAATCAAAAGACGTATCGGCTGAAAAGGGCCTTAGAACAGCAGGGTCATGGCTAAGAGATTTTTGCTCCTCGCTGTTTTAATTTCCGGCTGCACGTTTCATTACATGGAAAAAGGCCTAAATGCGC
>WNGA01004849.1_pt1 | contig 19645 bp, 20 predicted proteins | sample 5400061 | NCBI WGS metagenome assembly WNGA01 (sample SAMN13153366, study PRJNA577476) | soil metagenome | isolation source: 100 cm soil or saprolite under grassland replicate 2 | place: USA:California | collected 2016-06-15
CTCGGTAGCGTGCCGCCCGACCTCGGCCGGGTCGACCGCGCGCGCCGCGCGGGTCAGTGCCAGCCAGCCGTGTTCGGCACGCGGGCTCGCGTCCGCGAGCAGTCGCTCGGCGCGGGCCAGCCACCCGTTGGCCGCCGCGCTGTTTCCGTGCACCGCCTGGTACTCGCCGGAGAGCCACAGTGCGATCCGCGCGGCGCGGTCCACCTCCGCGCGGCGGCGATACGCGACGTACGCCTGCTCCCGCCGGGCGATGGCTTCGCCCGGCTCACCCAGCCACCACAGCGCCCGGCTGAGGCCTTCGAGCGCCTCAGGGGTCGCGCTGTCTGCGAGCGCCGCCTCGTACGCCTCCCGGGCGGCGCCCCACTCGCCGCCGCGGAGCGCGGCTGCGCCGGAATCGAGCAGACCGGTGGTCACGCGGCCATTATCGGCCCGGGTCGGCCAGGGCGGGACGGAAACGAGAACCGTAATAGGGAGTTCTCCCCATCCTCCGCGGCGCGCTCCGGCGCACGCTCAGGGTCAAGAAACGAGCGAAGGAGAACGAGATGCTGCTCGAACAGTTTCGGAAGTACACAGAGGCCGGGGACTTCGACGCACTGGCAGACCTGTACGCCGAGGACGCGCTCCTCGACGCGAACGTGCCGGCGTGGCGGTTCCAGCGGCGGGGGCGCGCCGAGATTCGCGACCAGTACTCCCAGTGGTACCCGAGGGGAGGCGCGAACCTCGTCGAGTGGCGCGTGCAGCCGGCACCGTGGGGCGCGGTGGTGGAGCTCGCCGAGAAGTTCATCGCGGGGACGCCCAAGGAGTTGTACGCGCGCGCGATCGAGGTGCTGGTGATCGAGAGCGACCTGATCACCCAGCACACCGTCTACTGCACCGGGCCGTGGGACTCGGACACCGTTGCCCGGCACCAGGCCGTCGCCCCGATGGCACGGCCCTGACCCGAAGGAGACTTCTGATGAAGACGATCATCTTGATCGGCGCCCTCCTGGCGCCGCCACTGCTGCTCGCATCGCCCACTGTTGCCGACGCCCACGCCGGCCACACCAGCTGCCGGGATTTCGGGCAATTGGTCGCCTCCGAAGCACAGGCGAAGGTCCTGGCCGACGAGATGCGAAGCCTCACGCCCGGAACGGTCGACGACGTCGTACGCGTCATTCATCTCGGCGGCCAGCTCGACGGTGAGGAGGTTCCGGCGTTCTGCACGACGTAGCTCCTCGCCGGCGCGTCCGAACAGCTCGAGTCTTGACCCTGGACCCAGGAACAGGGTCAAGACTCGAATCATGACCAGTACGGAGCGAACCGACCGAGGTAGCTGTGAAGCGACCGATTCACCCTGCACAGGCACAGGTCAGGAGCGGCACTATCGCTGGGGTCGACGGATCGGGCCCTGGGGCACGGTGAGCCGGGCGGCCGCGGGCACCGGCCTGGTCGTCTGGGGCCTCGCGGTACCGCACCGGCACCCCTGGCTGGACTTGCCTGGGGCGGGCTCGCGCTCGTGGGGCGCCCTCACTGGGCTCGTCATCATCCCTGTTGCGCTCACATTGGCCATCGCAGCGCGCGGACGATCCGCGCCGCGGCTCCACCTGAGCCACCGGGCGGCCTGGCTGGTGACTGCACTGGTGATCCTGCTGCTGCAGTTCGAGCCTGTAGCCGTCATGGTCAACATCGGTGGCACCTTGCTGCTGCTCGCGGCCCGGGGGCGCGGTGGCTGCGAGGTGCTCGCGATCCCGAACATGGTTCTCCGCCGGCGCGACTACCTGGTGTGTCTTCCCTCCACCACTCTCGACCACTGGGAGCGTCACCGACGACGAGCATCACCGGGACCGTCGCGCCCGGCGCCGAGCTGACCTTCACCCTCGACTGCACCTACAGCGGTCTCAATGACGGCGCCAAGGTCACCGCTGACCTGTTCACGGCGTACACGACCAACGGCCTGACCCGTGAGGCATCCGGTAGCCCCGCACAGGTCTTCTTCACCGTCCAAGCCGACTAACCCGAGCGCACCGGTCCGCCAGACCGGATCGGAGGTGAAACTCGCTGCTACGCAGGAAAGGGGCCCTCAGCCGGCAGGTTGAGGGCCCCTGCCGGCTTACGTCGTGTGCTTGGCGAGCCAGGGGAGTACGACGTTGGCCAGCGGCGCCGGGTCCTCGATGTGGGCGAAGTGGTTTGTTCCTTCGAGGAGAACGAAGTCCGCACCCGGGATGGTGTCGACGAGTGCGTGCGCCCACTGGTCTGGCACAGGGTCCAGATCGGAGTGAACGACGAGCGCCGGGCACTGGATCCCGGCGAGCGTACCCATGGGGTCGATCGCTCCCAGCGACTTGAACATCCGTCCGCGTACGACGTCCAGATTGGCCGCCGTGATCTTGGTGAATCCGAGGTCCAGGTTCTCGATCGTCGCGCGCTCGCGGAAGCACTGGATGTAGCTGTTCAGCCAGTGACGCTCCACCGTCGCAGGGTCCTGGGCTTGGAACAGCGGCGACTCCTCGAGTGCCTTCATGGCGGCGTTGTCCTCAGGGGTCCGGCGTGCCGCCATCTCCCCGAAGTACTCCTTCTGCAACTCGGGACTCAACGGCGGGGCGGTGTTGAGCAAGACGACCGCTGAGGTGGACTCGGGACGGGACCCCGCGTACAGAGCGGCGATCGTCGCGCCGGCGGAGTGGCCGACCAGCGTGGCCCGCTCGATGCCGAGTGCGGCGCGGAGCGTGTCGAGGTCCTCGATCGCCCCGGCGAAGGAGACGTTGTCCGGATCGCCGAGCGGGGTGCCGCCGGTGCCGCGCTGGTCGTAGTACACGAGCTGGAACGTCTCGGCCCACGGGTCCAGCCCGCGCATGTACGTCGAACCCAGGCCCGGCCCGTGCACGACGATCAACGGCGTCCCCTCGCCGACCACGGTGCACGCGATCTGCACGTCCCTGACCGGGATGGATGTCGTCTTCATTGCTCCTCCTTCATTCGCAGTTGAGAGGAGCGTGCGCCGGTGCCGAGCAGGAAGGATCGGGGAATTCCCCCGATCAGCGCCGGTGCGCGAGTGCTGCGGCCTCCGTCCGGGTCTTCACGCCGAGCTTGTGCAGGATCGCGCCCATGTGGTGCTCGACGGTCTTGGCGCTCAGGTAGAGCCGCGTGCCGATCTCGCGGTTGGTGAGTCCCTGCGCCACCAGCCGCAGTACCTCCCGCTCCCGCTCGGTCAACAGGCCCACGTCCTTCGGCCCGGTGCGCCCCTTCACACCGAGCTCGCGAAGCATCGCGGCGGCCCGGTCAGCCTCGTGTCGCGCTCCGAGTCGCTCGAACGCGGTGAGCGCGGACCGGGCCTCGACGACCGCGAGGACCCCCGTCCGGCTGCTGAGTGCCGCGGCCAGCTCGAGCCGGGTACGCGCCTCCTCGTACGGCATCCGCAACCGGCCGAACACGTCGGCCGCACGCTCGAGGAGGTCGATCGCCTCGGGCGCCCCGGCGGCTCGTGCGACGCGACCGGCGGCCGCGACGGCGATCGCGGTCACCCGGGCGTTGCCGGTTCCGGCGGCCAGCGCCTCCATCTCTTCGGCAGTCGCTCCGGCCTGCTGCACGTCGCCGGCGGCAAGCCTTGCTTCGACGAGCTGCGCCAAGAGCGGCACCGCCAGCAACCCCGATCGGCTGATGACGGACAGCTGCCGATCGAGGAGCGCGACGGCGGCGGCTGCGTCGCCTCGTGCGAGTCGGATCGCGGCGTCGGCGCGGACGGCCGTCGGTGAGCCGCCGTACCCGACGAGCACCTCCTCGGCCTCCTCGATCCGTCCCTGGCCGATCCGCAACTGCGCCAGACGTACGGCTGGATCGACGCAACGGGTCCGGCGCCCGGTGCTGGCCAGCTCGGCGAGAGCGTGCACCAGCTCGTCCTCGGTCTCACCGGCTGATGTCAGCAGATCCGTCTCACAGGTGGGGCAGAAGTTGAGGAGCGGGAGTTCGTCGTGGCGCCGGACGTACCCCTCCACCACCTGCCCCCAATGGCGGACGCGATCCGTGTCGCCGGCCAGGTCGCAGGCCAGGATGAGGCTGCAGCAGGTCCGCGCCACCGCCTCATGGGTGGCCGCCTCCTCGCCGGTCGCCGCCGCCATGGCTTCATCGACGTGGGCCAGACCCTCGTCGACCTGACCGAGCGCGATCTCGGTCAGTCCCAGCTGAGACAGCGCCGCGAGCTCGAGATCCGGATCGTCGAGCCGGCGAGCCAGCTCCAGCGCGGATCCGGCATGACCTGCCCCGAGCGCGGGATCCAGACAACGCTCCGCCCTGGCCAGCTCGAGATAGCCCCGCTCGGGAATCTCGTCCTGCCCGGCCAGCAGATGTTCCGCGCGCGCCATCCACCCGTCGGCGGCGGGTTCGTTGCCGTGCACAACGGAATACTCATGGACGAGCCACAGCGCGATCCGCACCGCGCGCGGCACATCCCCCGCACGGCGAAACAGCCCGTACGCCTGCACACGCGCCTCGATGGCTTCCGCCGGCCGGTCCAACCACCACAACGCACGCGCCAGGCCGTCGAACCCTTCGGCCGATCTCTCCTGCGCCAACGCGGCCGCGAAGCTCTCCCGAGCGCGCTCCCACGCACCCTGAGACAACGCCTGACCGCCTTCGGCGATCAGGCCATCGACACCGCTTGGTACGGCGGAACTCGCCGCGCTCACACTTCGGATGGTCGCACCAAACCGTCATCGGCGGAACACGCGTCAACTCGTACGACTGGGGCTCGCGAGGGTCAGGCCGCGAGCGCTGCCAAGACGGCGGCCTCCAGATCGGCCAGCGGCACTCCAGGACCGGAGGCGATGTCGCGGAGGTCGGCGAACGCCCGCGCGCGGTCGGCGTCGCCGAGGTCCAGCAGCTCCAGCAGCGGAGCGGGATCCCAGTCGGCGTGGACCAGGCACTGGAAGCGGGCGCCAGCCCGGGTCCGCCGCTGGGAGATGCCGACCACCTTGCGGCCGGCGATCGTTACCTCGCCGGGGCCGAGTGCGCCGAAGCAGACCAGCTTCCCCCAGGCCGTCCGTTGCAGATGGCCGCGGTAGACCTCGGACGAGGGCAGCGCCGACGCCCACAGCTCGCCGAGCCAGTACGACGAGGTGCCGACGTCGTCGGTCCAGCGCGGGTCGTGCCGGGGGAGCAGAATGTCGATCCACAGGCACCGGTCGGGCACGAGGTACACGGCGCCGCCGCCGCTGTTGCGTCGTACGACGTCGACGTCCGGGCCGGCCACGGTCCGCTGATTGCGTTGCGAGCTGCCCAGCACCAGGGCCTGGCGCTCGACCTCGAAGACCCACGCCTCGGCGGTCTCCAGCGGTTCCGGAATGCCACGGGCGTGGAACTCCGCGGCCGAGCCGTGCCAGCGCTGGACGATCACGGACCATCCTTTCGAGCGATGCCGCGTTGCCGGTGGCAAGCGTAGTCTCCGGGCATGACCGCTGACCTGAGTCGCCGCACCGCGCGGGAGGTGCTGGACGACCATCTGAACATCGCGAACGAGTGGGTGGGCGCGGATCTCGAGGAGGTGCTGCGGGCGGACCTGGAGCGCAACGTCTCCGAGGACGTCGTGATCCTGATCAACCGTGGCACGTTCCGCGGCTACGACGGGGTCAGGGAACTCGCCCGGATGCTGGGCGAGGAACTGCCGGAGCACAACGCCTTCGAGTACACGCACGTGGCCGCCGACGGGCGGATGGGTCTGCTGGAGTGGACGTACGAGGACTCGACCGTGCGGGTGCGCGACGGCGTCGACTCCTACTTGATCGAGAACGGCAAGATCGTCGCCCAGACGATCCACTACACCCTCGAGCAGCTGTAGCGCGGTTGCCGCGCGTCCGCGGTCACGTCTCGTTGGGCGATGGTTCACAGCGTCAAATTGGTCGAGAAGGCTGCCGGGTCGTGGCAACTACTCGGGCCGCTGAGGTATCTACTAGTTGTAGATGAGCCGGCGCTGCACGGCAGGCATGGTGCCTGCCGGGTGGGTCTGTCGGGCGCCGCTCAGGGCCCGGGGAGGGATCGTGGCCCGCTGGGTCTCCGGCTACCCAGGCACGTCGTCAGCGACGCCCGAGGGCGCACTGCAGTGCGCCCGGCACGAAGAGGGAAGGACCATGAGACTTGCACGTCTACGCTGCGCGGCCGTTGCCGCGCTGGTGATCGCGACCGTGGTGAACGCCGGTGGTTCGGCGTACGCCGCTGCGCCGAGCAACGACACCTACCCGGGGAGGGTGGTCGTCGGTGCGCTGCCGTTCTCGGCAACCCTCGACACTACCGAGGCGACCACCGACGCCGACGACGCCGAACTGAATGCCAACTGTGGGGCGCCGGCCACCGACGCAAGCGTCTGGTACCAGCACACGGCCGCGACGGACAGCGGCCTGGTCGCCGACATGTCCACGTCGTCGTACCCGGCCGGGGCGATCGTCGCCACCGGCGCTCCCGGCGCCTGGACCGTCGTGGCCTGCGCGCCTGGTGCGGTGGGCTGGAGCGCGATCGCGGGTGAGACCTACACCATCCTGGTCTTCGACGACCAGTCCGACGGCGGGGGCAACGGCGGCACGCTGAATCTCACGATCGACGTCGCGCCACCGCCGCCGTCCATCGACGTGACCGTCGACCCGACCGCCCGGTTCACCCGCACCGGTTCGGCGATCGTGACCGGCACGGTGACGTGTGACAGCACCGCGGTGTTCGCTTTCCTCGAGACCGAGCTGTCGCAGACCGTCGGCCGGTTCGTGGTCCGCGGGTTCAGCGGGACCGACATCACCTGTGACGGGACGACCCGGCCCTGGAGCCTCGAGATCATCGCGGACAACGGCACGTTCGCCGGTGGCAAGGCGGCGAGCGTGACCTTCGCGGTGGCGTGCGGCACCTTCGAGTGCGGCACCGACTTCGAGGAGCGCGTCGTGCTCCTGATCGGCCGGAGGGGCTGAGGACGATGCATCGGAGACGCTCGACCGTGCTGGTCGCGGCGGTGATCCTCGCGACCAGCACGACGGCGGCACGTTCGGCGGCTGCAAGCACACCGGACGGGGCGGTTCGCGGCTCGTACATCGTGACTCTCAGAGCCGGTGAACCGGGCGCGGTCGCGAACGAGCACGCGCGGCGGTACTCGGCGACCGTCGAGCACGTCTACCGCTTCGCACTGCACGGCTACGCCGCGGTGATGTCAGCCGCGGACGCGCGCCGGCTCGCAGCGGACCCAGCCGTCGCGCGGGTCGTGCCCGACGCGGTGGTGCACGCCGCCACCCAGACGGTGCCGCCCGGCATCGACCGGATCGACGCCGACGTGAGTTCCACGGCGGCCGGCAACGGCAAGGGTGCGGTCGACGTCGACATCGCGGTCATCGACACCGGCATCGACGCGAAGCATCCGGATCTCAACGTCGTGGGTGGTGTCAACTGCGTCCCCGGTAGCACGTCGTACGACGATCTGAACGGGCACGGCACGCACGTGGCCGGGATCGCGGCGGCGAAGGACAACCACGTCGGGGTGGTCGGGGTGGCGCCGGGTGCGCGGCTCTGGGCCGTCCGGGTGCTGACCAGCCAGGGCTCGGGCACGTTCTCGTCCATCATCTGCGGGGTCGACTGGGTGACGGCGCACGCCGGCACCATCGAGGTGGCCAACATGAGCCTCGGCGGTTCGGCGGCGGAGGGTTCGTGCGGTGACGGTGGGCTCCACCAGGCGATCTGCGCATCCGTCTCGGCCGGGGTGACCTATGCGGTTTCCGCGGGTAACGCGGCGGCGGACGCGGCCTTCTTCGTCCCGGCGTCGTACGACGAGGTCATCACGGTCTCCGCGATGACCGACTTCGACGGCGTACCGGGCGGCGTGGGTACACCGACCTGCCAGATCGGCACCGACGACGAGTTCGCGTTCTTCTCGAACTTCGGCGCGGACGTCGACCTGGTGGCGCCCGGCGTGTGCGTGCTGTCCACCTGGCGCGGTGGCGGTTACCGCTCGATCTCCGGTACGTCGATGGCGAGCCCGCACGTCGCCGGAGCCGCTGCGCTGTACAGGTCGACACATCCGGCGGCGACGCCGGCTCAGGTGCGGGCAGCCCTGCAGGGTGCGGGGACGTTCGACTGGACCGGTGATCCCGACGGAGTACAGGAACCCCTCGTCAACGTGGGCGGGTTCTGATCACAATCCCCGGCTCCGCAAGTTGACCGCGTGGTCGACCTCGACGCCGGAGTGCGACGCGAGGACCTAGGCGATCCCCGCCGGAACTCGATCCGGACGACCGCCTCCAGGTCCTCGCGGCGCGCTCAAACCGCCAGCTGGTCACCGAGCTGGTCACCGTTCCGGCTGGCACCGTAAGCACGAGAACGGGAGGCCGGCTCGACGGCGCCGACCCTAGGATGAGCCCGGTGACGATCGTCGACGCGCATCAGCACTTCTGGAATCTCGAGCGGAACGACTATCCGTGGCTCACGCCCGAGCTCGGGCCGATCAACCGGACCTTCGAGGAGGCGGAGCTCGAGCCGCAGCTCGCGGCGGCCGGGGTGGACCGCACGGTGTTGGTGCAGGCGATGGATTCGTACGCCGACACCGAGTACATGCTCGAGGTCGCCGACCGCTGGGACCGGGTCGCGGCGGTCGTCGGCTGGGTGCCGCTGCACCGGCCGGACGAGGCCGCCCGAGCGCTGGACAGGTTCGGTGCCGATCCGCGGTTCGTCGGCGTACGGCATCTGATCCATGACGAGCCGGACCCCGACTGGCTGCTGCGGGAGCCGGTGCGCGACGGGTTGACGCTGCTCGCCGAGCGTGGGTTCACGTTCGACGTGGTCGCGGTTCTCCCGCGGCACCTCGAGCACGTGGCGACGCTGGCCGAGCGGCACCCGGACCTGCGGCTGGTGATCGACCATCTCGCCAAGCCGCCGATCAAGGAGCGCGGCTGGGAGCCGTGGTCCCAGCTGTTGGAGCGGGCGGCGGCGCACGGCAACGTCTACGCCAAGCTGTCGGGGCTCAACACCGCGGCCGATCCGGAGACGTGGACGGCGGCGGACCTGCAGCCGTACGTCGACCGGGCGCTGGACCTGTTCGGACCGCACCGGCTGATGTACGGCGGCGACTGGCCCGTCTCCACCCTCGCGGGCGACTACGCGAAGGTCTGGGAAGAGACCCGGCGAGCCGTCCAGCACCTGTCACCGGCCGACCAGGACCGGATCTTCGGCGGCACCGCCGTAGCGTTCTACTGGATCTAGCTATCCCGCGCAGGGGTGCACGCCCGGCTGGTCCGGGCGCTCGATGCCGCGCTCGTCGAGGATGCGCTCCAGCAGGGTGGGGAACGCGGGCATCAGGCCGTCGGCGCAGGTGTCGATCATCGCGTTGTACGTCGCCTCGTCGTCCGGCGCCGAACCGCTGAACCAGACGTGCACCGCGTACCCGTCGCGATGCGCGCGGGCCACGAAGTCCGAGGTGACGACCGGGATCCCGGCGTACTTGACCGGAACCTGCAGCGCCACCGTGCCCGGCATCGGCTTGATGCCGAGCAGGAAGTACGCGATCAGCCCGTTCATCCCCGGCGACAACCCGATCTGCGGCGACTGCGCGTGGAAGGTCACCAGCGCCGCATCGTTGAACGAGGCAACGATCACGTCGGTGCGGCCGGACTTGTTCAGCAGCTTCGACAACAGCCGCCCGGTGCGCTGGAACGACGCGTAGTCGGTGTCACTCGTGCCCTTGATCTCGATGTTGATCGGCACGTCCGGGAACTGCCGCAGCACCTCGCGCAGCGTAGGGATCGCGAAGTCGGTGCGCTTGTAACCGGCCGGCGGCCGCCGCTCGCCGGTGCGCACGCCGCGCAGCGGGTACGCGCTGTCCGGCAGCCCGTGGGTCGCGCTCTGCCCGGGCACGAACCAGTACGCCGCGTCCAGCTCGCGCACCTGGTCCAGGGTCATGTCGACGATCCGGCCGGTGCCGTTCGTGGTCTCGTCCACCGAGGCGTTGTGGATCACCACGAGCTGCTCGTCGGCGGTCGACTGCACGTCGAGCTCGACCATGTCGGCGCCGAGCGCGACCGCGCGCTTGAACGCGTACATGGTGTTCATCGGCGCCTCGTTCTCACCGCCGGAGTGGGCCATGTTCATCACCCGCCGCGCCAGCCACGGGTTGTCAGCCGCCTGGGCTGCCGGGACGGCGGCGGGAACGACGGACAGCAGTACGGCGGTCAGGCCGGCGAGGATGCCACGGGTGCGCATGGTCGTGGAGCGTAGCCGCGCGATCCGACAGAATCACTAGGTCGCGGGTGAACGACTCTCGACCAGTTTGGTCAGCAGGGCCAGCAGCTCGTCGTGCTGCGGGGTGCCGAGCAGCGAGAGCACCTCCGCGCGGAGGCGTCGTACCGCCGCGCGCATCAGCACCAGCCGGGACCGGCCGAGGGGAGTGAGCTCGAGCGCGTACCGGCGGCGGTCGTACGGGTCCTGGCCGCGCTGGACCAGCTCGGCGCGGACCAGCTCGTCGACGACCTCGGCCGCGGCCGGGCCGGTGATGCCCAGGTGGGCGGCGAGCTCCTGCTGCGGGCAGGGGCCGAACCGCGCGATCGCGGACAGCGGGCCGAAGTGCCGCACCTTCAGGCCGGTGCCCTCCAGCAACGAGTCGCCCAGCCGGCGCAGCCGGTAGTGCGCCTGCGAGACCAGGTACTCGGTGCTCCGCACGGCGGGCGGCGCTCCCTCCGGCAGCAGCACGGTCAGCAGCTCGTCGAGCCGGCGACGTTCCCGTGCGGACAGCGGCGCCAGCACCCGGTCGTCGCGGTCGGACACGGCGGCCCGCATCTCCTCCAGCGCGGCCCGCCCGGCGGGAGTCAGCGACAGCACGTGCGAGCGGCGGTTCGCGGGGTTGGGGGAGCGGGTCACGTACCCGGACTCCTGCAGGCGGTCCAGCAGCCGCACCATGATCGTCCGGTTGATCCCGAGCCGCTCGCCGAGCTCCTGCTGCGAGAGGGCGTCGCCATCGGTGAGCAGATCGAGTACGACGAAGTCGCGCGACTGCGGCCCCTCCGCGATCGCCTCGGCGGTGAACCGTGCGAACGCCCGGCGCAGCACGAACCCGAGATACCCGCGCAGATCCTCGGGAAGCGCGGCGCCCGGCACGTCATGACCCACCGGGCCACCATATCCAAGCCGGTGATAGTTGGATCGAAATTAGTTGGAACATTGACAGTTGGGACAGAGCGATCTAGCGTGGAGCGCATGACGGAGAACCTGGACATGACGATGATGTACGTAGTGCACGACGCGCTCCGGCGCGATCTGGGCGAGCTCGCGCGGGTGGCCGCCCGTACCGACGACGACCCGAGGAAGATCCTGCGGACGGCCCTCGGGTGGGATCAGTTCAAGATGTTCCTGGTGGTGCACCACACCGCGGAGGACGAGACGCTCTGGCCGGCGCTGCAAGCCGAGCTCGCGGACCGGCCGGACGACCTCGCGCTGCTCGACGCGATGGAGGCCGAGCACGCCGCGATCGACCCGCTGCTGCGGGCGATCGACGAGGCGTTGGTCGACCGGGACGCCGGGCACCAGCGGCTCGGCGACCTGGTCGACGCCCTCGCCGGCGCCCTGACCGGGCACCTGAGGCACGAGGAGTCCGAGACTCTGGACCTGATCGACGCCACTCTCACCCAGGAGCAGTGGCAGCGGTTCGCCGACGACAGCAGGGACCGGATCGGCGACCGCGCCACGGTCTTCATGCCGTGGATGCTCGAGGGCGCGAGCGAGGAGCGGGTCGCGCAGATCCTCGGCCGGATGCCGGAGCCGCTGCTGGCCGCCTACCGCGGTGGCTGGCAACCCGCGTACGACGCCCAGCCGCGATGGGTCGCGCGGCAGGATCCACCCGCGGCCTGAGCGATCGTGACCGTGGTCGGCAATCCCAAGCCCCGATCGCGTACCGCGACCGCCGCCGCGAGCGTGGCCGAGCTGCTCGCGTCCGAGGCGCCGACTGCCTAGTGGTCGCCCAGTAGCGCGGCGAAGCCCTCGGTGTAGCTCTCCGGGGTCACGTCGCCGAGGATCAGCCGCTGCAACACGAAGCCCGGGATCAGCCCGAACATGGCCTGCGCGATGTGGTCCGGGTCGACGCCGGCGGCGATCGTGCCGTTGTCCTGGCCGCGCTTGGCGATGTCGGCGAAGTGGCTGCGGAGCAGCACGTACTTGCCCTGCGCGGTCGCCATGATCTGCTCGTCGCGCAGCGACTCCGCCCAGGCCTGCAGCGCGACCTTCGTGACGTCGCCGCCGGGCCGCTCGGCGATCTCCATGACGTGCTCCAGCGTGGCCCGCAAAGCCTTGACCGGGGTGAGCTCCGGATCCGCCACGATCTGGTCGAACACGTCGTCGATGTTGCCGAGCGCGTCGTCGGCGATCGCCGCGACGATCTCGTCCTTACTCTTGAAGTAGCCGTACACCGCCCCCGCCGAGAGGCCGGACTCACGGATCACGTCGGACATCGTGGTCTTGTGGAAGCCCTGGTCCGCGACGCAGTGCCGGCCGGCGTCGATGATCTGCTTGCGACGCGCGGCACGGTGCTCGTCGGTGACCTTGGGCATACTCCAAATAGTAAAACGAACATTCGTTCTTGACAACAAGTCGCCCCGGTGGAACCGTGAGCGATATACAGAACGAGCATTCGGTTTGGGAGGTCTGGGGATGACCGAGAAGGACGTCACCACGGTGCGGCGGACGCCGCCGGTCGTGGCTGTGGTCGCGCTGCTGACGACGGTGCTGACCGTGCTGCTGATCGCGTTCGCCTGGCCCGCGGCCAGGTCCAAGGCGCGCGACGTGCCGATCGGCATCGCCGGACCGGCCGCCGCCGTGGCACCGGTCAGCACGGCGCTGAAGCAGAACGATGCCTTCGAGCTGCACGTGTACGGCGATCGCGCCGCGGCCGTGACCGCGATCGAGGACCGCGAGGTGTACGGCGCGATCGTGGCCGGGCCGGCCGGTCCGGAGATGCTCACCGCGGCGGCGGGCAGCCCGGCGATCGCGCAGATCCTCACCCAGCTCGCGGCTCGCCTCACCGCGGACCAGCCCGGGGCGAAACCGGCCACCGTGACGGACGTCGTACCGCTGCCGGCCGACGATCCGCGGGGCGCCGGGCTTGCGGCGGGCGCGCTGCCGCTGGTGCTCGGCGGGATCCTCGCCGCCGTGCTGCTGACCCGGCTGGTGCCGTCGGGACCGCGGCGGATCGCCGGGGCGCTCGGCTTCGCGGTCACCGGCGGGCTGGCGCTCACCGCCGTGCTGCAGTACTGGCTCGGCGCGCTGCCCGGTGACTACTGGGCGAACTCCGGCGTCATCGGGCTGTCGATCGCGGCCACGTCGATCGCGATCCTCGGCCTGGAGTGGCTGCTCGGCACGCCCGGCTTCGGGCTCGGCGCGGCGACCATGATGCTGCTCGGCAACCCGCTGTCCGGCATGACCAGCGCACCCGAGATGCTGCCGAGCGGCTGGGGCACTCTCGGCCAGCTGCTCCCGCCGGGCGCCGCCGGCACGATGCTGCGCTCGGTCGCGTTCTTCGACGGCGCGGCGATCACCCGCCCGGTGATCGTGCTCTCGGCCTGGCTGGCCGGCGGTCTCGCGCTCAGCGCCCTCGGCGCGGCGCGCGACCGCACCCGGCGCCGCAGGCTGGCCGTCGTCCGCCCGATCGCCGGCGAGTCGGCCGCCTGAGGCTTAGGCCATCCAGAAGAAGACGGCGGTCATCCGCTTGTCCTCGAGGGTGCTGCCGCAGTATCCGGTGGCGCTGTGGATCAGGTTCGCCTTGTAGAGCAGCAGTCGGTTGAAGCGGTTCGCGACCCGGATGTCCTCCTTGAACGAGTCCGGCGGCACGAAGCGGGTGCCGAACGCGTCGGTGAGGTTGTTGTGCGGCGCCTTCACGATGTTGCCGCCGGGCATCCCGCTCGGCATCCGCTGCCGGTAGAACGCCGTACCCGCGTCTTCCGGCGCGCCGGGTGTCAGATACAGCACGGCGGCGTACCGGCACAGGTTGCGGGAGTCGGTGTGCGGCTTCACGCCGCCCTCGCCGGCGCCGACCACCTGGACGCAGTTGTGGTTCAGCTTGCCGCCGCCGCGCGCCTCCTGGATCCACAGCTTCGACGCGCCGGTCAGCTCCCGCACCTTCGCGTCGACGATCTCGATCTCGTCCGGCTCCAGGCAGGGGATCGAGCGCATCCCGGGCCACACCTCGCTGGTGTACGGCGCGCCGTACTCCCAGTCGGTCTTGGCCAGGCAGCGCTCCCGCACGCGGTCCGGATCGGGCAGCACGTCGTCGACGACCCAGTAGTCGCGTCCCTCCTGCAGGGGCTGGTATGGGATCGGCCGCATCCGCGCGGGTTGTGTGGTCACGTCGGCTCCTGAAGGCAGAGAGGTCGGCCCAAGGGTATTCCTGGGCCACGTAGGGTGGCGTGCATGCCGCTGAACTACCCGATCGCCGAGCAGACGCTGGACAACGGCCTGCGCGTGGTCGTGAGCCCCGACCGCGGGGCGCCCATCGTGTCGGTCAACCTCTGGTACGACGTGGGCTCGCGGCACGAACCACCGGGCCTGACCGGGTTCGCCCACCTCTTCGAGCACCTGATGTTCCAGGGATCGCGGAACGTGAGGTCCGGCGAGCACTTCGCGCTGCTGGAGCAGGCCGGCGCGTCACTGAACGCGAGCACCTTCTTCGACCGGACGAACTACTACGAGTCGCTGCCCAGCGGCGGGCTCGATCTCGCGCTGTGGCTCGAGGCGGACCGGATGGCCTACTTGCTCGACGCGGTGAACCAGGAGAACCTGGACAACCAGCGCGACGTGGTCAAGGAGGAGAAGCGGCAGAGCTACGACAACCGCCCGTACGGCGACAGCTACGAGCGGCTGGTCCGGCTCGCGTTCGGCGACGAGCACCCCTACGGGCACATGACGATCGGGTCGATGGCCGACCTGGACGCGGCCACCGTCGAGGACGTGCACGCGTTCTTCCGCACCCACTACGGGCCGAACAACGCGGTGCTCACGATCGTCGGCGACGTGGCCGAGGAGGACGCCTTCATGGCGGCCAAGCGGTACTTCGGCCACATCCCGGCGATCCCGCAGCCGCCGGCCGCGCCGGACGGGACCATCGGCCCGCTGGGCGGGATCTTCCGTGACGACGTGGTCGAGGACGTGCCGTCCGACCTGGTGACGATGATGTTCCGGCTGCCGGTCGACGGCACCCCCGAGCTGGACGCCGGCGCGCTCGCGCTCGACGTGCTGGCGGCGGGCCAGAGCAGCCGGCTGAACCGGCGGCTGGTGCGCGACGAGCAGCTCGCGCAGTCGGTGTCCGGCGGCGCGCTGCCGCTGGTCGGCGGCGTCTCGTTCGGCACCCTGACCGGGGTCGCGGTGGACGGCGTCGAGCTGCGGCGGGTCGAGGACGCGATCCTCGAGGAGGTCGAGAAGCTGGCCGCCGACGGCGTCACCGCGGACGAGTTGGCCACAGCCCAGGCGCAGAGCGAGCGCGACTGGCTGGAACAGCTCGCCACCTGCGCCGGGCGCGCGGACGAGCTCTCCCACAGCACGCTGCTGTTCGGCGACCCGGGCCGGATCAACCGCCGGATCGACGAGGTGCACGCGATCACCGCGGACCAGGTGCAGCAGGTCGCCGCCAGGTGGGTCCGCGCCGACCGGCGCGTCCAGGTCACCTACCGCCGTACGTCTGGAGAGCAGGAATGAACACGCCCGCCCTGACCACCCCGCCCGCGGTGTCGGCGCCGAGGCCGTGGACGTTCCCGGTCGTCGTCTCGACACAGACCCGGGCGGGCACGCCCGTGCACGTCTTCGACCGCCCCGGCCAGTACGTCGCCACCGTGCGGGTCACGATCGTGATCCCGCTGCATCTGGAGCCGCGGGACCGCGAGGGCGTCGTGACGATGATGGCCCGCACCCTGGACGAGGGCACCGAGCTGCGTTCCGCGAACGACTTCGCCGCCGCCCTGGAGCGGCACGGCGCGGCGTACGGCGTCGACGTCACCACGGACGCCGTGCACGTGGAGATCTCGGTGCCGGTCTCGCACCTGGCCGAGGCGGTCGCGCTGCTCGCCGAGGCGGTCACGAAGCCCGCGTTCACCGCGGACGACGTCGGCCGGCACGTGACGATCCGGCTCGGCGAGATCGCGCAGGAGCGGGCGAACGCCGGCTACCGGGCGCGCGAGGCCTTCTCCGCCGCGCTGTTCGAGGACGCGGTACGACGCTCCCGCCCGACCGGCGGCGTTCCGGAGACGATCCGGAATCTCACGAACACCGACGTCGCCGCGTACTACCGCGAGCACCTCGGACCGGCCCGGGCGCAGATCGTGTTCGCCGGCGACACCGGTGGTACCGACGTGGCCCCCGTGATCGACGACGCGTTCGGCGACTGGTCGGCACCGGCCGGGCCGGCCCCGGAGACGACGCTGCCGTCGTACGTGACCGGCGACCGGATCGTCGTCGTGGACCGGCCCGGATCGGTGCAGACCCAGCTGATGATCGGCTGCCCGGGGCCGGACCGCTCCGAGCCGGTGTGGGGCGCGGCCGCGGTCGCTTCGCACGTGGTCGGCGGCAGCATCAGCTCCCGGGTGGACCGGGTGCTGCGCGAGGAGAAGGGCTACACGTACGGCACCCGGTCGGCGTTCACCGCGCCGCGCCGCGGCGGCGTGTTCTCGCTGTCCGGGGCGGTGCGCACCGAGGTCACCTCGGCGGCCGTGGCCGACGCCGTACGGATCCTGATCGGCGCCCGCGACGGACTCACCGAGCAGGAGGTCGCCGAGGCCAAGGACAACCTGGTCCGGACCGCGCCGCTGCGCTACGAGCAGGCCGACTCGGTCGCCCAGCAGGTCGGCAGCAACATCGCCTGCGGCGTACCACTCGACTTCGCCGACATCTACCTCGCCCAGATCGCCGCCACCACCGCCGAGACGGCGACGGCGGCGTACCGGACCTACGTCGGCGCCTCGGGCCTGCTGATCGTCGCGGTCGGCGAGGCCTCCGAGATCACCGATGGCCTGCGCGGCCTCGGGCACGGCGAGGTCACCGTCGTCGACTAGCGCGACGGGTGCGAGTGGGCCTCAGCCCGCGCTGGAGATGTACTTCGACAGCTGCTCGCGCTCGAACTCCAGCTCGCCGATACGGGTCTTGACCACGTCGCCGATGCTGACGATCCCGCGCAGCGCGCCGTCGACGACCACCGGCACGTGCCGGATCCGCCGCTCGGTCATCAGCCGCATCAGGTCGTCGATGTGCATGTCGGTGTCGACGGTGTGCACCTGCGCGGTCATGATCGACTCCACCGGCGAGCCGAGCACGTCGGCGTCGCGGTGCAGCGCCCGGACGATGTCACGCTCGGACACGATCCCGGAGACGGACGTGCCGTCATCGCTGACCACGAGCGCGCCCACGTTGTGCTCGGCCAGCAATGCGAGCAGCTCGCGCACGGTGGCGTCGGGGGAGATGGTCACGACGTCGGTGCCCTTGCCGCGAAGCACGTCGTTGATCTTCATGGAGCCTCCTGGTCGCGTGATACGGCCCGTCCGTCCATCCATGGAGCCCTTGGTCAACGCTACTCGGGATCGCACCGCCACGTCAGCCCTCCTGCGTTTCACAAGACTGACTCTGCAAGGATCAGCCGCCATGGGGTGGCGTGAAGATCTGGCGGTGCTGCGGCATCGCGATGTGCGTGCTTTCCTGCTGGCGCGGTTCACGTCGGTGCTCGGCGGGTCGATCGCTCCGATCGCGCTGGCCTTCGCGGTGCTCGACGTCTCGCACTCGGCCGGCGCGCTCGGCGTCGTGCTCGCGGCCCGCAGCATCCCGAACGTGGTGTTCATGCTGGTCGGCGGCGTGGTCTCGGACCGGCTCCCGCGGCACCTCGTGATGGTGACCGCGAACTCGCTGTGCGCGCTGACCCAGGCGATGGCGGCCACGCTGCTGGTGTCCGGGCACGCGCACGTTTGGCAGCTGGCCGCGATCGAGGCCGTGAACGGCACCGCGGCGGCGTTCCTACTGCCGGCCCAGACCGGGGTACTGCCGTCGCTGGTGAGCACCGCCGAGCTGCCGCAGGCGAACGCGCTGTCCGGGTTCATCCGGTCGGCCGCGATGATCGGCGGCGGCGCCGCGGCCGGTGTGATCGTCGGCTTCGCCGGCCCGGCGACCGGCCTGTTCATCGACGCGGCCACGTTCGCGATCGCGGCGGTGATCCTGGCCCGGCTGACCCTGCCGCGGATCCAGCGCGCGTCCACGTCGATGCTGCGCGACCTGCGCGACGGCTGGACCGAGTTCGTCTCTCGCGAGTGGGTCTGGGTGATCGTGGCCGCGTTCATGCTCATCAACATGACCTGGAGCGCGTGCTGGCAGACGCTCGGCCCGGTGATCGCCGACGACACGTTCGGCCGCGCCGGCTGGGGGATCGCCAGCGCCTGCTTCGGCGCCGGCCTGGTGGCCGGCGGGATCGTGATGATCCGCGTCAAGCCGCGCTACCCGCTGCGGATCGGGATGCTGGGCATCCTGGCGTACATCCCCGCCCTCGTGATGCTGGTCGTCGCGCCGCGCACTGCCGTGATCGCGGCCGCGGCGTTCCTGGTCGGCATCGGCTCGGAGTGCTTCGGCATCGGCTGGGAGACCGCGCTCGGTCAGCACATACCGCTCGAGCGGCTGTCGCGGGTCTCGTCGTACGACGCTCTGGGGTCGTTCGTGGCTATCCCGCTCGGTCAGCTGTCGGTCGGGTACCTCACCGGTGTGCTGAGCGTGCGCGCCGTCGAGCTGGCGGGCGCCGTACTGCTGGTGCTCCTGGTGGTCGCGACGCTCGCGTCCGCGTCGGTGCGCGGCCTGACCCGCGCCGACGCTCCCGCCGTGGAAGCCGTCTAGAACAGCGCGGACTGGTCGCGGTCGCCGATCCGGGCCAGCACCTCGGCGTGCAGCCGCCCGTTGGTCGCCAGCGCGTTGCCGCTGTTCGGTCCCGGCACCCCGTCCAGGCCGGTGAACTCGCCCCCGGCCTCGCTGACGATCCCCGACAGCGCCGCCATGTCGTACAGGTTCAGCTCAGGCTCCGCCGCGATGTCCACCGCGCCCTCGGCGACCAGCATGTACGACCAGAAGTCGCCGTACGCCCGGGTCCGCCAGCAGTCGTTCATCAGCCCGGTGAACTTGTCCAGCCGGCCGAGCTTGTCCCAGCCGCCGAGCGAGGCGTACGACAGCGAGGCGTCGGCGATCGACGACACGTCGCTGACCCGGCACGGCGTCGCCGACATCAGCGAGCGCCCGGTCCACGCCCCGTCGCCGTACGACGCCCACCAGCGCCGGCCCAGCGCGGGTGCCGACACGACGCCGACGACGACCTGGTCCTCGATCATCAGCCCGATCAGCGTGGCCCAGACGGGCACGCCGCGGATGTAGTTCTTGGTGCCGTCGATCGGGTCCACCACCCAGCGCCGGCTGCCCCAGCCGGTGGTGCCCGCCTCCTCGCCGACCACCGCGTCCCGCGGCCGCGCCCGTGACAGCGTCTTGCGCATGACCTCCTCGACCTTGTGGTCGGACTCGCTCACCGGCGTCAGGTCGGGCTTGGTCGTGACATGCAGGTCGAGCGACTTGTACCGGTCCATCGTGATCGAGTCGGCGTCGTCGGCCAGGATGTGGGCCAGGCGCAAGTCGTCGGTGTGCGAGGGCATGTGCGCCAGGCTAGCCTGTG
>WNGA01008503.1_pt1 | contig 19643 bp, 16 predicted proteins | sample 5400061 | NCBI WGS metagenome assembly WNGA01 (sample SAMN13153366, study PRJNA577476) | soil metagenome | isolation source: 100 cm soil or saprolite under grassland replicate 2 | place: USA:California | collected 2016-06-15
CCCCGAAGATCGGTGCGCGCGGGTCCGCGCCGAGCCCGCCCTCCTTCTGCAGTGCCGCCTTACAAACGGCCTTGCCGCTCGGGTCCTCGGCGCTGTAGCGCGCCGCGATATGGCGATCGGTCGCCGGATCGAAAGCGACGGTGTCGATGCCATTCACGATGCCGAACAGCCGCCGGCGCCGCTCGCGCAGCAGTCCCTGCAGCCGCTCCCCGAATTCGTCGGTGAGGATCTCCTGTGCGTAGCGCTCGCTCACCGTGCTGACGATGTCGGCGGTGACGATCGCGCGTGCCATCGGATTGGCCTCGCCGCGGTCCTCGATCGGCAGGCGCGCGCGCGGCAGACCGATGAGCGCGAGCACGCTCGGGTCGGTCCGCCCCTGATACGCCAGGTTGTGGATCGTGAACACCGTCGACGTCGCCGCGAGCGCGCGTGTGCGCGCGACGAGCGGAACGAGAAGCGCCGCGTGCCAGTCGTGGGCGTGAACGACGTCAGGAGGCCTACCACCGGGGGCTGGGGGAGGGGCCCCTGGGCGCGAAGCGACCGCCCCCCGAGACGACCACCGGGGGGCCTCGGCCCCCCGAGGACCCCCCACGAGGTCTTCGTAGACAGCGCGGCAGAAGAACGCGTAGCGCTTCGCATCGTCCGGCTCGCCGTAGACCTTGTCGCGGCCGATCCGCTGATCGTTGCGAACGAACACGACACGCACGCCGTCGCGCGCGACGCTGGGATACGCGACGCGCAGCTTCGTCTTGCCGTATGGGACCGCGCGCGAGGGCGCGTCCTCTGGGATCTGGAACTTCGCGCGGTCGATGCTCCGGTGGAGGGGCAGGTACAGCGTGACGTCGTGACCGAGGGCGGCGAGCGCTTGAGGAAGACTGCCCGCCACGTCAGCGAGGCCGCCGACCTTGGCGTATGGGGCGGCCTCGGCGGCCGCAAAGACGATCTGCACGAGCCACCGGATGTTAACGAGATGTAAGGAGATGACGCTTCGCGACCGAAACCGTACGGTGGACGAAACCGGCTCGTTAGGCAGTCAGGTAGTGGTGGTAACGCATCCAAGGAGGGACACATGAGCGTTTCGTTCCGCAGCAAGAAGGTTCTCCTGGCGGCCGGCGCCGCCGCCCTGACCGCAGCTCTGCTCGGTGGCGCGGCACTGGCGGCGTTCGCGCCCACGAATTACGACCCGGTCAGCGCGGTCGAGGCGCAGCTCGGTGCCGCCGCGCCCGCGAACAGTGGGACTGACAAGCTCAAAGCGATCCTCGACGCCCTCGCGGCCAAGGGCGTGATCACCTCGGCGCAGGTGGACGCGATCATCGCCGCGGTCCGTGATGCCGAGCCGGCGCGCGGCGCCGGTGAGATCAAGCGGATCCTCGCCAACCTCCTGGGTGGTTCCGCGAAATACCTCGGCCTCACGATCGGCGATCTCAAAACGAAGCTTCCGGGAACGAGCCTGGGTGCGATCGCGAACAGCACGCCCGGGAAGAGCCGGGCCGGCCTCGTGGCCGATCTGCAAAACGCGGTGAACGCCGCGATCGATAAGGCTCTCGCCACGAACACCATCACCAAGGACCAGAGCGATAAGGCCAAGGCCGAGGCGCCAGGGCAGATCGCCAAGTTCGTCGACCACGTCTACGAGCAGCGGCCAGCGCCGAAGACGACGACTCGCGTGCCCAAGGTCGCCGCGTTCGTCGGTGACGCCATCGCTGTGGCGCGCGATTATCTCGGCATCTCGCAGGCCGACCTCACCAAGGCGCTGCGCGAAGGCAAGAGCCTGGGCGACGTCGCGAACGCCACCGCCGGGAAGAGCCGGGACGGTCTCGTCGCGCAGCTCACGACGGCGGCCAACGCGAGGATCGACAAGGCCGTGACCGATGGGAAGGTCACCGCTGACGCGGCCACCGCGCTCAAAGCCCAGGTGGGCTCGGCCGTGACCGCGCTCGTCGACCGCAAGGGCCCGACGGCGATCTTCAAGCGCTGAGAGCGAGCACCGTCCGGTATCCGTTCGGTGGCGAGCCGCCAATGACGGCCACGCCCGCGCACGGGTGGTAACGACCATGGTCGCCGGGCCGTTGGCTCTTCACAGGCTGGCCGGAGTTCGGGCGGTATAGTCGGCCCGCGACCGGCACGGCGAACTCGCTCAGGAGCGTGTACTGGATAAGCGCTACCAGGTCTCTCAACCGCTAGGCGCCGGTGGTTCCTCCCAGGTCTACCTGGCGAAGGACACCGCGCTCAATCGCGAGGTGGCGATCAAGGTCCTCGACACGGCTGCCGCCGCCGACAGCACGGTCCGCCGCATGTTCGTGAAGGAAGCGCGGTCGCTCGCACAGCTCTCCCACCCGAATATCGTCTCCGTCTACGACGTCGGCGAGGTCGACAACAATCCGTACCTCGTGATGGAACACCTCGCGGGTGGATCGCTCAAGGAGCGTATCGAGCGCGCCGGTCCGCTCAAGCCCGGCGATGCCGCGCGCATCGCCACCGAGATCGCGAACGGTCTCGCGTTCGCGCACTCGAAGGGCATCATCCACGCCGACCTCAAACCCTCGAACATCCTGTTCGACGCGAACGACCATGCAAAGATCGCCGACTTCGGCATCGCGCGCACCCCGAAAGAGGATGCCGCGACGCCGGAGCTCTACGCGACCGCGATGTATGTCGCGCCCGAGCGCGTCGAGGGCAAGCAGGCCACCGTCCAGAGCGATGTCTACGGTCTGGGCCTCGTCCTCTACGAGATGCTCGTCGGCAAGCCGCCCTTCACGAGCACGAACGCAGGCGTCCTCATGCGCGACCACGTCGTGCGCATGCCGGTGCCACCGAGCCACCTGCGGCCATCGCTGCCGAAGGAGCTCGACACCATCGTGCTGAAGGCGCTCGCGAAGCAGCCGAACCTGCGCTACCAGAAGACGAGCGATCTCGCGAAGGCGCTCGCGTCGATCGAGAACATCGACAAGGAGCTCGCGACCACACGCATCAAACCGGTCATGACCGAGCCGGCAAACGACTTCATACCGACCGTCGATCAGAGCCCCGTCGTCGCGCTCCTGTCGAATTACGGTGCTCCGATCCGGCGCGCCTTCTTCGCGCTGTTCGCCGCTCTTCCGGTCTTCGCGCTGATGCTGATGGCCCAGTTCGGCCTGATCACCGCCCTGGCTGCGGCAGGCCTCGTCGCGATCGTCGCCTTCGCGGGCCAGCTCGGCGTGGCGCTCGCGATCGCCTGGGTCATCGAGACGCTGCTCATCTTCCTGTTCGTCCCGGGTCTCGCGGTCCTCTTCGCGCTGTTGGGCGTGTGGGTCCGGATCCGTGACATACGCACCGAGCAGGCGATCATGGCGATGGCGATGCCGGTCGCCGCGCCGCTCGGCCTCGCCCCGGCCTTCATCCTCACCGCCGCGGCGGTCGATGGGCTGATGGGCGTCGTCACGGCGGCGTGGGGTGCGCTCGTCACGGTCATCTTCGCGATCGCGGCCGGCGAGCAGTCCGTCGGTCCCTTCGTGCAGACAGGCTTCACGCTGCGGCAGGAGACGCTTTTCAACCCCTTCCGCGCGATCGACACGAAGAGTGCTCTGATCGGCCTGCTGCAAGGGCGAGGGAGCTCGCTGGGCGAGGTCATGACGCCGGAGACGCTCATCGCCCAGATGGTCGCGTTCGTGTCGCGGATCGTCAGCGCGGATGTGGCCGCGCTGGCTACCGTGATCGCCTGGACGATCGCTGCCCTCGCCGTGTGGTCAGTGACGCGGATGCTGCGAACGTTCTTCGATACGCTCCTGCGTCGGCCGCAGCGCTGGTTCTCGATGTACGTGGCCGCGCAGTTCGCCGGGGTGATGGCGGGCGCGGGGATCCTCTACCTGTTGTTCGTCACCTGGGGTCCGCTGGACCACGCGGCGGGACGGCCCGCCGACAGCGTGCTTCTCGTTTCGGCGATGGTGGGCGTCGCGTTCGCGACGGCCTGCGGCGTCGTCATCGGTGCGACGCAGCGGCCGGAGGTCGAGGAAGAGGCCGCACCGCCCGTCGCCGCGCGGAGACTGCCCGTCCGCTAAGCGCGTCGGAGCAGCGCGGGCGCATGCTAGCGCCGGGAATTGACGAATCGGCTCGCGGATCTCTTCAAAGTGCGCGCGGGCGAGGGCCGCACCGTAACGCTCGTCCTCGCGGTGACGTTCCTCGTGGCCGCGGGCGGGAGTATCGGCGGCAACGCGATCGAGGCGCTGTTCTTCTCACGGCAGGGCACCTCCACGTTGCCCATCCTCTATATGGCCCTGGGCATCTCGAACTTTGTTGTGTTGCTCGGGATCACCGCGGTTCTCGGACGCGTCCCTCGCGCGCGCGTATACCTCGCCCTGCCGCTGGTCCTCGCAACGTCGCTGGCGCTGCAGCGCGTCGTCCTGGCCTTCGACATCCCGTGGACATACGCGCTGTTTTGGCTGCTCATGAACGTCGAGGGCCTGCTGCAGGGCATGCTCGCCTGGGGCATCGCGTCGATCGTGTGCGACACGCGTCAGGCCAAACGCCTCTTCCCGCTCTTCGCCGCTGGCGGGATCTTCGGCGGGGTCGTCGGTGGCTTCGTCACCCGTCCACTCGCTTATCTCGTCGGCACGGAGAACCTGCTCGCGGTCTGGTCCGGCGCGCTGGTGCTCGCGTTCCTCGTCGCGCGCGTGCTCCTCTCGCGTCATGTGGTCGCGCGGCCGGGCGCGGGTGCGAGCCTCATCGAAGACATGCAGGCCGGTTACCGATACGTGCGCTCGTCGCCACTCTGGCGCGCGGTGTCGGCAGCGACCGTGCTCTTCGCCGTGCTGTATTTCTCGCTCACATTCCCGTTCGCGAAGGCCGCCACCCGGGCGTTTCCCGGCGCCGACGAGCTCGCGGGGTTCTTTGGCCTGCTCGGCGGCGCGTCGACCGGGGCGGCGTTCCTCGCGTCGCTCTTCTTCGCGAACAGGCTCTACGCACGGATCGGGATCATGGCCGCCGTCTTCATCTTTCCGCTGTTGTATGCGACGGGCTTCGCGTCGCTGCTCGTGACGCAGACCGCGTTCACTGCCGTCGTCGGATTCCGTTTCGCGCAGCTCGTGTACCTCCAGGGTGTCGCGAGCCCAGCCTATGAGTCAGTGTTCAACGTGATCCCGAGGGAACGCCGGGATCAGGTGCGCGCGTTCGTGAGCGGCGTGCCCGATCAGGCCGGCATCTTCCTCGCCGGCGCCCTGCTGGTCGTCGGCGACCGCGCGCTCGACACGAAGGGGCTCGCGGGCATCGGGCTTGGCGCCGCACTCGTCACCGCGTACATCTGGTGGCGCGCGTCGCGCCAGTACGCGAACGCGCTCGTGCGGACGCTGCGTACCGGCCAGCCCATCGTGTTCACCGCTGAGGAGGAGCCCTTCGGCGGCTTCCGCCGCGACGCCGCGGCCGTGTCAGCCGCACGCGCCGGCGCGCTGGATCCCGATCCTCGGACGCGACACGTCGCGATCGAAGTCCTCGGCCAGCTCGCCGACGCGGACGAAGTGCTCGTGGCCGCGCTTGGCGACATGAACGACGACGTGCGTCTCGCCGCGGCGAGCGCGCTCGCGCGCCGCGACAACCCAGCGCTGCGCGCTGCGCTCGACGACCCCGATGCCGCGGTACGCGCCGCATGCGCGGCCGCCCTCCTCGAGCACGAGCCACGAGCCCGCGCGATCCTCGGCGCATTGATGCGCTCGGACGATGCCGAGCTGAGGCTCGTCGCGGTGCGCGGCCTCGCGTGCGCCAGCAGCCGCGCGGCCGCTGACGCCATCGTCGAGCTCGCGGGCGATGCGGACCCTCGCGTGCGTGCCGCGGCTGTGCGCGCCCTGCCCGCGGCAGGTGCGGCGACGGGCTCGCGCGTCGAGCGCATGGCGACGACGAGCGCATCGTCCTCGCTCGTGACGCGCTCGTCCGCGCGGCGCGCACGAACGCCGCGATCGCCCTCGGCCTGCTCGCATCGCTCGCGCCGGATGACGCCTACGAGGCTGCGCTGATCGGGCTGCGTAGCCGCGATCACATCCAACGCGCGAACGCGCTCGAGGCCCTGGAGACCGTCGGCGACCGCGAGCTCGTGCGGCCGCTGCTCGCCGTCTTCGAGGACGTCGTTCCGGCCGACGGACCCACCGATCTCAGTGCTCTGAGTGATGACCCCGACGAATGGATCCGCGAGGTATCCGCATTCGCGACGGCCCAGCCCACTGGAGGTGTCCCGATGGAAACCCTTGCGACGCTACCGACGATGGAGCGCATCCTGTTCTTGCGACACGTGCCGCTCTTCGCCGATCTCCCGCCGGCTGATCTCAAGCAGATCGCAGCCGTCGCGGGTGAACAGCTCTACGAAGACGGGACGTACATCGCGCGCGAAGGAGACGCTGGCAATGAGCTGCTTGTGATCGTCAGCGGTGAGGTCCGCGTCGTCACCGGCGGCAGGGAGCTCGCTCGGCGCAGGCGTGGCGACTACGTCGGCGAGATGGCTCTTCTGGACGGCGAGCCGCGCAGCGCCTCACTTGTCGCGCAGGGCACCGTGCGCGCGCTGCGCATCGGGCGACGTGAGTTCGAGACGATCCTGCGCGAGCGCCCTGAAACGACCCACGCGATGCTGCTCGCGCTCACGAGGCGTCTGCGCGAGCTGACCCGCGCGACGGTCGGGGCGCCTTGATGCGGAGCGCACGGTATCAACGGATATACGACGTGGTGCGCCGTATCCCGCGCGGCCGCGTCGCGACGTATGGGATGGTCGCGATGGTCGCCGGCTATCCCCGGGCTGGGCGTTTCGCCGGTCTCGCGTTGCACCACTGCGATGACCCGAGCGTCCCGTGCCACCGCGTCGTCAACGCGAGCGGCGGCCTCGCACCGCACTTCGTTTCGCAGCGGCCGCGACTCGAGCGCGAGGGCGTGACGTTCGCGGGACGGCACGTCGCGATCGGGCGCCATCTTTGGACACCGCGCTTGCCGGACGAGCGCGGCGGCGCGGCTTCGTCTCGGCGGCGGGCGGCTGATCGAGCAGGATGACCTTGAAGGACTCACCGAACTTGTGGCCCGCGGACTTGCCGGTGCGCTTGTTCCAGTCGCGCACGAATCCCTCCGCCTCCGGTCCGAGCTGTGAGCGATGCAAAAGAAGTGCCTTGATCTTCGTGGGCATCGTGTCGCTGATATCGACGACGGTGCCGCCGTCGCCGAACGTCTCGAGGAACAGCGCCTTCGGTTTGTGCGGCTCGAGCTTCTCGTCGCGCCAGAGCTCGGGGAACATCTGTCGCGTCGACGCGTCGGGGTTGATGGTCCGGAGCGCGACCTCGCCGGCGGCGATGTGGTCGGGATGGTTGATGTAGCCCTCGTCGGCGACGCGGAAGCGCGGATCCATCGCGATGATGACGTCGGGCTTGTGGATGCGGACCTGGCGCGCGACGTCCTTGCGGACCTCGAGCGTCGGGTAGAGGTAGCCGTCCTCGTAGCCGAGGAAGACGACGTGCTTCACGCCGAGCACCTTCGCGGCCTCGCGCTGCTCCGCGTAGCGGATATCGCGCAGCTTCTCGCGCGTCATCTCCGGGTCCTGCGAACCCGATGCGCCGTTCGTGACCATGCAGTACGTGATCTCGACGCCTGCCTTCGCCCACTTCGCGACCGTGCCGGCCACACTGAACTCGGCGTCATCGGGATGCGCATAGATGACCATCGCGCGATCGATCTCGAGGTCTTTGTTGAAGCGCATGCGTGAAGCATGACAAGACTCGGGCGCGCAAAATTCCCTTGCACCGGCGCGGTAATTTCTGCTAGAACAGATGTTCTAGAGGCCGACCTGAGGTGTTCGCCGCGGTCCCTCGGAGGCGACCGTGCTCACCTGCTACATGTGCGGCGAGACCAGGCCTGAGGCGGACTTCGCGTTCGCCGACATGGCGAAGGGGACCCGACAGCGGCATTGCCGGAAGTGCCAAGCCGCCTATAGGCGCGCTCACTACCTGGCCAATCGCGAGGAGTACATCCGCCGCGAGCTCGCACGGATCAATGGATATCGGATCGACAATCGCGCACTGATGGTGGCTTATCTACTCGCGCATCCGTGTGTCGATTGCGGGGAGACCGATCCGATCAAGCTCGACTTCGATCATCGCGATCCCGCCGAGAAGAAGGGCAACGTCAGCGAGCTTGCGATGCGCAAACCGTGGCGACTCGTCCTCGTCGAGGTCGCCAAATGCGATGTGCGTTGCGCAAACTGCCATCTGCGAAGGACGGCTCGGCAGTTCAACTGGCGGAAACTCTTTAGGCGCCCGCTCGTGGAGGGCACATGGCTCGCGCGCGCGCTTCCGGCCGCGATTAACACAACGACGCAGGCGGACATCGGCGGCGAGGCCAGGAAGTGCACCGGTTGCGGACTCGAGAGGCCGATCGTGGAGTTCCGCGTCAAGAACAAGAAGACCGGACGGCGTGGCACATGGTGCCGGGCGTGTCGTTCCGCGTATGGCAAGCTCCATTACGAGCGGAACCGTGATGCGTATTTGTCGCGCCGGAGGGCACGGCGTCGCCGTGGCGGGGAACGCGACACATACTGGTCTTGGTTGATGACGTATCTCTCTGTGCATCCGTGCGTCGACTGCGGAGAAACCGATCCCGTCGTCCTCCAATTCGATCACCGCGACGGGACGACAAAGGTCGCGACCATCGGAACGCTCCTGAGCAGAGCGTCCTGGCGCGATCTCCTACGCGAGATCGCGAAATGCGACGTGAGATGCGCGAACTGCCACCGCGTGCGGACGGCGGAACAGTTCGGTTGGGCGAAGTGGATCCGAGAGTCGGCTTAGAATCGCTTTCGCGCGGGTGTGTTGTAGTGGTAGCAAAGGATCTTCCCAAGATTCAAGCGCGGGTCCGATTCCCGCCACCCGCTCTGGGAACGCAGCTCCATAGCTCGTCAACAGCATGGTGACTTCAACTCCGCTGTGGCATGCGAGTGAAGATCCATCGATCGAGATCTTCCATCCCCATCGAGCCTCGACCGCACAAACCGATGACGATGTCTAGATCGTGGCGGGACGCAACACGCTCCTGACCGCCCCCACAAGCTTGTCGAGCTCGAAGGGCTTCGACAGGAAGATCGAAGCATGCATGCGCCCGGAGGTCTCACCTCCGCTCTCTGCGCCGCTCATCACGATGAACTTGGCGTGACCCAGACCGCGCCGATATGCGTCCGCGAACTCCTTGCCGCCCAAACGCGGCAGGTTCAGGTCGAGCAAGACGACGTCCGGGTCGCGCTCTTCGCACGCCTTGAGCGCCGCGGCGCCATCGGCGGCCTCGACGGCCGCGTATCCGGCGTCGGAGAGCGCCAGACCGATCAGGGTCCGCAGGTCGTCGTCATCCTCGACGATCAGTACGCGCGGCAGCTCGGGTCTCAAGACCTCACAAATCTAAGGCCCGTGCTCCTAGGCCGCCTTGGGTGCCGCCTTCGGCGCGAACAACGCGCGACTGATGAACACGAGTACGACACCCGCCGCCATCACGAGCCACCAAAGACCGACCAGCGAATCTGGATATGTCAGGCCGAGGAGGCCGTCGAGCGAGTACTGCCCGTTGCCGATGAGTGCGATCGCGAAGGCTCCCGCCGCGAGCGGCACCGGGAACTCCCAGCCGCCGTTGGCGGACCAGAAGCCCTTCGGCACGTGGGCCACGATCGTCACGACGACGAGGTCGGCCGCGACCGCCGCGGCAGGGAACGGACCAAAGAGACCCAGCGCGACGAGGATGCCGCCGAAAGCCTCGGCGAAGATGGAGACCCAGGCCCAGAAGATACCCGGCTTGAAGCCGAGATTGTTTTCGAAGAAGCCCGCGGTCCCGGCGGGCGATCCGCCCTTGCCGACCCAGCCAAGCTTCATGAAGCCGTGCATCGCGATGACAACGCCGACCGCGATGCGCAAGACCAGCAGCGCGAGATCTGTGTTGTTCACCGGTCTCCTCCCTTATCTATCCAACGAGGACTAGAGGCGTAGTGGCTTGATCTCGGCGAACACCGCCGACGGATCGTCCTTCCAGCGAGCGGGCTGCACGTCGATGTACAGCTCGATCTCGTTGCCGTCGGGGTCTTCGATGTAGAGGCTGTGCGTCACGCCGTGGTCAGACGCTCCGACGATCTTCGCGCCGGCGGCCTGCAGCGCGTCGCGCGCCTCGCGAAGCTCGTCATCGGTCTCGCCGACCTTCAGTCCGAAGTGGTACAGACCGAGGCGTCGTCCCTTCGGCAGCGGTGCGGCGCTTGGGCCCACCTCGATGAGCAGAAGCTCGTGGTGGGTGCGGCCTGAGGTGAACGCCGCCGCGGGAAACTGCATCCCGCCTTCCGGCGTGATCTCTTTCCAGCCGAGCAGTTCGCCGTAGAAGCGCCGCGAACGCGCGAGATCTTTGACGTAAAGAACGAGATGCCCGAGCTCTTTGATCTGCATCGCGACCTCCCGGTGGCGCTATCGGTGCAACAGCGGGCGCGCCCGGATTGTTCCCGAGCGCTTCCCCTCGCCCGCCCGGCCCTTCGCTTGCGGCTCCCAGGGTCGATCGGCACAGTGGCGTGATGCGACAGCCCAATTTCGTCGTCTTTCTCAGTGACGATCAGGCGTACTGCGATCTCGGCTGCATGGGCGCGACGGATCTCGCGACACCGAACCTGGACGCGCTGGCCGGCTCCGGGGCGCTGCTGCTCAGCTGGTACTCGAACTCTCCGGTCTGCTCCCCCTCCCGCGCCAGCCTGCTGACCGGCCGCTACCCGGGCAACGCCGGCGTCCGCGCGATCTTGCGCGGTCACCGCACGGCAACGGGTCTGCCACGCGAGGTACCGACGATCGCGACGGCGCTGCGCGACGTCGGCTATCGCACAGCGATGTTCGGCAAGTGGCATCTCGGCCACGCCGAGGGCTCCCGTCCGCACGATCACGGCTTCGAAGAGTGGTTCGGATTCATGGCCGGCTGCGTCGACTACTACTCGCACATCTTCTACTTCGACATGGAGGTCAGGACCGATCCGATCCACGACCTGTGGGAGAACGGGCGTGAGGTCTGGCTGAACGGGCGCTACTTCACGGAGCTCGTCACCGAGCGGGCCGTCAACTACATCCGGCGCGCCGCGCGACGTGGTGAACCATTCTTCCTTTACGTGCCATTCAACGCTCCGCACTATCCCCTGCACGCACCGGCGCGCTACCTCGATCGGTTCCCGGATCTGCCGCCCGAACGCCGGATCATGGCGGCGATGCTCGCTGCGATGGACGACGGCATCGGCGAGATCGTCGACGAGCTCTCGCGCGCCGGTCTGCGCGAAGACACCTTCGTGTTCTTCCAGAGCGACAACGGCCCTTCGCGCGAGACCAGGAATCACCTGGACGGGCGCACCGATCCCTATTACGGGTCCCGCTGCTCGCTGAAGGGTCACAAGTTCAGCCTCTTCGAAGGAGGCATCCGCTCGCCGGCGATCGCCAGCTGGCCCGCGCGCATCCCGGCCGGCAGGCGCGTGGGCGAGTCCGGCGCGGCGATGGACATCTTCCCGACGCTCCTGCGCGCTGCTGACGGGGACCCCACCGTGTACGAGCTCGACGGTCTCGACGTGCTCGCGATGCTGGCGGACGACGCACCGTCACCGCACGACGACCTGTACTGGGAGATGGGTCGCCAGACGGCGATCCGCCGCGGTCGCTGGAAGCTCGTGCTGAACGGGCAGCTCGTCGAGTCGGACAGGACGCAAAGACCGACCGACGACCTGCCGCCGCAGGACGTCGTGTTCCTCGCGGATCTCACCGACGATCCGGATGAGCGCCACAACCTGCGCGACCGCCACCCCGCCCTGACCGCCGAGCTGCGCGCCGCGGCCGAGTCGTGGCGCGGGCGCATCGAGGAGCGCTGGGAGCGCGAGTGGCGTGCTCGTATGCCGGAGATCGGCGTCACCGGATGGCAGGCACCCTAGCCGCCGATATGCGCGAGCACGGCGGGATCGTCGGTCGCGAGCACGTCGATCCCGGCTTCGGCGAACGCGCGCGCCTCGACGGGATCGTTCGTGTGCGGCGCCATCACGAGCAGACCTGCGTCATGCAGCGCCGCGACGAGCGATGCATCGAGCGGGCGGAAACAGGGGTGCGCGTAGGTCGCGCCGACCGCGCGGCAGGTCTCGATCATCGCAGCGGTGGATGTACGGCGGAACAGCACGCTGCGAGGGACGCCAGGAGCCGTCTCGCGCAGCTCGTCAACGAGCGGCGTATCGAACGATCCCGAGACCAGCTCAACTCCCGCGGCAGCACCTGCAAGCACGAGCTGCCCGAGGGCGGTGCCGGTGCGCGCTCCCTTGAGCTCGACGTAGACGCCAAGTCGGCCGCGTGAGACGGCGAACACCTCGGTCAGACGCGGCACACCCTGGCCGTCGCCGAGGTCGATCCGGCCGAGCTCGTCCGCGGTCAGGCGCGCGACAGCCTCGCGCCGGTCAGCCGATCGCATCAGGTCCGCATCGTGGATGACGACGACCTCTCCGTCGCGGCTCAGATGCACGTCCACCTCGACCATGTCGAGGCCGTGCGCGATCGCGAGCTCGACGGCGCGCAGGGTGTTCTCCGGCGCGAGCGCGCTGGCGCCACGGTGCCCGACGGTGCGGGGCCGCCCGACCCTCACGCGGACTTCACTCCGCGCTCACAACGCGGTGCTTTCTTTCGTGGACCGCGGGCGTACACTCGCGCCGCAGTTTGCAGGGAGGCGTACAGATGAGCAAGCAAGCAATCGGAGTGCCTGTGGATCGTGCGGCGTATCGCGTGTCACGCCGGCGGTTCCTGGTGGGAACGGGCGCCTTGGTGGCGGGTGTGGCCTGCAGCACGGCGCCCGTTGGTTCGGCAACGCAAGCGCCGGCGGCGAGCGCCGGGACGCTGAAGATGGCGGCATGGACGATCGGTCCGGATGCGCCGTCCTACTACCGGCGCGACAACCTGCTCTCGGCGGTCGACCCGCTGAACAAGAAGCTCGCCGGCAAGCCGACCGTCGAGCTCGAGGCGACATTCGAGAGTGGCGGGCAGTGGGGGGATTACCTCCAGAAGTTCACGCTGGCCGCGGAGGCCAAGACGTCGCCCGACATCATCCTGGCGGGCCACGAGAACCTCGCGCCGTGGGTCGGTCCCGGATACGTCATCGCGCTCGACGACCTCATCAAGAAGTACCAGAGCGAGGGCGGCATCAAGGACGTCATCCCGACCCTCTGGAACGCGATGAAGCTGAAGGGAAAGACGTACGGCGTCCCGCAGGACACCGAGGCGCGCCCGATGTACTACCGCAAGGACCTGCTGGCGAAGATGGGCTGGTCGAAGGACAAGATCGACGGCCTGCCCGATGCGGTGAAGAAGGGTGAGTGGGCATGGCCCGACTTCGTCGCGACGGCCAAGGAGGCGATCGCCAAGGGCGTCGTCGGCCCCGGCATGGGCTGGTACACCCGCACGAGCAAGGGCGCCGACGTCTACATGTTCTATTACCAGAACGGCGGCGAGATGCAGGACACCGCGACGGGCAAGCTCGTGATCACGAAGGATGCCCTTCAGAAGCACTACCAGGTGCACGCGGACGCCGTGCGCAACGACAAGATCCTGACCCAGGCGATCTACGGCATGGACGGCAAGATCTTCGACCAGACCGTCATGGACGGGAAGGTCCTCTTCTTCAACGCCGGAACGTGGAAGTGGAAGGACTGGCAGACGACGTACAAGGTCCCCGAGCAGTCACTCGTGGACAACGTCGGCTACATGCTCATTCCCGCCGCGCAAAGGGGCGGCAAGCCGGTGACCGTCTCCCACCCGCTCGCGTACGCCGTCACCGCGAACGCCAAGGATCCGGACATCGCGTTCCGGCTCATCGCAAATGCCACCACGCCCGACCTGAACTCGCGGCATTCAGTGGAGAGCGCGCACCTCGCCGTGCTCACGACGCAGGCGGACGACCCGACGTACAAGAAGGACAAGTTCCTTCTCGCCGCCGGATACATGCTCGACTTCACGAAGTTCATCCCGAACCACGCGAAGTTCGGCATCTACGACGATGTGCTGTACCGATTCCTCGGCGCGGTCGAGCAGGGACAGTTCACGCCGGCGGCGGCCGTCGACAGCGCGGTGAAAGAGCTGCAGGGTCAGCTGGGGGACGACCTCATCGTCAAGTAGACCGAAATGGCCCGCATAGAAGAGATCACGCTCCCGCGTGAGCGACAGGCAGCAGCGGGGTGGCGGTTCAACGCCACCGCGCTGCTGTTCATGGGTCCGGCGATCGTGCTCGTGCTGGTCTTCTTCATCGCGCCGGTCGTCATCACGTTCGTCATGAGCTTCACCGACCTTGCGACCTCGACTGGCCTCTCGCACTGGCAGTGGATCGGGCCGGACAACTACGCCCGCATCTTCCGCAGCCAGTTCTGGCTCACGATCCTCGGCAACACCTTGGTGTACGTCGCGGTCGTGCTCGCGTTCAACGTCATCGTCGGCCTCGGTGTCGCGCTGCTCTCGGTGCACATGGAGCCGAAGGCGGGCGGCGTCTTCCGTGCGCTCTGGCTGCTCCCGCGCATCTCCCCGTCGGTCGTCTACGCGCTCATGTGGACGTGGGCCGCCGCGTCCCCGCCGTTCGGGATGCTCAACTACGTCGTCGCACCGTTCGGCGTCGAGCCGCGGTACTGGATCCAATCCGATCCGTGGCTCATCGTCATCTTCATCAACGGGTTCGTCGGCGCCTCGTTCGGCATGCTCATCCTGACCAGCGCGATCAATGCGATCCCGGAGGATCTGTTCCGCGCGGCGCACGTCGACGGTGCGTCCGCACTGCAGGTCATCCGCCGCATCACGCTCCCGCTCATCAAGTGGCCGGTGCTCTTCGTCCTCGTCTACCAGACGATGAGCCTCTTCGCGTCCTACGAGTACATCCTGCTGACCACGAACGGCGGACCGGGTCTGTTCGCCACCGAGACCTGGAGCCTCTGGGCATTCCACACCGCTCTCGCGAACTACTACGGCAACCTGGACTTCGCGTACGGCGCGGCCATGGCGGCGATCCTCGTGCTGATGGGCCTCGGCATCAGCGTCGTGCTGCTGCGCGTCTTCCGGTTCGGGCAGCTCGTCGCCGAGCCGAGGGTCGAGGTCGAATAAGTGGCGACCGCGGTCGTTCGAGCTCCTGGCGGAACGCGCTGGTTGTCGCTCGTACCGTACGTCGTTCTCGGGCTCGCGACCCTACCGATCCTCGTCCTCTACGTGTGGCTCTTCTACTCCTCTTTCTTCCCGCGGATCGAGGGCTTCACCCCGATCGGTGGTTTCACGCTCGAGAACTGGCGCTTCCTGTGGGACCCGGCCTCTGTGCCGCAGATGCGGAACCGCCCGCCGATCCTGCCGCTCACCTTGAACACGTTCATCTTCGCGACGCTGTCGTCGCTCATCAGCCTCCTGGTCTCGTCCATGGCCGGGTACGCTTTCTCCCGGCTCCGGTTCAAAGGACGCCGCACGTTCCTCGGCGGGATCCTGCTGCTGCACAGCTTCCCGAGCGTGACGCTCCTCATCGCTCTGTTCGTGGTGCTGCGGGCACTCGGCCTGTACGACAAGCTCGTCGGCGTCATCCTCGTGCAGACCGCGTTCGCGCTCCCGTTCGGGATCTGGATCATGAAGGGCTTCTTCGACAACATCCCTTGGGACCTCGAGATGTCGGCGCTCGTCGACGGAGCGGGGCGGCTGCGCACATGGTGGCGGATCATGATGCCGCTGGTGAAGCCGGGCCTCCTCGCGCTCGGCATCCTCCTTTTCGTCGAGGGCTGGAACCAGTTCCTCCTGCCATTCGTATTCATGCCGAGCGGCAGCCAGCAGACGCTCTCCACGATGGTGCGCGGCATCCTCGGGGAAGGGCGCTTCGTCGACTACGGCCTCCTCACCGCCGTGGGTCTGTACTACATCGCACCGGTCCTCGTGCTCTTCGTCGTCGCGCAGGAGCAGCTCATGCGCATCTACGCCGGCGGAGTGAAGGGCTAGCCATGCGCGTTCTTGTGGACAAGCTCACAAAGCGATTCGGGACGGTCGCCGCGGTGAACGAGCTTGACCTCGAAGCCCGGTCGGGAGAGTTCGTCGCGCTTCTCGGTCCGTCAGGATGCGGCAAGACGACCACGCTCCTGATGATCGCCGGCATCTACCGCCCGACGGGGGGCACGATCGTCTTCGGCGACCGGCGGGTCGACCACCTCCACCCGAAGGACCGCGGCATCGGGATGGTCTTCCAGAGCTACGCGCTGTACCCGCACATGACCGTGGCCGAGAACATCGGCTTCCCGCTCGAGCTGCGACGCGCGGTGGGGAAGTCGGAGCGCGAGCAGCGCGTGCGAGAGGCGGCCGGGCTCGTCCAGGTCGGCGAGCTCCTCGATCGCCGGCCGGCGCAGCTGTCGGGCGGACAGCAACAGCGTGTCGCACTCGCGCGCGCCCTGGTCAAGCGCCCGGACATTCTCCTTCTGGATGAGCCTCTGTCGAACCTCGACGCGCGGCTGCGTCACGAGATGCGAGGCGAGATCAAGCGCCTGCAGAAGGAGGTCGGCATCACGTCGATCTTCGTCACGCACGATCAGCTCGAGGCGCTCACCATGGCCGATCGCGTCGCGGTCATGCGCAACGGGAAGCTGCAGGCGTACGCGACGCCGACCGAGCTCTACGCGCACCCAGCGAATCGGTTCGTCGCGGAGTTCATCGGCACGCCACCGATGAATTTCTTCCCCGCCGAGCTTGCCGCGCGGAACGGCGCAACGGTGGCGCGCGCCGAGGGCATCGAGATCGAGCTCGCGGCGACGCCACGCGGCGAAGCCACCCGGCAGGCGACGGTCGGCGTGCGCCCCGAGCATGTCGCGATCGTCGCGCCCGGTCAGGGGAACGCCAACGGCGAGCTGTTCGTGCTCGAGCCGATGGGACGCGAGCAGATCGTCGACGTGCGCGTCGGCGAGCGGCGCATACAAGTGATCGCGCCGCCCGGCTTCACCGGGCAGATCGGTGATCGCGTCGGTCTGCGCGTCCCTCCGGAGCGCCTGCACCTCTTCGACCCCGCGAGCGGAGAGCGCCTCTCCTGAGTCGTCGGCGCGCGTGCTGAGCCGGCAGGCCGCGCTCGCGGAGGCGCATCCCGAGTCGGTCATCCGCGCCGCGGACGGACGGCTGGTCGAGCTGAAAGCCCACCGCGGCGCCTGGAGCGGAGCGCATCCCGCGAACTCCCTCGCCGCCGTCAGGGAATGCTGTGCCGAGCGCGTGGCTCGCGTCGAGATCGATTTCCGATCCCGTGGCGACGAATTCGTGGTCGCTCACGACAAGCCGCGCAAGGGCGCGCGAGTGCCACTGCTCCGCGACGCGCTCGAGATCGTTCGCGCCTCGCCGCCCGGTCCGACCGTCCTCATGCTCGACGCGAAGGACGAGGCGCCCTGGGCGCGGAACACGGCCCTGGCGCTCGCGCGGCTGTGCGATCCGGTACGCGATCGGGTGTTCGTCGGCAGTCCCGCGGACTGGAATCTGCGGCTGCTCCGGAAGGTCGATCCAGCGCTCGCGATCGCGTTCGACCCCCAGTACTACCTCACCTGGGACAGTCGCGTGCACGTCGTTCCCGGACGCCGCGGCGCGTACGGCTACCAGGATGTGCATCCGCTCGCGCTGCGTCGCACTGTATCCGCCGCGGACTACCTGCGCGAGCGCATCGACACCCTGCTGCGCGCGGTGGACGGCATCCGGGAGATCCATCTGCGGCTCGCGTTCTTCGAACGGATGCTGCACGACGGTTTCGACGCCGCCTCGTTCGCGCATGAAGCGAACGTGCTCGTCGACGTGTGGACGCTCGACGCGGGCACGCGCGCATGGAAGTCACGCCTCGCGCACGCGGTCGCGGCGGGCGCCGACATCGTGACGACGAACACTCCGCGAGAGTTCGCGGCCGCGCTCCCGGTCCACACGGCACGCGACTAGAAGTGCTCCGCCCAGACTGGATTGCTGAGCGCGCGTACCTCGCCCGTGCTGTCGGACAGCTGCGCGCGCACGTAGCGCGCGGCAGGCGCGATCGCGAACGAGGCATCCCACACCGGTGCGTTGACGGCAGCGCTGTGGATGAGGCCGGCATCTGTGATCAGCCGCAGCGCGCAGCTCTCTGCGTCGCGCACCTCGACGTGTACACGGCCCGCACGCGCGGGATCGGGCGTGAGGTAGAGCTGAGGTCCACGCGTTGACGCGGAAACGAACGCGCGACCTTCGCGCAAAGCGTCGAGGATCGAGGCGACGGTGGGCCTGTCGCCCGCCTGGACCCAGGTCGTCGGGGCACCGAGACGCGGGGAGTGGCGCGGATCCGGATCGGCGGTCCTGAGATAGTGCGTGTCGCTACCACCGACCGCGGCGATGCGTTCGCCGCGACGAAGCCAATCCTCCCAGAACGCGAGCGCGATGCTGTTGAGTCGCACCCAGGGCCCGTTCCAGACCTCGACCGCATGGAATCCGCCGATGTCCGCGTACTCCCAGGGCGGACCGAGGGGCTTCGGATGGTTCACGCACACGACCGCGGCTGCTGCCGCGGCCTCTCGCATCGTCGCCTCCACGGCACGCGCCTCCGGCTCGCGGAACTCCCACCAGCGATCGGTGCCCCAGGCGTTCCAGTGCCCACCGTACGTCGTGACCTCGACGCCCGGTACGACCAGCGGAAGGCCGTCGCCGCCCGGGCCGTAGGCACGCTGATGCCGGACGTTGTTGTGGTCGGTCACGCCAAGGAAGTCGAGGCCGGCATCCGCGGCGGCGTGCAGCACCTCGCTTGGCCAGGAATCGCCGTCCGAGTACACGGTGTGGCAATGAAGGTCGCCGCGGATCCAGCCCTCTCGCGCTGGTGGCCGTAGCTCAGACCGTGCGCTCCTAGGCACGGCGGTTCCGCGGGCTGGTTCGGAGATCCCGGGGTCGAACCAGATCTCCACCGTCCAGTCGCAGCCGCGCGGGGCGACCTTGTACGGACCGAGAAGGACGTGCCAGGTGCCCGCGCCGATCGGACCAGGCGCGTATGGCGGGGTGGCCCAGCGCTCGTCGATCGTGAACTGGAGCTTGTTGCTGCCGCTCCAGCCGCGGAAGCCCGGGCTTCCCGCGGCGATCCCGCGCTCGTCGAAGACTCCGATGTCGAGCGTGTTGCCGCCGGTGAGTGCCGGGTCCGAGTCGATGCGGTCGCTGTACGAGTAGCGCACGTGCAGCTGGTGAAGACCACCGGGCACCTCGAAGGGCACGTGCGCGTAGCGCTTCTCGTGCGTGCGGTCGAAATGGCCGGTGAGCCTTCGGTCGGGCGGCCCGAGATCGCGCGCGCTCAAGCGAGCGCGACGCCGGTATCGCGATCGAAGACCCGCACGCCGGCGGGATCGGCACGCAGACCCACGCGTTCGCCCGCCTGCGGGCGCACGTCGGGACCGGTGCGGACCTTCACCAGCGCGTCACCGAGCTTGACGTTCACGATGACCTCGCTGCCAAGCGGCTCCGACACCAGCACCTCGGCGGGATGGCCATCGTTCGCGAGGATGATCGCCTCGGGTCGCAGCCCGACCGTGAGCGTGGTCGCTCCGGTGCCGCGCAGCGTCGGCATCGGCACGCGCCAGCCGCCAGCGACGACGAGCGCTCCGTCCTCGCGCTGCGCGGCGAGCACGTTCATCGGCGGGCTGCCGATGAACTGCG
>WNGA01011185.1_pt1 | contig 19639 bp, 18 predicted proteins | sample 5400061 | NCBI WGS metagenome assembly WNGA01 (sample SAMN13153366, study PRJNA577476) | soil metagenome | isolation source: 100 cm soil or saprolite under grassland replicate 2 | place: USA:California | collected 2016-06-15
GACCAGGACGGCGACGCCCACTCCTCCAGCTACGACGACAACCGCCGGTTGCTGTTCACCGCCGACGAGGACTTCTGCAAGAACTCCGGCCCAGCCATCGAGCGGGGCCTTGGGTATCTGCGGGTCTACGACTACACCGACCCGGCCGACCCGGTCCAGATCGGCCAGTACCGGACCCCCAACTCGCTGGGCATCGGCGCGGTAGGAGCCGGCGACTACTCCATCCACAACCCGCTGGTGGTCGGCGAGACCCTGTACGCCTCCTGGTACTCCGACGGGATCCGCGTGCTGGACACCAGCGACCCGACCAGGCCCACCGAGATCGCCTATTTCGTGCCGCCAGCCGGTCACAACCCGGTGAAACCACCGCAGCGGGGTGTGCTGTCCCAGATGCCCCAGGTGTGGGGGGTGTACTACGACGCCGAGCGCGACCTGGTGCTGGGCGGCGACATGAACACCGGCCTGTGGATCCTGCGCGTCACCACCTAGCGATCTCAGGACCTCCGGCCGCGCAGGACCTGGCCGAGTGTCTTCCAGGAGCTGGTAACGCCGTGCTCAGCTGCTAAGACCGCATCAGGTCGGGGATTGCACCCCCGAACCCTCGCCGACCCGGTCAGTAGCGCGCGGGTCATCTCGCCGGGCCCTGCTGCTGTTCCGAGAGCTGCTTACATGCCGTGCGCGGCAGCCGTGGCGTCGGCCCAGCCGAGCACGAACGGGGCCATCATCCCGAAGGTCATCGCCACGTGCGCGACAACCAGCGCCGCCCACGCCCACCACGTCTGCGCTTTGGCGCTGCCACCACCGAACGTGAGCGCGGCCAACACCAGGATCGGCACGGCGGTGAACACGTATCCACCGACGGCGATCAGGTCGACCGGGCCGCGCCATCCGTTGCCGTCGGTGAGTGGCACGACCGCCCAGCGGACGAGGTAGACCGATGCGACGGTGAGGTAGACGGCCAGGAACGCGACTGCGGCGCGGCCCAACCGACTGGGGAACAGGCCGAGTGCAGCGGGAAGCAGGCCGAGGTAGATGACCGCAAACGGTAGCGCCATGAACAGCAGCAGGTTCCACGGCTGGTTGGCCATGAGCAGGCCCATGTAGTGGGTGGGGGTGGTGGTCATGCGGCCGGCGGCGGTGATGTCGGGCAGCACCACCGCAGCCGCCACGGCGATCACGGCGGCGACGGCGGCGACGGCCAGGCCAGGTAGGAGCTGCGGAGCAGAGGCTGCATGGGCGCCGTTGGTCCGAGGTCGGAGTGTAGCGGCCATCGAGGGCCTCCCTTCAGGGGACCGAACTATCAGAAAAGATGATAAAGAACGTTATCTCTCCTGACTAGTGCCAACCGACACGAAGGCGACGACCTGGTAGTCCCGACGGGAGGATGTCGGCGAGCAGTGTCCTCTACCTGCCGCCAAGACCGGGATGACGAGACGCTGTTGCACCTGGCCATCCCACGGCAGGCTGAGGCCGCGACCGCGGTGCTGGCCGTGCCCCTCGGTGAGGTCTCGGCCAGGTCCGGCGCGGCGACCCCAAGGACGATGAGGAGGACTACTCGCTGGCGGTGTGGTCGGGCGTGCTGCCGCTGGCGCTCGTGCCCGGCAGCCCGGTCCCCGATGCTCGGCTGGATCCGGCCATCCCCGTGCCGGCGTACGTCACCGGCTGGGATCGCCGCGCGGCGAGGGGTCAGGCAAGGCGGTAGCGCGCCACGAAGAACCCGAAGCTCTGCGAGACCGCGGTCGTGCCGGCCACGACCGCTCGACCGGCTGGCCCGAGGGCCAGGCCGCCCACCTCGTCGGTGCCTGGCGACACCGGGGTGACGACGGTCCCGTCGATCCCGAAGCCGCGGTCCAGGCGGCCGTCGGGGCGATACCGGGCCAGCCCCACGTCGGAGCCTCCCGGGCCTTGGGTGTCGCCGGCGGCGACGATGCGGCCGTCGTGCTGCAGGGCCACCCCGCGGATGCCTTCGCCGACGACGGCGCCGAGGTCGGTGCGGACCCTGCCGTGGCGGCCGAAGCGTGGGTCCGGTGTGCCCCTGGGGGTGTAGCGGACCAGGCCGAAGTCGCACACCTCGTCGAAGTCGCCGGGGAACTCGCAGCTCTGGCCGCCGGCGACGATCCGGCCGCTGGGGTCCACGGCCAGGTCCCGGATCTCATCCTGGTAGCCGACGAAGTCGGTCGTGACGCGTCCGTCGTTGCTGAACGTTGGGTCGAGCGAGCCGTTGCCGCGGTAGCGGGCGACCGCGAAGTCGACGCTTGCGGCGCCGGCCACGCCGCTTCCGGCGGCCAGGATGCGGCCATCTGCCCGCACGAGCACGGCGTGGGCGGCGTCCTGGCCGTTGTCGGGGCCGGGGAGGAAGTCGGTCACCACCCGGCCGTCGCCGCCGAAGGAGCTGTCCAGGGCGCCCGTGGTGGTCAACCGGGCCAGCGCGAAGTCGGCGGCGCAGCAGCCTCCCCCGAGCGGCTGGATGGCCGAGCCGGCGAGCACGAGTCTGCCGTTTGGCTGGACGGCGGCTGCTCGGGCGATCGACTCGCCGTCGAACTCGACCAGTGCCATGCCGTCACCGTCGAAGCTGGCATCCGGGGTGCCGTCGGGGTGGTAGCGGGCCACCGCCATGTCGGCGCCGGTGGCGTCGGAGCTGCTGCCCGCCGCCACGATCTTGCCGTCCGGCTGCACGGCCACGGCCAGCGCCTCGTCGAAGCGGCCGCCGAAGTCGGTGCGCACCAGCCCGCCGGTCCCGAAGGTCGTATCCAGCGTCCCGTCGACCCCATAGCGGGTCAGGGCGAAGTCCGACAGGATCGAGTCGTTGGTGTGCGCGAACCCGGCCGCCACGACGCGACCGTCGGCCTGGACGGCCACCGCCCGAGCACCCGAGTAGCTCGAGGGGAACTCGGTCACCGCGATGCCACCCGCACCGAAGGACGGGTCGAGCTGCCCCGGTAGCGCCGCCGACGGGACGGCGAAGGCGACCACCGCCGCCGCCGCGAGCACCAGCACCGACCCTGTGCGTCGCGTTCGCGACCCAATCCCCATGCTCACTCCTCTGCCCTGGTATCGATTCACGACTGCGACGCCTGCTGGTCGGTGCCCATTGGTGATACCGAGCACCCGTCGGTACGACAAGCCAGCGTCGTACCAGTTCGGTCTCAGGCAGATCGCGTACCGCCGCTATGCCCTGCGGGGCGCCGGCGGGGTTGCCGTCGCGTTGCTCAGCTGGATGTGGCCGCCGGGGCCGGGGTGAGCGCCGGGGTACGCGGGCGGCTGGGGGTCAGGCCCACGAGCAGCCCGGCGATCACCAGGGCGGTTCCGCCGAGCTCGGTGGCGGTCGGGGTTCCGAGGCCCAGCAGGATCGTGGTGACGATGGCGCCGACCGGTATCAGGCCGGCGAACAGCCCCGCGCGGTCGGCGCCGAGCCGGGGGAGCGCGTCGTACCAGAGGAGGAAGGCGCCGGCGCTGACGATCGTGGCCAGGTAGGCCAGTGCGGCCGCCTCGGCCGCGGTCGGCATGCGTAGCAGGCCGCTGCCGTCGGTGGCGGCGCCGACGATCAGGAGCATGGGGACGGCCGCCGCTTGCGTGTAGGCGGACACCCGAACCGGTCCCAGCTTGGGCAGCAAGGGGATCGCGAGGAGGGAGAAGCATGCCTCACACGCCAGGGCGCCGACGGAGTACAGCAACCCGGTCAGGCTGCCGCTGCCGAGCCCGTTGGTGACGGTGGCGCCGACGACCACGACCGCCGCGGCGACGAGCACCCGCCAGGATGGTCGGGACCGCACCAGCAACGGCCCCACCAGCGCGAGGACCACCGGCACCGTGCCGACGGTCGTGCCGACCAGGGTCGGGCTGGCGTGGCGGGTGGCTTGGATGACGCACACGTTGAACAGCACCAGCCCGGTGGCCGCCAGGGACAGCAGCAGCAGCGCCTGGCGCGGCGTGAGCCGGACCAGGCCCAGCCCCTTGGCCCGGGCGACCGCGAACAGGATCGTGGCGGCCAGGGCGTAGCGCAGGACCTGTCCTCCGAAGAGCGGGTAGTCGTTGATCACCGAGGAGCCGGCGGCGAGGGTGCCGACCAGGAACATCGCGGCGGCCGCGCCGACCGACCCACGGAGCAGGCTGTTCATGCGGACAGCCTAGGAGTAGATTGGTCTGTGGAGAAGGTCCAATCGGTGAGCAGAATCGAGGTCCATTTGTCGGACCTGCAGCTACGAATCGACCGGCCGGCCGGCCGCTTGGCAGGGCAGCTCGGCGCCGAGCTGCGGAACGCGATCCGGTCGGGCCGCCTGGCCGGCGGTGTCCGGTTGCCTGCCAGCCGGGAGCTCGCCCGCGACCTCGGGATGAGCCGCGGTGTGGTCGTGGAGGCCTACGAGCAGCTGGTCGCCGAGGGTTTTCTGGTGGCCCGGCAGGGCTCGGGCACCCGCGTCGCGGACCTCCAACCCGGGTCGGCTGCTGGTGCCGCCCTGCCCACGGCGATGGCGCCGCCCCGCATCGCCTACGACCTGCGGGTCGGCACGCCGGATCTGTCGGCGTTCCCGCGACGGGCGTGGCTGGCCGCGATGCGGCAGGTCATGAAGGTGGTGCCGGACGAGGCGTTGGGGTACGGCGATCCCGGCGGCATCCCCGAGCTCCGCGCCGAGCTGGCGGCCTACCTCCGCCGGGTGCGCGCCGCCGACGTCGCCGCCGAGCAACTGGTGGTGACCAACGGCGTCGCCCAGGGCCTGCATCTGGTCATCCGCGCGCTCGCGGTGGCAGGTCCCATCCCACTGGCCGTCGAGGACCCACACAGCGTCCGCACCCTCGCGCTCCTGGAGGCCGCCGGCGCCGTCCGCGTGCCCGTCCCGGTCGACGGCGAAGGGATCGTCGTCGACGAGCTGCGCCGCACCCCGGCCCGTGCCGTCATGGTCACCCCCGCACATCAATATCCCACCGGGGTCGTCCTGTCGCCGCGGCGGCGGGCGGAGCTTGTCGCGTGGGCCGCCGAGGTGGACGGGGTCGTGCTGGAGGATGACTACGACGCCGAGTTCCGCTACGACCGCGACCCGGTCGGCTGCCTCCAGGCACTCTGCCCGCAGCGGGTGGTGCTGCTCGGATCGGTCAGCAAGGCCCTTGCCCCCGGCCTGCGGCTGGGCTGGCTGGTCGCGCCGCCGGCGCTGGCCCAGGCCGTTGCAGGTGCGCGCGCCACCAGCGACCTCGGCTCGCCGGTGATCGACCAGTACGCGCTGGCCCAGCTGCTCGCCTCCGGCGCCTACGACCGGCAGCTGCGGCAGCTGCGGCGCCGCTACCGAGCCCGCCGCGATGCCCTCACCGACGCGCTGGCCCGACGGCTGCCCGGAGCGGTTGTCCACGGCGTGTCGGCCGGGATCCAGCTCTACGTCGAGCTGCCTCCCGGCCATGACGAAGCCGCTGTCGTCGAGGCCGCCGCCGAGCGAGGCGTGGCCGTCGAGGGGGTCGCGCCGCTCCGGATCGCGGGCGGCGGGCCGCCGGCCCTGATGCTCGGCTTCGCCCGATTGCCCGAGCATCGCATCGCCGAAGCCATACGGCTGCTGGCCGAAGCGACACGATGACGCGTCACCTTCCCGCCAGGCGCTCGACCACGGGAGCGAAGGCTTCCATGTCGCTGTCGGCCACGACCAGGTAGGAGAACCCGTACCGGTCCCGTCGGGTCTCGAGCTCCTCGGCGACCCGCTCGGCCGGGCCCACAGCCACCGACGGCATCTCCAGCACCAGCTCGCCTGCGGCGGCCTCCCAGCCCTGCTCGACCGCGAACCGCTCGGCCGCCTTCCGATGGTCGGGTCCGAGGGCCACCGACACGACCATGCTCAGCTCGACCTGCCGGGATCGGTCCTCGGCGGCCTGGCGGACCAATGCCGCCTTGCGGGCGATGGTCTCAGGTGCGCGCTCCGACAGCTCCCCGGAGATCGCCCCCTCCGGCAGTGCCCTTGGGAGGATGCCGACGATGTCCGCCTCGCGGCCGGCGATTCCCAGCATCCGCCGGCTGCCGGCGCCGACCAGGATCGGCGGATGCGGCCGCTGCACGGGGGCCGGGAACCCGGCGATGCCGTCCACCGTGTAGTGCTCGCCCCTGAAGGTGAGGGCGGGCCCGGCCAGCAGCCCCTTGAGGACCTGCAAGGACTCTTCGAGTCGACCCACCCGCACCGCCGGATCGTCGAACGGCATGCCGGCCCGCTGGTGCTCGGCGCGCAGCCAGCCGGCCCCGATGCCGAGCTCGAAGCGGCCGTCGGAGAGCAGGTCGAGCGTTGCCGCCTCCTTGGCCAGCACCACCGGGTGCCGGTAGTGGTTGTCGAGCACCAGGCTCCCGACCCGCAGCGTCCGGGTGGCGCAGGCGGCGGCCGTCAGTGCCACCAGCGGGGCGAGCTGGTCGCCGAACGGCTCGGGCACGAAATGGTCGCGCAGCAGCAAGGTCGAGTAGCCGAGCGCCTCGGCCCGGCGGGCCTCGACCAGCAGCCCTTCTCGTGAGGCAATCGCCTCGCCGATGACGCCGAACCGGAACGGTCGTCGGCCTTCGCTCATGCACGTCCCTCCACCGCCTCGGTAGCACCTATAGAACACCGCCGCGGCGGGAGACGTTTCCATCGGGTCAGCCCGGGTCAGCCGCCACGGCGCCGAGCGCCGGGCGCTAGGGTGGTGGGATGCAGCTTCGCACCTGCCACACCGCCGAGTTGCGAACCGCCGAGCTGGGTGAGCTTCGTCGGCTGTTGGATGCCGCCTACGGCGCGCGCTTCACCGACGCCGACTGGGACCACGCCCTTGGCGGGCTGCACACGCTGGTGCTCGAGCAGGGAGAGCTGGTGGGTCATGTCTCGGTGGTGCCGCGTCGGCTCCTGCACCAGGACCGAGCGGTTCGCACCGGCTACGTGGAGGCGCTGGCGGTCCGCGGCGATCGTCGGCGGCGGGGCTACGCCGCCGCGGCGATGCGCGAGGCGGAGCAGGCGATCGACCGCGCCTACGATCTCGGCGCCTTGTCCGACGGGACCGGGATCGACGGCTTCTATCAGCGGCGGGGATGGCGGACCTGGACCGGACCGACCTTCGTCGTCGGCCCGGACGGTCCGCGATGGACCCCCGACGAGGACGGTGGCGTGCTCGTGCGGCCCACACCGACAAGCCCGGCGCTGGACCTGAGCGCGCCGCTCGGTTGCGACTGGCGGGTCGGCGACGTGTGGTGACGCGCGCCTGACCCGGCGATGCCCGTATCCGCACACGTCTTCGGCTGGCGTCGCTCGGCTCGGCCAACTGAGGCTCGCCGTCCATGGTGGAGCCGGCTGGTCGAGTCACCGGGCTCCTCGACTGCCTGTCATGAATACGCGAGGCGTTCGTTCTTCATGCCGAGCGGTCCTGGACAACGTACAGGTAGTTCTCGTCACGCCCCGGGCGGGTGGCAGCCGCGTGCAGGGCCGCCGCTGGCGTGCCAAGAGTCGACCTTGGAAGGACCCCCGTGCGTGTGCCTCGTCGCGTTCTGCTGCCCACCGTGTCGGTGATCCTGCTCCTCGCTGGGTTGCTGGCTGCCGTCATCGTCCCGCCGACCACACCCGGCGGTTCTGACCTCACGGCGCCCGACCGAAGCTTTCCGGCTGCTCGGCGTGTCCTGGACGCCCGAGGAGACGGCCCCGCGGATCAACGTCGAGGCCCGCACACGCGACGCCAGGGGCTGGTCGCGGTGGCGGCAACTGGAGCTGGAGGACGTCGTTTCGGCGCCGCTGGGCGCGCTGCAGCCAAGCGATGCCGCCGGTGCCCGTGCCGGCACCGAGCCGCTGTACAGCGGCTCGTCCAGCGGCGTGCAGGTGCGGGTCGACGTCGTGAGCGGTGGACTGCCGGAGGATCTGCGCGTCGACCTCGTCGACCCTGGGACCTCGGCGGCCGACTCGAGCGTCGTCGCGCAGCCGGCGGTGTCGTCCGCCGGGACGGCGGTGGCGCCGCCGGCGATCATGACCCGTGCGCAGTGGGGCGCCGACGAGTCGCTTCGCAACGGCTTCGCGGGCTACGGCGAGACGATCAGCGCCGCGTTCGTGCATCACACCACTGGCGCGTCGGACTACACCAGCGCCGAGGTGCCCGGCATGATCCGCGCGATCTACGCCTACCACACCCAGACGCTGGGCTGGGCGGACATCGGCTACAACTTCCTCGTCGACCGCTTCGGGCGTCTGTACGAGGGCCGCTGGGGCGGCATGGACCAGCCGGTGATCGGCGCGCATACCGGGGGCTTCAACACCAACAGCGTGGGGGTCGCCGCGCTCGGCGACCACGAGACCAACCCGGTGCCGGCCGCCGTCATCACCGCCTTCGGGCAGGTCCTCGGCTGGAAGCTCGGCCTGTACGGTCGCGACCCGTACGGCCGCGCCGCCCTCACCTCGGGTGGTGGGAGCAGCTCCCGCTATCCGGCCGGCCAGGTGGTCGAGTTCGATGTCGTCTCCGGCCATCGCGATGCCAGCTTCACCCTCTGTCCCGGCCAGTACCTGTACCCACGCCTCTCGGAGATCCGCGCGGAGGTCGCGGCCTCCATGGGTCGGCCCGGTCCGCTGCGCGCCGTGACACCCTCCCGCATTCTCGACACCCGCATCGGTCTGGGCGTCCCCGCCGGCGTGGTCCCTGCGGGCTCGACCCGCAGCTTCCAGGTCAGCGGCCGGGGTGGGCTACCCGCAACCGGGGTCGGGAGCGTGGTCCTCAACGTCACCGTCGTCAAGCCCAGCAGCAACGGCTACCTCACCGTCTACCCCTCGGGCAGGGTGCGTCCGACTACCTCGAACCTCAATTACCCCGCGGGACGGCCGGCGGTGGGGAACCTCGTCCACGTTGCGGTCGGCAGCGGCGGGAAGGTGAGCGTCTATGCCGGTGGCGCCGACCTGCATGTCGTCGCCGACCTGTTCGGCTGGACCAGCGACGGGGGCGCCACCCTGTCGCCGGGGGAGGGCCTGTTCCACCCGGTCGCGCCCTATCGCGTCCTCGACACCCGGTCCACGGTCGCGTTGGGGCCGGGCGAGTCGCGCTCGTTGCAGGTCGCCGGGACCGGTGGGGCGGCGGGCCTGCCGGCAACCGGACTGTCGGCGGTGGTCCTCAATCTCGCCGTGACCCGCCCGACGGCGTCCAGCTACCTGACCGTCTACCCAGGTGGAGAGTCCCTGCCCCCCACGGCCAACCTCAACTTCCTGGCCGGTGAGACCCGCGCCAACCGGGTCATCGTGCCGGTTGGCGCCGACGGCACCATCACGATCTACAACCGCGCCGGCACCTCGCACGTCATCGTCGACGCGGGCGGCTGGTACACCGCCCCCGGGTCGGTCGCCGGCGGTTCAGGGTTCGTCGGGCTCACCCCCTCGCGCTTCGAGGACACCCGGCAGTCCGCCCTCGGGCCGCTGGTCAAGGAGGCGCGGACCTACCGGGTGGCTGGGAATGCCGGGGTACCGCCGGCCGACGCTCCCAACGCGCCGACCGCGGTCGTCCTCAACGTCACCGCCGTCCACACCGCGACCACGACCGGCGGCTACTTCACCATCTACCCGGCCGACGTGACGACCCGCCCGCTGGCCAGCGACCTCAACTTCAAGGGCAACCAGGTGGTCGGCAACCTCGTCGTGGTCAAGCTCGCCCCCGACGGCGGGTTCACCCTGGCCAGCCTCGCCCCGGACGCCACCCACGCCGTCATCGACGTGCTCGGCTACTACACCCAGGGAGGCTGACCCGCGCCGGCGGCCCGGTTGCGGGTGCCGGCGCTCACGCCGGTTGCCGGCTGGTCGCGGCCGGGCGGGCGCCGAGCGCGCCGCAGACGAGCCGGGTGACGCCGTCGACCAGCCGCCGGCGGTGGGAACGCGGCCGGTGGGTCGCGGCCACCAGGATGCCGTGCAGGCCGTGCAGGACGAAGTCGGTGGCGAGCGCGGGGTCGGGCACGTCGAGCTCGCCGCTGGCGGCACCGCTGGCGACCAGCTCGGCGACGGCATCGCGGACGCGGGCGAAGGTGTCGTGCTCGCCGAGGCCGGCCTCGTGGAACAGCACGTGGTGCAGCTCGTGGTTGGCCAGCGCGAAGTCGTAGAACGCCGCCACCAGTCCCTCGATCCTGGCGGCGACGGTGGGCGGTGCTCCCGGCCTGGCGGCGGCCGGGTCGCCGAGCACGGCGGTCAGGCGCTCGAAGTAGCGGGCGCGCAGCCCCGCGAGCAGCTCGGCCTTGGACGCGAAGTACAGGTAGACGGTGCCCTTGGCCACCGACGCCGTGTCGGCGACGTCGGCCATGGTGGCGGCGGCCGGGCCCCGGCGCAGCAGGACCTGCTGGGCGGCGTCGAGGATCTGCTCGCGCCGCACGTCGGGCGGCTGGCGCCGGGGAGGGTTCACGGCCAGACCCTAGCACACTTGACGACTGACCGTCAGTCACTTCATGATACTGACCGACGGTCAGTCGGTTGAAGGGAGTGCAGCGATGCCGGGTCACGAGTTCGACGGTCCGCTGGGGTTCGTCGCCGGCCTCGCGATGGCGGCGGGCCGGGGCCGGGTGGCGAGCTTCGTCGCCGACGCCGCCGAGGTGGGCCCCGGCGACCGGGTCGTCGACGTGGGCTGCGGCCCGGGCCGGTTCCTGCGCGAGGCGGCCGAGCGGGGCGCCGAGGCGGTCGGCGTGGATCCCTCGCGCCGGATGCGGCGCATGGCCGCGCGGTTCACGCCGGCGCGGCTGCGGCCGAAGGTCACCGTGCTGGACGGCAGCGCCGAGCGCCTGCCGCTGGAGGACCGCTCGGCCACCGTCGCCTGGGCGGTCGCCTCCGTCCACCACTGGGCCGACGTCGACGCCGGCCTGGCCGAGCTGCACCGGGTCATGGCGCCGAGTGGCCGGGTCCTGCTGGCCGAGCGTCTGGCCCGTCCCCGCGGCTGGTTCTCCCACCACGCGCTGACCTGGGAGGGAGCCGAGCGGCTCGCCGCGCGGGCCGCCGCCGCCGGGTTCACCGATGCCGCCGCCGAGCGGCACGCCCTCGGCCGCCACCGCCTCGCCCTGGTCCGGGCACGCCGTCCGGCCGCCTGACGAGGCCCGGCTACGCCAGGGCGCTGCGCCAGACCGGCGGGGGTGGCTGGCGCAGCTCGACCTCCTCGGCGCCGAGGAAGGCGGCGAGCTCGTGGAGGGCGGCGGCGAGGGCAGGGCCGGCCGCGGCGGGAGCGTCGGGCTCGGCGTGGACGGCGTGCACCAGCAGCCGCCCCCGGCGGCGGTCCATGGCCGGGTCGACGCGGCCGACGAGCCGGTCGCCGTGCAGGACCGGCAGCACGTAGTAGCCGTATTGGCGCGCCGCCTTGGGGACGTAGATCTCCATGCGGAACCGGAACCCGAACAGCCGCTCGGTCCGCTCGCGCCCGATGACCAGGTTGTCGAACGGCGACAGCAGCGTGGTGCGGGGCTGCCAGTCGCCGGCCTGGAGGCGTTCCAGCAGTGGCAGGTCGTCGGCGTGGACGTACCAGGGCCCCGGCCACTCGACGCCGTCCTCGGCGATCCGCAGCCGCTCGATCCGGCCGGCGCGCTCCAGCCCCGCCAGCACCGCGGCCAGGCCCGGGTAGCGCCCTTCGGTGAAGTGGCGGTCGACGTCCCGCGCGGTGGCGACCCCGAGCGCGCGCAGCGACCGCTGGGCGGCCCGCCGCACGATCTCCCGCTCCGGCAGCCGCTCGGTCGGCGTCCAGTCCGGCAGCCAGCGCTCGGCCAGGTCCCACAGCCGCTGCTGGCCCGCCCGTCCGGCCACCATGATCCTGCCCTGGGTCCACAGGACGTCGAGCATGCGGTCGACGTTGCGGCCAGAGGTCCAGCCGGTGGACCGCCAGCCGACCGCCGAGCGGTCCTCGAGGGCCCGCCCGGGCAGGGGGCCGTCGGCTCGCAGCCGCCGCAGGATCGAGCGGCGCAGGGCCTGGTTCTCGCCCAGCCACGCCCGTACCCGCCGGTTGTAGGCGCTGCGGTCCGAGGGGTAGCGGCGCATCAGCAGGTGGTGGATCGGGTAGTCCTCGGTGCGGACGATCGAGGCCCCGTGCGTCCAGTACTCGAACAGGCGCCGCTCCCGCCACCGCAGCCGGTCCAGGTCGCCGGGGTCGTAGCCGCCCAGGCGGCTCCAGAGGACCAGCAGGTGGCTGCGGGCGACCACGCCGATGGGGTCGAGCTGCACGTAGCCGAGGTCGGCGGCGACCGCCATGATCCCCGCGGCGTCCGCGGCGGGACGCGGGCCGGCCAGCCGCTGGCGCGAGACGAACAGCCGGCGGACCGATGCCGGGTCGACCGTGCGCAGCGCTGGCGGCACCCTCCGTCAGCCGTGCGGGCCGCTGGCGCGCCCGACGCTCCCGGCCTCCTCGGCCGCGGTGGCGTGGCCGGTGGCGCCCACCGGCTGGCGTCGGCCGGGGACGCGGCCGAGGACGTCGTCGACGTCGGTGCCGTCGAGGGTCTCGCGCTCCAGCAGCAGCTCGGTCAGGCGGTCCAGCGCGTCGCGGTGCTCGGTGAGCATGGCGGTGGCGCGCTGCTCGGCCTCGCGCAGCAGGGTGGCGACCTCCTCGTCGATCACCCGCTGGGTCGCCTCGGCGTAGGGGCGGCTGCGGACCTCCTCGCCGCCCAGGTACATCGGGCTGCCAGAGGCGAAGCCGACGGGGCCGAGCGCGCTGCTCATCCCGAACTCGCGCACCATGCGGGTGGCCAGGTCGGTGGCGCCGGCCAGGTCGTTGGAGGCGCCGGTGGAGCCCTCGCCGAAGACGATCAGCTCGGCGCTGCGACCGCCCATGCGGATGGCCAGCGAGTCCTTGAGGTAGCCCTCGGTGTACAGGTGGCGCTCGTCGATGGGGAGCTGCTCGGTGACGCCGAGGGCCTGGCCGGCCGGCAGGATGGTGACCTTGGCGACCGGGTCGCCGTGCTCGGAGATGGCGGCCACCAGCGCGTGCCCGCCCTCGTGGACCGCGACGGCGCGCTTCTCGTCGGGCAGCAGCGCGTTGGAGCTGTCGCGGCGGCCCAGCAGGATGCGGTCTCTCGCCTCGGAGAAGTCGACCGCCTCGATGACCTCGCGGCCGGCGCGGACGGCGAAGATGGCGGCCTCGTTGACGAGGTTGGCGAGGTCGGCGCCGGAGAAGCCGGGGGTGCCGCGGGCGACCACGTCCAGGTCGACGTCGGGGCCCAGCGGCTTGCCGCGGGCGTGGACCTCCAGGATCGCCTTGCGCTCCCGCTGGGTGGGCAGCGGGATCACCACCTGGCGGTCGAAGCGGCCGGGGCGCAGCAGCGCCGGGTCCAGCACCTCCGGCCGGTTGGTGGCGGCGATCACCACCACGCCGGTGGCGGGGTCGAAGCCGTCCATCTCGGCGAGCATCTGGTTGAGGGTCTGGTCGCGCTCGTCGTTGGAGACGATCTGGCCGCCGCGGCGCTGGCCGATGGCGTCGATCTCGTCCATGAAGATGATCGAGGGGGCGCGGCGCCGCGCGTCGGCGAACAGGTCCCGGACCCGCGCCGCGCCGACGCCGACGAACATCTCCACGAAGCTGGAGCCGGTCACCGACAGGAACGGCACGTGCGCCTCGCCGGCGACCGCCCGGGCCAGCAGCGTCTTGCCGGTCCCCGGTGGGCCGACCATCAGCACGCCCTTGGGGCCGACCGCGCCCGCCCGCCGGTAGCGGTCGGGGTTCTTGAGGAAGTCGACCACCTCGGTGACCTCGCGCTTTGCTCCCTCGTAGCCGGCCACATCCGCGAAGGTGGTCTCCGGCCGCTCCATGTCGAAGACCTTGGCCTTGGAGCGGCCGATGCCGCCGAGGCCGGCGAGCTGCCGCCGGGTCGAGCGGCCGAGGTAGACGAAGAACCCGATGAACAGCAGCAGCGGCAGCAGGCTGAGCAGCAACGATCCCAGCGTCGTCCGCGGCCCCACGGCCTTGACCTGGACGTTCTTCTCGTCCAGCAGCTTGGTGAACTCGGGGTCCTGCAGGTTGGTGGGGTAGGAGGACTCGAAACGGGTGCCGTCCTTGAGCTTGCCCTCGATGTGGCCGTCGGAGCCGATCTCCACGGACTGGACCTGGCCGGCGGCGATCTTGTCCTTCAGCGCCGGCGCGTAGTCGAGGTCGGTGACCTGGCCCTGCCCCATGCGGTTGGGGACCAGCAGCAGGATCGCGGTGATGAGCAGCCCGAGGAACGGCAGCCAGCTCCGCCACCGTGGCGGGGGCGGCGGCGCCTGGCTGGGCGGCCGGTCGGGCGGTGGCCCCGACTTGGCCTTGTTGCTGGGGTGGCGGTTCATTCGCGGGCTCCTCGGCGCAAGCAGGCTCGTATCTGCCCACGGTAACGCCGCCGGCCCCGGAAGGTAATCCTCAGCCGCTGTAGGGGACCCGCCGGTCGGCCGGGACGTCGGCCAGACGGGGGTTCTTCTGGTCGCGCTCGGACAGGATCGGCTCCTGGTCCGGCCAGGAGATGCCGAGGTCGGGGTCGTCCCAGGCCACCCCGAGCTCGTCCGAGCCGTCGTACTCGCCGGTCACCAGGTAGCTCATCACCACCTGGTCGTGGGCGTAGAAGCCGTGGGCGACCCCCTCCGGGATGTAGACGGCCAGCTCCTCGCCGCCGCCCTGCTGGAGGGTGGCGTGCTTGCCCTCGGTCGGCGAGCCGATGCGGGTGTCCAGCAGCACGGTGGTCACCTTGCCCTGCTGCACGACCCACAGGTCGGCCTGGCGCCGGTGGTAGTGGAGGCCGCGCAGCACCTTCGGAGCCGACTCCGAGCGGTTGCCCTGCACCATCGGAGCGGCAAAGGGCAGCCACGAGCTGCGGTAGGTCTCCATGAAGCGGCCGCGTGCATCGGTGTTTACTTGAAGCCGGATCAGCCAGACGCCTGGGATCTCGCTGGACTCGAAGACGTCCGCCATGCGCCCCTCCTCCCCCCGGGGTGATGCTCGACGAGGCAGGCTACAGGGGCGTGAGGTGGGTTGGCAACGCGCTAGACTGCCGGCTCATGGGAACGTTCGAGCGCTTCACGACGAAAACCCACTTCAACTCGCTCAAGCGGCTGGTGGTGCTCGCTGGCCTGGCCGTGCTCGCGGTCAAGCTCGCCGTCACGGCCATCTGGGCGCCACCCGCCGGCTCGCCGCTCGACCTGCTGGCCCGGCTGGCGGCGAGCGTCGCCGACCTCGGTGCGGTGCTGCTGGTCTTCGAGGTGCTCCGCTCCCGGAGGCCGGCCACCCGTGCGGCCCGATCGTCGGTGCTGCTCGCGGTCAGCCCGGCGCTGTTCGTCGCCTCCGGCATCCACGGCGACCCTGCCGGGGTCGCCGTGGCGCTCCTGCTGCTCGGGATGTACCTGCTGGTCGACCGCGAGGCGCCGCTGGCCGCCGGCATCGCCGTCGGCGTGGCCGCCCGCGTGGACCCGCTGGTCCTGGTCGCCGCCCCGGTGGCGCTGGCGGTCGCCTTCCCCCGCCGGGGCAGCCCGGACGACCGCGCGCTCCAGCACTTCGGGGGCGCCCTGGTGGCGGCGCTGCTGGCCGGGTGGGCGCCCGCGCTGGCGTGGGGCTGGCGGTCCCAGCAGGCCGGGGCCGAGATCGACGGTCCGGGTGGGCTCGGCCCCGGGTGGCTGCTCGCCCGGCCCGTCGACGAGGGGTTGTCGGGGTTCCTGCTCGGCCCCGGTCGCCTGCTGGTGCTGGCCGCGGCCGTGCTCCCGGCCGTGCTCTGGGTGCGGCGCCGGCCCGGCCGCGCCTACGCCGCGGTCGGCCTCGCCCTGCTCGCGCCCCTCGCGCTCAGCCCCGCCTGGTCCCCGCGGGAGCTCGTCTGGCCGCTGGTCTTCGGCTACCTGGGCGACGCCAGGTGGGCGAGCATCTACGCCGCCGTGGCCGGGGCCGCCCTGCTGTGGACCTCGGCCTGGTGGGGGCCTGGGCTGCCGTGGGACGGCGGCGTCGCGGCGGGCGCGGTCCCGGCCGCTGGTGGCGGCGCCGCCCTCGGGCTCGCCGCCTGGGCGGTGCTGGTCGTCTGGTTGGGGTTCGGCTGGCGGACGGTCGCGGTCGAGTCCCGCCGCCCGCGGGACCGCGACCCGTCCAGCCCCGCCGCCGAGCCGGCGGCACCCACGCCGGCCCAGGCACTAGCCCCTCCAGGCGGTTCGTGAGCCTGCCGAAGTAGTACCGGAGGCCCAGCCCGCCGGGCCAGACCCGCCCAAGGACGGTCCCCACGTGCTCAGACCAGGCATGGAGCTGCTGTTGTTCAGGCTCGGCGACCGCGGCTACGCGTGCCCTCGCGAGCACGTCCGCGAGGTGATCGACGTCGGCACCGGCCAGCCCGCGGTGCCGGGGCTGCCCTCTTCGAGCCTCGGCGCCCTCGGCGGCGGCGAGCGGCCGGTCGCGCTGGTCAGCCTCCGCCTGACCCTCGGCCTGCCCGACCGGGGACCCGAGGGACGCATCCTGGTCGTCTCGACCCGCCACGGCCCGATCGGGTTCCTCGTCGACGAGGTCGTCCGCGTGATGCGCTTCGACCCGGCCTTCTGCCGGGTCGAGCCCAACCGGTTCGGCGCCGGCTACGTGACCTCGAGCTTCAACGGCCTCGGCGGCACCTGGCTGGTGATCGACTGGGACGCGATCCGCCTCCCCGCCGCTCTCACCACCCGCTAGCGGCTAGGATGGGGCCATGCCGCCGACCAGCCGCCAGTACCGCGACGCGGTCGGCATGTTCGCCACCGGGATCACCGTGCTCACCGCCCGCGCCGGCGGGTTCGGCCACGGCATGACCGCCAACTCCTTCACCTCGGTCTCGCTCGACCCGCCGCTGGTGCTGGTCTGCGTCGAGCGGGACGCGGTCATGCACAAGGTGCTGGACGACGTCGGCGGCTTCGGGGTCTCGGTCCTCGCCGCCGGCCAGGAGGACCTCGCCAGGTACTTCTCCGACCCGGGCCGGCCGATGGGGATGGCCCAGTTCGTGCCGCTCGACTGGCGTCCAGGACCGGTCAGCGGCACGCCGCTGCTCGACGGCGCCCTGGCCTGGCTGGAGTGCGACGTCGAGGCCACCTACGCCGGCGGCGACCACACGGTCTTCCTCGGCCGGGTGCGGTGGGTCGAGCTCGGCGAGGCGGGCGGCCCCCTGCTCTACTTCGGCGGCGGGTACCTGCCGCTCGAGGACGTCTGACGCGCGTCAGTGCCTGTGGTGGTAGACGCCGAACACGTTGCCGGCGGGATCGCGGATCGCTCCCGTCTGCATGTGGTCGTCGACCGCGTCGGGGCCGTAGACCCGCGTGGCCCCGAGCCGATCGGCCTGGGCGAGCGTCGCCTCGATGTCCGCCACGTTCGCGTAGACCGCCGCCCAGCGGTGGTCCCCACCGGCGCCCAGGCCCCCCTGGATGCCGCGGCCGCCGGCGTCGGTGTCCACCAGCCCGTAGCCGGGGAAGCCGCTGTCGTTCAGCTTCCAGCCGAACAGCTCGGTGTAGAAGGCCTGCGTCTGGGCGGCGTCGGAGCCGAGGACCTCGAACCAGTCGACCGGGGCGCCGTCGCCGGCCGACGGGCCCTGCGGCGCGCCTTCCTGCGGCTCCTCGCCCTTGACCAGCCCGACCAGCAGGCCGTCGGGGTCGTCGAACATCGCGAAGCTCACCATGCCGGGGATCTCGGTGACCGGCAGCACGGTCTTGGCCCCCAGCGACTCGGCCTTGTCCAGGGCGGCCTGCAGGTCGTCGACCTCGACGTAGAACGTCGCCCAGGGGTCGCCGGTGCCGCTCTTGCCGAGCCCGCCGTTGATGCCGCCGCCGCCCTGGGTGTCGACGACCGTGTAGTTGACGCCGCCGGGGACGGTCGTCAGCCGCCATCCGAACAGCTCCCCGTAGAACCGCAGCAGCGGCCCGTCGTCGGGCCCGCCGACCTCGAAGTGCACCACCGGGTTGCCCATGTCCCCTCCTTCGCTTTCGCTCCGCCAACCCGCTATCTCTACACCATCGGTGCGACGGACGGGGCGGCGCGAGGATGACCCTCGCGCCGCCCCGGAGGCGCTCAGGCGGCTAGCTGCAGCCTGGCATGCGGAACGCCGCGATGCGGGTCTGCCAGCCCCGTAGCGAGGTCACCGCGTAGTACTCGTTGGTGTACCAGAAGCGGCAGTCGTCGCTGGGGTCGATGTTCATCGAGGTGTAGTCGCCCCAGCGGGCGAAGGTGGTGAGCTGCGAGCCCGAGCCGTTGACGATCACGGCCTCGCCCTGCGGCAGCGTGTTGGCGGGGTCGCCCCTGAGCCGCCCGGTGTAGCGGATCCCCGGGAACACGTTGGTCCCGTTGGACACGCTGTAGCCGAGGGCCATGTTGCCCCGCTTGTCCTGGGCGATGCTGCCCATCCAGCGGTTGACGCCGTCGGCCGGCGCGTAGGTGGCCTGCTGCCAGATGACCGGCTGGTCGCCGGGGCGCCGGATCTCGTACCAGCGGGTGCCGGCGACGCCGGGCGACGCCTCCACCGACTGGTTGGTCACCAGCGACTCGTAGGTGCGGAAGTTGCGGTAGGCCAGCCGCCAGATCGGCCGCTGCCGGTACGACAGGATGTCGATCTTCTGGGTCGTGCCCGGCTGCGGGATGCAGTTTCGGGTGCCGACCGGGTCGCAGGGGAAGTCCGAGTCGAACTCGGCCACCGGAAGCACGGTGGGTCCGGTGAACGAGGCGGTCGGCGTCGGCCCCCACGACACGAAGAACTTGAAGACGTTGATGGCGTCGAACGGCGCGCCGTAGGGGCCCTCGTCGTCCTGGGTGCCGACGATGTAGTTGGGGCTGCCGACCGGCGGCAGCCTGGTGCCGTCCACGTCCGAGGGGAGCCAGCCGTCGCCGGTGAGGTAGGCCGGAGCGCCGGTGCCGGGCCCGACCAGGAACGAGACGGCCCGGGCGGCCGGGTTGCCGTCGATCATCTTGCGCCGCTCCAGCGCGTACACGCCGATGCCGGCGAAGCTGTCGTCGGGCGCGAACTCGCGGGTGGTCAGGAAGTAGGCGTTCCGCCAGACGCCGTACTTCGGGTAGTCGGGGAAGTTGATCGAGGTGGAGAACGCGTAGCGGAAGTAGCTGCCGGTCGGGTCGCCGGTGGTGGAGACCGCCACGCAGTTGTAGTAGGTCGGGCCGACGGTGGTGAACTGGGGTAGGTCGGGCCGACGGTGGTGAACTGGGTCAGGATGAAGCGGTCGGCGAACTGGTCGTGGAGGACGATCGGGTCGCCGGAGTTGTCCTCGCAGTCCGGCACCTCGAAGCCGGCCCAGATCGAGGCCAGGCTCAGCGGGCCGAGCAGCCGCGTGCCTGTCTTCGAGTACACGGCCCAGACGGTGTTGACCATCTGCACGTAGTGGTTGGGGCCGACGTCGCCGTTGGGGTCCGGCGGGACGGGGATGCCGCCGAGGACGGGGATGTTGTCGTCGCCGCGGAGCCCCTCGAAGTTCACCGTCGGCGAGGGGATGTCGATGCTGGCGGCGCTGCGACCGGTGGTCGACTGCACCGCGGCGTCACCGCTGAAGCCGCGTCCCGCCGATGCCGGGCCGCGTTCGACGCGGTCCAGGTTCCCGGTGGCCCTCCTGGCGGCCGTCGTCGCCTGCCTGGCGACGTCACTCATGGCGGGCGACACGTCGAACGCGACCGCGCTGCTGAACTTGGGTTTGAGGCTGGCTTGGGTGGCCTCCGGCGCGCCCTGAGCCGTGCCGACCGGTGCCGAGACGAGAAGACCGGTGACGAGCAGCAGTGGCACCAGCCA
>WNGA01007243.1_pt1 | contig 19637 bp, 21 predicted proteins | sample 5400061 | NCBI WGS metagenome assembly WNGA01 (sample SAMN13153366, study PRJNA577476) | soil metagenome | isolation source: 100 cm soil or saprolite under grassland replicate 2 | place: USA:California | collected 2016-06-15
CGAAGGTAATCGGCCGCTATCTCGCATCTTTCCTCGCCAGGAACACGCACGACGAGCCGATCGATCCGGCCGGGCGGGGCCTCCCTCCGATCGAGATCGATCTCTTGGCGCTCACTGCCGCGCGGGCGGCGGGGTAGAGCACGACCTTGCCACGACGTCGTCGCGACTGGGCCCCCGGCACCGCCGAGGCGCTGATCGTAATGGTCGCGGTCGGGCTCGCCTTTGTCGCCGGCATCGCGGGCTGGGCGATCGGCCACGCGGGCCGCTCGGCGGGAACCGCCGTCGCCTCGACCACACTCACGTCCACCTCCGCGGCGCAGGGGGCGGCCATCGACCCGTCCGTCGCGGCCGGGGCGCACGATTTCGTCCAATTCGCTTGCGCCAAGTGCCACGGCGAGCAGGGTCGCGGCGGAGTCTCGCCCGACGTCCCGGCTCTCACGAACGCCAAGGACCTGACGCCCGGTCAGCTCCGCGAGATCATCGACCACGGGCTCGGCGAGTCGGCGAACCCGAAGAAACCCTTCATGCCGGTGTGGGGCAACGTGATCTCTACGCGGCAAGTCGACGAGCTCGTCTCCTACCTCCGCGCGGGACTGCCTTCCGTCCCGACGGCGACACCCCTGCCGATTCCGAGGAACCAGGGTCTTGCGGTCGCGGGCGCCGCGCTGTACGTGAGCGACGGCTGCATCAACTGCCACGGGCCGAACGGGCTCGGGGGCGTGCCGAACCCGCAGTCGGAAGACAAGACGATCCCCCCGCTCTCGGGCGTCGACTTCCGGGGGGAGTTCAACACGGATGCGAAGATCATCGACTTCATCCGCACGGGCAGCGTGCTCGGTCGTGCCCCGATCGTGAGCATGCCGCACTGGGGCGGGATCATCTCCGACCAGGAACTGAACGCGCTCGTCGCCTACCTGAAGACGTTGAAGTAGAACGGCGGCTCGCCCGGGACGACCGCAATAGGGTACGTCTGGCCACGGACACTGCGACGAGAGCGAGTGCGCCGTAGGCAAGGGCTTGCCCGACAGGCTCACTGGCGAATAACCGGCGAACAATTCCGACCGCGGTCCGTCGTCTAGCAAGACAATGGTGCGCTGCATCGGCAGGTTGTGCCGGTGCTGATTCTGGCTGCGCTTTCTGGGGCGTCCGGCGGAGGCACGCCGGCCAGCGGGAAGCAGTCAAGCCGGCCGACGTGCCTCGCGCAGCGCTCAGGGAGCTGCCGGCTAAGCGGCTATTCGGGCGCGAATGCCTCGAAGAAGGTGGGGAAGGTCATCAGGAGCCCGAGCGCGACCAACGCTCCGGTCGCGTACACGACCGGCTTCCAGGGCGGATCGGATCGCCGCATCGCGACCGCCAGGACCGCCCATGCGCAGAAGAAGACGCAGGCGGCGATGACCGTCTTGCCGGAGAGCGGCCCGACGCGGTCGTTCCACTGGAGGCCGTCCTTGATCCCGGTGCTCGCCTCCGCGAGCGTCGTCAGCAGCCCGAGGACGAAGACGCCGGCCCCGGCCGCGAGCATGACGGCAGCGGCGGGGCCAAAGGGACGGGGGCCTTCGGTCGGAACCGGCTGGCGAACGCCTGCGGAACTTGTCGTCTCGATGCTCATGGGATCTCCTTTAGCGAACCGGCGCAGCCTTCGTGATGAGCGCGCCGAACAGGCCGGCGATCGCCGCCGTCGCGAAGGCCCCAACGAAGAGGACGAGGACGATCATCCGCAACCGCCTGTCCGCGACGAGGTTGCGGCCGTAGTAGAGGACTAGGAAGGCAGCCGGGGTCGCGAGCATGGGCGCGATCCAGGCGATGTGCTCCTTCCACTCCATCCCGAACTCGTGCCAGTTGCTCGTCTGGCCCGAGGCGTTCGAGAGCAGGAAGTCCTTGGGCGAGCACTTGTCGTTGGGAGCTTGCAGGCCCTTGCACGCTTCGAGCGTCTTGCCGGCCAGCGACTCCCGGTACCAGGGGTAGACGACCCACGTTCCGGTAATGACGGTCGCCCAGGCGAGCACCGCCATCCCGGTGACGCCGACCCTGAGGCGAAAGAGCCGCTCCCGGATCCCCTCCGGGGTCACCAGCTCAGCCCGGAAGCTGTACAGGCCAGCGAGCCCGCCGGCGAACGCGAGCAGGAAGAGCGAGCCGAGGATCAGCCCGTGAATTAGCGTCCAGGTCTCACGCGAGGTCAGTTCCATGCGCCTGTCTCCTTCCTCCCCCGACCGCGATTGATAGGCGACCCGTTACGACGGCCCGCCTCCTGCCGAGAAAATCAGCTGCGGCCTCCTTGATCATCATTCCTGCCACCTCATTCGCTGGACGGACAGTGAGATCCTCCAAGCCCGCTAACGAGACCTCGCCATAAGTCCTAAACGAGCACCGGCTCGAACGTCTCGGAGACGACGGCCCTCATTCCCACCATCCCTACCGGCCGGCCGTCGTCCACCACCGGCAGATGATGACAGCCTTGCTCGACCATCATCAGCGCCGCCTCCTCGGCCACCGTGTCGGGCCGGGCCACGCGGGGATCGGGCGTCATCCACTCGCGCACACGGGCCTCGCTCGAGTGCGTGCGCCCTGCGATCGCGCGCATGAGATCGCGGCAAGTAAGGATGCCGACGAGATAGCCCGAGTCGACGACGAGTGCCGAGCCGACGTCGAGTTGCGCCATCTTCTCGGCAGTCTCGCCAAGTGTGTCCCACGGCTCGACGGAGACGAAGTCTGTCGCCATCAGGACGCCGACGGGAAGAGCGGATGCGCGTTCAGAGTTCATGACTTGCCTCCCTTTCGAAAAAGGAGCGGTGACCATCGGGCCGCCGCGGGCGACCGCCGGTGAGCGCCTTCTGTAGCCGCGCCGCTTCGTCCATGTCGCGGCGCAGCACGAGGAGGTGTGCGGCGACCGCCGGCCGAGCGAGGAGTTCGCGCTCGACGCCCTCGAGGACGCAGCGCTCCTCTCCTCGCTCCGCGAGCCAAAACGAGCATGCGGGCCCGGGGCACGGCTCGAGCTGCCCGAGCGCCTGTTCCAAGCTGCAAGCAGTGTCCGCCATCCGACCTCCGATCATGCGAGTTCTCTGCGAAGAACGATGCCCCCGGGCGCGAACCGAGTCGTCGGCGAAAACCCCGTCCACGTCTTCGGGCTACTACTGATCTCGAGGCAGTCCGGGCGAAGGCGCCGGCATGGCTCCGAGCCGTGCGTGCTTTTCCGAAGTGCGATCGCGGGTGAACCCCGATGCGCACCGCCGAAAGAGGCATGATCCTGGACGAGCGATGGCTCGAACCGCTCCTGTCACGTCGCGGAGTTTTCACGCCGATCTCACTCGCGCCGCAGGCGCCCGGTTCACGCCCGGCGAGTTGCGCGCGCTCGACGTCGAAGGGCACGTCGCCGAACTCAGGAGCGGCCAACGGATTCCGTACAGCGCGGTCGTCCTCGCCTGCGGCGCACGTCCGACAGCGGCCGTGGCGGGCGCGCTGACGTTTCGCGGGCCGGCCGATGCCGAGCGATTCAAGGCGCTGCTCGACGACATCAAGGCGGGTCGCTCGAAGCGCCTCGTCTTCGCCATTCCCTCCGGGGTCGTCTGGCCGCTCCCCCTATACGAGCTCGCGCTCCTGACCGCGACGGAGCTCGAGCGGGAAGGGCTCGACGCAACCCTCGTAATCGTCACTTCCGAGCCAGCACCGCTTGCCCTGTTCGGACGCGCGGCAAGCGAGCGCGTCCACGACCTCCTCCGCGAGCGTGGGATCGCCGTGCGGGCGAGCACCTACCCCGTCGAGCTGAGCGACGCCTTGCTCAAGTGTGTTCGGGGCAGCGACGTAGCTGCCGACCGCGTCGTCGCCCTTCCGCGCCTGAGCGGCCCTGCGATCGAGGGGGTCCCGCGCGATCGCAACGGGTTCCTCCGCACGGACGCGCACGGCCGTGTCGCCGGAGCCGCGGACGTCTACGCGGCCGGCGATCTCACCGCCTTCCCGATCAAGCAGGGCGGCCTGGCCGCACAGCAGGCCGACGCGGCGGCGGAAACGATCGCCGCTGCTGCCGGCGCCGCGATTGAGCCGACGCCTTTCCGGCCCGTGCTCCGCGCGCTCCTCCTAACGGGAGCCAGACCGACGTTCCTCCAGGTCGAGCTCGGCGGCGGCCACGGCGAGACGTCGACGGCTTCGCAGGACCCGCCCTGGCGGCAGCCGGGGAAGATCGTCGGTCGTCGTCTCGCACCGTTCCTCGACGGGCTGGGCCTTCTCGACGCCCTCGACGCCACGGAGCCGGACAAGGCTGACGTCCTCAGGATCGAAGCCGACGCCGCCGCGCTGCACGAGCTTCTCTTGCCGCGCGCCTAAGGGCGCTCACCAGCAACAAAACGTCGAGCCGGTCGCGCTTTCGTCCGCTTCACCGAGTGACTTTTCGCTTCCGCGTCCGGCCTCTTGGATGGCCGCGACGACGTGCGCGACAACCTCGGCCGCAGGAAGAGGCTGAGCAAGCGCCCGGGCTCGAGCTTGGACGCCTTGACGCCCGTCGCGGCAAGGCCTGAGAATTCCCAGCGCCAGCGCGAGGCACCTTCTTGGATTTCGCACCCGAGACACCCGAACGCCGCCCGCTGCTTGTCTCGAAGTGGTGGCTCCAGGCTGTCGCGCTCGTCTTCCTGCTCGGCTTCTTCGTCCTCGGCCTGCTGGCCTACCGGACGTACACAGCCGAGCCGCCGATCCCCGGCCGCGTGGTCGCCTCCGACGGCCGGACGCTCTTCACGGGCGCCGACATCCGGGCCGGGCAGCGGATCTTCCTCCAGAACGGCCTCATGGAGTACGGCTCGATCTTCGGGCACGGCGCCTACCTCGGGCCGGACTACACGGCCGACTACCTCCATCGCGCCGCGCTGATCGTCCGCGACGCGGCCGGCGGAGTCGGCTCCGACCGGGCTCGGCAGCGGACGATCGACGAGTTCCGGACGAACCGCTACGACGAGCGCACGCGGACGCTTCCCTACAGCGACGCGCAGGCGACTGCCTTCGAGCGGCTGCAGGCGCACTACCAGAGCTTCTTCGGCGCGACGAGCAGCCAGAACGGACTGCGCACGCGCTCGATCGCCAGCCGGGAGGACATCCGCAAGCTCACGGCCTTCTTCTCCTGGACCGCGTGGGTCGCCGCCGCCGAGCGCCCCGGCCACAACTACTCGTACACGAACAACTGGCCGCCCGAGCCGCTCGTGGACAACGGCCCGACCGCGAACGTCATCGTCTGGAGCGTCCTCTCGCTCGTCGCCCTCCTGGGCGGTGTGGGACTCCTCTTCGGCGCCTTCGGGCGCTGGAACTTCCTCGGCTGGCACGGACGCGAACAGCAGACGCTCTCGTTCCGAACCCCCGGGGACGTCGCCCTCACGCCCGCGCAGCGTGCGACAGCCTGGTTCTTCTTCGCCATGGCCGGCCTCTTCCTCGTGCAGACCTTAGTGGGCGCCGCCTCACAGCACTACCGCGCCGACATCGCCAGCTTCTTCGGGATCAACCTCGCCGCCTGGCTCCCCTACAACCTCATGCGCACGTGGCACCTGCAGTTGGCCATCTTCTGGGTGGCCACCTCGTACCTCGCGGCCGGCATCTTCCTCGCGCCCATGATCGCGCGCCGTGAGCCGCGGCGACAGAACTGGCTCGCCTTCGGCCTACTCGGCGCGCTCGTCATCGTCGTCGTGGGGAGCCTCTTGGGTGAGCTTGCCGGCATCCACGGATGGCTGAGCAGCGTCTGGTCGTGGTTCGGCAACCAGGGGTTTGAGTACCTCGACCTCGGCCGCTTCTGGCAGATCGTGCTGTCGATTGGGCTCTTCGGCTGGGTGTTCATGCTCTGGCGCGTCCTGCGCGTGCGCCTGCGGCGCGAGCACCCGGGCAACATGCCCTGGCTCTTCTTCTTCGCGGCTCTCGCCATCCCGGCCTTCTACGCCGTCGGCCTGCTGGCGCAGTCGGAGTCGACGTGGACGACGGCCGACTTCTGGCGCTTCTGGGTCGTCCACCTGTGGGTGGAGGACTTCCTCGAGCTCTTCACGACCGTGATGGTCGCGTACATCTTCGTGCTCCTCGGCGTCGTCAGGGAGCGCGTCGCCCTCACGGTCATCTTCCTCGACATCCTCCTCTACTCGGTCGGTGGCGTGATCGGGACGATGCACCACCTCTACTTCTCGGGCGAGCCGGCCGAGCACATGGCGCTTGGCGCCTTCTTCTCCGCGGCCGAGGTCATCCCGCTCACCTTCCTCACGATCGAGGCCTGGAGTTTCATTCAGCTCGGCGCCCGCCAGGAGTCGCGATCGCAGACCCCGTTCCCGCACCGCTGGGCGGTCATGTTCCTCGTCGCCGTCGGCTTCTGGAACTTCCTCGGCGCGGGCATCTTCGGCTTCCTCATCAACCTTCCGATCGTCTCCTACTACGAGATCGGCACCGCCCTGACGGCAAACCACGGCCACGCCGCGCTCATGGGCGTCTACGGGATGCTCGCTGTCGGGCTCGCCCTCTTCTGCCTGCGCTATCTCGTCCCGGAGGAGCGCTGGTCCGAGCAGGCCGCGAGGATCAGCTTTTGGTCGCTCAACCTCGGGCTTGCGTGGATGTGCTTCGCCACCCTCTTCCCCCTCGGCCTGCTCCAGCTCTACGAATCGGTCAACAAGGGCTACTTCTCGGCGCGCACGCTCGAGTTCCTCACGAACGACACGAACCGGCTGATCGAGTGGATTCGCCTGCCGGGCGACCTACTGTTCATCACCGGCGGCGTCCTGCCGCTCATCTACCTCTGTTGGCTTGGCATCCGCCACACCGTCCCGCGCGTGACGCTCGAGGAGCCGGAAGACATCCTCTTCACGGAGATCACCGAGCCGGCGGGGGCCCAGCCCGCGCCGGGGTCGTGAGCGGCATCGGCCCGGAAGCTCTGCTCGCCGCGGCCTACGCTGGCTTCCTCCTCGGCGCCGCCGTGACAGTCGACGCGCTTGCCCGCCATACGCACCGCCGCTCGCTGCGCTTGCGCGTGGCCGGCTTCCACTACCACGCGCACCTGGACGCCTGGGAGTGCCCGGAGGGCCAGCATCTCTGGCCCTTCGAGCACGACCATGAGCGCCGCCTCGTCCGTTACCGCGGGAAGGCGCACGTCTGCAACGCGTGTCCCTCGAAACACCGCTGCACAGACTCGGACGAGGGTCGAGAGGTCGTTCGCTTCCTCGACCCGTGGGTGCGCTCGGAGGCGGGCCGCTTCCACCGCGGACTTGCGCTCATGCTCGCCGTCCTCTCGATCGTGGTCGCGGCAATCGGCCTGGGGCGAAATCACGCCCCCGCCGAGATCCTCCTGCTGGGAACCGCGCTCGCGCTCGCGGCCCTCGTCGGCGTCCGCCTGGCGGCGCCCCTCAGCGCGGCTGCCAGATCATCAGGAGCAGAACCAGTGCCATGGCGAGCGCCGACGCGACATTGAACGCGAGCGCGACGCGGTCCCGGACGCGCGCGCGCAACTCCGTGCTCGGCTGATCGCCCTCTCGGGCAAGCCGCTCGGCCAGGAGTCGCGCCTGCTTCGGCCGCCGGCCGCCGATCGCGCCAAGCGCGACGCCGGCCGCGAAGAGGCCGAGCGAGCCGGCAAGCCAGCCTTCGTCGAGCCCGTGCCCGGTCGCCTCGATGAGCCAGAAGCCGCAGACGAGCACGAGCAGGCTCCCGAGCGCGACGAGGAGGACGCCGGCGCGGGTGGTTCCGAGCAGAAGCGCCACCTCGCTCGGGCGCTCATGCCGCCACGCGGCGCGGAGGCCGACCCCAGCGACCGCCATCCCGCCCGCGAGGAACGCGACACCGAGTAGGTGGAAGAAGAGCGCCCATCCGTACTCGGACACAGCAGGATTATGCGCCACCAGCCGCCGTTACGACCGCTCCGCTCGTCGCAGGGCCGAAGGGCTCCGCTGGTCAGAGGGCCTCGTCAGCGCCCACCCAGGCGGACACCGACGCCAGCTCGACACGAGCGTGCAAGAGTGCACGCGACGAGCAATGAGTGTGTCGTCGTCCTCCGCGCACGCGGTCCGGGTCGTCATCGCCGGCGGCGGCGTCGCCGCGCTCGAGGCGATGCTCGCTTTGCGCACGCTCGCCGAGGACCGTGTGGCGCTCCAGCTCGTCGCCCCGGAGCGCGAGTTCACCTATCGACCGCTCGCGGTCGTGGAGCCGTTTCGCGTCGGTGAGGTAGGGCGCTTCCCGCTGGCGACCCTGACGAAAGCAGCCGGCGCCGAGCTGCGGCAGGGGATGGTCACCTCGGTCGATCCCGAGCGACACGTCGTCGTGGGCGACAGTGGCGAAGAAACCTCCTACGACGTGCTCCTGCTTGCGCTCGGCGCGCGGCCGATGCCAGCGGTGGCCAACGCGCTTACCTTCCGCGGCCCGCAAGACGGGGGGCCCTTGCCGCGCTCCTCGAGGAGACGGTTGCCGGCTCGGTGCGGAGCATCGTCTTTGCGCTTCCGGTCGAGGCCCGCTGGCCTTTGCCCCTCTACGAACTCGCCCTCCTCACGGGGACGTACCTGACGGATCGGGGCACGAGGGGCGTCGCGATCACGTTCGTCACGCCCGAGGATGCTCCACTCGCCCTCTTCGGAGCCGAGGCAAGCGATGCGATCCGCGAGCTCCTCGAGCTCCGCGGCATCGAGTTGTGCCTGCGCACCGTGCCTCTGCGGCTCGAGGGCCGGGCCCTCCACGTAGCGCCCGAAGGCCTGATCGAAGCCGACCGAGTCGTCGCGCTGCCGCGGCTCGAGGGGCCTCGGCTCCCCGGTATCCCGTGCGACCGGCGCGGCTTCGTCTCGACGGACGACTTCGGCCGCGTCGTCTCCGAGGAGGATGTCTACGCGGCGGGCGACATGACCGCGTTCCCGCTCAAGCAGGGCGGGATCGCCGCGCAGCAGGCCGATGCCGCGGCCACCGCGATCGCAGCCCGCTCGGGAGCCCCGGTCGAGCCGACTCGCTTCCGGCCCGTCCTGCGCGGGCTCCTCCTCACGGGCATGGCTCCGCGCTATCTGCGCGCGGAGGCGGGAATGAGACCCGGCCTCGATATCGAACCCCTCTGGTGGCCGCCGGCGAAGATCGTCGGCCGCTACCTGACTCCATTTCTGGCTGCGAAGCTCGGACTCGCCGAGACTGTCGTCGGCCCCCTGCATGAGGGCGCGATCCCAATCGAGGTCGAGCTCGATCCCCGCGATTACTCGACCTGGTCACCCGTCTAGGAAGTGACACGAACCTCTAAAGCAAGAGGACGTCGAGCCGGTGGCGCGTTCGTCCGCTTCACCGAGTGACCTTTCGCTTTCGCGTCTTGCCTCTTGGTGGAGCCTCTTCCTACTTGCGCTCCGTGCTCGACGTTGAAGCCAGCCTGACAGCCGGGTGTCCGACGCTCATCGGGGAAACCCTCGAATCCGGTTGCGGGTTTCCCGCAAAGCGATCGGCCTACGGCGAACCGGTTTCCGTCCCCATTCCCGTCCCGGTCTCCGTGCCCATTTGCATCCCGGTCTCCATTCCGGTCTGGGCGCTCGGGCCCATGCCGGCGGGCGCCCCGCCGTGCAGGTAGGCGATGAGGTCCGCCATCTCCTCGTCCGAGAAGGTCGGGAACGTGAGTCCCTCCTCCTTGAAGTGGTGGATCATCTGCGGGACGTGGTTCCAGATGTCTCCGGACATATTGGCGATCTCCCGCGCCGAGAGATGGCCCATCATCGAGTCGAGCGGAGGTGCGTCTTCGCCGCCCTGGCCGTTGAAGGAATGACAGTCGGAGCAGCCCTTGCTCTCAAAGAGCTCTGCGCCTTTCGCCTGGTCGCCAATCGCGGAAACGGCCAGATTCGGGCCGCCGACGTGACCCGCCGGAACGGACGCCGCTTGCGTCGCCGTCGCGCTGCTCGCTGACGCGCTTGCCATCTCGTGTCCGACGACCCAGCCAATCAAACCCGCGCCGGCGGCCACGGCGAGCGCGACGAGAATGACGATCGCCTCGAAGACGGCGGGCGAGGATTCTCGCCTCACTCGCCCCTCCTCAGGAAGCGTCTGCCCGCGGCGCTGCCGCCAGCCGATGCCGGTGGCGAATGCACCGAACGCTCGCCCACGACGTCTCCTTCCCTCGCTATTCGCAGAGCTTACTCGCTCGCATCTCCGTAATTTGCCCCAGTCGAATCCGCGCCTTCCCGGATGCTCGAGCCTCTTTTTGTGCGCACGATCGGAGACCTCTCTTACTGAAAGAGCGGAAGTGCAAACGCTGACGCCGAACCCGAAGCAACCTGCTCCACTCAGTCAGGCAGTCGTGTGGCGGCGCCCGGGCGGCGAGCTCTACAGAGGGAGGATCGATGTGGACGACCGGGGTCTCCGGCTCGCAGGGGCTGGTCCCGAGGGCGCCTTGAGCGCCGTTTCGATTCCGTACGACGAGCTTGCCGGGATCCACATCGGTCGTGCCGAGCATGAGCGGGTGAACGGGCTCCGCTCGCTCATCGTCGAATCGGAGAGGGAGGATCCGATCCACCTTGCATCTGTGGAGAGGATGAGCGCCATCTTCGAGATCGGAGCGTTGCTGGTCGAGCTGAGAGCGCAGAAGACGGCGCTGACGACCTCCGTGGCCGTGGTCGTGCCGCTGAAGGCGGGCAGCGTCGAGAACGCCCGCGCCCTCGTGCGCGAAGGGCCGCCTTTCGATCCGGCCGTCCGGTTCGAGCGCCACCACGTGTTCGTAAGCGAGCGGGAGGCGGTCTTCGTCTTCGAGGGTGAGGATGTGAAGCGGGCAGTCGACCAGCTCGCCCGCGTTCCGGCCGTGTGGAAAGCGGCGACCGCGTGGAGCGAGTGCCTCGAAGGGCCGCCTCGCATTGCCGAGGAGGGTTACGCCTGGCCGTGCGGCGACGAAGATGTGGGGCAATAGGCGCGGTACGAGATGTCCAGCCGCCACACGATGGATCGATGACTCGGACCGCCTCGATGAGGGGTCGCGATTTCCGTGTCCTCGTCTGCGGAGGAGGCGTTGCCGGCCTCGAGGCCATGCTCGCCTTGCGCGAGCTCGCCGGTGAGCTCGTCGATGTCGAACTCGTCGCCCCCGAGCACCACTTCTTCTACCGGCCGCTCGCTGTCGCCGAGCCCTTCGGCGGGCCTCCGGTCTTCCGCTGGGAGCTCGCCGACTTGGCTCGCGTCGCCGGCGCCCAGTTCGCGCCCGGGCACCTGCGCCGAGTGAACGTGGAAGCGCACGTCGCCGAGCTGGCGAGCGGGCAACGCATTCGCTACGACGCCGTCGTCCTCGCCTGCGGTGCCCGCCCGGAAGTCGCCGTCGCCGGAGCCCTGACCTTTCGCGGCCGCGCGGACGTGGGGCGGTTCCGAGCTCTCCTCGACGAAGTGAAGTCGGGCGAGGACAAGCGCCTCGTTTTCGTGGTCCCTTCCGGGATCGTGTGGCCGCTCCCGCTGTACGAACTCGCGCTCTTGACGGCGACGGAGTTCGAGCGGGAAGGACGCGAGGTTGCGCTCGTCCTCGTCACGTCCGAACCTCGCCCGCTCGCCCTTTTCGGAGCGAGAGCAAGCGGGGCCGTCGAAGCTCTCCTCGCCGAGCACAGGATCGACGTGCGTGTGAGCATGTACCCCGCCGAAGCAGCCGACGGTGTGCTTAGTAGCGCCCTTGGGGGCGAGATCGCGGCTGACCGCGTCGTCGCCCTTCCCCGCCTAACGGGACCGACGATCGAGGGTGTGCCACGCGATCGCAACGGCTTCGTCCCGACGGACACGCACGGCCGCGTCGCCGGAGCCCGCGACGTCTACGCCGCGGGTGACCTCACCGCCTTCCCAATCAAGCAGGGTGGCCTCGCCGCCCAGCAGGCCGACGCGGCCGCGGAAGCGATCGCAGCCACACTCGGCGCTGCCCCCGAGCCCAGGCCGTTCCGGCCAGTACTGCGCGCGCTCCTTCTTACGGGGGGAGGCCGAGCTTCCTTCGCGTGGAGCTCGGCGGCGGGCACGGCGAAACGTCGACGGCCTCCGACGAGCCGCTCTGGTGGCCGCCTGGAAAGATCGTCGGGCGCTACCTCGCGCCTTTCCTCGCTGAACTCGGCCTCGTCAAGGCACCCGAACAGCGACCCGAGGACGACGTCCTACGCATCGAACTCGATGCGGCGGCCGTCCACGAGCTCATGGTGCCGGGCGACGCTAGGTAACCGCACGCACTTGCACAGACTGTGGCGTCTCGCCGGCGAGTGTCTGCCGCAGCGGTCGACGGTGCGAGGAGGGCCGCTGAGGTCGTGCGCTCCTCACGCGGTTGCCGTCCAACCTCCACTCGAGGCGAGCCGCTCACCGGCGCTAGCGGGCAATCGCCTCCCGCGGCGCGAAGAGGTCCTCGACCGCGCGCAGCTCCTCCTCGGTGCCGACGACGATCAGCACGTCGCCGTCCTCAAGCCGCGTATCCGGCGAAGGCGTCGTGTCGTAGCCACCGTCCCGGCGGCGGAGGCCGACGATCAACGCGCCCGTCTCGGCGCGCACGCGCAGGTCGCGGATCGTGCGGCCGACCTGCCCGCAGGAGGCGCTCACCTCGATCTCCTCGAACCGGAGGTCGGGCCCGCCGTGCGAGGAGAGGAGCTCGAGGAAGACGGCGACCTGCGGTTTGAGGACGAGCTTCGCCATCTCCTGGCCGGCGGTGTCGTACGGCTGGACAACACGGTCGGCGCCGGCGCGGAGAAGCTTCTCCGCCGCGTCCTCGGTGGAAGCGCGCGCGACGATCAAAAGGTCAGGCCGGAGAGTGCGCGCTGAGAGCGTGATGTAGAGGTTGTCCACGTCCGAGTCTGACGACGCGACCAGCCCGCGGGCGCGCTCGAGCCCAGCCTCGCGCAGCTTGGCATCGTCGGTCCCACGCCCCTCCACGATGAGGTCGCCCCGCTCGCGCGCCGCTTCAAGAGCGACCTCGCTAAAGTCGACGACGACGAACGGAAGCCCGGCGTCCCTGAACTCTCTGGCCACCCGCTGGCCGACGCGACCGTAGCCGCAGATCACGTGGTGGTCGCGCAGCTTCTCGATCAGCTTCCGCTTCCTTCGCTCATGCCGTGCGCCCGTAAATACCCCGCGCGCGATCATCTCGACGATCGCGTCGGCGACGTAGAGGAAGATTGCCACGCCGGCCAGGAGCACGGCGACCGTAAAGATCTCGGCCGCGTGCCCCGCCGGCTTCGTGTCGAGCCCGGTCAGCGAGACCGTGACGACGACGCGGTAGAAGGCCGAGACGTAGTCCTCGCCAAGGATCCAGTGGAAACCGAGCGTGCCGGCGAGGAGAACGACGAGGAGAGCGATCGTCGCGAGGCCGAAACGGCGCAGACTGAACTGATCGTCCACCGCCGTAGTATCGCGGCGCGAAGAAAATGGCAAAGACGCGGTAAACGCTTCCGCTTCGCCGACTCGAACGCGGCCGTGAATAGCGAGCCGCCCCCTCTTCGCGCGGCTGATTCGCCGAGAGCTGGGCCCGAGGAGGCGTCCGTCGCACGTCGCCTGTTCCTCTCGCGTTGTTAGGGCAGGCGCGGTCAACCTGCTGCACGTCCGTCGTGGGCCTCCTCAGGGCTTGAGCGTGTCGATGTAGGCGACGAGTTCCTTGAGCTGGGGATCGGAAATGATCCCGCCCCAGTGCGGCGTGCTCACGATCGGCGCCTGTCCAAGCACGCTGCCGGTGCGGATGATCTCGATGATCTTCGCCTCGGTATTGAACTCCTCGCGATTATCCGCGCCCGAGAGCGGAGGGATCGTCGTGTCCGGCGACTGTGGGTTCGGGACGCCGCCGAGCCCGTTCGGCCCGTGGCAGTGATGCAGCCGTCCACCTACGCTCCCTGCTCGACGTTGACAAACGCTTGCCAGCCGGGCTCGCGACGCCCTCTTCAGGGAATTTGAATCGGTTGCATATCGACAGCTCCGCTGAGAGCCGCTTGCGGTTAATCGGGCTGGCCAGGCTGGCGTGGGCCGATGCGGTAAGGCCGCATCATCTCGTTGTCCTCGTGCTCGACGATGTGGCAGTGCCAGACGAACTGTCCTGGCGTGGCGAAGCGCGCCCTCACCCGCGTCACCTGCCCCGGATGGGCGATGACCGTGTCCTTGAAGCCTGATTCCCACGGCTCGGGAGAGGTGACGTTTCCGTCGAGCTGGATCGGCGTCACGACCTCCTCGTCCTCGAGAACGAGTCCCTCCCGGTTCACGACCTCGAACACGATCTCGTGGATGTGCATCGGGTGCGCGTCCGCGGTGGTGTTGTACATCTCCCAGAGCTCCGTCGCGCCGACGGCCGGATTCTCGGTCACCGGGTCCATCCACTCGCGCTCCACCCAGACGCCGTTGGCGACCGTCCCGAGCAGCGCATGAGCCGGGGCGTCCTCGAAGAAAGCGGACAGCACTTCGATCAGCGCCAGCTGACGCGTCTTGGTCTCCGCCGGCAGCGGGGTGATCGCGGGCAGCTGGAGGAATTGCGGCGGCGTCGAGTCGTCGACCCCGATTGCAGGCACGACTCGGAATTGCATGATCTTGCCGGTTGTGTCGGGGTCGGCGACGTCGAAGTCGTCTGGCGGTTCACCGCCGCCAAAGGGCTCGTCGGGACCGATATTCCCGAGGACGTGATTCCCGAGGGGCACGTTGGTGAAGTCGACGATCAGGTCCGCCCGCTCGGCGAGGCCCATGAGGAGACGGTTCTGATTGTCCGCTGTCAGATTCACAGGCGCGGCGAGGAACCCGCCTTCGTTCCCGATCTGCCATACCTCGACGCCGGGGATCTCGCTGAAGTCGAGGATGAGGAAGCGCGATTGGCAGCCGTTCAGGAACCGCAAGCGGTAGCGGCGCTGCTCGACCGCGAGAAACGGCCAGGTGCTGCCGTTGGCGATGATCATGTTGCCGAAGAACTCGGGGTTCCAGATCGGCGAGATGTCGGTGTCGGGGATGTAGGGGCCGGTGATCCCGTCGAAGAACACACGAGAATCCGGGTAGAAGAGCGAGCCGTCGACGTTGAAAGCGCGATCCTGGATTGCGATCGGGATCTCCCGGTAGGGCTTGTTGGGCGGGAACTTGTCGCCCTCCCGCGGGGCTGGGCCGGGGAGCACTGCCGTCTGACCGGTTCGACTGTCCAGCGCCGCTTTGTCGCCGGCCGGCCCGCCGCGAATAAGGTAGAAGCCGGCGGGGCCTGCGTAGACGTTGAGGCGCGTCATGCCGAGCGTGTGGTCGTGGTACCAGATCGTGGCGGCCCGGTTGCCGTTCGGGTACTGGAAAGTGGCGAAGCCTGGTCCCCAGCCGACGCCGTAGTCGCGGGAGGCTTTGCCGGCGAAGAACTCGTACCACGTGCCTTCCGTGGCGTAGCCCGCCGGAATGTTGTTCGCATAAGGCAGGTACCAGGCTTCGGCGTAGCCGTCGCTGTCGTCGTGCACCCCGACCGCGCCGTGCACGTGGGTGACGATCGGCACTGGACCGGTGTAAGGGCCGGGCGTGGCCGTGAATATTGGCCGGCTGTCGCGGTCGGCGGTACCGCCGGGCGGGTTGGCCCAATGCAGAGTCGGGTCGACCGGGAGTAGGTGGGGCAGGTAGTTCCCGTTCGCGTCCACGAGCTCGTTGATCCACTTGACTCGCACCGGCCTGTTCACCATCGCCTCGATCGTGAGCGAGGGGGCGTTGTGGACGAGGAGGCCGCGGTTGCTCTGGGCCGCCTTCCCGCCGTAGCCCCACACCGTTGTCTGCGGCATTCCCGCCGGCAGAATCTGCTGGGAGATCTGCTTCATCGAGATCTCGTAGTAGTCGACAGGCTTCCCGCCCGGCGCCCTGAGCACCGCCGCTCGGGGCATCACGGGTGGGATGAGCATCGGCGTAACGAACTTGGTCACGTCGCCCGGGTCGAGCGTGCCACCCGGGATCTGGGCGAGCGCGACGGGTGCGCTCATCCCCGGAAGCCGTCCGAACAGGTAGAAACCGGCGCTTGCGCCGCCTGCCCAGGCGACAAACGTGCGCCGAGTGAATCGCCGCGGCGCCTCCATCACGTACCTCCCTCGTCGCCTCCCTGAGTCGACACAGCCTCCGGGCCGGGTTGCTCCCGCCGCATCGGAGCTGTTCAGCTGTAGGGTGGCGCGTCGACTTTCCCTCCTCGGATTCGATCACAATCTCGAGCGCCGTGTCAATGCTGTCGCCCTAATGCGACACGTATGTCTACTCAAGAGGCGTCGATGACGGGCCGCGGCCAGGGCACGAGACGCAGCATCCTGCTCGCGGCGGCACGCGTTCTTGCCGCACGAGAAGGCGCGAGCATGGCCGACATCGCGGCAGCAGCGGAGATCACCCGCGGGACGCTCTACCGGCATTTTCCGGGGCGCGGGTCGCTCATCCAGGCGCTCGAGGTCGCGGCCAACGAGGAGGCCGGACGCCGGCTGGCGGAAGCGAATCTCCCTCAAGTGCCCGTGGAGGAAGGGTTAGCGCGCGCGACCCGCGCCTTGGTGACCGTCGGTCAGGACTTCGTTGTCCTCTTGCGCGAGAGGCGCCCTCCCGAGCCCGGGTTCACCAAGCCGCTCGAGGCACTGCTCGAGCGCGGCCGCGAGGGTGGCCAGATCCGCACCGACGTCTCACTCGCCACCCTCGTCGAATCGTTGCTGGTCATCATCGGCGCGTGTGTCCGAACGTGCGAGGCTGCCGGAATGGGACTCGAGGACATGAGCTCAACCGCACTTCGACTCTTTCTCACTGGCGCCCGCCCGCCCAGCGACCGGTGACCTGATCTCCTCGTGGACGACGTGCTGCGCCGCCTACCTGGACGAGCTACCGTGGCACTGGCCTGCAGATGATCGCTAGGTCAGAACAGTTGCCTTGACGGAGAACCCGGACCTGGACGCTGTTGAGCTCTGGGAGATCTCCAACTCCACCGCGGACGCCCACCCGATCCACATCCACGAGGTGCAGTTCCAGGTGATCGACCGCCGGCCGTTCGAGGGGAACGCCCGGCCGCCGGAAGCTTGGGAGACGGGCTAGAAGGACTTGGTGATCGCCTACCCGGACGAGATCACCCGGGTCAAGGCGTTGTTCGACCTACGTCTGGCACTGCCACGCCGCCGAGCACGAGGACAGCGAGATGATGCGGCCGTACATGGTGCGGCGGCGACCCATAGGGTGGCCAGCTTCGTCTGGCTCATCGTCTGGCTCATGAAAACTGACGCCGAACCTGGAGTGGTTCGGCGCCTGGAGCGACTGGGCGGTCGCGCTCCTCTGTTGCGTCATCTTCGACGTCTTCAGCGGTCGCGAGGCCGGGCGGGGCCGGCGGGGGGCCCGCTAGCAGGGGGATCACGGCCTTCGGAGAAGCGGCTCAGGAGCGCTCCCCCGCGCCGGCCGCTCTCGACTGCGCGAGCGAGGACGACTTCGACGGCCGCCGGTGCGGGCGCCGAGGGGAACCTCACGACGGCCTCGACTCCGCCGGCGGGTCGCGCCCGCAGCTCGACCTCGCCTCCGTCGGCCGTCACGAACCTGCGCACGATGGCGAGCCCGAGCCCAGAGCCCTCCGAGTCCGTCCGCGCACGCCAGAACCGGTCGAAGGCACGGACGAGGTCCTCGGCACTCATGCCCGGGCCGTCGTCCGCGACCCGCACTTCCGCCCAGTCGCCTCTGCGCTCGGCCGAGACGAGGATCGTCCCTCCCGGCGGAGACGCTTCCAGCGCGTTCGCGACCAGGTTGTCCAGGACGGCTTCGAGCCGCCCTGGCGTGGCCTTTGCCGTCACCGTCTTCGCGACGTCGGCGACGAGCGCCACTCCGCGCTCCTCGCAGAGCGCCGCCCAGAGGCCGACCCGCTCCGCGATAACGGCCTCGACGTCGATGCGAGCAGGCGCCGAGGTGCTGGCGTCCGCGCGGGCCAGGGCGAGCAGCGCGTCGACGACCCGCGCCAGGCGATTCGCCTCGCGCGAGGCGGCCTCGAGGTCGGCACCACCCACCGCGCTCACCTCGGACTCGAGGTTCTCGAGCCGGAGACGAAGAGCCGCCAGGGGCGAGCGCAGCTCGTGCGAGGCGTCGGCGACGAAGTCCTCCTGCGAGCGTACGAGCTCCTCGAGCCTCGCGACCATCTCGTTGAAGCTGCGGGCGAGAGAACTGATCTCCGGCGGCCCCTCGAGCGGCGCCCGCACCTCCAGGTCGCCCTCGCCGGCGGCCGCCGCAGCCCGTTCGAGCTTCGCCAGCGGGCGCACTGTCGTGCGCGCAAACCTGAGCGCGACCAGCGAGGCCGTGGCCAGAACAACAGCGGCGATCGCCGCCAGCATCAGCCAGTAGCGATGCACCCGAGCGTCGATCGCCGAGGTCGGGTACGTGATCCGCACCGCGCCGTGCACCTCACCTCCCGACGCGACCGGAACGGCGACGTACAAGAGGTTGACTCCGAGCGTGTCCGAGTAGCGCACGCCCGTCGCCACGCTGCCGCCGAGCGAGCGCGCAAACTCCGGTCTCGAAGCGAAGCTGCGCTCCCCGGGAAGCGGCGGGCTCGTGTCGACGATGGCAGTCCCCGCGGCGTCGACGACGACGACCCTGCCGCCCGTATCACGCTCGTAACTGTCCGCCACGGCCGCCAGCCGCGTCCGGTCGGCCGTGCCCGGATGTTCGAGCTCGTCCTCGGCCAGCGTTGCGAGCCCGACCGCGTCCCGCTCGACCTTCGCCGCGAGGTCATGGCGCTCGTTCCTCGCGTAGGAGACGGCGAGCGGCACCTCGAGCACAAGCAGCACGAAGAGCGCCAGCGCGACGTAGCTGAGGACGAGCTGGCGGCTCATCTGCCTGGCCGAAGCCGAAGACCGACGCCGCGCACGGTCTCGATCCAACCGGGGTCGCCGAGCTTCTTGCGCAGGGAAGCGACGTGGACGTCGATCGTCTTGGCCGCCCCGTACCAGGTCGTTTCCCACACCTCCTCGAGTATCCGCTCCCGCCCTATGACCGCTCCGGGATCGCTTGCGAGCAGGGCGAGCAGGTCGAACTCCTTCGGCGTCAGCGCGAGCTCGTTCCCGTTCAGCGTCGCGCGCCGCCCACGCACGTCGACCTCGAGTTCGCCCACGGTGAGGGGGCGGCGGTCGTCGGGTTGGCTCTCGACGCGGCGCATGACCGCGCGCATCCGCGCGAGCAGCTCCCGAAATCCGAACGGCTTGACGATGTAGTCGTCAGCACCGAGCTCGAGCCCGACGACCCGGTCGACCTCTTCGCCGCGGGCGGTGACCATGATGATCGGAACGCCCGAGCGCGAGCGCATGCCTCGGCAGACCTCGTAGCCGTCCAGATCGGGGAGCCGCAGGTCGAGGACCACCAGGTCCGGCTCGGGAGCCTCGAGCGCTTCCCGACCCGTCGCAACGCGGTCGACTTCGTAGCCCTCTCGCCGAAGGCCCGCGGCGAGCGGCTCCGCGATCGCGTCGTCGTCTTCGACGATGAGGACCTTCATTCGGCTTCCTCCTGAGTATCGCGGGCCGTCGTGACGCGCGCGACCGGCTCGCGGCTGCCCACAGCTTGGCACTTCCATCGTGCCGGCGGCTCGAACACTCGAGCTTTCCTGGCGAAACCTTGGCCTTTCCTTAGCCCGCCGCTGGCCGGGGCCTCCCTACGGTCAGAGCAATCGAGCAGTGGGAGGTCGAACCGTGAAACGTAGACACATCCTCTTTATCGCGCTCATGCTCGGCGCCGCAGCCGCCGCGGGCACCCTCGCAGCGACACGGACGGTCGACGTGGGCAAA